>Ga0316187_10000040_pt1 | contig 70596 bp, 67 predicted proteins | sample CroRivburrow1_MG_FD_204927 | JGI IMG/M metagenome (GOLD analysis project Ga0316187, IMG submission 204927) | Coastal sediment microbial communities from Maine, United States - Cross River worm burrow 1 | ecosystem: Environmental > Aquatic > Marine > Coastal > Sediment | place: USA: Maine...
GAAGCCGGCACCGAACCACCGGAGGTTTCGGCGGGATTCGGGAGAGGGTGGGTTCCCGGCGCAGACCCCGACCGGCCCCCGGCCACGAGCTCGACACCCAAACGAATCGCAGGGTGTTGGCGAGTAAGATGGGCTTACCGCCGCAGCGGCGGCCCGACGACGAGGTGAGTGATGGTTAGAAGGCCGTGAGCTTCCGGTTCGAAACCGCCGCACGTATCGTATTCGGGCGCGGTCGCCTCGAGGAGATCGGAAAGCTGATCGCCGAGCACGGGCGATCCGCGCTGGTGGTCTCCAACGCCGACCGCTCGGGCGAGCAAGGTCTGATGGCCCGGATCGAGAAGCTCGCGGCGGCAGAGTCGGTGACCGTCGATACCTTCTGGATTCGTGGCGAACCCGAAACCGGCGACGTGGATCGCGGCCTCGAAGCGGCGCGCCGGATCGATGCCGAGGTGATCGTCGGGATCGGCGGAGGCAGCGCCATCGATGCCGCCAAGGCAATGGCCGGGTTGATGACCAACGAAGGGTCCTGTCTCGACTACATGGAGGTCATCGGAGCGGGGCGGCCGATTCGCGTGCCGCCGTTGCCGTGGATCGCCGTGCCGACCACCGCGGGAACCGGCGCCGAGGTCACTCGCAACGCGGTCGTCGGCTCGAAGGAGCACGCCTACAAGGCGAGCATCCGCAGCCCGATGCTGCTGGCGCGGGTCGCGCTGGTCGATCCCGAGATCGGCGTTACCGTTCCGCCGGCTGTCACCGCTCGCACCGGCATGGACGCGCTGACCCAGTGCATCGAGTCGTACACCTCGAACGGCGCCAACCCGATGACCGATCCGCTGGCGCTCGACGGAGTCGCTCGCGCGGGCCGCTCGCTGCGTCGCGCGGTCGAGAATGGCGACGATCTCGACGCGCGCGAGGACATGGCGCTGGCGGCGCTGATCTCGGGCATCACGCTGACCAACGCGGGGCTCGGAGCGGTGCACGGGCTCGCGGCTCCGCTGGGTGCGAGGTTTCCCGTACCTCATGGCGCGGTGTGCGCCGCCCTCCTTCCACACGTGATGAAGGCCAACATCGGGGCGCTGCGGGTGGAGAACCCGGGCCATCCCGTTCTTCGACGCTACTCCGAGGTCGGTCGGCTCCTGACGGGTCGCCACGATCTCTCCGTTGGCGACGCGGCGGACGTCGGAATCGAGGTCGCGGCAAACCTGGCTCGAGATCTGGAGATCCCGGGCCTGGGTGTTCTCGGCGTCGAGGAGGACGGCATCGACGGCGTGGTCGAGATGGCGCGAAAGGCGAGCTCGATGAAGTTCAATCCCGTCCCGCTCTCGCAGGAAACCCTGGTCGAGATCGTGCGAAAGGCCCTGTGACCTGAACTCCACCGCAGGGACCACCGTATTGGGATAAAGGAGGACGTGCGATGACACGCCTCATGACCCTCACCCCTCTTCTCGCTGCGGTTTCCCTTACCGCCGCCCTCGCTGCCGACGAGCCAGCGCCTCGAGGCGAGCTCGAGCCCGGACCCTACCGAGTGGGCTTTCGGCTAGTCGAAGAGCAGGACCTTTCTCGATCGATTCGGGTGACCGGCGCGGACCCGGAAGTGCGGCCGCGCCCCGTGCGAGTCTACGTGTGGTATCCGGCTCAGCCTACGCCGGGGGCGGATCCCATGCGGTTCGGCCGCTACGCCGCGCTGGCGGACGACGACGTCTGGGCCAGCGATGTCCTGGACGGCGCCCGCGAGAGGTTGGCGTTTCCCCGACGACCGCTGGCCCGTTCCCTGAGTCCGGAGCGGTTGGAGGCACTGCTGGCCCAACCGGTCCTGGCGGTCGAGAAGGCCGAGCCCGTCGTCGGAACGTTTCCGGTGATCGTCGTTGCCCAGGGGCTCTATTATGAATCCCCGATCGCCCACGCCATGCTCTGCGAGCACCTCGCAGGGCGGGGTTTCGTCGTCGCGACTGCCCCGCTGGTCGGAACGCACTCGCCACTGGTCAGCCTCGACGTGATCGACCTCGAGACCCAGGTACGGGACCTGGAATTCGTCATCGCCCGCGTGCGGGCCCTTCCCTTCGCCGACCCGGACAAGCTCGGGGTCCTGGGCTACGACATGGGCGGCATGGCCGGTGTCGTCCTGGCCATGCGTAACCCCGACGTGGACGCCTTCGCCGGCATCGACACGGGCATTCTGTTCGGGCACCCCGCGGGGATCCCCGAGGCCTCACACCACCACGACCCGTCCCTGCTGCGAGCTCCGTGGTTTCACGCGACGCAGCGAGAGTTCGGGACTACGCCCGAGGGCTTCGAGGGCGACGGGTTGTTCGACGCGGCGGCGCACTCGGAGCGCTATCTGCTGCTCACCGACGGCATGGGTCACGCCGATTTCAACTCGTACGCTCTCGTCGACGACCGGGATGCCATGATGGGGTATTGGGCTCCCCGAAACGGAGGCGAGCGGGAACGTTACGAGGCCGTCGTCGGCTACCTGGACGCGTTCTTCTCCGCCTACCTCGCCGGAGACACGAAAGGCCGCGCGTTCCTCACCCGCGACCCCGAGGAGGTCGCGCCCGGGCTCGGATTCACGCTCGAGCGGCGGTCCGCCGCGCCACCGTCACCGACCTACCCGGACTTCCTCAATGCCCTGCTTGCGGGAGAGAGGGCCCGAGCCAAGCAGATCGCCCGCGAGCTATGCAACCGCGAGCCCCAGCACCCTCTCCTTCAGGGACCCGTCGTCAACCGCCTGGGCTACCACCTGTTGTCGTCGTGGGAGCTCTACGACGAGGCCATCGCCGTCTTCGAGCTCAACGTCGAGTGGAACCCGGAAACGGTCAACGTCTACGACAGCCTCGGCGAGGCCCACATGCTGGCCGGCAACGACGAGCAAGCGGTCCTGAACTTCGAGAAAGTCCTCGAGCTCGACCCCGAGAACCAGCGTGCGAAGCGCATCCTGAAATCGCTGACGACCGAGTGGGACCCTTAGAAAGAGAAGAGCCGCCGAGTGCCTGAGGTCACGGGTAACTCGGCCAGCCCCAACCGATCACGAGACCTTACTGGAACCCGCCGGCGTTGAGCCACGCGCCGACCCCACTCCCGCTGTCGTCCACGTCGATGCACCCGCCGAAGATGCCAACGATACCGTCGAACTCGATGATGCCGGTACCGAAGTCGATCGAGATCGGCCAGTCGGTATTGCCCCACGACATCTCGACCCGGAACGCCGACGGGTCGTCGAGATCACCCCAGTCGTTCGAGTCGAGCGATTTGGCGCCCACGAAGAAGTGGACGTTTCCCGATCGTTTGCCTGCGATGGCCGCGGACGGCGCCAGAAGTACCGCGGCGATCACCAGGACGATCCATCCGATTCGTGACACGGTTTGCGGCATCGGGGCATGACCCTTCGGTTTCAGTGGGTGCGTCGGATGTCAAGCGGGGCCAGCATATACCCGCGCGGGACACGCACGGATCGGATGTTCCGGGCGCTCGAACCCGCAAACTGCGGGCCTCACCTTCCGGCGAGAGCGGCCCGACCCATCGGGGTGTTCCTCAAGCCTCCCGTCGCGGTCTGGAACACGAATAGATCGTGGACCGCGGAGGCCTCCATGAGCAGTATCCCCTGTTCCTGAAACGCCAGGTCCCATCCCACGTACTTCAGCGGGGCCAGCGCTCGTGTCCCTGATGTCAGCAGGGGCTGCACCTGCTCCCAGTGAGGCAGCTCGACGCCCTCGAAGCGGAAGCCGGTGTCGGGGTGCTGTTCGACCACTCGCCTTCCGTGCCTGGCATGGGTCGTTCCGTATCGGCCCAATCTACCGCTATCGACGTCAACCTTGATGGCGTAACCGCCTCTCGCGACGTTGTCCACGACGGCCTTTCCACTTCCGACTCGCAAGAACGCCCCGCTCGACTGGACCGATCCCGACTCGTCGATGAGCGTATCGATCCGCAGGGTATTGACCGACGCGCTGTTCATTGCGACAAGCAGAGGATGCTGCTCCACGACAGGCTGCACCAGGAATCGTTCGTATTCGGACCCAGAGAAGAGTCTCGCGATCATCAGGTCATCGGTGAGTTTCTCCTCCCCCAGATAGAGATCGTTGCCTCGGAGGGTCAGTATCCGGGCTCCGCTGCCCTCGCAGCCATGGGTCGGCTTCACAAATATCCGCGAAAGACCCCATCGCCGAAGGCGTCCGGGAAACTCACCGAGGGGAATCGGCCTTCCTTCGAGATCGGTGATCGTCTTGTCCCTGTGAATCACGGCGAGAATCTGAACCACCGGCAACCCATGCTGTCGCATGATCTCGGCGAAGAGCAGTTTGTTCAGGGTCTTCTCCTGAGCCTCCGCCGGATTGACCTGCGCGCGGTATCGCTTCAGCAGGACCGGAGGCATGTAGTCCAGGACCCCTTCGATGACGTCCTGCTCGTAGAGTCGGTGAATCAGGTACTGGTATGGCAGAAAGCGGTAGGTCCGCAGTAGGGCAAGGAGCTCACCCGCCTGCATCGAAAGCGGCTTGCTGGAGTCGCAGGTCAGGTAGCAACGGAGCTCATTCAGGATGGCCAGCAGGGTCTTCTTTTTCACAACCGCGCATCCACTCGGATTCCGGTCAGGTTAGCCGGCGCCCGGGACCATGCTAGCCCCAAACGGAGGAATGCGGTCTGGCAGCCTACGGCTGCTCGGGGTCGGCCAGCCGGACCCCCTCGGCTTGTGACTGGCGACGTGCTCCCCAACTTCGGTTCACTGTTAATGTCCGATTCTGCAGGATCAGATCGCCGGGTAGCGTGCTCAGGTCAAGTGCAGCAGCGTGCCGACGACCACGAGAAGCAGGGCTGAGTTCATCGTGACGACGAAGGGGTAGAACAGCGGTCCGGGGCGTCCGGACTCCTCGATCGTGACCCTCCGGTACCGGTTGACGTAGCCCAGGATGTAGAGCCGTAGCAGGACCCAGCTGATCTTGTGGCCGCGCGCGTGAAGGGCGCCGGCCATGCCCACCATCAGGCCGATCCCGACGGCAGCCAAGGGGACCGCGAGAAAGATCAGGACGTTACCGATCTCGGTCATGATGCACCTCCCTGGCTGGCGGTTGGCGGGCCCGTAGACCCGCTCCCACCACCCGAGCTGATGATCCGATGTTCATATCTCCAGTTGAGGTTCAGCAAAATGTAGAAGATCCACGGGATGGCGTACCAGCGAAGTTCTGCTCCCGACGCCAATCTCGCCCCGATCAACAGCAGGGTCGAAAGGAGCGCTGCGGTCGCGTGAATCCGGAGATTCCCCGAAAGCAATCCGGCGGCCGCCGGAATGACGATCGCCACCAAGACGAGCGCGATCGCGGCAGGCGGTGCCGTGTGAGCGCCCGAGTCCATCGCCATCAGCGGACCCAGAACCAGGATCGCCACGACGACGATCCACCTCTGCCGGTGCATTCCGACATCCCGGGCACAACGCCGGACGTGCATCGGCGATGCCGAGGTGGCGGCCTGCCACCAGAACCAGCGGCGAGCCGCACGGCGTCCCTGCCTGGGCAGCACGACCGTCTCGGCCTCCTCGATCAGGTCGCCGACGAACTCCTCTCGCCGGCCGGCGGGCAGAAGCAGCCGCAGCAGGCGCTGCGCTCCCTCGCCGGGGAAGTCGGCTCCGAGAGAGTCGCGGGGCGAGTCGGTCGCGCTCATGTCGTCACTCCAAAGAGCGGATCGAGCTCGTCGACGCCCCGTCGCATCCGGTCCATCGATGCCAGCGATGCCTGTAGCGCCTTCAGTCCGGACGCCCGAACCTTGAAGAACCGCTTGGCACGTCCGCGCCGGGCGTTGCCGGGCGCGCCGAGGAACGAGGTCACCAGACCCTTGTTCTCCAGTCGGTCGAGGGTGGCGTAGATCGCGCCGAGAGAGACCCGACGGTCCGCCGTTTCCTCGAGCTCCCGGCGTACGGTCATCCCGTAGGCGCCGTCGCCGAGACGCATCAGGGCCAGCATCACGAGCTGCTCGAAATCCCCGAGGTAGCTCCCTTTTGGCATCGCCGGGACCTCTCTTTCTACATAGCAGGAACTTCTACAAAGTAGAATACACCGATTCGGGGCGACTGTCAACAAGACTTGCCGCGGGGACACGTTGACGGGAGTCAGACCGCCGGGGGGGGGAGACAACTCGCTTTGCTCGGCGCTCGAGCCAGGGAAGGCACGCACAGGGACCCGAGGGCGGGCCCGGGGGCGCGGGGACGTTCGGGGCGGACTCGAGCGGCACTCCGATTCCCTCGCCCGGTCCGTGAAGCGGCTCGGTCTGCCCGTCCGTCGAGACGGGCACCTGATGGACTACGACCCGGGTCAGGACTCCGGGCCCACTCCGATCTCGAGACGCTCCGTGCGCATGTGGGTCAGCAGCGCATAGATGAAGATCGACAGACCCAACATCTCGAGAAGCTCCTCGATATGGGTCAGGGTGACGTAGACCATGTCCACCTTGAAGTGCGAGTAGTACCAGCCGCCGATCATCTCCATCCCGAGAGCGCCCGAGAGGTAGATGAGGGCCCCGAGATAGAACCACCTCGCCGTCGCTGCCGGTAGCGCCCGAAGGAAACTGAAGTACAGCGCTCCGAGCACGCCCACGAAGACCAATCCTGGAATCACCCACGCGAAGGTGAACAGTCGCGGCGGGTCGAGCGCCTCGGCCACGGGCGCGATGAAGCGCTCGTGCCATTCCGTTGCCTCGTCGAATGACAGCCACGAGAAGACAAGTGCCAGCGCGGCCCAGTGGTAGCGGTAACGGCCCGCGCGTACCCAATCAGCGCCGGCGATCACGCCAAGCAGGATCGCGACGATCAAGAGCAGCGAGAACGACCACCACGACGAGAAGTTGTGCTCGATGTCGACGTTGAAGAACGGAACGAATCCATAAATGTAGGAGTGTCCGTGCTTGATCTTGAGGTACTGCGTGACGTAGCTAGCGACGCACAGGCCGATGGAGCCGAACAAGACGGCCATGAGGATCCGCTCGGGAGCGAGCCGGAGCTTGAGCGCCATTCGGCGATTGTAGCGGATAGGAACTTCAAGCGGAATTCTGGGGCTTGGCTAGGCGAGCAGGTCGAGCTTCCCTTCCTCGACCTCGACGTCGTCAAAGAGATCGATTTCCGAGCCGGGATCCGGCCCGGGGTCGGCGACCGGGGCGGGCGGATCGGCAGACCGAGGCACTCCAGAATCGCCCGCGTCGTGTCGGGCGGAAGGCGGCGAGCTGCGCGCGGAGCCGACGAGGAAGGCATCCTCCCCGCCGGCCCCGGTGCAACGTCGCGCCCGATCAGTAGCGGTAGTGGTCGGGCTTGTAGGGTCCGTCGATCGGTACGCCGAGGTAGTCGGCCTGCTTCTGGGTCAGCCGGGTGAGCTTCACCCCGAGGTGGTCGAGGTGCAGCCGCGCGACCTCCTCGTCGAGGTGCTTGGGCAGCACGTGGACCTCGTTGCCGTACTGCTCGGGCCTGGCGGTCAGCTCGATCTGGGCCAGCACCTGGTTGGTGAACGACGCCGACATCACGAAGCTCGGGTGACCGGTGGCGCAGCCGAGGTTCAGCAGTCGGCCCTCGGCCAGCACCAGCACGCTGTGGCCGTCCGGGAAGACCCACTCGTCGTACTGCGGCTTGATGTTGACCGTCGCGATGCCGGGGATCTTCTTGAGGCCGGCCATGTCGATCTCGTTGTCGAAGTGGCCGATGTTGCCGACGATAGCCTTGTCCTTCATGCGCCTCATGTGATCGGCAGTGATGATGTCGAAGTTACCCGTGGTGGTCACGAAGATGTCGACGGTCTCGACGACCTCTTCGAGGGTCCTGACCTCGTAGCCTTCCATGGCCGCCTGCAGGGCGCAGATCGGATCGATCTCGGTGACGATCACGCGGGCGCCCTGGCCGCGCAGGGCCTGGGCGCAGCCCTTGCCGACCTCGCCGAAGCCGGCCACCAGCGCGACCTTGCCGCCGATCATGACGTCGGTGGCGCGGTTGATGCCGTCGACCACCGAGTGGCGGCAGCCGTAGATGTTGTCGAACTTGCTCTTGGTCACCGAGTCGTTGACGTTGATCGCGGCGAAGGGTAGCTGCCCTTTCTTCATCATCTGGTAGAGGCGATTGACGCCGGTCGTGGTCTCTTCGGAGACGCCGCGGATGGCGCTTTGCACCGCGGTCCAGCGCTTGGCGTCCTTTTTCATCTCGGCGCGTAGCACATCGAGGATGACGCCCCACTCCTCGGGATCGTTGTCGGCGTCGAACTCGGGCACCTTGCCGGCCTTCTCGAACTCGGCCCCCTTGATCACCAGCAACGTGGCGTCGCCGCCGTCATCGACGATCTGGTCGGGACCGCTGCCGTCGGGCCACCGCAGCGCCTCGTTGGTGCACCACCAGTACTCCTCGAGGCTCTCGCCCTTCCACGCGAAGACCGGGACGCCCTTCGGATTGTCCGTCGTGCCCTCGGGGCCGACCACCGCGGCGGCCGCGGCCGGGTCCTGGGTCGAGAAGATGTTGCACGACACCCAGCGCACGTCGGCGCCGAGATCGGTGAGGGTCTCGATGAGCACGGCGGTCTGCACGGTCATGTGCAGGCTGCCCATGATCTTCACACCCGCCAGGGGCTGCTCCTCGCGGTACTTCTCGCGAACGGACATCAGACCGGGCATTTCGTGCTCGGCCAGGCGGATCTCGCGGCGTCCCAGCTCGTGGAGCGACAGGTCGGCCACCTTGTACAGCTCGCGTCCCGCGGCGCGCGAGGCCTCGAACGGATCGGTCTTCACGGCAGTCGGCATCAGACTTCCCTCCTCTGTCTTGTCTCGGATCGTTTCATCGTATCGGATTCGGCGTCATTCGGCCGTGCTCCTGCGCGAACGGCGGCCGCGGCGAACAGCGCCGGGCCCCGGGCCGCAGGATCGACCGGAAGGCGCGCGAATCTCACGGATTCGAATCCCGACTCGCCAAGCTGGCGATCGATCGCCTCCTCGGAAAAGCCGAGCCAAACGTGTCCCATGGTGGCCGCCAGATCCGCCCGGTCGTGGGGCAGCATGTCGACGACCAGGATCCGCCCACCGGGGCGCACGGCGCGTGCCGCCTCACGGAGCACCCGGCCCGGATCGGGCACATGGTGCAGGACCAGCGCCAGCACCGCGGCGTCGAGGGCGGCATCATCGATCGGCAACGCCTCGAGCTCGCCGTGCCGGAGCTCGACGTTGTCGCTTCCCGCGAGGCAACGGCGCGCCTCGGCCAGCATGGCCTCGGAGCCGTCCACCGCGAGCACCCGCGATACGAACGGCGCCAGCGACTCGGTGACGTGACCGGTGCCGCAGCCGAGATCGCCCACGACCCACGACGGGTCGAGTAGTCCGGGCAGCCCCAGCAGGTAGAAGCCGTGGCCGAACAGCTCGTCGCGGGTCCGGTCCCACTGCCCTGCCTCGCTCCGGAAGAACTCCTCCGAGCGACTTCGACGCTGGGCCAGCACCGGTGCGAGACGCGCACGGTCCTGCTCGGCCCCGGGAGAGGCGATCAGCTCTTCCCTGACGGCGAGCCACAGCCGCCTCATCGAATCGGTGAGGCTCTCGCGGTCCATGCCGTAGAACCGGCTCGTTCCCTCGGGACGCGACCCTATCCAGCCGGCGTCGGCCAGTGCTTTGAGGTGGCGGCTGACCGTGGATTGCGGGGCCTGGAGCACCGCGCAAAGCTCCGAGACGGTCAGCTCCCGGCCCTCGAGCAGCAGCAGCACGCGGGTGCGCGTGGGCTCGCCCAGGGCGGTGAGGCGGTCGAAGATCTCGGCTCGGGGTGCTGTGGTGGTCATCGTTATATCCGTATATCCGGATCTAACGATACAGCTATCAAGTGGGCCTGTCAAGCCCGCACCCGACTCGCCCACGGGGCGGGGGCGGGCGATGGCAGCGGTGGGGCGAACCCGGGTGGGCTAGGGGCACGGCAGGGAGGATGGGGGTCGCGCCGTACCGGAACCGTCCACGCCCCACTCTCGTTGGGCGCCTCGCCGGGCAACGACCAGGTAGTAGTAGGACGGGTGGCCGGTCACCTGATCGTCCGGCGTCGGCCACGACGACGACGCCGGTGGGAGACCGCAGACCAGGGAGGTGTCGTGCCCGTAGACGAACGGGGAAGTGAGCTCGCCGCGGTAGACCTCGTAGTCGTCGACGTCGCGGGCGGTCACCCATCGGAGGTCGAGCCTCCCGCCGTCAAGGCGATCGACGCGGTGGAGCCAGGCGTCGGTGTGCTGCTCCCTCAGCGGCAGCATCGGGATGGGAAAATCGAAGAACTGCGAGGCCGCACCCATCCCACCCTCGCAGGTGTCGGGGGGCGTCGTGCACACGGCCCTCGTGCTCGAGCATTCGGCGGCCCAGAACATGAAGCCCAGCATTCCGGGAGTCGTTCCGGCGCCGCTCGGAGCCACGGCCTGCACGTAGTCGCGCAGGTCGTACTGCAGCGAGCCCAGGAAATCATTGCACTCGGGGATGGCGTTGCGGCCGATCAGGTACAGGGACCCCGTGAACTTCGCGGGTGCCAGGGGCGGAATCGGCGGGTCGTACTGCGGCTTGCCGTCGATGTGCTCCTGCCAGTTGTCGATGGCGTCCTGCGCGTTGTGGGGCTGCCGGGCGGTCACCATGGCGTTGGCGTAATCGAGCACCGGATTGTCGAGGGTGAGCCAGTCGGTGGTCGCCTTGGCCGTGATCCCGATCAGCCAGCGATCCCCCGCGGCCAGGTCGATGGTCAGGCGCGCGGCGGGGTTCTTCCCGGTCGGGTCGTACGGCAGCTGCGAGCGGTAGGCATCGATGAAGGCCTGCAGACCGACCAGGTCGGGATTCTGGTTCTCCTCGTAGTCGATCTCGATCCCGACGCCCAGACGCTGCGCGACCTCCGCGGCGTTCAACCCGAACTGGGTCGGGTCGGTCGCCAGGGCCGTGTTCCAGTCGTCGGTGTAGGTGATGCCGCCGATGGAGAGCTCGACGCGAATACCCCGGTCCTTGAAGTAGTCGACCACCTCCTGCGTCATGCCGATCGGCACGCCGTCGACGGTCTGGGCGTCGGTGGTCTTGTTGAGCAGTCGCAGCGGGTTGACGAAGCTCAGGTTGACGAGGTTTACGGACGGCACCCCGTCGCCCCGGTCGATCAGCCAGTGGTTCTTCGAATCGAACTCGGCCATGTCCCGGACGGTGCTCCAGGTGCAGTAGTCGTCGCCGCAATGCCAGGCGCCGTAGATCTGGATGGGGGTGACGGTCTGGGCGCTCGCGGCGGCGGCGGAAGCCACGATCAGAAAACACGAGATCGCGATCGTAGCGAGGAATCGGGTGATTTTCATCACGCGCTTGGCTCTCCGAGCGGCGCAGATCAGCCGTCAGCTTCCATCCCGCCGCCATTTGGAGATACGGCGACAATTCCCCTATGTCCAGGTAATGTGTCGCAGGGTCAGCGCGTGGACCCGTCTCGCAGATAGAAATCGACCTTCCGGCCGCCCGGCGTGATTCTCTTGACGAGCTTCAGCCCCGTGGATTCGAGCAGCTTCGTTGCCGGGTCGACGTCGCCGAACGCTTCGTGCCACTCGACGGTGAAGGCGTCAACCTTCTCCAGGGCTTCCCGGTACACCTCGAGAAGGCCGAATTCCGCGCCCTCGATGTCGACCTTGAGAAGACAGGGGCGGTGGTCGAGGTGTTCGGCGATATCCACGAACCTCCGCCGGGTCTTGCGGTCCAGAACGCTCATCTTGCGGAATCGGTTGGATCCCCATCGGAAGAGGCGGGACTCGTAGAAGTCCACCTCGCCCGACCGTTCGCCGGCCAGCCCCTGGAGGATCGTGAAGTCCTCCTTCCGGATGTTCGCGCCGATGTTCCGATGAAGACGCCGGAGGTTGTAGGAGGCAGGCTCGATCAGCACGTACCGCGTCCTCTGCCACGGCACGAGCTCGAGACGCCGAACGTGCTCCACGAAGAGCGAGAACATCCCGATCGCCGCCCCGCAGTCAACCAGGAGCAGCTCGGGACCCTTCAGCTGCGCCAGATACGGGATGAACGATGAGTACTCCTCGGAGGTGAACATGTTCCAGAAGTGCTTCGCCTCCATCCTGCCGCGAACGGGAATCATCACGCCGGAACGCAAGGCGATCGTCTGCGGAACGCACTCGATGAGCTTGGTGAAGGCAGGTCGTTTCATGGCTGTTGCTGGCCTCCAGCAAAGAGGAGCCTATCACCGAGGGCCGAGGCTGGATAGCCGGATTGCGCACCGGACGGTCCATGGATCCTTCCTGGCGACGCCGGTTCCGGGAGAATGATGGCTACATCTTGACCCCACCAGCAGGGTCGTGGTGTCATCATTGTCCGGATGAAACGAGGCGCGTGGCGGAGCCAACCGGGATTGAATGACGATGTCTGAACAGAGAAGGCCGCAGTACCGGAAAGACCCACTCCTCGAGAAATTCGGGGAGGAGATGAACGACAGCCTGCGCGGTCTTGAAGACTCGTTGCGTCGGCAAGTGCCGGAGAAGGCCGAGTCTCCGATTTTCATCGTCGGCCTGCAACGTTCGGGAACCACTTTGCTCAACCAGCTCCTGCTGGCCAATTTCGACTTCTTCTATCCCAACAACCTGCTGGCTCGCTTCTGGAAAGCGCCGCTGGTGGGCACCCTGCTGTCGAATTCGCTCAAGGACCACCTTACCCCTCGAGAAGGCTTGACCTCGGACCTCGGATACACCGAGGGTCTCGGTGGGGCCCACGAGTTCGGGTACTTCTGGAAGCAGTTCTTCCCGACCGGAAAGATCGTCTCCAACGAGAGCATTCGTTCGAGGCAAGACCTTTACGGGAGGCTTCGCGAATCCGTGGTGGGGATGTCCCACCTGGTGGACAAGCCCGTTCTCTTCAAGAACATCGTGCAGCTTGCCCTGAACCTCGAGGGGATTCACGAGGTGCTGCCCGAGGCGTTGTTCGTTCACATCAGCAGAGAGCCCTTCTTCGTCTGTCAGTCGACCTACCTGAGCAGGCTCAGGCTCTACGAGGACGACGGCGGCTGGTTTGGCATTGTGCCTCCCGAGGTGGGTCGGGCGAAAGAGCTCCCGCCGCTTGAACAGGTGGTGTGGCAGGTGACCCGATCGAGTTCGATCCTCCGCGGGCAAGTAGCGCGGCTTCCCTCCGAACAGATTCTCGAGATCCGTTACGAGCAGCTCGTCGCCGATCCCGGCGGTCTGTTGAACAGGGCCGAGGAGTTCTTCGTCCGGAACCGGACGGATCGGAAGCGATCCGGCGCCTGGAGATTGGGCGATCGCCTGGAATCCGGGAACACCCCTAAAGTGAGCGATGAGATGAGAGAGGACATCGAGCGTCTGCTCGAACAGACGGATGAGTGACCCCGGGTTCATTCTGGAGCACCGCGCCTCCATCATTCTGTACAACCTCCTGAAAAGCAGGGCCGACGACAGGCCTTTCTTGATCCCCGCTAACGTATGCCCTGTCGTGCCGGCGACCTTCCTCAAGGCCCGGGTACCGTTCGAATTCGTGGACATCGAACTCACGACGTTTTCGATGGACCTCGACCTGGCGCAGGAGGCATTGACAAATCGGCCCGGCGGGTACGGAGGCGTGCTTTATGTTCGGAACTTCGGAATCGTCTCTGAGCACGGATCCAAGGGACTGGAGATCATCAAAGACGGTTTCGCCGACCTCCTCGTCATTGACGATCGCTGTGTGGGGTGGCCGGAATTCAGCGCCGAAGGAACCGGCGACATTGTTCTCTACAGCACCGGCTATTCGAAACCGGCGGAGCTCGGTTGGGGTGGGTTCGCCTATCTACTGAATCCGGAGGTGGAATACGGTCGCCACCCCCTGGACTATCAGCCTTCCTGCCACGAGCGCCTCTTGGACGCGTTTCGCACGGCGATCGACAGGCAAGAGGCGTTCGTCTACGAGGACAGCGACTGGCTGGGCGACACCGGGTGGGCCACGTTGCCTACGGAGTACGCTCGCTTGGTCGAAGAGAAGAAGGCCGCCGCAAAGGCGCACAAGGACGCGATCAACAAGGTCTACTTCGAGAATCTGCCCCGAGATCTCTGTATGCCCGAGGGCAGTCATGATTGGCGTTTCCAGATCGTCAGCCCGGCGAAAGAGCGGATCCTGCAGGCGATCTTCGCGGACGGGCTGTTTGCCAGCGGCCATTACGCCACCCTCTCTCACCTTTTCTCCAATGCGGCGTGCCCGAGCTCCAGGCATTACGAAGCCCGGATCGTCAATCTGTTCAACGATTTCAGGTTCGACGAGGCGATGGCGTCGAGAGTCGCCGAGATCATCCGAAGGGTTACCTGAGACGGCTGTGCGGTAGCACGGTCCTCCGCCGGGCTCGTACGTATTCCCTTGCCCAGATGATCACGCTCCTATGCTCTGATCGCGGCTGCGTGAAGGACGCGGCCCCTCGCTCTGACTCTTCTGGGCTATTCTATGGGTCGCCAGGGTCTATCCGATGGGAACGGGAGGGTATCGCGTGAGCACGATCGAGATCATCGCCGAGGCGGCCCAGGGATTCGAGGGCATCCCGAAACAAGCGGAGCTGCTCGCTCGGGCCGCCGTTGCCGCCGATGCCGACGCCGTGAAGTTCCAGCTCGTGTACGCCGATGAGCTCGCCACGCCGGACTACCGGCACTACGGTCTCTTTCGGTCTCTCGAAATGCCGGACGCAACCTGGCGGTCCATCATCGAGCTCGTCCACGAAGCAGGCAAACGGGTGTATTTCGACGTCTTCGGCGTCAAGAGTCTCGGGCTCGCCAAGGAACTGGGTGCCGACGGCGTCAAGCTCTCGACGACCGAGTTCTACAACCAACGGCTGACCGAGCTCGCCTTCCAAACGTTCGACCGCCTCTACCTGTCCATCGGGGGTATCCCCGTCGAAGACATCGACACCATGATGGAGCGGACGAGCGGCGTCGACGTCTGCTTCATGTTCGGCTTCCAGGCGGAGCCCACGGGGCTCGAGAAGAACAACCTCCTTCGCCTCAGGAGCCTCCAGGAGCGCTGCCCCGGAAAGAAGTTCGGTTTCATGGACCACTCGCTGGGGACCTCCGAGGACGCCTTGTATCTGCCCCTGATGACGCTCGGCCTCGGAATCGCTTGCATCGAGAAACACCTCACCATCGAGCCCATTCTCGAAATCGAGGACTACGTGTCGGCCCTGTCGGCCGGGCGTTTCAAGGAGTTCGTCCGTTTGGTCCGCAAGTTCGAAAGCGCCCTCGGATCCGCGAGTCTCACGCTCACCCCCGACGAACGATCGTATCGAAAGAAAGCCGTCAAGGTAGCTGTCGCGCTCGAGGATCTCGCACCCGAAACCGGTTTGACCGTCGAGAATGTCGGACTGAAACGGGTCGGGGAGCGGTTTGCCGAGGCCAGGACGATTCACGAGCTCGAACACGTCCTGGGCAAACGACTCAAGAAGGCCACAGGAAAGGACGAACCGATAACGGAGGATGCTGTGTGAGAAAGCTCATCGCCGCGCTCGCCGTCCGGAACAAAGGTTCACGACTGTACGGCAAGCCATTACAAAACTTGGATAGCAAGGAAGGGGTGACCGTCCTCGACCAGATCGTGGATCTCGTAAAGACGGTCCCCTGCATCGAGGGCATCGTGCTCGGCATCTCGGAGGGCGTCGAAAACGAGACGTTCGTCGAATACGCCGAGAACAACGGGCTCGACCACATCCGAGGCGACGAGAAAGATGTTCTCAAGCGGCTTGTGCTCTGTGGTGAGAAGGCGGCCTCGACCGACGTCTTCCGTGTGACGACGGAGTCACCGTTCAAGCACTTCGAGCTCATCGAGGGCGCCTGGGAGCTCCACGTTCGGAACGACCACGACGCGACGTTCCTCGACCAGGTTATCGACGGAACGGGCTTCGAGCTCTTCAAGCTCGTGGCGCTGCAACAGTCGCATCGCGACGGTGAGGCCCGGCACCGTTCGGAATTCTGTGCGCTCTACATCCGGGAGCATCCCGAGCTGTTCACGATCCACCGGCTCGCGGTGGAGGCCGAGTGGCAGCGGAGAGACCTACGGCTGACGGTCGATTACCCGGAGGATCTCATCGTTTGTCGAGAGGTCTACCGACACTTCAAGGACCGAGCGCCGCGCATCTCGGTCCCCGAGATCACCCGATTCCTCGACGTGCACCCCGAGCTAGTCGCGCTTGTCGCTCCCTACTGCGAGGAAGGGTACAACACCATGAACCTGTAGCTGCCTCGGGGGAGATCCCGACGGCCCCGTCGCTCGGGAGTCGCGGCCGTGTCGATGCCGCGGCCGGCCGGGCGCCCGTTGCGCCATAGAGGAGTCTTTCAGTGATCGCGGTTCCTATTCTGGTCGTGACCCTGATCGTGGGCCTGATCGACATGCTGTTGTGCGAAAGCTGGACCGCTCTCTACCTGATCGTGGCCTCGGCGATCCTGACCGTGTTGACGTTCAAGAAGCCCGAGCACAAAGGCCTCGTTTTCTTCAATGCCGCGCTCCTTTACGTAGGCTTGCTCGTAATCCAGGCCGTGTTCGTCGGCGCCACGGCGACCGGAGGAAAGATCGAGGAAACGGTCCGGCTGCGGGAGAAGGAACTCCCGGGCGCCTATCCCTCGATACACCCGCAGACCTTCATCGACATCAGTCCCGCCTTTCCCGAGTATCGGGCTTTGCCCCTCCCGGTCGTTTCAGGAGAGCCGGTCCACCCGTTGAGCGGTCTCGCGAATGTCCCGACGGTCTATTGTATCGAGGACGACGGCTGGATGGTCTTCGACGCTGACGATCACGGCTACACCAATCCGCCCGGGCTAAACGGTCCGGTGGACGCCATCATCGTCGGCGACAGCTTCGTGCAGGGAGCGTGCGTCGGCACCGGGTATTCCTTCGTCGACACCATCCGAAAGGGCGGTCTCGACATCTACAACCTCGGGATGGGGGGCTCCGGCCCGTTGACCAACCTCGCCCAGATCGTGGAGAACATCGACCGGCTCTCCCCCCGGCTTGTCGTCTGGGTCCACTTCGCAGCCAACGACATCAAACACCCCAAGCGGAATCTGAGCGATCTCGACTTCGAGATGAGCACGGAGTCCTTGAGGGCCTACCTCGAAGATCCCGGCCACAGGCAGAATCTGACGGGGCGCAAGCGGGAGATCGATCGAGCCCTGAAGCCGATCGTCGATGCGAGAATCGACGCGCGGATGCGCTACGCGGGCTTGCGTCGCTGGACGTCGTTCGTCGTGTTGCGCCCGCTCTGCGAGAAACTGGGTATCGATATCAAACCCCTGCGCGCCGAGTCCGATTTCGAGGCTCCCGACGATGTCACTCGCCTCGAGACCTTCGAGAAGGCGATCCGGCGTGCCAAGTCCGTCGCACAGGGCCGCGGCGCAAAGCTCGTCTTCGTCTACCTACCCTGGCGATGGGAGATCGAGGACAACCAGAAAGACGGTGTGCTCGATATCATGGACAGGTACGGGATCGACAGCATGGATCTGGCCGAGGTGCTGGCGGCCCACGACGAACTGTGGGTTACCAACGGAGGTCACCTCAGCCGGTCCGGCAACGCCGCGGTCGGCGAAGCCATCGGTCGATTCCTCGCCGGGATCGATACGACCGCTACTCCGAAGTGACGGAGTGCCTTCTTTCCGATGCGGCGTGCCCGAACTCCAGGCATGACGTGGCCCGGATCATCCGAGAGGTCGCCACAGACGACGGCGTGTCAACAGGGCTTTACGCGGGGCTCGATCGAGTTCCGGATCCCGATCTCAGAATCTCGAGACCGGCGGGTCCTTCATTGAAGAGCAAATCGATCGCGGAGAGGTAAGGAACGAAGTCGCCGTACAGCTGCGTGTAGGTCGGGTGGTCGAAGCTCTGGTACAGGAGCTCGATGCCCGCCCCCGCGAAGCGGTTGTCCTTTTCGATGTAGTCCGCCGATCCGAGAGGCGACAAGTAGGTGTCCGCGCCGGTCTGCTTGCAGATATCGATCAGCAGGTCCACTTTCTTGCCGGTCGTAGTCATCTTCGAGGCCCACATGACCTTCACGTCGATGCCGAGGCGCGATCGGATCCAGTCGATGATCGCCGCGTTCAGGTCGGCCAGCCGATCCCATGGGCGGGAATAAACCACCTCGAGCGAGTCGGAGTACTCGCCCCAGTACCTCGCCCGTTGATAGCATTGGCGAATGGACTTCCAGTGTTTGACTGCCCACGGCGACGTGTTGTTGACGCGGGTCCCAGCGATTCGCTGGCGGAAGTTCTTGACGACCGGGACGCTGAGATACTGCCAGCCGCTGGAGGTCTTGATCCGGTTCCTCTGTTGCCACGACCGCTTCTCGAACTGAACGGTGTCGAGGAAGACGAACGTGTCAGCCCGGTCCATCAGATCGAAGTACCCGATCCAGGGCAGGTACGTCGGCTGCATGATCACGGTCACCACGGGTCTACCTCTCCAGTCTCGTGTCGTGGTCGGAACATGCGAGAGCCACGCGACCGGCTCAACCGAGCACTGACCACTCCACGGGCGCCCCGGCGGCGACCGCTCGCATCAGCTTGCGGCCGATGACCCTGTCGACGTCGAACGGATCGATCCCCGTCCCGGGTCGCAGGAACGCCAGGTCCTCCGGCTTCAGCATGTGACCTTCGGGCAGGTCGCGCGCCGCGACGATCGAACGCCGCCCGTACTTGGCGCCCTGCTCTTCGGTGTCGAGAATTCGCTTGCGAGGGCTGCCGAGTGCGCTCAGCAAGTCCCTCGTTGCCTCGACCATCGCGGCGAACTCCTCGGCGTTCGACGAGAACCAGTGGTCGGGCCCCGCGGCATCACGGTCGTAGGTGACGTGTTTCTCGATGAGGCGCGCCCCGAGCGCCACCGCTCCCATGGAGCAGGTGATCCCCACCGTGTGGTCCGAGAAGCCCGGCACGACGTCCGGGTATTGCCGTTGATAGGTCTCGAGCACCCTCAGGTTGGCGCTCTCGATAGGGGTCGGGTAGGCGGCGACGCAGTGCATCAGGCCGATCGGGCACGAGCCTCTTTCCAGGACCTCGATCGCCCGGTCGAGCTCTCCGATGGTGCACTTGCCGCCGGAGATGACCACGGGGCGTCCGACCGCCGCCACGGCTTCGAGAAGCTGCCGGTAGTTGACGTCACCGGAGCTGATCTTGAACAGCTCCTGCCCCAAGCCGAGTGCGAACTCGACGTCTCCGGGATCGAACAGGGTCGTGAACGGAACGACCCCGCGCTCACGCGCGTGGTCGAACAGCTCGCGGTGGGCTTTACGGGGCAGCGAGAGCCGCGCGAACATCTCGCCGATCGGCTCGGTCGTTTTGCGGCCGGGAGGCCCGTAGGTGTAGGGACGCTCGACGTCGGCGACCAGCACGTCGGTGGAGTACGTCTGGAACTTCACTGCGTCCGCGCCGGCGTCGGCGAACAGATCGATCATCCGGTGGGCCTTGGCCGGGTCGCCATCGTGGTTGGCACCGATCTCGGCGATCAGGAACAGCTTCTCGCGGCTCAGCTCGAACATGTGCCTTACCCCGTGTCCGTACGATCGGTGGTCGTCGCGTCCACTCGACGGAATCCTTGGCGCTGCACGCCGGCCTTCAATCCCGTGGAAACACGGGCCGGTAGGGCTCTCCGCGCAGCAGGCCCTCGGTGGTTCCCTTTTCGATCGCGGCGGCGACGTTTTCGAAGGCCGTCTTCGCGGCCGCGAGCGCCTCATCGACGTCGGCCTGCGTGTGCATCAGGCAAAAATTGTTCGTCGCCAGCAAGAGTACGCCCTGGTCCAGCATCGCCTGCTGGAAGACGGCGAACAGATCGGAGGCGTCGAGCTTGCCGTCCGGCGATGCCTGGAACAGCATCCCGGGATGGCAGTCGTAGCCGCGAAACTCGATCACCGACTCCAGTCCGATAGCGGTCGCGTGATGCCGTAGCCCCTCGACCCAGCTTCGGCCGATCCCCCAGATGTGCTCGAAGCTGCCCGGCTTCTCCAGGAGCTCGATCGTCGCGAGCGCGCTTGCTAGCGAGAGCCCCTCGCCGCCGTGGGTCATCGAGATGAAGGCGCCGCGGTCGATTTCCTTCATGCAATCGGCCCGCCCCAGGACCGCGCTGAGCGAAGCGCCGTTCGACATGCCCTTGCCGAAGCACGCCAGGTCGGGGGTAACGTCGAAGTACTGCTGGGCTCCGCCCAGGGAGAATCGGAAGCCGCTCACGACCTCGTCGAACACCAGCACCGCGCCCTCGCGGTGGGTGAGCTTCTTCACGGCCTGCAGGAAGCCCGGCTTCGGGTGGATCTGGTTCGCCGGCTCGAGGATCACCACGGCGACCTGTCCCGGGAACCGTTGGAAGAGCGCCTCGAGCGATTCGACGTCGTTGTACTTGAAGACGTGGCTGAGCTCGCGCACCGCCGCCGGGACGCCGCGATTGTTGACGGTGGTCCCCACGCTCCAATCCTGCCACCCGTGGTAGCCGCACAGCGCGACGTGATCGCGACGCGTGTGCGCCCGGGCCAGGCGGACCGCAGCCGACGTCGCGTCGGTGCCGTTCTTCACGAAACGGACCATCTCGGCGCACGGGATGATCCCGACCAGCTTGGCGGCAAGCTCGATCTCGAGCTCGGTCACCAGCGAGAAGGCGAGGCCTCGCGCCAACTGATGCTCGATACGCGCCGTGACTTCGGGGTGGCCGTAGCCGATGCTGACGGCGCCGAGTCCCAGCACGAAGTCGATGAAGCGATTGTCGTCGACGTCCCAGACATGCCCCGCCTGCCCTCGGGCGAGCACTGCCGGACCGGCTCCGGCGCAGTAGTAGTTGGGGCTCTTGCTGTAGGTGTTCGCACCGGACGGGATCAGCCGCGCGGCCGTCTTCCTCAAGATCTCGTTTCGATCGTAGCTCACGGGTTCGGGAGTTCCTGGTAGTAGCCGGTGAGAGATTTCTTCATCAGCGTACAGAACGCCCGGGTGTCCGAGGGCAGCTCGGTCCGGTATCGCTCTTCTTCGGTGCCCGTCAGGTAAGACAGCCGGGCCAGCGGACGGTAGAGGTTGGTCGAGAGGAGCACCTGCGAGTAGTCCTGCTTGTAGGTGAAGACCGAGAGGTCGGGGCGGTGGTGGTAGGGCCGGCGAACCGGGTGATCCGGATCGAAGTCACCGATGATCATCAGCCCGCCGTTTTTCAGGACACGATCGGCTTCGGTAAAGGCTCGCAATAGCGTGGCACGGTCGTTCCAGCAGAGCACGAAGACGAAGGCGACGACGTCGAGTGTGGCGGTCTCCCAGGGCAGCTCGGCCAGTGTCCCCTGCACGAGCTCGAGCTCGGGATCCCGTTCCATGCCTCCCCGAACCGCCTCGGGGCTAGCGTCGATCCCCAGGCAGCGGGCGCCGAAGCTTTCCCGGATGAGGCTCAGACGCCAACCGTCGGCGCAGCCGAGCTCGGCGACCGTCTTCGGCCGGGCCCCGTACTGTTCCAGGAGATGCATGACGGGATCGCGGCCCTTGGTCCCGAGCTTCTCCGCGTTGCGCTCATAAAAGCGATCGCCCTCGCCGTCGGCGAAGAAGGCGTCTTGGTCGATCGATCTCGGGTCGTCGTCCGCCATCGTCGGCTCTCCTGTTCCCTACCCGTTCCAGCGCGACGGATTCAGCAGGTCGTCATTGTGCAGCGCCAGCGCGCCGAAGTCGAGGGCCGGGATCGGAAGGCGCCAGCTCTCGATGATCTGTCGCAGCTCGGCTTCGGCGGTGACGCCAACCAGGACCACATCGACCGGTTGGGTCCGCAGGAAGCCCAGTGCCGCGTCGAGCCGCGAGACGCCTGCGGCGGCGGCGGATCGTTCGAAGGCCTCGAGGTGAGCGCGAAGCGCCTCGAGCCTGGGAGGGAGGTCGCCCGGGGCCATCAGCAGGGCTCCTTGAAGGAACGCCGAGCGAACGTGGGCCTCGACACCGTTTTCCACCAGCCTCGCGAGGTGCCCGCTCCCGATCAATCGCTGGTCGAAGACGTTGAGCGGGAGCTGGATGAGGTCGATTCGGTAGCGGTCGAGCAGCGCGTCGATCTGTCTACCGTCGTAGACCGAGGCGCCGATCTTGCGGATTCGGCCCTCGTCGCGCAGATCGCGTAGAACGCCGTAGAGCCGATCGCCTCCCGGGCGCAGCAGATCGTCGGCGTCGTGTGCCAGAAGCCCGTAGAGCCGCGAGGCCCGGAGGCGTTCAAAAGACCGCTCCGCCGCCTCTCGAGCTCGATCGGCGTCGGACGGATCGGGATCGTGGCCGAACACCGGCGTCTTGGTCACGATCTCGAACCGGTGGCCCGCCGCGAGCGCCTCGCCGAGGACCGACTCACTGGTGCCGTACAGCATCGCGGTATCGAGGAACCGGATCTCGTGGCCCGCGGCGACTTCCATCAATCTTCGAACCACCGAGAGCGGCACTTGCCCGGCAGGGTTGGAGACTCCGTAATCCCGGCCGAACTGAACGGTTCCCAGGCCCAGTGCAGGTGTTTGCTTCACCGGAAAGGAATCTAACACAGACGCGGCTCAGTCCGGAGCGTTCCGGGCGGCGCTCCCCTGAACCCGTTCGAGGCCCGTCCGGTAGGTCTCGCTCAGGAATCGGGACCATTGTCCGAGGTAGCCGGAGCCCTGAAGCGCGTACTGTTCCGCGAATCGGGCCAGAGCCTCGCGACGGAGTCCCGCCAGCTCGGCGCGTCGCGCGAGGTAGTCCGCGCGCGCCGCGGGGTCGGTCATCCAGACGCGCGCGCGAATCAGTTCGTCGTAGACGGGACGGGCCTCGGGCCGGATGTGACACAGGCTCGGATCGGCGGCGATGCCGAACTCGACCCGGTTGGCCATACACTCCGTCAGCCCGGTCGCGTTCGGATTGGCGAAGACGACCTCCGCGTACCGGTGGGCATCTCGAGCGAGTGATCCCCGGAACCCGCGCGCGAAGGAGACGCGCGCCCGGAGGGACTCCGGCACCGCCTCGGCATATTCCTCCGGCCGGTTGCGCGGGTGGCATCGAACCACGAACGGGCCCGCTTCGGCGGGGGAGCCGGCAAGGATCTCGAAGGTCCGGCGCAGCGATTCCATCTGGCGATTCACGCTGGGGCTATGAATGCTGTACGACAGGGCGTAGTGAACGCACGGCAGGACCACCAGCGTGGCCTGGGTCGCGGGGCCGAACAGTTCTCGCCTCGTTCTTTGCATCACGTGCCCGACGCGCTGACGGGACATCCGAATCGCCGCCATCGGAACGTCCTCGGGACGGTGGCGATAGCCCCAGGTCAGGTAGCGCTCGAAAAGGGCACGCTCGGCTCGCTCGTGCCACGAGGGATCGGTCTGCCCATAGACTGCCCCGTGCTGGGTTCCCACGGTGACACGACCCCGCGCCCTGAGCAGCGGGACCAGTAGCGCGACCTGGGGATGGCGGTGGTAGTCAGTCCCGCCCACGAGACCCACGAGCGAGTCGGCCAGAGCGGATGCCGCCGCCAGCTGGTCCGCGAACCCCTCCAGGTAGTAGGTCGGAAGCGCGGCGGCGCTCGCCAGCAGCAGTCCGGCGGCATCCGAGTCCGGCGGCAGCGCCGCGGCTCGCTCGGACAATCCCCGCAGGAACCGTTTGCGCAAGTCGGGGTCCAGGCCGTATCCGGGCGATGGGCGTGGCCGGATCAGACGGATCTTGCCCCGGCCGCGCAGGCTCAGCACCGCCTCTTCCAGGCCGATCAACGACAGGCTCAAGCCCAGCCGGAGAGGTGAGGAGGGCTGCGACGCTTTCCGCGTCGACCCGGCGGCGGACCGGCCGATCGCCCCCGCCGGGGTGTCGTCCAGCAGCTGCTCGACCGCTCCGCGAGGCCGCCCTGCGTCGACGATCGGGTGGAGGATGCGGTGTAACGGATCGTCGCGGGTGCTTTCGAACATCTCGTCCAGCCGGTTGAACGGTACGAGCCCGACGGCGTCGCCGTCCCGAGGCGGCGGATAGTGTTTCACGTTCGCGTATTGCAGGGCGGCCATGTAGTAGTAGGGGCGAAGCGCGATCTCGAACGGGTAGTCGCTCGAGTGAAGCGTTCGCAGACACGCGCCCGCCATGCTCGACATCCGCGTGCACAGCTCTTCGAGGGCCTCCGCGTACTCACCGAACGGTGAGCGCGCCGGGTCGTCGAGCTGCCGGCGGTATTCCGCGAAGAAGTCCATGCTCAGCCGCCGAGCTCCGCGAGGATTCGGGCCGCCACCCGCTCGGCACCGCGTCCGTCGCAGAGGCGTCGCCCCCTACGGCTGCGCTCTTCGCGCCGGCCTGGCCTCGACAAATCGCGGAGAGCATCCAGGAGTCGGTTTCCGTCTTCGAGTGGGTAAGGACCGAGATTGTGGGCCACCTCCAGCTCGTGCCAGGCGCGAGCTGCGGGCTCCTGGTTGTCGGAGATCGGAATCAAGATCAGCGGGACCCCCATCGAGAGCATCTCGTAGCAGCTCACGCCGCCCGCGACGATGGCGCACCACGACAATCCGGCGACCTCGTTGATCAGGGGCGTGTCCAGAACGACCTCGACAGCGTGTCGCGTCGAATGCGCCGCGGCTTCCTGAATCGCCGCCAGACCGGGATTGTGCGAGCGTGTCTGAACGACGAGCTCCAGCGGCCGCTTCCAGCCCTCCAGGTTCTCGATCACGGAGCGGATCGCTCCCCGGTCGTCTCCACCTCCCATCGAGATCAACAGCCGGTTTTCGCGAGGTGCGCTCGCGGGAACCTCACCGCCCTCGTAGAGCGCGTACGGAGGCCCACCGAGGTACTCCGTTTCGGGACGTTCACGAAGCCGGCGCTCGAAGTGCTCGGGGTCCGGAATGGGTCTCGGATCCAGAAGCCACCGTCCGTGGCACGGCGTCAGGCGCGAGCCGTCGATGATCAGCGCCGGAGTGCCGGTCCGGCGCAGTGCTTGCTGGTAGGACTCGCTCGGCGCGAGCAGGTCTACCACCACGAGATCGCCCGTTTCGCCCAGCTGGTTTGCCTCGCTCGAATCCGACCCGTCGCGCGGGATCACCAGGGTGTCGAACCCCTCGCGGCCGACGATCCCTGAAACGTGTTCGTGGCCCCGGGCCGCGAACACGACTTCGACCCCTCGCGATCGCAACTCGCGCGCGAGCACGAGGCACCGAAAGACATGCCCGAAGCCGAGCTCCGGCGATGCGTCACAACGCAGTGTGGCCTTCGGCATAGAGGCGTGAATTCTAACACCGAACGAGACTGTTCGGGGCGTGGCCGGGCATATTGCACCGCTGCCGGTCCTTTGTTAATCTCTGTCCGCCCTTCCTCGAGAATACGAAAGGTCCTTCCGATGCTGGACGGCGCTTCGATTCTGGTGACCGGTGGAACCGGCTCCTTCGGCAAGAAGTTCATCGAGATGCTTTTTGAGCGTCATCGACCGAGCAGGGTGATCGTCTTCAGCCGAGACGAGCTCAAGCAGTTCGAGATGAGCCAAGAGCCTCGTTTCAAGCGACCCGGCATCGGTTTCTTCATCGGCGACGTGAGGGATAGAGACCGTCTGTACATGGCTTTCCGGGATGTCGACGTGGTGATCCACGCAGCAGCGCTCAAGCAGGTCCCGGCGTGCGAGTACAACCCGTTCGAGGCCGTGCGCACGAACGTTATGGGCGCGCAGAACATCATCGAGGTGGCCATCGAGCGCGGCGTGAAGCGGATCCTGGCGCTTTCCACCGACAAGGCCTGCAGTCCGATCAATTTCTACGGTGCGACCAAGCTGTGCTCCGACAAGCTGTTCATCTCCGGCAACCACTACGCCGGAAAGCTGGACACCCGTTTCGCGGTGGTTCGTTACGGCAACGTCGTCGGCAGCCGTGGGAGCGTGATTCCGTTCTTCGCCAAGCTGCGGCACACCGGCAAGCTCCCCATCACCCACGAAGAGATGACGCGATTCTGGATCACCCTGCCCCAGGCTGTGGATTTCGTCATCGATTGCCTTGGACGAATGCACGGTGGCGAGCTGTACGTCCCGAAGATTCCGAGCATGAAGATCGTCGACCTGGCACGCGTCATCGGTCCCGACTGCAAGCTCGAGGTCGTCGGCATTCGCCCCGGAGAGAAGCTGCACGAGGCAATGATCATCGAGGATGACGGCCGGAATACGCTCGAATTCGACGATCACTTCGTCGTACAGCCCCAGTTTCACTGGTGGAGCGACGACTACGGGGATGAGAAAGGCGGAAAACCGGTCCCGGACGGCTTCCGCTACAGCTCGGACCGCAACGATCACTGGCTGACCGGAAGCGAGCTTCTGGAGATGATCCAGCCCTTCTTGAGCGGCTGAGCCGGGCCGATGAGCGAACCTCTGGCCATCGACGGTGGTCCGCCCGTCCGCGAGAAACGCCTTCCCTACGGACGGCAGACGATCGACGACGACGACGTCAAGGCCGTGGTCGAGGTTCTGCGATCCGATTTCCTCACCACGGGCCCGACCGTCGACGCCTTCGAGCGAGCGTTCGCGGCGCGCGTGGGAGCGTCCGAGGCGGTCGCCGTGTGCAACGGTACGGCCGCGCTGCACGCCGCGGTCGCGGCCCTCGGGATTGAGGCAGGCGACGAGGTCGTCGTCCCGCCGATGACCTTCGCCGCCAGCGCCAACGCGGTGGTCTACCAGGGCGGGACGCCGGTCTTCTGCGACGTCGAGCCGGAGACTCTTCTGATCGATCCCTCGAAGGTGGAGGCCGCGATCGGTCCACGCACGCGTGCGATCCTGGTCGTGGACTACGCCGGCCAGCCCTGCGACTACGATGCCCTCACGGAGATCGCCGGCCGGAAAGGGGTGAAGCTCGTGGCCGACGCCTGCCACGCGCTAGGCGCGAGCTACAAGGACCGACCGGTGGGCAGCCTGGCCGAGATGAGCACGTTCAGCCTGCACCCGGTGAAGCCGATCACGACGGGCGAGGGCGGCGTGATCACGACGAACGACCCGGAGCTGGCCCGGACCATGCGGGTCTTCCGCAATCACGGAATCACCACCGACTTTCGTGAGCGCCAGCAGCACGGGGCGTTCTTTTACGAGATGACGATGCTGGGCTACAACTACCGGCTCAGCGACATCCATTGCGCCCTCGGGCTCTCGCAGCTTCCGCACGTCGAGGAATGGACCCGGCGGCGGCAGGCCATCGCGGCGCGCTACGACGCGGCGTTTCGCGACGTGCCCACGGTCTCCCCCGTGAGCGTCCGGCGGGACAGGACCTGTGCCTATCACCTGTACATGGTTCGCTTCTCCGGGTCCGGGCTTCGGGTCGATCGCTCGCGGATCTTCGCCGCCCTGCAGGCCGAGGGGATCGGCGTCAACGTCCACTACCTTCCGGTCCACCTGCATCCGTTCTACCGTGAACGCTTCGGGACGGCCGAGGGAACGTGTCCTGTCGCCGAGGCCGCCTACGAAGAGCTGGTGACGCTCCCCGTCTTCCCCACCATGACGGACGAGGACGCCGGCGATGTCGTTCGGGCCGTCGAGAAAGTCGTCGCGGCGTACGCGGCGTGACGAGATGACACGCTTGCAGGCGCTCGGATCATGCTGAAATTCTTCGGACACTACCTCCGTCGTTACATCGGCTGGATCGCGCTGCTCGCGCTGTTCAGCATTCCCGTCTATGCGCTTGCCTCGACCGCGCTGGTCGCGATGATCGAGCCCATCTTCGGTGAGCTGCTCCAGGCCGGACCGGACGAGCGAGGCTCCATGGGAGCGCTCGGCGGAGGAGGAGGCGAAAAGGACCGCGATGAGCCTCCGGGAGCTCTCTCGAAGCTCAACCTCAAGGATCGGCTGGATCGTGGCTACCAGAGGATGAAGGACAACTTCGACATCGACGACCAGGATGTGGTCTGGTTCATCCCCGCGCTGTTCGTCGTGATCTTCATGATCCGCGCAGCCACCAGCCTCGCCAACGGCTATGCCTTCCAGCGAATCGGGCTCGGCATCACCAACGACATCCGCAACGACCTCCACAAACGGATCCTCGGGCAATCGAGCGCATTTCACGCCATGCACTCCTCCGGGGAGCTGGTCAGCCGGGTCGTGAGTGACGTATCGCTGATCCAGATGGCGGTATCGGGAAGATTGCTCGACCTCTTCCAGCAATCGGTCACGCTCGTGCTCCTGGTGGTGTTGCTCCTCTCGACGGATTTCAAGCTGGCCCTGATCTGTCTGGTCGGGCTGCCTCCGATCGTCATCGTCATCGCGCGTTTCGGCGAGCTGATGCGTCGCCGGAGCCTTCGTGCCCAGCAGCGGATGGCCGACCTGACCGCGCTGCTCTCCGAGAGCATCCGCGGCGCCAACGTGGTCAAGGCGTTCGGAACGGAGAAGTTCGAGGAGGCTCGATTCCGGACCGCGACCCGGAACTACCTGCGAGTGCAGCTCCGCGCGCAGCTCCTGAATCTCGCATCGAGCCCGGTGGTGGAATCGATCATGACCGTCGGCGCCGCCGTGTTGTTGTTCTACGCGGGAAAACAGGTCCGTGCCGGGGAGCTGACGGCGCCCGTGCTGGCGCAGTTCATCGGCAACCTCATGTTGCTGTACGAGCCGATCCGGAAGCTCAACAAGGTCAATCTCGTCGTGCAGCAGGCCCGGGTCGGCGCGAGCCGCACCCGGGAGATCCTGGAGGCCGTCAACGAGGTCGAGGAGCGTCCCGGCGCCGTCACGATCGACGGCGTCCATGAGGGCTTGCGGTTCGAGAACGTGCATTTCTCCTACGGCGACGCGCCGGTGCTTCGGGGAATCGACCTGGAGATTCCCCGCGGACAGATCGTCGCGCTGGTCGGACCCTCGGGCGCTGGAAAGACGACGCTGGTCGGCCTGTTACCGAGGTTCTTCGACCCCACCGACGGGCAGGTACAGATCGACGGTGCCGACGTTCGGGATCTCACGTTGCGCAGCCTGCGGGCGCAGATCGGCATCGTGACGCAGGAAACGGTCCTGTTCGACGACACCATCCGGAACAACATCGCGTACGGGCGCGCCGACGTGCCGCTCGAGAAGGTGCGTCAGGCCGCGAAGGCCGCGTACGCCGACGACTTCGTCACCGCCCAGTCCAAGGGCTACGACACGCGGATCGGCGAGCTGGGCTCGCAGCTGTCCGGAGGTCAGCGGCAACGGCTGGCCATCGCGCGCGCGATTCTCAAGGACGCCCCGATCCTGATCCTCGACGAGGCGACCTCACACCTGGACAGCGAATCGGAGTCGCTGGTCCAGGAAGCGCTCAAGAACCTGATGAAGGACCGCACGACCCTGGTGATCGCCCACCGTCTCGCGACGGCGATGCAGGCGCATCGCATCCTCGTCATGGAAGAGGGGCGGATCGTCGAATCGGGCAGCCACGGCGAGCTGCTCGAGCGCGGCGGACTGTACCGCAAGCTCTACGACCTGCAGTTCCAGGATCCCTAGAAACTCGCCTTGCGGGGGAGCCTGCTGAAGGCGGGCTCCGGCCGAAGAAGGTTGCGACACCGGATCGTGCGCATCTCCCGGGCCAGCTCTCCTTGGCGAAAGACCCGGATCGGCTCTTCCTCGACGCACTCCTCGAACAGCTCGGCGAGCTTGCCGTCGTTTTGGGTCCGCTCGGTCACGAACAACACGTCGACCCCGTCCCATCGTTCCGGACGGGTCCAGTACAACGAGGCAAAACCGTGCATGCCGCCGAGGTGCGCCAGCGTGGACGGCATCTCGCCACGGACCAGCAACGGCAGAAGGTGTGCGTTGGTGTAGCTCTCCGAGGCCATCACCTCCCCCGGCCGCAGGCGGCGCTGGATCTCCTCGGCGATCTCCTCGTTCCCGATCATGGAGATGATCCCCTTGGGCGTGCGCGCTTCGGGGCGGGCCTTGCGGTACGCCGCGAGCACGGCTTCGGGATTGAGGGCCGCGAAGGTCAGGACCGCCGACAGGGCCAGCCCCATGACCGTCCCGAGGGTGACCCAGATCCTGCGGCCCGGAAAAGAGATCAGCACGATCGGGACGATCCCGAGCACGAGCCCCGGCGCGCCCCAGTGCCCACCGACGTGTTTCCAGATCGAGATCAGGCCAAAGAACGCGAAGGGCGTCGCCACGGCGACCCGGAAGACCGCCCACCCCGGATTGCTCTCCTTGCGGCTGTACCACCAGGCGATCATCATCGCGATGAAGAGGAAGGGCGTTGCTCCCGCGAGGTTGGTCGCCACGAACCCCGCCAGGTGCTCGAGCCCTTCCGTGGCGGCTCGCTGATGTCGCCCTCGAAGCTGGAAGGTGATGTTGTCCCAGTCGTGACGCGCTCCCCAGATCCACACCGGCGCGGTGAGAGCGAAGGACAGAAGCGCTGCCAGATACGGCCGCGCCGTGAGTAGCTGTTTCCGGACCTCGCGCTGCATCAAAGCCGGCGCCAGAGAGAACACGGCAAGAACGGCGGGAAACTTCGCGAGGAACCCCAGCCCGCACGCAACGCCGAAGCCCCACCACGCCCTGCGGCTCCCCTGCGCGATCGCCACCGCGGCCCAGGTCGCGCCGACGTAGGCGGTGATCATCGCGGTGTCGGTGGACTCGTAGAAGTTCCCCAGGAAGTAGATCGGCATGGCGTGGAGCAGCAGATAGGCCCAGGTCGCCTCGCGCGCCCCGCCTCCCAGCCGACGAACCAGGGGCAGGAGGAACAGGGCCAGAAGGAGGCTCGCGAAGATGACGGGAGATCGTACCGCCAGGGCCGTCTCGCCCAGCACCATGCGCGCCGGCACCATCGTCCAGATGACGAGCGGAGGCTGATCGAAGTAGCTCCAGCTCAGATTCCGGGAGCAGTCCCAGTAGTACGCCTCGTCGCCGGCGACCGGGAAGATCGCCGCAAGGAAGGCGTGAAGGACCGTGAGGCCGGCCACCACGACGAAGTAGCGGGTTCGCCAGGCGCTGTCCTCCGGAACGACGACGGGGCTCAATCCGACTCCTGCCTGAGGGTGCGGCGCAGGTTCCAGAGCTCTCGAAGGGTCTCCGTGATCGTGCCCACCCGGACCGTGGTCGTGCCGCCGGTTCTGGGCCGGTGCTGGACCCCCACCTGAACCCAGGTCAACCCTTCTCGCTTCGCGCGGGCGTAGAGCTCGGCATCGATCAGGAAGGCGTCACTGGTCAGGCGCACCTTCTCGAAGAACGGGCGGTTGAAGAGCTTGAAGGCACAGTTGACGTCCCGGGCGCGTACGCCGAGCACCCACGCCTGGATCTTGTTGTAGACGGCCGAGGTCAGAAGGCGTATCGGCGGGTCCTGACGGCCGATGCGGTAGCCGCTCACCATGTCGGCCTCGCTCTTGCGGTCGTACAGCTTCTGGATGTCGCGGAGGTCGAACTGGGCGTCGGCGTCGGTGTAGAAGCACGGGTCGTAGCGGCAGGCATCGAAGCCACGCGCCAGCGCCTTGCTGTAGCCGTAGTTCTTCTCCTGCGTGACCACCCGGATCCGCGGCTCGCGCTCGGACCACTCCCGCAGCAGCTCGGGGGTCCGGTCCGTGGAGCCGTCGTCGACCATGACGATCTCCCACTTGTCGCAGATCTCGTCGAGGATCTCCACCGACTCGGTCAGGGTCGCCGGCAGGATCTCCTCTTCGTTGTATGCCGGCATCACGACCGACACCTCGCGAATGCCCTTCGATTCGGTTTCGCCGTGGGTTTCTTTCGGGGATTCCACGTCAGTGCTCCCGCGTCGTCGGCACCGGATCCGGTACCGTCGAATCGAATCGGTAGCCGAACTCCTCGATGTCTCGACGGAAGTGCCGAGCGACAAGCTCGGCGGTTTCGTCGTCGTAGTATTCGCGATAGGCCCCACGGTCCTTCGCCTTGCGTTTCTGCGGAAGGTGTCGAGGCGCGACCCCGATCCGGCGGCAGACCTCATCGAAGTCTTCCTGGAGGCGTTCGTACCGCCCGAGGAAATCCACGATCACCCGGCCACGGAGGTCGACGAGGTAGTCGGACTGCAGCTCGATCGAGGTGTCGACGTGGTACTGGTAGGGCCGCTCGGGATCGAGCTTCCACCGGATGAAGTGGGGAAAGTCCTCGATCGACTCCATGATCTGCGGCACCTCGCGGCGGATGTGGTGATACGAGCTGACCTGAAGGTCCCAGGGGTTTCGCACGAAGGCGAATTTGAACAATCCGTCAAACAGGGGCGGCGGCAGCATCTCCTTGGCCGCGACGATCTTGGAGTGACGCGGGAGCTTGCTGGCGATGCGGTGGCCGGTGAGATGGCTCAGACGACTGCAGATGAACTGCGGGACGTACATCGGGTCGCGCCACCTGAGCCGGCTCAAGGACGCGCGGATGCTGGTGCCCCCCGTCTTGGCGATGTGGACGAAGAGGAAGTTGTACTTCAGCGACAGCAGCATCGGGTGTCCCCAGGCGGTGCGATTATAGCGACCCCCTAGCCCGGGCCGGGGGAGAGGCCCAAAACTTCCAGGTAACCATCGGCGCTGCGTTCCACGGTGAACTCGTCCACCGCTCCACGGAGGGTTGCGGCGTCCAGGGGATGGGCCATCGTTTCCAGGATGGCCCGCGCCAGCGCCTCCTCGTCACCGACCGCGACCAGCGGCCCGAAACGACCCTCCTGCAGAGTCTCCCGCGGCCCGCTGGGGCAGTCGGTCGACACCACGGGGGTGCCCACGGCCAGGGCCTCGGTCAGGACGTTGGGAGATCCCTCCCAGCGAGAGGAAAGGACGAACAGGCTCGCCCGGGACATGTAGGCGTAGGGATTGACGGCGAAGCCCGGGAGAGAGACGTCGTCACCCACGCCGAGCTCTCCGACGAGTCGCTCGATCTCCGCGCGGTCAGGGCCCTCCCCGAGAACGATCAGGCGGCACGGTCGCTCGCGGCGAACCCGCGCGAACGCGCGCACCAGCACGGGGAAGTCTTTCTGTCGGGTCATCCGACCGGCGCCGAGGACCACCGGGACGTCGCTCGCCGGCAGCCAGGGATGGTCGACCGCTTCCTTCGCCATGGCCCTCAGGCGCGGGGTGACGACCGGATTGCGCACCACCGCGATTCGATCCCTCGGCAATCCGGTGACGGCCGCGGTGTCCTCGGCCACGCCCTCGGAGACCGCGATCACGCGATCGGCCATGCCGTAGCTCAGCCGCATCGGCCCGTATCGACTCCAGCGCCGAAGGCTCGACCTCCCCTCCAGGGAAGCGGCGAGGTTGGTGCCGAGACGAACGACGATTCGAGTGCTCACCCGGGAGAAAGCCCGGGCCCACAGCGCCGCGCGGGCTGCGCGGTCCTTGGCGACCAGCATCACCGCGGGTCTCTTTTTCCGAAGGTAGCCAATCAATGGAAGGACGCTCGTCCGGGAATGTCTCGCGCCGAGCGAAACGACGTTGATGCCCGGGGGGAAATCGTCGGCGCGGAAATCCCGTCGGATGGGAAGCAGGTCGATCCGTAAACCTCGCCGAACGAACTCCTCCAGCAGGTTCAGGACCATGCGCTCGACGCCGCCCTGCCCCGAGAACGAAATGAGGACCGCGAGGTCCGGCGAGTCGTCGGAATCCGAAGACCGCATCACACGAACGGGCGATGCCACGGCTTTGTCACGAGTCGGTCACGGGCTAGAATCAACTCGCGGCGAGTCCCGTCGTGAGAGGTGAAGGCGAACATGAGGGCCGCAAGTATACACCTCGCCGGGTGTAGACTCGGCACGCTCGAAGTGCAGGAATCGTTTCGCGAGAGGATGTGACATGGCCGTGAGCGATCCCGACGGGAATCGGCTTCATCCCATCGAGATTCTGTACACGGTGCTCCTGTACCTGGTCATTCCGTTCGTGATCCTCCACCTCACCTGGCGCGGCTTCCGGAATCGTGGCTACTGGAAGCGCTGGGGGGAACGGTTCGGGTTCTTTCCCGAGCCATCGCTCCGCAACCCGATCTGGCTTCACGCCGTTTCGGTGGGAGAGATCCTGGCGGCGGCGCCCCTGGTTCGCGCGCTTCTCGATCGCTATCCGGAGCGATCCCTGGTCGTGACCACCACCACGCCCACCGGTTCCGAGCGCGTTCGCGCGCTGTTCGGCGAGAGGGTCTTTCATGTTTACGTCCCCTACGACCTGCCCGGCGCCGTGCGCCGCTTCCTGAATCACGTGCGCCCGGAGATCAGCGTCGTCATGGAAACGGAGCTGTGGCCCAACCTGTTCCGGACGTGCTCGCGGCGGGGCATTCCCCTGATCGTGGCCAACGCCCGGCTGTCGGACAAGAGCCTCAGGGGTTTTCAACACGTCCGCACACTTCTGAGGCAGATGCTGAGACGGATTGACCTGATCGCCGCCCGCGGCCCGAAAGACGCCGAGCGCTTCATGGCCCTGGGCGCCGCCGCCGATCGGACTCGCGTGGTGGGGAATATCAAGTTCGACACCGAGTTGCCCACCGTCGTCGAGGGCGAGGCGCGGAAGCTGCGACAGCAGTGGGGTCAGACCCGACCCGTGTGGGTCGCGGGGAGCACCCACGAGGACGAGGAGGCCCAGGCCCTGGAGTGCCATGCTGCGATCCGGCGACGACATCCCGGCGCGCTGCTGATCCTGGTGCCGCGGCACCCCGAGCGTTTCGATCGCGTCGCGCGCCTGTGTGAAGCCCGGGACTTCGACACGGTGAGAAGATCCTCAGGAAGGGACTGCTCGTCGGAAACCTCCGTCCTGCTGGGCGACACGATGGGCGAGCTCCTGCTGTTCTACGCGGCATCCGACGTGGCGTTCGTCGGCGGCAGCCTGGTTCCCGTGGGCGGGCACAACATGCTGGAGCCGGTCTCCCTGGGCGTGCCGGTCGTGGTCGGCCCCTACCTGCACAACTTCGAAGAGCTCAGCGAGGCACTGTTCGAGGTGGACGGCGCCCGCCGGGTACGCGACCGTCAGGGACTGGAGAGCGCGGTATCCGAGTTGCTGTCCGACGTCGGGGTCCGCGAAGCGATGGCCGAGAACGGCTCGAAACTGATCGAGGCCAATCGTGGAGCGTCGCAGCGCCTCCTGGACATCATCGACGAGATGCTTGGTGCAAGTCGCCAGAACGTCGTGACCGCCGACGCCACCGCGGTGAGGGAGAGTTAGCCCCTACCGCCGATCGACCCTTCGACCAGATCGCAGAAAATGTGGCCGATCAGGATGTGCGCCTCCTGGATCCTCGCGGTGTCGTTGGATGCCACGGCGAGGCACTGCTCGCAGTGTTGCTCCATCTTCCCGCCGCCGCGACCGGTCATGCCGATCCGGTAGGCTCCCAGACGGCCTGCGGCCTCGAGGGCGAGCAGCACGTTGGGGCTGTTGCCCGAGGTCGACAGCCCCACGACGACGTCCTTCTCGCCGCACAAGGCCTCGACCTGTCTCGCGAAGATCTGATCGAAGCCGTAGTCGTTGCCGACTGCGGTGAGGATCGACGTGTCCGTGGTCAGGGCGATTCCCGGCAACGCGGCGCGCTCGATCTTGAAACGGCCGACGAGCTCGGCGGCCAGGTGCTGGCTGTCCGCCGCGCTCCCACCGTTGCCCATAAAAAAGACCGTTCCGCCGTCGCGGAGCCGACGCCCGATCTCCCCGGCGGCCCGTTCGATCTCCGGAGCGAGCTCTCGAAGGGCGCGGATGACCCGGAGGTGCTCGTCCATCGAGCCGACGACCGTCATGGCGAAGACCGGTGCGGCTTTACCGGCCGGCGCAGGAGCCGGTCGTCGTGCGACCTCGCGAAGCCGCGTTGTTCGAGCCACTTCGTGATCCCCGCGGGGTCGGGGTGCGACTCCCGGACCTGGTTGTATAGGTAGTTCAGCCCACGGGAGGCCGCTTCCTCATCGAGCCGGTCGAGGATGAAGGCCCCGACTCCCTTTCGCTGCGCCGAGAGGTCCACGGCGAGCAGGATCTCGGCATCGCCCCACGTGGTGTCCATCCAACCGTAGCCGAGGACCGATCCGTCCTGCTCGACCCGCCACCATTCCCCAGGGAGCATGTCGCCGTCATCGTACGCGGAGAGCTCGAAGATTCCGGGTGGCGCGTTGCCGATGATTCCGGCCTTCCCGCTATCCCAGTACGGCGGGTTCTCGTGAATCCACTTCAGGCTCATGGACCGATCTCCTCAGCATCCGGTTGGGGATTCCCGGACCCGGAGGATTATATCCCGGCGCACCGCGCGCGACGGGTTACTGAGATTCGGAAGGCGGGTCGGGAAGGGTCGCTCCGGGCGGAGGCTCGTACCGAACGAGTCGGCGGATGACGCCGGCTCCGATCTTCGCCTCCCGCAGGCGATAGACGATCGAGTCCCAGGGTCCGTCGGGGCGTTCCTCGACCCCGACGAGACGATAGAAGCGGCCTCCGATCTCGAGGGTGCTCGCGGCGGTCCACTCCGGCTTCTCGCGGCAGCAGACAACGAAGAGGTCCGGTCCCTTGCCGGCCAGGACCCGGTCCGGACGCATCGGGCCGAGGCGTGACTCTCGCCGTCGAGTCGCGGAGCGCGTGCTCGCGAACTTCCGGGCACGCAGCAGCGCCCACACGATCGGCTCCCCTACCGCCTCACGGGTGATGGCAAACGCGGCGCAGCGCGCCAGTCCGACCAGGGCCAGGTAGGCGAAGGGCCACGACGCCGGGTGTATGAACCACGCGAGCCAGTTGAGGATGGCGAGCCCCTGGAAGTGGGTCGTGCTGAGTCCGGGCCACCAGTGTTGGAGCAGGGTCATCGAGCCGTCGGTGGTCGCGGGTCGCATGAAGGCCAGGCCTCCCGCGAGGAACAGGGCGATGCCGCCGAACATCTGGACGATGCCCAGCTCCAAGGACCATCGCGGGGCGTCCAGCTCTCGGGGGCGAGCGAAACGTTCTCGTTCGGGCGACGGGAGCAGCGCGGTCCAGAAACCCTGGAGCAACAACTTCGGTCCTTGGACCAGCATCCGGATCGTGTCTCGGGCAGAGTAGGCGCCAGGGCCCAAGAGCTGTCCTCCGCGTCCGCCTCGCCTAGTCGCCGATCACCTTCACCAGGACGCGTTTGGGTCGGCCACCGTCGAACTCGCCGTAGAAAATCTGTTCCCAGGGTCCGAAGTCCAGCCTACCCTCGGTCACCGCCACCACGACCTCGCGCCCCATGACCTGACGCTTGTGGTGGGCGTCGCCGTTGTCCTCGCCGGTGCGGTTGTGGCGGTAGCGCGACGGGTCGTGCGGCGCGAGCGCCTCGAGCCATTCCTTGTAGTCCTGGTGGAGACCCGACTCGTCGTCGTTGATGAAGACGCTGGCCGTGATGTGCATCGCGTTCACCAGGCACAGCCCCTCGCGGATGCCGCTCTGCGCGACGATCGATTCGACCCGTGGGGTGATGTTCTCGAAGTCCATCCGCGCGGAGACGTTGAAGGTCAGGTACTGGGTGGTGGATTTCACCGGATCCTCCTTCTCGGGACGGGCGGCCGGCTCCCGCCGGCCCCTGGCGCCAAGGATAACCCCTGCTCACCTTGCTTTTTTGAAAGATTCACCTTGGCCGGTGGACTGGAATACAATCATTGGGGTGGCAGAAGGGGGTGAGACCCATGACTCAGTATTTCGAGCTCCCGGAGTATTCCGCGATCCTCACGTTTCTCGACGCGGTGCTGGCGGAGATCAACATGGGGATCTTCATCTACCATCTGGAAGATCACGACGACGAGCGCAAGCTCAAGCTGATCTACGCGAACAAGGAAGCCTCGAACTGCACGGGAGCCGATATGGCCCCCCTGGTGGGCAAGTACATCCTCGAGGCCTTCCCCGCGTTGGCCGAGACCGAGATCCCGAAGGCCTACCGGGACGTGGTGGTCGACGGGAAATCCCGCCGCATCGGGACCGTCAACTACGAGGACGCGAACCTGCAGAAGCGCAGCTACGCGGTTCGGGCGTTCCCCATGCCCGCGGGTTGCATGGGCGTGCTGTTCGAGAGCATTTCCGACAACGGTAGCCCGGAGGCGTAGGCTCCGACCCTCGCCCTACTGGATCTTCAGGACGACCGCTCCGCTGGTGGTGGTCACCTCGAGAGCTGCGCCACCGGTTCCCCGGTGGATCGTCGCCGCGGTCTTCTCCTGCTGCGCGATCTCGAGCGTTCCATCTGCCTTGACCGATCCGGACTCGGATCGGGCCTCGAGGTCGAACGGCGCCAGGGTGCCGACTCTGAGGGTTACATCTCCCGATCCCGATCGGATCGTCGCCTCACGCGTGCGCTGCAGTCGTGTGTCCAGGTCGACGTCGCCCGAGCCGGTCGTGACGTCGAACCGGCGGGTGTCGAGCTCCTCCAGCTCCACCTCGCCGCTCTGGGCATCCACGGTCAAGGCGTCGGACTTGATTTGCCGGCCCCGGATGGGGCCGCTGCCGGTCCGCAGGCTCAGCTCGTCGGCATCGACATCGACCATCTCCACGGTGCCCGATGAGGTCTGGATGTTGGCGCGCTCCCCCCGGAAGGTCAACACCGTCAGGTCGCCCGCTCCGGTTCTCGCGTCGAGCTTGCCGTAGACCCGACCGAGCTCGACGTGGCCCTCGACCGTCTCGATCTCGAGATCGCCGCGGAGCCGATCGCAATCCACCGTGCCCATGAACTGCCGCACCGAGGAATGGACGTCGTAGGGCAGGATCACGGAGACGTGGACAGCCAGCGCCATGGCGCCCTTGCTCTGCCCGACCTGAACCGTTCGCCCATCGTAGACCGCGGCGACCGTCGTCTTGTTGAACTTCTTCAATAGCGGGGCGACCCAGCGCGCGATCCGGTTGTCTCGCTCTTCCCGCGGCATGCGGAAGGCGGTGTGGTCGTCCACCGGGAAGGAAACGTGGAGCAAGGCGCCATCGTCGCCGTCCGTCCGCACGACCCGAATCGAGTCGGCGAGGCTCTGCGCCTCGTCCGCGGTGTCGGCCTCCGCCACGATGCGGGCCTCGACCTTCACCTGTCCGGGCTCCCCGCCTCCGCGGAGCGTGACCGAGCCCAGGAGGTTCTCGAGCTCGACGAGCTCCTGAACCGATACGGCCTCCTCGAGCAGCAGGGTTTTCTCGACCCGCTCGAGTGCCGCCCCGGCCGCCGTGACGACGCCGAGCACCGCGCACAGGACTGCGATCGCCGTCCGCCTTGGATCAACCATGATGCCTCCGACGCGAGCCGCGAGACTCGCCGGGATAGCCACATTCAGGTGGCGGTGCCAAAGATAGGTTCGCCGGCCCCTTGCGACCAGCCTCCACCGGCTCCAAGCAGGCCGACTTGTCTGCAGAGGGCCCCGGACCCTATATTCGGGGTGCTTCACGGGCTCCCCTGCGCCGGTGTGCGCGGGGCCCCGAAGGAACTGGGTCAACGATTTCGAACGACGGAGAACCTCACGATGGTCAGACACGGTGAACGAGGCGAAGGCAGACTCGGTCTTCTGATCGCCGTTGCGGTAGTTGCCATCGGGATCTTCCTCGCGGTCAAGATCATCCCGGTACGGATCGCGGCCTACGAGTTCCGCGACTACATCGAGGAAGAGTGCCGCTTTGCAGCCGTGCGCAAGAGCGACGGGGAAGTGAGGGAGCGGATCATCCAGAAGGCCGAGGACCTGGAGATTCCCCTGGACCCGAAGAAGCTGAAGATGCAGCGCTACTCCGGCGAGATGATCATCAAGGCAAACTACGAGCAGCCGATCGATCTCAGCGTCACGACCTACGTCTTCAAGTTCCAGATCGAAGAGCGCGCACCGCTGTTCTGACGCGCGACCGCCGGCTACATCAGCTGCCCGTCGTCGACAACGACGTCGCCCCCTGCCACGACGGTCCGCACTCGCGGGACGCCGAACCGGTAGACCAGGTGGTAACGGTTGGGGACCGCGTGGATGACCAAGTCCGCGCGCTTGCCCGGCTCGAGCGAGCCGGTCTCTTCGGCCAGTCCCAGCGAGTGCGCGGCGTTGAGGGTCGCCGCCGTGATCGCCTCGTCGACGGTGAGACCGCCCCACAGGCAGGCGAACCACAGCACCGCCTCCATGCTCTCGGTGGGACACGAGCCGGGATTGAAGTCGGTGGCCACGGCCACGGGAAGTCCGGCGTCGACCAGGCGTCGTCCCGGGGGCCGTCGCTCCATCATCAGGAAGAAGGTCGCCGCCGGCAGCAGGACGCCGCAGGTGCCCGCCCGCGCCATGGCCTCGAGGCCCTCGTCCGAGGCGTACTCGAGGTGGTCGGCCGACGCCGCCCCCAGCTCGGCTGCCAGCGAGGCCGCGCCGTCGTCGGCAAGCTGGTCTGCGTGGAGTCTCGCGCCGAGCCCGTGCTCCCGGGCCGTCACGAGAACCCGGCGAGCCTCGTCGAGGGTGAAGGCATGGGCGTCCACGAAGGCGTCGGCGTAGCGGGCCAGGCTCGCTTCGGCGACCCTCGGGATCATCTCGCCGACGATCAACTCGATGTAGTCGGCGCGGGATTCGCGGTACTCCGCGGGGACCGTGTGGGCTCCCAGGAAGGTCGCAACGACCTCCATGGGATGGCTTTGGGCGACACGCCGCACCGCGTCGAGCTGCTTGAGCTCGGCCTCGACGCTCAGACCGTAGCCACTCTTGATCTCGGTGGTGGTGGTTCCCAGGGCAAGCATGCCGTCGAGGCGCTCACGGATCAGCTCCGAGAGTGCCTCGGGGCTCGCCGCCCGGGTCGAGGCGACGGTGGACAGGATGCCGCCGCCGCGGGCCGCGATCTCGGAGTAGGTCGCCCCCCGAAGGCGCTCGTCGAACTCCGACTCTCGCCAGCCCGCGAAGGCCAGGTGCGTGTGGGCGTCCACGAAACCGGGGAGGGCCGTGCCGGAGCAGGCGTCCATCGTGCGGCCGCTCGGCTCGACCTCCACCGACTGCCGGAAGTCACGCTCGGTGCCGACGAAGACGATCCGCCCGTCGCGACAGGCGACGGCCGCGTCCTCGACAATCCTCAGTTTACCCAGGTGGGCTCCCGATCGGGCCTCACGGCCCTCGGGAGTGGCTAGCTCGGCAATGCCGACTATGGCGAGATCGGCCTTGATCATCCAGCTTCGGCGGCGGTGCGACGCCGCAGGAATCTGAGGTTATCCGGCTCGGACCTCTCGCGCTTGCGGAGGTCGAGAAGCGATTCATGCTCCTCGATGGTACTACGAAGCCGGTTCTCGAACAGATCTCTTTCCAGCTTGGCCCGGCTGATCTCGGCCTCGATCCGTGTGAGCTGATCCTGGGCGCGCTCGATCATGCGCTCGGACTTGATCCGCGCCTCCTTGATCATGAGATCCGATTCGGTGCGGGATTTCTCCTTCAGACCCGATGCCATTTCCTGGGCCGTGACCAGGGTCTCCCGAAGGGATCGCTCGCGATCGCGGTGTTCGCCGACCTGCTCCTTGAGCCGGCCGATCTCCTCGCGCAGGGTTCCGTTGTCGAGGTTGAGGCGCTCGATCTCCGCAGCGACGGCGCGTAGGTAGAGACGGACCTCTTCCGGATCGAACCCCCTGATCTTATGGGGGAAGTCCTGCCCCTCGATCTCCATCGCGGTCATCCGGTTGCTCATTCTCGACTCCTGTTCGGCCCTTCGGCCCTTCGACCCTTCGACCCTTCGACGAGCTCAGGGCAGGCGGGCTCCCTTCGACAAGCTCAGGGCAGGCCCAACTCACGACAATCTTGGCAGGGCCCCCCCTGCTGGCGGCTCGGGGCAAATCCCGATACGTGGGCGAACATAGTGCCCGTGGGGAGGCGGTGCAATGAGTCGGACTTACGGGGCTAACCCGGGGTGCGCTCACCGAACAGGGCCGTGCCGACCCGGACCAGGGTCGCCCCTTCCTCGACCGCGACCTCGAAGTCACCGGTCATCCCCATGGACAGCTCGGGAAGATCGAGCCCGCTGCTCTCGCACAGGAGGTCGCGCAGCTCCCGGAGCCGTGCGAACCACGGCCGCGACTCCTCGGCGCTGTCGGCCGGCGGCGGGATGGTCATCAGCCCGCGGGGGTCGAGGTGGTCGAGACCCGCGACGATTTCAAGAAGGGGTCGGGCCCCGCCCTGGTCGAGGCCGTGCTTGGTCGACTCTTCCGAAAGATTGACCTGGAGCAGGATCGCTTGCCGGATCCCCGCGGCCGCCGCGCGCCGGTCGAGCTCCCTCGCCAGCGGCTCGCCGTCCACCGAGTGGATCAGCTCGAACGCTCCGACGGCATGGCGCGCCTTGTTGCGCTGGAGGTGGCCGACCAGGTGCCACCGCGCCCCCTCGCCGACGTCGGAGATCTTGCCGAGCGCCTCCTGGACGCGGCTCTCGCCAAAAAGCGCCTGACCGCACGCGAGCAGCTCCAGGACGCGATCCGCCGGAAAGGTCTTGGCGATGGCGACGAGGCTCACCGAATCGGGCGCTCTGCCGGCGCGGGCACAGGCCTCGGCAATCCGGCGTCGGACGTCGCGAAGGCGCGCCTCGGGGGAGGACATGGTCAGACGGCCGGGTCGGGACGATCGACGATGCGGACAGGCTCGTCGTTGCCTGCCTCGCCCAGGCGGTCAAGCGCGACGTTCACCAGACGATCGGCCTCGCGGTTCTGCTCGCGCCGTACGTGTCCGATTCGAAACGACTCGAACTGCTCGATGAGCTTCTTGGCCCGGGCATAGAGCGGCTTCAGGTCCGGATGCTTGACGCGGTACCGTCCGTTGATCTGCCGGACGATCAGCTCCGAGTCGGATCGCACGTCGACGTGCTCGGCACCGCGGCCGACGGCCAGGCTCAGGGTCTCGAGCAATCCGTGGTACTCGGCGACGTTGTTGGTAGCCCGGCCGAGCGTCCCCGCGTGGCCCTCGACGTACGTGCCGTGGTCGTCGAACAACGCCACGGCCCAGGCCGCGATCCCGGGGTTTCCGCGAGAGCCGCCGTCGAAAGCGGCGCTAAACCGAACCGCCATCGATCGCCTCGACGCCGGCAGGGCTCTTTTCCGGGCCAGGCGACTCCGCCGCCGGCTTCAGAGACGGCTCGTAGAAGAGGAAGCGGCGGCACTGGCTGCAGGCGTGGATGTGGGAAGCCGCCCGGATCTCCTGGGCGGCCTGCGGGCGGATGCGGACGTAGCACGCCTGGCACATGCCGTCCTCGACCTTGACCAGGAAGCGCCCGTGCCGGAGCTCTTCGACTCTCCGGATGCTGTGTGCGAGGGAAGCCGGCAGCTCGACCTCGAGGCGCTGGCGCTCTTCCTGTCCCCGGGCGACCTGGTCGCGCGCGTCCGCGACCTCTTTTTCGACCTCCGCGCGCTCTTCGCCTACCTTCTTGCGCTCGACCTCGATGGCGGCCGAGAAGGTCTCCAGCTGGGGTCCGAGAGACTCGGTTTCTTCCATCCCCTGGATGACCGCTTCCTCGTGCTCGGCGATCTGGGCCTTGACGGCGTCGATTTCTTTGAGCGTGGCCGCGTACTCGCGTTGGTTTTGCACCTGCATGAGATCGTGGGTGTACTTTTTCTTCGACTCTTCGAGCTCGCCGAGCTCGTCGTTTCGCTCGCGCAGGTCCTTTTCGATCTCGTCGAAGCGGTCCTTCAGCGCGACGTACTCGGTGTTTCGATCCCGGAAACGCTCCTCGATCTCGTCCATCCGGGTGGGGGCGTTCTCGATCACCGCTTGGGCGCCGGCGATCTCGAGCGCCAGCTCCTGAATCCTGACCATCTTGAGCAGTTGTTCCTTGGCCTCCAACTTCACCCTCCCGCGTGCCGGCAACGAAGACATCGTCCCCAAAAAGCGAAGGGCGCTCGATGTTGGAGCGCCCTCGTCATCTGGCCGGTAGACCGAGACCCTTGTTTGCCGGGCGGGTGCCCCGCCGGCCAGGCAGTTCGGTTTTTCCCCGGTTTCCGTGCACGACAATCGGCGACATTATCACCCGCTGCGCCGCTCGTCAACCAAGGACAAAAAGGGGACACTCTCCTTTTTGAAACATTTGAAACAGAAGGGCGCAATAAAGGAGAGTGTCCCCTTTTTGCTCGTCAACCGAACATGAGGTTGACGATGAAGACTGCGGCGGTGATGCCGGCCACGTCGGCCATCAGGCAAGAAGGCAGGGCGTGGCGGGTCTTCTTGACGCCGACGGCGCCGAAGTAGACCGCCAGAACGTAGAAGGTCGTCTCGGTGGCGCCGGTCATGGTGCTCACCATGTAACCGATGAACGAATCGGGCCCGTGGGTCGCCATGGCCTCGGTCATGATGCCGAAAGCGCCGGTTCCCGAAAACGGCCGGATGAGGGCCACGGGAACCGCCTCGACGGGGAATCCCACGCGCGAGGTCAAGGGATCGAGGAAGGTGACCAGAAGACCCATCCCTCCGGATGCCCTGAACATCCCTACCATGACCAGGATCGCGACCAGGTACGGGATGATGCGAATCGCGACCTGGAAGCCTTCCTTGGCGCCTTCGACGAGCGATTCGTAGACCTTGACGCCGCGCGACCACCCGAACAAAACGATGGCCAGGATCAGCCCGGGAATGACCCAGTACGAGGCGACCTCGGTGAACAGGTCTAGCGCCGGGGTCGTAGGCGCCCTGCGGACGACGTAGACGATCATCGCCGCCACGAACGACGCCGTGAAGCCCCACGTGAGCACCCGTCGCGATGCTCGCCACCACGCCGGGGCGGCCTCCGCCGGCTCGGGGATGGCGGCGCTCGGCTCTTCGGCCGCCGGCGCCGCCTCGGGGTCGACCGCCGCAGGCTCCGCCTTGCGGATCGAGGGGAGCTTCGAGAACGCCAGCGCTGCCAGGATGCCCACGATCGTGGCGCAGCCGCTGGCGAACCACGTGGGGAAGAAGATCGCGGCGGCATTCTCGGATCCCGCGGCCGCGCGCAAGCCGATCACCCCGGTCGGAAGCAACGCCAGACCCGAGGTGTTGATCGCCAGGAAGACCACCATCGCGTTGGTCGCGGTGCCCTTTTCGGAGTTGAGCTTCTGGAGCTCGGTCATGGCCTTGATACCGAAGGGCGTCGCCGCGTTGCCCAGGCCGAGCATGTTCGACGCGATGTTCATGATCATCGCGCTCATCGCGGGATGATCCTTGGGCACGCCGGGGAAGATGTAACGCAGGGCCGGGCCGACGGCGCGGGCTATGACGCGAAGGATGCCGCCGTCCTGGGCGACCTGCATCAGTCCGAGGAAGAACGCCATGACGCCGATGAGCTTGATGGCGAGCTCGACCGCCGCCTTGGCGCTGTCGAGCACCGCCTGCGTGACGGCGCCCATGCCCCCGAACCACGCGGCCCACAGCACCGAGAAGACGATGATGATCACGAAGATGACGTTCAGCATCGCCCGGGAATCCTACACCGGTTCGCCAGGCGGTAACGTGACGGGTAGGGAAACGGAGCGGTCGGGCTCAGGTCAGCGACCGGGTTTCCTCTTCGACGGCCCGCTCGAGAAGGGCCTCCTCGGCCTTCTCATGGACCCGCATCGACTCGAGAAACCGCTGGAGGTCGTCTTGTAGCTCGGAGACCTCGCAGGGCTCGCCCCGCTCGGCGTGAATCCGCGCCATCTGGAGGACCTCGATCATGTGTTCGTGCTGAGACGCCAGACCGTCGATCGCCGGTCCGGTGTCGGGCAGCAAATCGAGGATCGCCTGGAACAGACCGTCCTGCTCTTCGTGCTGGAAATGCTCTTCGAGGCGTTCCCTGAGGCCGTCGATCTGCGCGGCGAGCCGACGCAGGGGCTCGACGTCGGAGGAATCGGCGTCCAGCGCATGGAGGGAGCTCAGCAGCTGCTTCAGGAAGAAGTCGATCTGCTGGTGCTCCTCGACGGCTCGACGTGAGAGGCGTTGAAAGGTCTGGGGTCCGGTCATCTTCGAGCTCCTCGCCCGCGTGAGCGACTGGGCTGCCCTTCAAAAATCCACCGTAAACGGCGCCGCGTCAAGGGCTGAAGTCCGAGATCGTGAGGATCTCCTCGAGAGGTTTCCGCTCCAGATCGGGGACCTGACAGCCCGATTCGGGGTAGCCGAGCGCGATCAGGACGTAGGGGCGCTCGTTTTCCGGGCGACCCAGGATATTCCGGAGAAATCCCATGGGACTTGGCGTATGAGTGAGGGTCGCCAGGCCCGCGTGGTGCAGCGCCGCCAGCAGGAGCCCGACGGCCATACCCACCGACTCCTGGACGTAGTAGTGGCGCTCGACCCCGCCCTCGCTCTTGCGGTACTGGCGCGCGAATACCACCAGCAGCCACGGGCAAAGGGTCAGGAACGGCTTGTGCCAGTCGGTGCCGAGGGGCGCCAGGTCTTCGATCCACGCCGGGGGGAAGCGACGTTCGTAGTTCTCGCGCTCTTCCGCCTCGGCGGCCTCGCGAATCCGTGTTTGGGTCTCGGGATCGCCGACCAGGACGAAGTGCCACGGCTGCTTGTGCGCGCCCGAGGGCGACGTCCCGGCGGTGCGAACCGCCCACTCGACGATCTCCCGGGAGACAGGCCGGTCGGCGAAATGACGCACCGAACGGCGCCGGTTCATCTCTTCGTAGAACCCCCGTGCCCGCCGCAGCATCTCCTCCGGCGGGTACTCCTTGAAATCGTGCGGAACGAACATCACGAGTGGGTCGCGTTGGCGGCACCGGGTTCGGGGGTCAGGTCGCGGATGCGGTCGCCGACGGTGTTTGCTATGTCCTGGGCGGACCGCTCCTCGGTCTCGAACTCGAGAACCTCCAGGCGCCGGTGACGCTGCAGGACTTTCGAAACCTGATCGTAGGCCCCCTCGAGCTTCTCGAGGAACGCCTCGTTTTCGTGGGGCTCGAGCTCCTCGCCCCGCGCCCGGATTCTCGCCATCGCCTCCGCCGGCGAGGTCTTCAGCAAGACGATCACGTCGGGCGCCGGGGGCCGGACCAGATCAAGGGTGTTGAGAAGCCAGACCTCGGGGGCGTGTCGGATATAGCGCCACCAAGCCCGGGCCGGAATGCGCCGCCGGCCGGTCAGGTAATCGACCAGGCGCTGCATCTCGCTCGCGTCGAACTTGCCGTTGTAGACCTCGGCCTCGGCCCACGCCAGGACATCGACGAGGGCGTTGCCGTTTCCGACCACGAAGCGAGCGATACGCCCGTGGTCGAAGGCCGCGTCAACGCGTGCGCGCTCGACCATCTCGGCGAACTTCGATCCTTTGTGGAGCCCCCCGATCCTCAGCAGGCGCGCCAGAAACCCCACCCATCCGCGGCTCCGCGCGACCGGGATGGTGCGAACCAGCTCGCGCACGCCGCGGTCGTCGGCCTCCATGAGCGGTGCCGAGATCCCGATGGTCCGTTCCGCAGTCCCGAGTCGCTCGAGGATCTTCAGGAACGCTGCCCGCCGCTTCTCGGGCTCGATGCCGCAGACGGCCACCCTGAGCGGTGGCGCCGGCCGGGGCCCGGGCACCGGCGGCGGTGGCGGCGCGAGCGCGAGCACGTCGCGTCGAACCTGCTCGGCGACCTCCTGGTAGTCGGCCGTGTGGGAGTAGCTGCGGGGCTTGCCGACGTTGGCGTCGATGCTCAGGGGCACGGGCACCACCTGCCCGCGGGGCCAGATTCGCTCGGGGCCGGACAGGAACACCGGAACCACCTGCAGCCCCGGAAAGGCGCGGATGATCCGTCCGATCCCTTGCCGGAACGGAGCCACCACGCCCGCCTCGCCGCGACTTCCCTCGGGAAAGAAGATCAGGCTGTCCCCGGCGTCGATGGCCTGCTTGACCGACGCTAGCGGGTCGCTACCCGCGATCGGCTTCCTCTCGATGGGGATCGCGTTCATGAGAAACATCGAAAGCGCTCTGAGGAACCACGTCTTGCCGAAATAGTCGGCGGCCGCCACCGGATGGACTCGCGGTACGCGGCTCAGGGGAAAGAGGGTCAGCAGCACGGCCGCGTCGAGGTGGGAGTTGTGATTGGCGACGACCAGGCACGGCCCGCGAGGCACCAGATTACGCCGCCGATACCGCACGCCCAGAATCGCCAGCACCGGGCGTACGAACCCGATGTGGGAGACGATCAGCAGGAAGCTGCGGAGCGCTCGGCGCACGACTCGAGTTTCACGCGAAATGGCTCACGTAGTGGTAGTACAGGGGAGCAGCATAAATGGCCGGGGTGATCCGGTCCAGCAGCGCCGCTCGCCCGAGGCGGGCATTGGAGGCGCTGAGCGAGAGATCGTGGGCCACCGCCGCGGTCACCACGCCGCCCGCGGTCACGCACAGGCAGACCAGCAAACCCGCGATCAGGCCCTCGCGGGGGTCGAGGCCGATCCATGGCGCGAGCCACGCGCCGACCCCCGCGGCGGCGGCGAAGGAGACCGTCATTCCGCCCAAAGCGCGAAAAACGCCGTCGTGCAGGCGGATCCTGCCCGTGAGCCTCTGGGGAAGCTCGGAGACCAGCACCAGGGTCCCGAACAGCTCAAGCCGCCCCGAGGGCTCGTGTGCCATCCAGGCGAGGTGCTCGCCACAAAACACGAAGACCAGCAGGGCCAGCATCACCCGCCCCGTCGAGTCCAGCAGTCCTTTTTCGGGCGACCCGAGGGAGAGACCGGTCGGGATGAACAGGAAGAGGAACATCATGATGGCCGTGGCGAACGCGGGGTACGAGTCTATGAAGATCGCGTACAGGCTCACAGGAACCAAAAGATAGGCGAAAAGAACCGCCCAGCGATCCTGGGGACGCAACGGCGCCAGGTAGAAGTACTCTCGGAGGCTGCCGAGCAGGAGGAGCCCCAGTATCGTGAAGCCGATCCAGGGGATCACCCGGGAAAGCAGTACAAGGAGAATGCTGAAGAATACCCAGAACCCGGCCCATCCCGGCAACCCGCGGAACCGCCCGCCCCGTGACGCCAGCAACAGGGATGGCACTCCCACGACGAGGACCGCCACGCCGAGACTGACAATGCTCCACGGATAATCGAAGTTCATACCCACTCCCGAAGAGCTTATTATGAGCCTATTGGCATGGTGGAAAAAGCGGATTCGGCCAGGCTGATTCCCGCGGCACGAGGTCGGCATGAAAATCGGTATCGTCGGACTGGGAAAGATGGGACTCCACATGGCGGCGCGCCTGATGGAGCGCGGCCACACCGTGGTGGGCACCGACCGGCGCGCGGCCAAGCTCAAGAAGCTCGACGAGGCCGGCGGCGAGACCGTCAAGACTTGCAAGGACCTGGCCGCGGCCCTGGAGTCGCCCCGCCTGGTCTGGCTGATGGTGGCGCCGGGCTCGGGGGTCGATCAGATCATCGGCCAGCTGCTGCCGCAGTTCGTCGAGGGCGACCTGGTCGTCGATGGCGGGAACTCCCACTACAAGGAGAGCATCCGACGAGCCGCCGAGCTGGAGCCGAAGGGCATCGGGTTCCTGGACGTCGGAACGACCGGCGGCATCGCGGGCTCGAAGCACGGCTTCAACCTGACGGTGGGCGGCAGCGATGCCGGTTTCAGGCGCGCCGAGCCGATCCTGAAGGACCTGTCGGCAGACGACGGCTACCTCCACACCGGTCCGGCCGGATCCGGCCACTTCGCCAAGATGATCCACAACGGGATCGCATCGGCGCAATTGCAGGCCTACGGCGAGGGATTCGAGATCCTGTGCCGCAGCCGATTCAGCTACGACCTCAAGGCCCTGGCGCAAACGTGGAATCGGGGAAGCGCGATCCGCTCGTGGTTGTTAGAGCTTTCGGAGGCCGCCTTCGAGCAGGACCCGCGCCTGACGTCGGTGAAGGAATCCGGTGAGGACGCCGACGAGGGTCGCTGGACCGCGGAGGAAGCTCTGGATCTGGAGGTGTCGGCGCCGGTTCTGACCCTCTCGCTTCTGACGGGCTACGCCTCGAAACAGGAGTCGTCGTTCGCGGCACGGCTAGCCACGGCGCTGCGGCACGACCTCGGCGGAGAGCCCGCCAAGAAGGTTGATGCATGAGGAATCCTCTGCGGGCGGGGCTGACGGACGGGCGGGCCGTCGAGCCCGGGATCGTGGTGATCTTCGGCGCCTCCGGCGACCTCACGCAACGCAAGCTCGTCCCGGCCCTCTACAACCTCGGCCTCGACCGGCTGATGTCGGGCTCCGGCGCGATGGTCGGCGTGGCGCGGCGCGACATCCCGCAGGAGGCGTTCGCCGAGCAGCTCCGCGAGGGCATCGAGAAGCACTCCCGCCGACCGCTCGATCCGGAGGTATGGCAAGAGGCCATTCCCCGCATCTCCTACGTCCCGACGACCTTCGACGATCTCGACGGCTACCGCCGTCTCGGCGAGCACCTCGACGACATCGACCGCAGGCTGGGCACCGAGGGCAACCGTCTCTACTATCTGGCCACGCCGCCCTCGGCCTTTCCCGTGATCATCGACCGCCTGGGCAAATCCGGGCTGAACCGCCCCGGCAAGGGCGGGCGCTGGGCCCGGGTCGTGGTGGAGAAACCGGTGGGGCACGATCTCGAATCGGCCCGCGAGCTGAACGAGGTCGTCAACCGCGTCTTCGAAGAGAAGGACGTCTTCCGGATCGACCACTACCTTGGCAAGGAGACCGTCCAGAACCTGCTGGTCTTCCGCTTCGCCAACGCCATCTTCGAGCCGCTCTGGAACCACAAGTACGTCGACCACGTGCAGATCACCGTGGCCGAGTCGATCGGGGTCGAGGGACGCGGCGGCTACTACGAGGAATCGGGCACCACCCGGGACATGGTGCAAAATCACATCTTCCAGCTTCTGTGCCTGACCGCGATGGAGCCGCCGTTCTCGCTGGCGGCCGACGCCATCCGCGACGAGAAGGTCAAGGTGCTCCACGCCCTCCGGCCGGTCGACACGACGAGAGTTGATGAGGCAACGGTGCGGGCGCAGTACGGACCGGGCGTGACAGGAGGCAAGCCGGTCCCCGGCTACAAGGAAGAGCCGGGGGTGGCGCCGGACTCGACCACAGAGACCTATGTCGCGCTTCGGCTGTTCATCGACAACTGGCGGTGGGCCGGGGTGCCGTTCTATCTGAGATCGGGCAAGCGGTTACCGAAGCGCGTCACCGAGATCGCCCTGCAGTTCCGCGACGTCCCCCACCGCCTGTTCCACGGCGGGAGCGACGACCGACTCGTCGCGAACACGCTGGCCATGCGGATCCAGCCCGACGAGGGCATCACGTTGAAGTTCGACTCGAAGGTCCCGGGCCCCAACCCGAAAATCCAGCCGGTGACGATGGAGTTCCGCTACGGAACTTCGTTCGGGCAGCAGCCCCCGGAGGCCTACGAACGCCTGCTGCTCGACGCCCTGCTCGGCGACGCCACGCTGTTCATCCGGCGGGACGAGGTCGAGGCCTCGTGGCGGTACATCGACCGGCTGTTCGAGGGGTGGTCCGCGGCCGGGGGCGAGCCTCTTCCGGGATTTGCCGCCGGCACGTGGGGGCCGAGTGAGGCCGACGCCCTCCTCGACCGCGACGGCCGGGCGTGGCGGAGGCTCTAGAACGTGCAGCCCGAGGAGCAGATCCGCCTTCCCGACGTCGCGGACATCGACAAGCAGCTCACCCGCTTCTGGCGGGAAGCCTCGACGGACGATCGGGCCGTCGTGCGGGCCTGCACCCACAACCTGATCGTCGTCTGCGAGGACGACGACGACCTCGCCGACGCGACGCACAGCATCGCGCTCCTCAGCGAGCAGCACCCCGGACGGGCGCTGGTGGTCTCGACGGTCGATCCCGAACCCGAGGGCGAAACCTCCCCCGGCCTCGACGCGTTCGTCTCGACCCACTGCCACCGCGCCGCCGAGGGACGGCTCGTGTGCAGCGAGCAGGTGACGCTCAAGGCGCGTGGCGATGCGAGCGCCGTGCTGGTTCCGGAGACGGTGCTACAGCTTCTGGAGGGCGATTGCCCGGTTTACACGTGGTGGCGGCGCTCGCGCTTCGCCGCCGACCCGCTGTGGGCGCGAATTGCCAAGGTGGCGGGCCGGTGCATCGTCAACTCGTCAACGGCGGACGATCCGCTGCAAGTCCTCGAGGACCTGGCGGCCCTAGCGACCCACGACGCGTGGCACTGCGCGCCCGGCGACCTGGCCTGGGTGCGCCTCGAGGCTTGGCGCCAGGTGATCGCGCAGGAGTTCGATCCGGAGTTCGCGCTCGCCCTGCTCGACGGCATCACGGAGGTGGCGATCGAGGTGGGAGGCCCGGCCACGAAGCGCGGAACCACGGCCGCGGCGGCCTACCTGGTGGGGTGGCTGGCCTCGCGACTCGGCTGGAGTCTCGACGATGCCCGCGGCGTCTGGCGGAGGCCTGATGGGGGCGAGGTCGTGATTCGCCTCGAGGCGGCAGCGGTAGCCAACGCACGACTCGTGAACGCGGTGAAGATCACGGCGTCGAGCACATCGGGCCGGGAGACTCTATTCGTCGCGGAGCGAACCGCACCCGGTGAGGACGTGATCCGGTTGCGCGTCGAAGCCGAGGGAACCTGCCCGCTCCCCTACACCGTGAAGATCGAACGCCAGGAGGATGCGCCCCTGTTGAGCGGTGAGCTCGCGCGCGGCTCCCGCGATCCGGTCTTCCTCGCATCGCTCGACGCCGCCGCGCGATGGGCCACGGCGCGCGAGGGCTCTGGAGGGGACGAGAAGTAGCGGCCATCTAACGATGGGAGTCGAAAGATGTCCGAGCAACTGCACCTGGTGAATCTCGAGACCTGCAAGGGCGACGGTATCTGCACGGATATCTGCCCGGAAAACGCCCATCCGGTCTGCCACCACGCCATGTTGGCCGCTGTTTCCTTGGGCTTGGGCACCACGATCATCGGCCTGGTCCCGCCGATCGTGGACCGCTCGAAAGTCCTGCGGAAACGCTACGGCATCCCGAAGGAGAACAAGGTGACCACCTCGCTTATCCTCGGGCATCCGAAATGCAAGTACAAGAAGAGCATCCGCAGGGATCTTGCGGGCGTGCGCACCGCCAGCTGTAGCGACAGACCGTACTAGGCGATGTCAAGATTGCCGGGCGCATGGATGAGAGAGGTCCGATGACTCCGAGTCATGATGACACCGGTACGAACCCATAGGGGAACTGGAGGATCAACCCGTCTGGGCAGTCTGGTATCTCAGGTTCGCGGATTGGAGGGACGTTGGATCTCGTCGCAACGGGAGTGGTAGCCGGAGTGTTTGGGACGTTGGCGATGGATTCGTTAAACCATCTCTTCGCCCGAACCGGGATGCTCTTGAATATAGACGTGGGGATGATTGGGCGGATGGCCGTGGGCTGGGCACACGGGCGCTTTTTCTATGAGCATCCAAGCGAGATGGAACAGGTCGCAAACGAGAGGCTCTACGGTTACGTGACGCACTACGCCATCGGCGTGGGCCTCGCGGTCCCGTTCGTGCTCGGTTGGGATTTGCTGATCGGAGGGCCTGCATCACCGGTATGGGCCCTTGCCTATGGCGTCGCGACGACGGTAGCCTCCTGGTTCTTCGTTTTCCCTTCCATGGGACTGGGAGTGTTTGGCAGGCGCTCTCCCGAAGGCATCAGGGCTCCACTTTCCAGCCTGGCCAATCACCTATTCTATGGAGTGGGTATTGCGTTCGGGATAGCACTGGTGTGAGTGCGGGGGAATCCAGACGAGCCTCATGAGCCTGGAGAGAAACTCGTGAAAGTCCACATCCTTGGCCCCCAAGACGCCGAGGCCTACGCGGAACTGAGACGTGCGTCTCTGCTGGACTCACCTCTCGCCTTCGCCTCCTCCCCTGACGACGACATCGTCTCGTCAACGGAGGCAGCCCGCGAGCAACTTCGTCGCGCGCCGGACTCGGTGATCTTCGGTGCGTTTCAACCAGGCCTCGTCGGCTCGGCGGGTCTCTACCGCGACCGGCACGTCAAGGCCGCCCATAAGGCGCACCTCTGGGGCATGTACGTGGCCCCCGCGAATCGCAGGCAGGGCGTGGCTTCCCGACTTCTCGACGCCGTGCTCGGCCACGCCGCGTCGTTGCCGGGCGTGTCCTGGGTCGAGCTGAGCGTCAGCTCCGCCACCCCCGAGGCTCGACGGCTTTACGAGCGCGCCGGCTTCCGTCTGTGGGGCACGGAGCCGGACGCCCTGCGGCACGACGGCCAGACGGTCGTCCTCCACCACATGGGCCTTGCCCTCGAATCGAGGTAGCTAGATGACGGCGAAAGAACGAGCCGCGAAGATCCTGTGGTATCCCTGCCACGAGCTGATTCTCCGGGACATCGTTCGAGCCGAGAACTGTCGCCTTTACGACTCTCGCGGGAACGAGTACGTCGATCTCGGGTCGGGCGTGTGGTGCACTTCGATCGGGCACGGGCATCCGAGGATCCTACGGGTGATCGCGGAGCAATCCGCACGGATCGGTCACACCGGATTCAACTACTCGAGCGAGATCGTCGAGGAATCCGCGGGTGAGATCCTGGCGCTACTGGGGTTCGAGGGCGGCGGCGGCGTCTTTCTGTGCTCGGGAAGCGAGGCGGTCGAGTACGGCGTCCGGGTTGCGCAGTCGGTGACCGACCGTCCCCTGCTGATGACGATGACCGACTCGTACTTCGGCGCCTACGGATCGGCGAGCAGGAGAGAGCAAGAAGAGTGGTTTTGCTTCGACTGGATGGCGGGCGCGCGGTGCTCGGACTCCGGCTGCCACGAAGGTTGCGAGCACTGGGCGCGAATCCCCTTCGACCGGATCGGAGGGTTCGTCTTCGAGCCCGGTAGCTCTTCGGGGCTGGTCCAATTTCCGCCGGAGAAGCTGATCCGGAGTCTCGTGGATGTCGTCAAGAGCAACGGCGGGCTCATCATCGTCAACGAGGTCACCACCGGCGTGGGTCAGACCGGGACCTGGTTCGGCTATCAACACTACGGGATCACGCCGGACGTCGTCGCCCTCGGCAAGGGCATCGGCAACGGCTATCCGGTCAGCCTGGCCGCCTTCTCGCCGGGAGTGATGGAGCGACTGGGCGGAGAGCCCTTGAAGTACGCCCAGTCCCACCAGAACGATCCGCTCGGGGCCGCGGTCGCGCTCGAGGTCGTCCGGGTGATCCGGGAGGAGGGGCTGATCGAGCGATGTGGGGAGCTTGCGACCTTGCTCGCGACCGGCCTGGAAGAGGTCAAGACGCGCACCGACCGGATCAAGGAGATTCGTGCACGAGGACTGATGGTAGCGGTCGAGCTGATCGATGACCCGCAAGCCTCGTTCACGGCTCGTGTCCACCGCGAACTCGTGCGCCGTGGCTTCGTCGTGGGCCGACGGCCCGGAGTCAGTGTATTGAGACTTGATCCGAGCCTGACGATCGACCCCGAGGACATCGAGCGCTTCCTGAAGACTCTCGGGGACGTGCTGACGGAGTCGCCGAGCTAGCCCGACGAGTCTTCCGTGCACTCGCCGTCGTAGGCGACGGATTGACCGGCCGAGGCGGCGCCGCAGGCGTTGCCGTAGGTCTTGCCATCGCACCCGCAGACCGGTCTCCAGTCGTCGGTGCACAGCTCGGGGCGCACGAGACACTCGCCTTCGCCGTCGCACTCCCCCGGCGGTTTGGCGCAGTACCGGTCTTCGGTGCCGCAGTCGGCATTCTCGCGACACGCTGACGAGTCTCCGGCCTCTTCGGCCGCAGCCTGCGTCACCGCCGCGGGTTCGGCCGGCGGGCCGGCGGAGCCGCCGGTGCATCCGACGATCGAGATCACCGCCAGCAGCACGATCAACCTAGCCATTCGCGTACCCTCCTGACGACGCTATCCACCGTGAAGCCGAATTTCTCGCCCAGTACCTCGGCGGGCGCGGACGCACCGAAGCGATCGATCCCGAGGGTCAGGCCGTCCGTCCCGGCGAGCACGCGCCACGGGTCGGTCACCCCTGCCTCGATCGTGACCACCGGTGTCCCGCTCGGGAAGAGCTGCGCCCGGTAGGCCGGATCCTGTTCCAGGAAGATCTCGAGGCACGGCACCGACACGACGTTGACCTTCTTGCCGTCGGCGCCGAGCGCCTCGCGCGCCGCCACGGCCAGGTGCAGCTCCGACCCGGTGGCCGCGATGACGACGTCCGCATCGGAGTCGCCGTCCACCAGGTAGGCGCCCCGGCGTGGGTCGGCGAGATCGCCTGTGGCACGGCGGTCGATGGCGGGCAGCTTCTGGCGTGACAGCAGCAACACCGTCGGCCCGTCGTCGCGCTCGAGAGCCATGCCCCAGGCCAGCGCGGTCTCGAAGCCGTCGGCCGGTCGGAAGACGTGCAATCTCGGAATCACGCGCAGCGAGGCGGCGTGCTCGATCGGCTCGTGGGTCGGACCGTCCTCGCCGACGAAGATCGAGTCGTGGGTGAAGACATGGATCGCGGGTAGCTTCGCCAGCGCCGACAGCCGGATCGCCGGCCGCATGTAGTCGGCGAAGACCAGGAAGGTCGAGCCGAACGGACGGAACCCGCCGTGGTAGAGCATGCCGTTCACGATGGCGCCCATGGCGTGCTCACGGATCCCGAAGTGCAGGTTGCGACCTTCGAACTCGCCCGGCGCGATCGACGGCGAACCCTTGATGAGCGTCTTGGTCGAGGGTGCGAGGTCGGCCGAGCCTCCCACCAGACCCGGCACCAGCTCCGCCGCCTTCTGGAGGACGATGCCACCGTGCGAGCGGGTCGCGTCGTCGTCGGTCGGCGCGGCATCGAGAAGCTGTTGCGTCAGCCCTTCGGGAACGGCCCGGTTCCAGATCGCATCCCACTGCTTCGCCCGATCGGGGTGTTTCGAGCGCCACTCGTCGAATCGTCCCTCCCAGGCCGTGCGGAGGGCCGCGCCCTCCTCGGCCCGGGCCTTGAAATGCGCGCGCACCGCCTCGGGAATCCTGAACGTCGGCTCCACGGGCCAGCCCGCGTTCTCCTTGGCACCCCGGATCTCGTCGGCGCCCAGGGGCGAGCCGTGGGACGACGCCGAGTCCTGCTTGGTCGGTGCCCCCTTGGCGATGTGCGTTCGGGCGACGACGATCGAGGGACGCTCGCTCTCGTCGATGGCCGTCTGGATCGCCGCGGCCATCGCCTCATGATCGTGACCGTCGGCGTGCTGGACGTGCCAGCCGTACGCCTCGTAGCGCTTGCCGACGTCCTCGGAAAAAGTCAGGCTGGTCTCGCCTTCGATGGTGATCCGGTTGTCGTCGTACAGCACGATCAGGTTGTCGAGCCGCAGGTGACCTCCCAGCGAGCAGGCCTCGCCGCTGATCCCTTCCATGAGGTCGCCGTCGCTCGCCAGCACGAAGATCCGATGCGCCACCGGCTGGAAGTCTTCGGTGTTGAAGCGCGCTGCCATCATCTTGGCGGCCAGCGCCATGCCGACGGCGTTGCTGATCCCCTGGCCCAGCGGGCCGGTCGTCGCCTCGACCCCCGGCGTGTGGCCGAACTCAGGGTGGCCGGGGGTCTTGCTTCCCCACTGCCTGAACGCCTGCAGCTCGGACATCGGGAGGTCGAATCCCGAAAGGTGCAACAACCCGTAGAGCAACATGCTGCCGTGACCGGCGGACAAGACGAAGCGATCACGGTCCGGCCATTCCGGCGCGAGCGGGTCGTACCGCAGGAAGCGGCTCCACAGGACGAAAGCCATGTCGGCGGCGCCCATGGGCAGACCCGGGTGACCCGAGTTTGCCTTCTCGACGGCGTCCACCGCGAGGAACTTGATGGTGTTGACGGCTTCTTCCGCCAGACGGGAGTCGACATCGATGCTCATGGATTCACCTTTGCGCCCGCTGGGTCTTGGCGCCGCGGGGTTTCGACGACTGGATTTGGGCGGCGCACGCCGCCGCGCCGAGGAGAGCCGTTCGCGGCTCGAGCACGATCTTGACCGGAATCTGCTCGACGAGCGTGCTCAGCCGTCCCTTCGATCGGAATGAGTGCAGGAACTCGCCCGAGCGCAGCCTGGGCAGGATCTTGGGAGCGATCCCTCCGCCGACGTAGACGCCACCGACCGCGCGTGAGACCAGTGCCAGGTCTCCCGCGGCCGCACCGTAGAGCGAAACGAACATCTCCACGGCCAGTTCGGCGACGGGATCGTCGCCGTTGACGCCCGCCTCCGAGACGGTCGCGTTGCGATCGCCGGAGGCCAGGCGACGACTCATCTCGGACGACTCGGCGCCTCGTCCGGTCGCAACCAGGAAATCATAGATCGCCGAGAAGCCCGGCCCCGCCACGATGCGCTCGACGCTGACACGATCGTAGCGTTCTCTCATGAACCGCAGGAGCTCGATCTCGACCTCGTCGCGGGGGCCGAAGTCCTGGTGCCCACCCTCGCTGGCCGACGGATGGTAGCGCTCACCGTCCCAGAACAGCGTCGCCATGCCGAGGCCCGTGCCCGCCGCGATGAGGGCCGCGTTGCCCGGACGAGGGCGCAGCCCCGGCGTGAGGTTGAGGAACTTGCGCGACGGCAGGACGGGAATCCCCCACGCGGTCGCTTCGAGGTCGTTGAGAACGCGGACGCGCTCGAGGTGCAGCGCGCGCGCGAGCTTGCGTTCGTCCACCGGCCACCTGACGTTCACGATGTGGCTGCGACCGCCGACCACGGGCCCCGCCACGCCCACCGCGAGACGATGGACGCGCTCGCGGCCTTCGGCGAGGAACCGCGCGATGATCGCCTCGAGGGACGGGCTCTCCTGGCTCGCAAAGGAAGCCTCGCGCACCTTGCGAGGCTTGCCCTTCGACCACGTGAACAGACCGAGAAGGGTCTTCGTGCCCCCGACGTCGCCGGCGAGTATCAAGGTGCCGGCCCGCTACAGTGAGCTATGCGAGCCGTCGCAAAACGGCGGGTTGGCGGTGTGCTTGCACTGGCAGAGGGCGACCCGTTTCTTTTCCTCAATGGTGTATTCCATCGGGCTGAAGTCGGTGCCGGCGTGGGAGCCGTCGCAGTCGGGTTGCTTGCCGGAGCTACCGCAGCGGCACCAGTGGTAGGCGCCGGGCTCGAGCTCCAGCACGGCGGGGAATCTTTCGGCGATCTTCGGGTCGGCCATGCCTACCTCCTATTCCATCCAGTCGTGGGGCGTGGGGACCTTAGCTTACCCTGGAACCCCTCGACAGCGTGTTAGAATTCCGGCCCCCGACACACTATGAAAGAAAAGACCGATCGAGTTTCGGGAATCGTCCCCGCCGGGTGGCAGGTGTGGATCGACACCGGCGGCACCTTCACCGACGGCCTCGCGGTCGATCCCGACGGTGGCCTCCACCGCTCGAAGATCCTGAGCACCGGCGCCCTGCGCGGCGCGATCGTCGAGCGCCTGGACCCGGCGACGTTTCGCATTCGGGAACAATGGGGCGCTCCGGCCGATCTGATCCGCGGCTTCCGCTTCCGGCTGCTCGATTGCCGGCATCCCCGACGAGACGTCGTTCGCCACGACCCCGAAGCGTCGGTGGTGGAGCTGTCGGGCGAGCTTCCAGGCGAGGTGCCTCCCGGCACCGCGTTCGAGGTCCGGTCGCCCGAGGAAGCGCCGGTGCTGGCGGCTCGCCTCCTCACCGGCACGCCACCGCCACGATCTCTTCCCGTGGAGTCCATGCGGCTTGGGACGACCCTCGGCACCAACGCGCTGCTCGAGCGCCGGGGCGCGAGGATCGCGCTGTTCATCACGCGCGGCTTTGTCGACCTGCTTCGAATCGGGGACCAGCAGCGACCCGACCTCTTTGCCCTCGACGTTCGCAAACCGGATCCGCTGTATGCCACCGTCGTCGAGGTACCCGAGAGGATCGCCGCCGACGGTTCGGTGCTCGAGCAGCTCGATTCGGCCTCGCTCGACGAACGGATCGCGGCGCTCGTCGGTGACGGCGTCGAGGCGGCGGCGATCGCACTGCTTCATTCGTACCGCAACCCGGTCCACGAGAAGCGGCTCGAGGAACGCCTCACCGGTGCGGGCTTCAAGCACGTGTCGTGCTCGAGCAGCCTCGCTCCGTTCATCAAAGTCGTCCCCAGAGCGGAGACCTCGGTCGTCGATGCCTATCTCGCCCCGAAGCTGCGCGACTATCTCGGGCGCGTCGGCAAGACGTTGGGCGACGGGCGCCTGCACGTCATGACCAGCGCCGGCGGCCTGGTGGCACCCGCGAGCTTTCGTCCCAAGGACAGCCTGTTGAGCGGACCTGCCGGCGGCGTGGTGGGCGCCGCGCTTTCCGGGCGCCGAGCGGGCTTCGAGAAGATCATCGCGTTCGACATGGGTGGGACCAGCACCGACGTCTCGCGCGTGGACGGGGATTTCGAGTACCTCTTCGAGCACCGCGTCGGGGACGCCCGGCTCGTGGCATCGGCCCTGGCCATCGAGACGGTCGCCGCGGGGGGCGGCTCGATCTGTCGCTTCGACGGTCAGCGCTTGCGCGTCGGCCCGGAAAGCGCCGGCGCGTCCCCCGGCCCGGCCTGCTACGCGAGCGGCGGGCCGTTGACGCTCACCGACGTCAATTTGCTCGCCGGAAGGCTGGCGCCGGACCGGTTCGGCATTCCCATCGATCCCCGAAGGGCCCGGGAGAGGCTCGACGAGCTGTGCCGCGAGGTCGACAAATGCACCGGCGACCCGCACGATCCCGACGAGCTGGTCGAGGGTTTCCTCGAGATCGCCGACGAGCGCATGGCCGATGCCATCCGGCGCGTCTCGTTGCGCCGCGGCTACGACCCCGGAGACTACGCGCTGGTCGCCTTCGGCGGCGCGGGGGCGCAGCATGCTTGCGCCGTGGCGCGACGGCTCGGGATCTCGACGGTCGTCGTGCCGCCCGACGCCGGGCTTCTCAGCGCGCTCGGTCTCGGTCACGCCGTCATGGAGCGGTTCGCCGAGCGGCAGGTGCTCGAGCGCCTGGACGACGTCGAGTCGAGGGTGGCCGGCTGGGTCGATGAGCTCGGCGATCGCGCCCGAGACGACGTCGCGGCCCAGGGCGTTCCTCTCGATCAGGTCGAGGTGCGCCGGCGGATCGCCGCCGTCCGCTTCGTCGGGCAAGAGGCAACGGTGGCCATCGAGCTGACGGAGGACCGATCGCTGCGCGAGGCGTTCGCCGAGCGCTACGAGGAGCTGTTCGGTCACCGCCCCGAGGGAAGAGCGCTGGAGCTGGAGTCGTTGCGGGTGGTGGCGTCGTCGCTGCCGGAACTCACGGCAGAGGTCTCAGCGGTGGACGGACCCTTCGTTGCCGAGCCGGTGAGAAGCCAGCGTGTTCGTTTCGACGGACGGTGGATCGAGACCGGCCTGTTCGAGCGCGAGGACCTCCGCCCCGGCGCCCGGGTGAGCGGACCCGCCGTGGTGCTCGAGACCACCAGCGCGACGGTGGTCGCGCCAGGCTGGAATGCCGAGGTGGACGGCGGTGGGTCGCTGGTGGTCCGCCAGGCATCCACGGTTGCCGCTCGCGACGAGGCGAGTCGTCCCGAGGCGGTCCGTCTCGAGCTGTTCACCCATCGCTTCGGCACCATCGCGCGGGAGATGGGCGAGCGGATGCGCCACACCGCGATCTCGACCAACGTTCGCGAGCGGCTCGACTTCTCTTGTGCCGTGCTCGACACCGACGGCGAGCTGGTCGTCAACGCCCCGCACATCCCGGTGCACCTCGGAGCGCTGGGACTGTGCGTCCGGCGTGTCCGGGAAACGATCGAGATGGAGCCCGGCGATGTGGTGGTGACCAACCACCCGGCCTTCGGCGGCTCTCACCTGCCGGATGTGACGGTGATCACGCCGGTTCACGGACCCACGGGCCTGCTGGCGTACGTCGCGACGCGGGCGCACCACGCCGAGATCGGAGGCAGCCGGCCGGGCTCGATGCCACCCGCGGCCGCCCGGCTGATCGACGAGGGCGTGGTGATCGCGCCTACCCGGCTCGTTCGCCGCGGAGAGCCGAGGTGGGAGGAGATCCGGCGCATCCTCGAGGCCCCGCCGTGGCCCACCCGGGCGATCGACGACAATCTCGCCGACCTTCGCGCGGCGGTGGCGGCAAACCACGCCGGCGCGCGGGCCCTGCAAGCGATGGCCGCAACTCACGGCGACGAAACGGTCGCTCGTTACATGGCCTCGCTGAAGCGGCTGGCCGAGGAGCGAATCCGGGAGGCGCTGGGCCGGACCCCCGATGGATCTTACGAGGCCGAGGAGAGGCTCGACGACGGTTCGGCGCTCCGTGTTCGAATCGACGTCGAGGCCGATCGCGCGCGCATCGATTTCGAGGGCTCGGCCGGAGTCCATCCCGGCAACCTCAACGCGACGCCCGCCATCGTGCGCAGCGCGATCATCTACGTGCTGCGCCTGATGCTGCGCGAGCCGCTACCGCTCAACGAGGGACTCATGCGCGCCGTGTCGGTGCGAGTCCCCGCGGGCATGCTCGATCCTCCCTTCCCCGACGATCCTGCCGAGGCCCCGGCGGTTGTCGGTGGCAATGTCGAGACCAGCCAGCGGCTCGTGGACACGTTGCTCAAGGCGCTCGCGCTGGCGGCGTGCAGCCAGGGCACGATGAACAATCTCCTGTTCGGCAACGATCGGTTTGGCTACTACGAGACGGTGTGCGGCGGTTGCGGGGCGGGGCCAGGCTTCGACGGCGCCGACGCGGTCCACAGCCATATGACCAACACTCGCATCACCGACCCGGAGGTCGTGGAGCACCGCTACCCGGTTCGCCTCGAGCGGTTCGCTATCCGGCGAGGCTCGGGAGGCGGGGGCCGTTTCCGCGGCGGCGACGGGGTGGTGCGGGAGATCACCTTCCTCGAGCCTGTCGAGCTGTCGATCCTCAGCCAGCACCGCACCGTGGCGCCGTTCGGCCTCGACGGCGGCGACCCCGGCGCGACCGGTCGTCAACGGGTCGTTCGGGCAAGCGGCGCGGAGGAATCGCTCGGCTCCATCGACGGAACGCGGGTCTACCCCGGCGACCGCCTGATCCTCGAGACCCCGGGCGGCGGCGGCCACGGCAAACCCGAGTGAGACCCTACTCCAGCGGAATGCGGCTCTTGTTGCGCGCCAGCCACTCATCGAAGGTCTGAAGCTCGGGGTTGAGCTTGCGGGCGCCCGCAGGATCGCGCGGCCCGCAGAAGGCTTCCTGGAAGTCGCGCTTGAACTGGAACATGTTGCCGAGGTCTTCCGCGCCGGGAAAACCGAAGCCGCGGTAGACCTCGGGAGGCACCTCATTGTAGTGCACCTCTTGCCCGAGGGCGCGGGTGAGTGCGGCGGCCATCTCGGCGCCGGTCAGGTGCTCCCCGGCGACGCCGACGGTCTTGCCGACAAGGGCGTTGCCGGCCTTGAAGATGCCGTACGCACTCTTGCCGATATCCTCGGCGGCCATGCCGGGCAGCTTCTTGTCGCCCATCGGCAGCGTGATGGCGAGACGCCCGTCGGGGCCGGTCTTGGGGCCCATCCCGAAGTGGATCAGGTTGTCCCAGTAGAACGACGTCAGCAGGAAGGTCGTCGGCACGCCGAGATCGGTGAAGACGTGATCGGCCTGCCCCTTGGCGTCGAAGTGCGGCACCTTGTACTCACCCATGAGGGTGGGCATGCGGTCGTCGCTTAGCGGCACCCACTTGCGGGTGTCTTCCAGGGTGGACCAGATCACGTGGTTGAGGCCGGCGTGCTTCGCCGCCTCGGCCATGGCGGTCGCGTGGGCGAGCTCTTTCTCGGGCGAGAAGTGCTCCCAGAAGAAGGTGACGCAGAATGCGCCGTGGGCGTCGGCGAACGCCTTCTTCAGGCTCTCGGGATCGTCGACGTCGGCCGCCACGACCTCGGCGCCCGCGTCCGCCAGCGCCTTCGCTTTGGCGGAGGCGACGTCGCGAGTGATCGCACGAACCGTGAACGGACCGTCGGCATCATCGAGGATGGCGCGAACCAGCCCACCCCCCTGCGCACCGGTCGCTCCCATTACCGCAATGATCTTCTTGTCAGCCATCGTTCCCCTCCTTCTTTCCCGATCTCCGAATCACTCAGACGGACTTCCATTCTCACACGGCCCGTCAAGCCGGGCCCGGGTCCGTCGGCGCGTCCCTAGACAGGAGGCCGAACTTCACCACGAGACGCTCCTCGCCGACCTCGACGCTCTGAACGAGGCAGGTCAGCTCTAGCGCGCGGCCCGCGGGTCCATCGACCGTCCACCTCAACGCGCGCGGCAGCGGCACGTCGGGGAGAAACCGCTTCAGGTCTAGGGAAACGGGAATCGGGAGCTCGGGCGTCACCGACTCGGCGCGCAGCGTGACGATACCCTCGGGGCGGACGACCTCGGGGACGTAGCGCACTTGGAGGGAGCCGTGCCACGAGATCTCCTCGAGCGAAAGTCTCAACATCGTCTCGACGCCGCCGTCGACGAGATCCACGGATCGCGGTGCGTCGATGCGTACGGTCATCTCGGGAAGGCCCGGCAGGTCGATCCGTGTCGGCCCGGGCAGCGCCGACTCGAGCAGCCCGGTGATCGCGGCGCGGTCGAGGCTCAGCTCCCCGGCCCCGCCGCCGCCATGAGCCGCGCCACCGGACGCGACCGCGAGAACGAGCAGGCCGATGAGGATCGTGCGAGCGTGCGGAATCATGAACGTCTCCTCAATCCAGGGCTTCAATCGAGATGGGCGCCAGATCCAGATCGGCGCAACCGATGGCGACCTCCACGGCGCTCGGATCGACGGGCGCACGGTAGAGGCACAGGCGCGGGTGGGTGAACGAGCGATCCGGCACCGCCAGGATGCCCTTGCGATCGACCTCGATCTCGGGAATGAACTCCTGCGTCTCCCAGACGGTGCGCAGGACCTCGGCCTCCTCCGGATCGAAGGCCACGACGCGGTTGCGGAACTCCTCGTCGGTGACGACGGCGTAGGCCAGCCGCTCGGACAGCACTGCGAGCCCGGCGATGTTGCCTCCGGCATCGTCGTCGTCGAGGGCCAGGCGCTCGACCGCGCGGTTGAAGGCGTTCACCACCACCACGCCGCCCGACAGCTCCTGGGGCAACAGGCCGGGGAAGATCCCGCCGAGGGCCACGTAGAGACGGACGCGGCCGTCTTCCCCCATGAGCATTTCGATCTCCCCCGGGTTCTTTCCGCCCAGCGGAACGACCCCGACGACCTCGTCGAGGGCGGGATCGATGACCGCCAGCTTCGCCTCGCCGTAGCGCGTGAAGGTGCGATCGATGTCTTGAAGGCCGACGAAGACCGCCCCCTCGGCGGCCAGCACGCGATCGGCGCGCGCCGTGCCGTCGCGGTTGTCGGCCAGGTCCTCCAGGACGATCGAGGACGCCGTGCCCCCGGTCGTCGGGCTGACCACGGCGACATCGTTGAACGGCGGCTCATAGCGGGTGACGTACACCTTGTCGTCCGAGACCCACAGGACATCATGGGGGTTGGCACCGACACCGGAACCCGCCTGCCACACCGTGGCGAAGTCGCTCTCGGGATCGAGACGCTGGAGGTTGTCGAAGGAGAGTCGATTGACGGCAAAGACCGCGTGTCCCGTTCGCCGGAGGACCGGGTCGGAGCTCACCGTCACGAGGTTACGGCGGATGACGATCTCGCGGTTCTTGACCAGCGCGACCTCCGAGACCACGCCCCCGGAGAAAAAGTCAGTGCCGGCGACCAGGAAACGATGGCGCCGCCATCCCCGGAAGGTGCCCGGTAGCGAGGTCTGGCTCTCCCTCGCCTGTCCCGCGATGAACCACCCCGAGTCCTCCGGAACCCCGTCGAGGAGCATCTCGAAGACCGCGCCCTCGATCCGGAGAGGCCCGATACGGCCCGTGGTCCAGACCGAATCGGAGATGGTGACGGTCGTTCGTCCGTTGGAGAGGTCCTCGACCACCGCTGTTGCCATCCCGGCCCGCGCGCGACCGAGGACGTAGCGCGCTTCGTGACGACCCTCACCGGCCTCGTCGATCTCGATCGTCATCTCCAGGGAGACCCCGCGTTGTGGCGAGCCCGGGAATTGGACGTTGGGGAGCGTGACCTCCACATCCACCTCTTCCCCGAGCGGCGACGCCGGCTCTCCGGTGGTCTCTTTCTCTTCGGGCGTGTAGTCGCGCCCGCAACCCGCCGCGAGCAGGAGCAGCAACGCAGCCGCCACGATCGTCGCGCGCTTCACGGAGATCCTCCCTCGGCGCTGCCGGTGCGCCAGCCGAGGTGCAGAAAGACGGCCCGCCCCGGCAGCGGATAGCGGGCTACGTCGCGGGTGTCGCGGTCGAAGACGTTCCGGACGTCGATGCCGACCGTCCATCCGGCCGGCGCGTCCCACGCGACCATGAGATCGTGGATCACCCTCGCCGGAAGCCACTGCCGTTGGCCCGGGAGATTGCCGAAGCGGTTCTCTCCGACGTAGGTCAGGTCCCAGCGGGTCCGCAGTCGCTTCCAGTTCCAGCCGGCGCCCAGATAGGCGAGCCTGTCCGGTTGGTAGAGGAGCGACTCGCCGTCGCCGTCGCCTCCCGATCGGTCCTCGGTGCGACGTAGCGTACCCGTCGCCTCGAGGTTGAAGCCCTTCGGCAGCCGGAAGGCGATCGAGCCCTCGACGCCCACGACCGTTGCGGTTCGCAGGTTCTGCGGGGCCAGGGTCGCCTGCGAGTTGAGTCGCAGCGCGATGAGATCCTCGACCTCGCGGCCGAAGGCGACGACCTCGACGCTCCACGGGACACCGCCCCGGGACCGTGCGTAGCTGCCGCCGATCTCGACGGACCAGCCGCTTTCCGGAAGGAGCGCCGGGTTCCCGACCACGGAGCCGCGATCGCCGAACAGCTCGAGCAAGTTGGGGTTACGGTGAAACCGGCCGACCGAGCCACGGACCGTGGCCTCGGGGCTCACCGCCCACGCGACGCCGAGCTTGCCCGACCCCTGGCCATCGCTGCGGTCGTCGGCGGGGGGCGCGACGGTGCCGTCTCCGGCGCCGCTGAACTCGTCGCGCAGGTACTCCCAGCGTAACGCCGGGGCGAAGGTGACGTGGCCGACGGTCACGACGTCCTCGGCGGTCACCGCCAGCAGGGTTCGGTCGGCTCCCCCGCGGTCGGTGATCTCTTGGGCCCGGTCTCTCACACTCGCCTGGTCGTGCCGGAGATCGACACGAAAGGTCATCCGGTTCCGGCCGGCCGAGCTCGTGAGGATGCTCGCGACGCCACCCCCGGTGAGGTGCGTCGTCTGGTCCTGCACGCCGACGCCCAGCTCGCCCTCGAGGTCCTGGTAGCCGAGGGTCTGATCGAAGGCGTCCACCTGGACGTCAACGCCGCGCAGCATCCCGGTGCTGCCGCGGGACCAAGTCACGTTGAGGTCGTGGAAGCTCTCGTCGAGGCGAGTCTCCCTGGCCGGAAGGCCGTCGTTGCCCGGGACGCCGCGCTCGCGGCGCTGCACGCGCGTTGCCAGGCGCAACTCCCCTCCTCCCACGTCGTTGACCACGCCCTGTACGAGAAACGCCGCCTGCGCGACGTCGTTGTTCTCGCGGGTGCGGATCGCGGTGTCGTCCGGGACGTACGCGTGGCCCGCGTCGAGGTAGAGGAAATCCCCTTCACTCGATAGCGCCTCGGCGCCGATGCGAACGGAAGCGCGCTCGCCGGCGGGAATGGACCACCCGGTGGCGAGACGCGTGGTGCCGAGCTCGCCCGTGATCAGGTCCACGCTACCCGACGCTGTCGAGTCGGGGGCGCGGGTGCGAATGTCGACCACACCGCCGAGCCCCCCCAGGCCCAGGGCGGCCGAGCCGAAACCGCGGTAGACCGTCAGGTGAGAGATCTGGGTCGCCGGGATGAACGAAAGATCGACCGGACCGCCGAGAGCGCGGTTCTGAGGGATGCCGTCGACGAGGATCGTCACCTGCTCGGCGGTCGAGGCGCGCAGCGTTACGGTCGAGTAGCGACCGAGGCCACCGTAGTCGGTCACCCGTGCGCCCGGGACGCGACGGAGGACCGAGGCCAGGTCCTCGCCGCGCTCGGCGATCTCGTCGGCGTCGAGGGTCGTGGTGAAGGCGGCGACGTCGCCCGACCCGGGTGTCGCGGCGCGAACCTCGACCTGCTCTTCAAGACCGGAATCCGCGGGCTCCTCGTTCGACTCGCGCTCGTCCTCGGCCGGGGCCGAGGTGCCGAGCGCGAGCAGCGCGAGAAGGGCGACCCAGGTCTTCAGGGACATGGGGTCGTCGCCTCCCTGGGCTTCAGTCGAGACGAGCGTCCGAAATGAGCTTCACCGGCGGCGCGCACGACGTAGAAGAGCTGTTGTGACGGCGCGGGGACGGTCGCGTCGCACGACCAGCTCACCGTCAGGTGCCCGTCGGCGAGGCAGGTGGTGAGTCCCAGATCTATCGAAGACGCGTCCTCGGCGAGGGCTGCGGTCTCGCCACGGATCAGGTCGTAGGTCACGCCCGTTCCCAGGAAGGTCCAGCGCGCCTCGGTGCAGCCGGCGTCGTCGGACATCCACAGCCGCGGCTCGGCCGCGAAGACGGGGGCATCACCGAGGCCGTCGGGGTCGCGGCACGCGGCAACCTCGCGGCCGTCGTCGATGCCGTCGCCGTCCGAGTCGGGCAGGTCCGGATCGGTCCCGTAGAGGCTCTCCTCCGCGAGGTCCGGCAGACGGTCGCCGTCCCGGTCGGAGGTCGAAGGAGGGACGGGACGACCGTGGATCACGACGACGGTCTCGAGATCGAAACCCTCGGCGGCGCCTGCTGGACCGTTCTGCGAGCCCGCGTCGGTGATCCGTATCCAGCGGACCTCGGCGAGGGCAACGGTGGCGAGGTCGAAGGCATCGCCGCCGGCGCCGGTGACGCCGCCGGTTCCGGCGGGATCGAAGTCGAGGGGATCGTTCGGCACGGTCCAGTTTCCGGTGAAGGTCGGGGTCAGACCGGCAAGACCCTGGAGCGACTCGTACTGCGCCGGGGCGATATCCGCACCGAGGGAATCGGCGAGCGCCTGGGTGTCGAACGGGAACGCGGTCCACGTCACGCCGTCGGCGGAGACCTCGACGACGCCGGGCTCGGCGAAGATGCGATAGTCGTCCTGGGGTGAGACCGGCGCGAACCCGACGAAGAACGGGTTCTCGAAGATGATGAAGTCGGGTCCGGGCCCGTCCTCGATCGCGACGTCGGTGAAACGCAAGACGACGGCGCCGCCGTTCCCGAGGGAGGCCACCGAGGTCGAGCCCTGGATCGGTAGCGAGTTCCCGGGCACCCCCAGCACGATCCCCGGCAGGAAGGTCGCTCCGAAGCGCGCCTCGGGGGCGGGCTCCGCCGCCTGCCAGCTCACGATCTCGTCGGGAAAGCAGTCCACGGGCCGGGCGCTCTCCGCGCCGACGGAGGAGATCGCGGCGGCGAGAGCCACGGTGAGAACGGATGTCGTGAATGAACGGCGGACGATGCGTGACACGGTTCTTCCTCTGTCCGGGCTACGGGACGGCGACGGTTGCAGCCGCGGCGAGAATCGCGTGGAAGACGACCGTGGCTCGCAGCGACGGCGGTTCGCCGCCGAAGCCGTCGTGCCACAGCATCAATCCGACGGTATCCACCGAGAGCTCGCGAATCGCCAGGGTGTCGAGGGGAACCACGGCGACGGCGCCAGGCAGGGGAACTCGCCAGCCCCGCTCGGTGATGCGATGGACGCTGACGACCACGACGTCGTCCGCGGGGCGGTGCTCGAGCACCGCGGCCAGGGGCTCGTCCAGAGGCAAGGCCACCGGGACCGAGCCGAAGCCGAAGTTGGCGAACGCTCCCAGGAAGTCGTAAGAGGGGTGGCTTCGATCGGCAACGCCGAAGACCGACGGCGAGAGGTAGGGCCCTCCGAAAAACGGCGAGACGTTCGGGAACCAGGCGAACTCGATCAGCTCGAAGGTGTCGGTCGCGAAGTCGGAGAAGTTGCCGGTGCGCTCGAGCCCGGCCGTCTCGGAGTTCCACAGTCCCCAGGAGATCTGAAAGAAGCCGAAAGGATCGGCCTGAAAGCCTTCGGGCTCGATGACGAAGATCGCGGTCGCGGTGAACGCGTCATCGTGGGTCCATGCTTCCGGAAGCGGCCATCCGATCCGTCCCGCGGGCAGGCGCGAATCGTACAGCGCGGACAGGGATCCCGGGCGGTCGCCGGGGAACGCGACGGCGTCATTGTTCCACGCGAGCCTGTCGAGGACATCGCCTTCCAGGAGGACCTCGGAGCTGGCGAGCGGATTGGTCTCGAAGCGCTCGGCGACCGCCTTCGAGATCGGTCGAGGGTCGGCCGCGGCAGGCGCCGATAACAGAATGACGGCGACGATGAGTGCCGCGATTCGAAAAAGGGATGCGGACATCCGTTGCTCCTCACGGCAAGCGAGAGGAGATCGGATTCGTGAGTCCTGTCCCGTGGGGCACGCACCGCGGCGTCGGGGACCGGACCCACGGGCCATCTCCCCGCTCGACCGCGCTGCGTTCGCGAAAAGAAAAAGCCCCGTGGCGGACCAACGCTCCGCCCGGGGCTGCTTTTCGGACCAACGTGCGTGGCGGCGGAACCTGCCCCTGGTCGGTTCTGCCCTGTGCGCCCCGGTCGGTCTCCTGGCTTGCGGGTCATCCGGTGGGTCGCACCTTCCCAGGACCCAAGGTCCCAGTGGTTGCCCCCGTCGGGGCACGCGTCCACCGTCTCCGCTCACAGTCGCCGGGCGGCAGGGGCTTCTCACCCCTTTCCCGTAACCGGGCGCTCGAACACCGCAGGTATACCACGGTCCGCCCCGCAGTGACAATATCCCGATGGGATGTTCGTCAGGCTTCGGGGCTCGATCCGGGCATCTGTCGGATGTAGACGTCGTGCTTGGGGAAGGGGATCTCGATCCCGCGCTTTTCGAACTCTTTGTAGACCTCGCAGTTGAGGGCGTCCGAGAGCCTGCCGCGGAGCACGGGCTCGTCGATCCAGACCAGCAGCTCGAAGTCGAGACCCGAATTCCCGAAGGCGCGCAAGCGAACGCGGGGCTCCGGATCGTCGCAGATCTCTTCGTGGCGTCCGGCGATCTCCATCAGCGTCTCTCGCACGAGATCGATGTCGGAGCCGTAGGCGACCCCGACCT
>Ga0316187_10000041_pt1 | contig 69472 bp, 78 predicted proteins | sample CroRivburrow1_MG_FD_204927 | JGI IMG/M metagenome (GOLD analysis project Ga0316187, IMG submission 204927) | Coastal sediment microbial communities from Maine, United States - Cross River worm burrow 1 | ecosystem: Environmental > Aquatic > Marine > Coastal > Sediment | place: USA: Maine...
TCGAAGTCAGACGTGGTGCTGCCCACTGCAATGGTGACCGTGCCGCCTTCGCCAGAGGTTGCGTCAGTCGGACCACCAGACACCGCTGTCTCGTTCGAGCTGAGCGTCAGCGTGCCTGTCTGGGCAATGTCTTCGATGACATCGTTGTCTGCGAATGCCACGAGGTTACCGGTGCGGTATCCCTCGATGGTGTAGTTCGGGCCTGTGCCACTGATTGCCGTGATCACACCTTTCTGCGCGGGGTCTGCTACCAGCTGGAAAAGGTCGCCTACTGCTTGGGTCCATGCGCCTGTCTCAGCGTCCGTGGTCACCTGCAAGTAGCCAGTGGTGTTGTTGATGTCCGGGCTTGATGCCAGCGGGAGTGCCGAGAAGCCACCACCTGCGACGTTCAGTCGGAAGTTGTCGTACAGCGAGGTGTAGCGTCGAGCAAAGACCTCAAGGTCAGAGTCGGCAATACCAGTGGTTGCCGATATCGATGCCGCCTGCAAGTGCGTCCTGATCAGTACCGAGATGATGCCCAGAGACACGTTCGGATCAGTTGCCCAGAACTGGAAGTTGCCTTCCCAGTCCGTGAGCTTGAAGCGGTCCTGATAGACGTAGACCTCAGTGGCTGTCGGTACGCTACCGATAGCCTGAATGGCCGTGTAGCGGGTGTTGCCGATCAGGGCGTTGCTGGAGCTGGATGCTGACATGGTGCCGCCCGTGACAGCCAGCGTGCCCGTGCCATCGAACACGTCGCCCGTGGTCGGAGTCGAGTCATCCGGCCTGATCCACACTACCGTGGTCGTGCCATCTGGCAGCGTCTCGTAATCCAGCAGCGTGCCGGTATCACCCGTGTCGCCCTGCGTGATCAGCCTGCCGATGTCGCCAGCAACCGGGGCTGTGCCGCCTGTCCACTCGACGCAAACAACACCGTTACCTACTGAGTCAGGCGATGCCGTGTACGACCAGTCAGCGGTCCATGTGCCTTCTTTCAGCCACTCTGTCGAGGACCGAGGCATGAAGTATTTGTTCTCCAGCGTGAAGGCGTTCGGCGTTACCGGCAGTGCCGGGTTCCTGAAGCCCATGGCCGTGAACTCGTCGGCTGCATCAGCGATAGCTGAGTACAGGGCCAAGGACGAATAGATGGTTGCGCTTGCGCCAGCAGCCCTACGCACCATGCGCATACCAGTGGTCGCCGTACCAACCGTCTCGTCCTCAAATAGTATTTCCCAATCACCATTGAGAATTGCGAGGGTAGACATTATTGATCTCCGTTAGAACGTAGAAATTGTGTCCACGGCCTGCGTGAGCGTGGCGGTGAGACCAGAAGATGTAATCGTGCGCTGTAACACGCCCTGTGGTGGTATTGGGAGATAGCGCGTCACGTCGAGTGACGACCATCTGCCGAGTGCTTGGTTTGGCGTTCCACCAACGGCGCTAACCCTTGCACGTAAATAATAGTACGGCCCCTGCGAGTTCTCCGTACTTGTAGCCCAGTCTGTCGGCTGTGTCCATGTTACCTTGTTGAGACCGCTGTTCTGGAAGCTGTTTGTTCCGTCTGTTACTGCTGACAGCGCAGTCCATGCGCCATTCCAGTACTCCCACGTGATCGTCTGACCCGTGTCGGTGCTGGCGCTGGAGATGTTGATCTTGAGACCCGCTGGCTCTTCCGGGTGACCCCAGTAGTAAGCATCACCTGTGGCCGGTGTGGTCGGCGTGAGCGTCATGTCATCGGCTGTGCCGCTGTTGGCTGCGGTAGTCTCATCTGTCTGCACACCACCGTCATCCGCGATGGCTGCGGTAGGTAAGCCTTGGTTTCGTGCGGTAATCAGCGTATCCAGACCACTGGGGTTAAACGCTGCCTCGTAGTTGAAGCCTGTGTCTTCCAGTGCGCCTGTGCTGTCAGCCAGCCCTTGCAGGATCACGTCACCAGCTGTGATCGTGCCTACTGTTTCGTTAGCCAAGACACTGATCGCTGTGCCCTCGGCCACGCCATCCACTCTGACCGTCACCGCATTGTTGATCGTGGTTGATGCACCTGCGCCATTTCGCACTGACGGCGTGTCGCCACCGTTCTGCACGTTGATGGTTACTGCGCCGCCTGAGTTGTTGTACACGGCAGCATCAGTGCCTGTGCCAGTGTAGCCAGCTGAGAAGGTGAAGTTGTCGAAGTCATAGGTGCCGGTTGCCGTGATGATGATGGCATGGCCCGTACCGTCCGAGTTGAAGATGACGTTGACGAGGTTGTTGCTGTCGCCTGCCGTATCCAGCAGCATCGCCCCATCAGCATTGAATGCGCCATTGAACGTCCAGTCTGTGCCGTTGCAGCCGTTCGGCGCTACCTGATCGCAGTTGTTGAACGTCACGACATCGTGTGTCTTATTTACGTCTTGAGCTGGGAACGTGATGGCACCAACGCCATCCAGCGTCACGTTGTCCCAGTCAATGGCATCGACGTTAGCATCACCGACCGTGAACTCAGCCCTTGTCCCGGTGTTCACGATAACGAGGTTGGTCCACGTGATGTCTATCGTGTCAGTAGCATTACCTACAATGCGCATCGGGAAATGCGTTGCGCCTACTGCTCGGCCACCCGCGTTGTCACCGACCCAGAACCACTGCTCATCTGTCGCTGTGAAGTACACGTCAGCGTTGGCTGTCGGCTCACCCCACTCTGTTGGTGCAAAGAACGAAAACTGCGACCCCAGTGGGTTCGATACCAAACCCCAACCAGCGGTTACGTCATCGCCCTGCACATCGGCCATGGTTTCTGGTGTGCCTACTGTGCCGCCATTGATGCGCAGTCCATAGCTGCCGTTCGCATGGTAGGTCATGCGGTCCAGAGCGAGGTTGGCGACGTTGCCCTGTGCCTTAGCGTTATGGAACGTGCCGATGCCGAACCCAGTGATCGCCGTCTGGTCAAGGTTGGCTTCACTGCCTGCATAGACGGCGAAGTTGGTGCCCGGTGCCGCAACAATCTCAGAGACATCGAGCTTGTAGACGTTGAAGAACGGACCAACACTGATGCCCTGAGCGTTACTGCCACCGACCGAGTACCCAATCCTGTCCGTGCCATCATCCAGCAGAATCTGCACACCACGGTTGGCGAACGTCTGAGGCAGTGAGTCTTTGAGCAGCACGTAAGCCGTGACATCGCTCATGTTGATGTTGAGCGCCGTGCCTGCCGAGTTGGTCGTGGTGTACAGCTCGTCGTCGTTGTTCGAGTGCTGCGCCTTTACTGCTTGCGTGCCCTCGTAGAATTGACCGGCGAGCGCATCGTCGCCAAGACCCGAACCAGAGGTCGAAAACGTGACTGTGTTGTCTTCGCAGTCGTTGATCTCTGTTCGTAGGTCTACGCTCATTGCCCGTACCAGTAACTCAGTGCGATGGCTGCTGCATTGATGCCGTAAATGTCAGTGCTGCCCGGTGTTGCTATATGGTAGGTCTCTGCTGGTCTGGCCAGCGCCATGTTGCCACTCTCGGTGTTGCCGAGGATCAGCGCGATGTCACAGTCGCGTGGGATGTCAGCTATGTTGTTGTGCCCGGTCGGCTCAAGGAATACGCGCGTGCAGTCAGCAGGGAGTACGGCCATCGCCTGCTTGATGCTGTCAGCCTGATCGAACGTGTAGCCGTCACGAACATGACTCGATGGCGTGAAGATGAAGCGCATGTCAGCTGGCTGGTTGGTGAACGCACCTCTCAGCTGTCGCCACATACGCCACTCCAGCTCCCACGACATCTGGCTGGTCTCCCACGGTGCGATGATCGTGATCACTTCTTGTTGCTGCCCTTATGGTGTTGGTTCTGAGTCAACCTGCCCAGCCCAAACATCAAACCCAGAGCCAAGCCGAGTGCGTACCTCAGCCTCGGTGTCGTAATGCTCATTGATGGCGGTCACCACGTTGTCTATTGTGAACTTACCCCTGACGAGATAGCCCTGCCCAGCATCCAACGCTTCTACCTCGACCTTAAAATCATTGCCGTTTGCCATGTGCTGTTCCTACGAGTAAATGAGGCTGAGACGCTGGTCCCAACGGTTGTCAAATGAGTCATCGCCATCAGCATACAGAATCTCGATGTCACCATCGCTTTGCAGGGTCAATCGCTGCACCCTCCACGCTGATGTCGATTCTGTTGTGCCGGGTAGCGCCTCGCCCTTATATGTCACCTCTGGTGATGCGGTGGGGTCTACCGTGTCCGTGCGTAATGTCAGTGCCACTTCGCTCAAGTTCCCCTGTAAATTCCAGACCCCAGCCACCTTCGTGTAGATGTCGCTGCTGTCCGTGTCAATGTACTGGTCGCCATCGCTGCCAAGACCAGCGCCGGGAGCGCCAACGCCCACAAGGATGCTGTTGCCATCAGCACCATTAGCACCGGGAGCGCCAGCTGCACCAGCAGGACCAGATGGACCGGTGTCGCCTGTGTCTCCCTTCGGGCCTCGTGGTGGGGTGTCTGAGATAAGGCCAGCCGCATAGCCCTCTTCGTATGCAGTCCAGCTCTTGCCAACGACAGAATCATTGTAGGGATTGCCGTTGCCACGCCCGAACAAGGCATCGTTGAAGCCTGCCTCGAACGCGATTCTTGATTGTCCCGAATATGCCATGACTCCCCAATACACACAGGGCTGCACGTAGCAGCCCCTGATCTTGAGTCGCCACCCATTGGTAGGGACTTTTCAGGTGCAGTTTATATCACTGACAGGTGAAATGTCACCACTCAGTGCCATGTCATCAAGCCTTCCTGAATACGTGCTACGTCGTCTTCAGTGAGACCAAGGGGTGGCTCAAGGACATTGTAGTGTCGTACCTCGAAGTGAGTACCATGGTTCGTGATCACCAACATGTCACCCTGCTCTGGTAGCAGCTCGTACACATTCACCGTCCCGGTTTTCTCATTGATGATGCCCATGGGCGGCATGATGTCCCAGCTTTCAGGGTCAAGCAACTCGCTCCAGCGTACTATTCCCCCCATCTTCCCCCCGTATTTCATCACTCAGTGTGAACCTTTTATCGCTTCCTGTAATTGCTGGACAGATTTGGGTGGTATATGACTGTCCTCCTGCTCTGTGGCCGCCATCACCTTCAGTGCGGCTCTGGCATAGTTGCCTATGCGGTAGTCAAAGGCCACCATTTCGTTAAGGATTTCTGCAAATTTCCACACCTTGACGTTTATCGGCAGGGGATTGTCAGCGTCAATGTTCTGCCGCATCCATTCCAGCACTGCATAGTCATCGTTAGCGTCTGTGAATGGGTCGAAGTCTGTCTCCTGCTCTGTGGCTGCAAGTAGTTCCATTGCCACATCTACATGAGCGTCAATGAACGGCTGTTTTTGCGGATAGCAGCATTCCGGTATGTGCGGCTGTAGGTTCATTAACTCGTCATGTGCCGCCTTAACCACACCCTCAAGCGCCTCGACTCTGGCACACTTTTCAGAATACCTGTCACGCATTTCTTGACCCCAACCATTGGTTACGTCCATGGCTTCGTGCAGGCGCTCGATCTCAGCTTGATGTGCTTTGCGAAGCCCATCTGCTAAATCAAAGGCTTCAGTCAGGCGCTCGTTCACGGCCAACAGAGCATTGTACTTATCGCATACCTGCTCAATGCTTAGCCCCTGTTCCATCCTATCCATTACCTTGTCGCCTGTCTCTTTGCTCCACGGGTCACCCATCACTGTCTCCCTGCTCTGTGGCTGCTACGATTCCACCTCCCTTGCATCGCGGACACATAATACCCTCAACCATGCCGCCACTTGATGCACTACAAACTGGTGTAAGCAAACCGATGTCTGCCTCAAGCACCTCGACTCTGGCTTGCAGGCGTTCGATAGTTTCCTGCTGTGTGATACCCACGTTTCGTAATGTCCTATTTTCAGCAGCCAGTTCCGCTATGCGCTTCTCCCCATCGGCTACTAGGTCTACCAGCTCTCTCAGGTGCAGGATGGCAGGCTTCAGAGCCTTGGCGATCATGTGCCGTCCCATGTGTGCGCTGGCTCTGGTGATCAGGTTGCGCTTCTCCAGTGTGTCGTAGTCACCGATGCTGTCTTCTATGGGTATCTTGAAGCCTTCAAGGGGTGTGAATACGTCTTCAGGGTAAGCATCACACCAGCCGATCAGTCTGTTCAGTTCCTCATCGAAGTCGGTCTCGTCCTCGCTGAAGTCCATAATCTCTGCTGCAAGGTGCTTAGGGATTTGTATCATGTGCCTATCTTCCTCTTCAGTCTCAGCTGCATGGCAAAGCCAAGGCCCGGTACTGGGCTACCCAGCTTCCAGCCAATCCAGAACTCGCTGTACTTGCCGTCACCGTTAAGCCACACCCTGCGATAGCCGCACTTCCAGTCCTTCCTGACATAGCGGTAGGCAGAGTCCTGACCTGTCAGTGCCAGTATGTTGCCTGCTTCCATTGGCACGTCTATAGACCAGTTAGTCTCCAGCCTGTCCAAGTCTCTCCACGTATTCACGTCAGTAAATACAAAGCGGAAATTGTTGAATGGGTTGCGCACGGCAAACCACCAGAAGCGCGGCCAATAGCGGATGAACCACGGATGCTCTCGCTTCAGCCACCATTCCGGGCATCCTTCTTCATCGTTGCCCCACACCCACAGGAAATCAGGCCAGTGTTTACTGTGATCTCCGGGCACCACGGTCATGTGCTGGGTCGCCAAGGCTATGGGCACCATGATCAGGCCAAGCAGAACCCCGGCGATCTTGATCAGCACCATGGGGATGAGCAGCAATATGGCGATGACGTTCATTCCTCGTTTACCGTGGTCACGTCGTACCAGTCCCACTTGCCATCCGTGTAGCTGTACTCCCAGCGTTGCAGGATGCGCTTGACGCTCGGGTGGCCGGGGTCACTACGGTCATGGCGCTGTACGAAGCGCAGGTCGCCACCGCTCGCACCATAGTTGCCGTAGTCTGGATTACTTGCCACTTGGTGCTTCCTCTTCCATGATCTGCCACTGGAGCGCCCAGTAACTGTCCCCTAGTTTCTTCTTTGCACTGCGCTTGCCGCCAAGGGTCTTGATCAGCATTGCAACTGCTTCTGATAGTGCCATCGTTTTCTCCCGTTCATAGGTCCCATTCCATGTATGCGGCTACCGCTGCCTCGTCAGGGTCTGCGCCCTTGCTTCTGGCTGTGGCGTAGGTTGCGCACCATTCAACTTGTAAGCCAAACCTCTCGACTACTGGATCAGACAGCGCATCCCTGACTTTCGCCATGTCCTGCTCGTCAACGCCATAGCCGCCAGATGGCATGTGTTACACGTCTTCGATTACAACGGCAAAGTCGCCACGGCCAACCGGTGCGCCAAGCACCTGACCTGTCGCGAACATCGGCGCTGAGCGTCGGCCATCCGTATCAATGTGAACCAGCTCGAACTCATAGGCTCCCACGGCAATGCCGTCCACGATGAACTGCGTCTCGGTCGGCGGGATGCCCACAGCCGGTGACCAGTTGTTGCCGCCATCGGCTGATGTTCTGATCTCACTGCCCAGCAGCTCGGTTGCTGCGTCGAACGGTGTGCCGCCATCACGTTCTACCGGTTGACTCCATGATGCTATCGCTCGTGCCATCGTCTATCTCCACTCTAAAGTTTCTGGCCACTGGTGGCCCTTTGTCATCGCAGAACCAGCCGAATCGTCGGCATAGCCAGCGCCTTATTGCTACCCACATTCCGCTACCAGCATTACTGGTCTGGCTGTTGACCCATCTAGCCACGTGTAGCTGCCTTGCGGTACTCGGTAATACCCGTTCGCACTCTGCGTCACGTCACATTGGGTGTCAGCATCCATGGTAGCCATGGGGATCATCCACCAGCCGGTACTGATCATGACCGGCTGATACGCGGTGCTTCCTGCCAGTGCCTTGAACTCTGTCACCGTCTTCACGACATTGGTGGTCGTGCGAGACTCTACTGGGTCCAAGTTCTCATCCAGCACGTAAGCGGTAGCGACGTAGGTGTACTCTCCCGGCAGCTTGCCGGTCAACGTCACAGAGGTGAGTGCAGGATCGCTGGTCTCAGCTACCAGCTCATAGACACGAATGCCCTTGAGGTCTGGTAGTGGACCAGCGTTGGTGCATTGCTCCTGCTCAACCGGGTTCGTCCAGCTAAGCGTTACCTCTCCCGCATGGACCAGCGACGCTCCCCATGCCAGCCACATCACCACGCAGAACGTCAGGGCTATGAACAGATAGCGTATCTTCCTGTTGAAGTTCTTCAACCCGTTCTCCATATTTGCGCACCATTCGCTCGACCTCTTTGTTGTCACGAGCGATCATCACGCAGTCGTCACGCTTCAGTGCGTGTTGTTCCCATTCCTTCCCGCGTATCTTCATGTACGCAATCAGGCTGCGTCTGGCTGCGTCCCTCACTACCGTCTTACGGTGATGCTGGAGCTTCCATTTCTCCATCCCATGGAGCTTCTGCTCTTCCTTGCGAATCGTCCTCGCTTCGTCTGCGAGGTTCTTGATCTTGATTTTCAGTTCTACTGACATGTGTTTCTCTCCAAAATAAATACGTATGAAGTGAGTGAACGATTGCCGGGTCAGGCAACCGCTCCACATGTCTACGGGGGTCCTCTACATTCACCAGAACCTGTTCATCGTCTGTCCTTTCCTTTGTTGTTGGAGTCGCTGCCCGGACTCGAACCGGGACCGCTGGGATTGAAAGCCCACCGCTCTACGCTATTTGAGCTACAGCGACTTGTTGTTCACTTGTCTCGGCAGTGCTTGTTACGCTTCATTCCACCATGGCCAGCAGGACCACCCTTGTCCACGCCCTTGATGGTGCCCTTGTTCTTCGAGGCATAGAAGACGCGCTCACCGGCCTTGTCGCCGTACTCGCTTTTCATGGCCCCCATGATTTTCTTGCCCTTCTTTGTCATCGGCATAACATTCTCCTATTGAGCCAGAGCCTGCACCGCAGTACGCAGGTCCTTGATGTCATCGCGGTTCAGGTTGGTTGTGGTCTCGATCCGAATCAGCGTGTTGTTGATTGCCACCAGTGCCTCGGCCTGTGACATGCCTGAGTCGGTCTCCATCTCTGCGGCGATGACCTCCTTGGCAATGGCCTCGATCTGATCACGGGCCAGCGCATCACTGCCCTGACTCCACACGCCAGTGGCCCAGCCAACCATTCCGGTGACCACCACTGCGATAAACGTCGAGACTGCGGTTGCAATCATCGCCCTCTTGTCCATTAGCTGCCCTCTTTGTCTTTGCTCAGTGCCTTGAGTGCGGCAGCTCGGCGTGCGGCATCAGCTTCCTCCTTCTCTTTTTGCTCGGCCCGGAGTCTGGCCGCTTCCCGCTTTAGTCGCTCAAGTTCTGCCTGCTTGTCTTCGTGATCAGCTTTGAGGGACTCAATCAGGGTCTGCTGTTGTGCGTATCGGTATTCTTGCTGCTCGGCAAGGTCTTCCAGCTCTTCCTTGGAGACCTGAGCCACCACCATCTCGTTGTACTCTTCCTGCGTAACATACACGCCATCTTGCTCCATGGGCGGCGGCGGTGCGGCAGCTGGTGCAAGGTGGGCAAGATCGATCTTCATGGGCCTGTCATCACCGAACTCGAAACCGAAGCTCGCACGTGCCGCTGTCTCACCACCTGAATGACCCATGGCGAACGTGAGGCCAGCATTGTTGTCTCTGTTGAACATGTACGCATAACCAAAGCCGATGGCTGTCTTGCCCTCGATTGTGGCCATGTTCAGGTGCAGGCGTGAGTTCTGGTACTGCGGCAGGTGAGTCTCCATCGCTGCCTGTGCAGCCGCAGCCTCGCGCATGTCTTCGCGCCAATTACGGATGGTCTGGAACTCAGTGCGCGTCTCAGTGATCCACTCAGTGGGAACTTCACCCGGCTCTCCCTGTGGACCTTGCGGACCCATAGGTCCCGGTGGCCCCTGTGGTCCCGGTGGTCCAGCTGGACCCGGTGGGCCTTCAGGTCCGGGTGGGCCAGCTGGTCCCGGTGGGCCTTCAGGTCCGGGTGGGCCAGCTGGTCCCGGTGGACCTTCATCACCCGGATAGGTGCAACCTACCTCTTGGAATCTTGGGTGATTACAGTCTTCCCAGTCCGTTCCATAGGCCAGCTGAATACACGCCAGCCAAAACATCGCGACGAGAAGCAGCCCTACAGCAACCGTTCTTGCTTGCCTTCGTACCACAGCAATCCCCTTATTTTTTCTCGTGTCAAAAACCCCTGCCTCCACAGCTGGCGTAATGCTTTCTGCGCCGTGCTGTATGCGCACGAGTACCTACTGCTCGCTCCCCGAATCGACAACTTTGTACCGGGAGTCAAGTCCTGCATAATCTGATCCGATCTCGCCATCTGTCCAGCCGCCTATATTCGACTGCGGCAACTCAACGTACTGATGAAAATCTTTGAGTGCCAGAGTCACGAAACGACGCTCTCCACTTTCCAGCTCAATCTTTATCCAAATCAGCTGAGAATTTGGCACCGCGCCTCTTGGAAACACCAACTCAGAGGATACCACCTGAGTAGGTAAAAAGCGTTCATTTTTACATACGTGATCCAAGTTTATTTCATAGCCGCGCTTCATCGGTCTGGCACTACCAGCCCCGTTCCTTTCTCGCCCATGATCTCCTGAATCTCTGCTTCAGCAAACGTGCCACGCAACATCGACAAGAACTTGAACACCGTGAACTGGGCCTCGCTCAGCTGCTCTATATCTTCGGGTAGTTCCTCGCCCTCATCGAGATTGAAGTCTGCGCCAAACTCAAGACCAATTTCACCCTCTGGTGCTGGAATGTCTTTGACCATCAGGTAGCACACCCTGTCTTTGCTCTCGCTCACTTCTTTACCTCTTTGTAGTTGCCTTCAATCGCAGCTGGCTTTGTCATGATTCCGACGAAAGACTTCTTCAGCTCTGCCAGCTGTTCTGGTGATGCGTTTTTGAATGGGTTGGTGTGCCCACTGACCAGTTTAAGTTTGTCGTCAAAGATACCGAAATGCCTTCCCATCTGTTGCAGTGCGTTGGCCTTGTCAGACAAGACGTAAGTATATTCCTGTCGCTCGAACTCAACCAGTTCGCCGTCAATTGTGTGCCTGTGATTTCTAAACGTCGTGTTCACCTTCTCGACCACGGCTCGTTGCTCTGGTGTCAACTCTTCAGGTGACTTGTACATCCATGCGCCGGGAATCTGTGGGTCCGGCTTCAGAAAGCTCACCCGGTCCACAAAGGCGATCTTGGAGTACTCGTTGACAACATCGGTAGCCGACTTGTCTGCCACCTCGTTTAGTCTGGCCCGGATGCGCTTGATCTCCGCAACAATCTCTGGGTTCTCCAATAGCTTGTTGCTTTTTCCTTTGGCGTATTTCGCTGTATAGCCAGCACTGAGACAGGCGGCATGTGCGGTCTCGCCCTTGGCATAGAAGCGGCAGAACTCTCGTTGTCTTGGGGTCATCTCAGAAGTCTACCATTCACAGGGACAGATATGTATTTACCACTCATTGATACTTTTTTCACAGTAGGTGTTGACTACTGATTCCATCGGAACTATAGTAGGGCCATCGAAAAGAGGAAGAGGAAATGAGGTTAATCGTACTTTACAACATGGAAAGAACCCGCTTTGGTCGCTGGTTCATGGAAGGATACCCGGCAAAGTTTCATGCCCTTCCTTTCGTCGGACTGATGACCTTCACCGGGCCAAAAGAAAGGCGCTGTGACTCTCTCGTCAAGCACGAGCTGATTCACTACTACCAAGCTCAGCGCGAAGGCTGGCTGATGTGGAACATCCACTACTACCGCGAACTCTGGACTGTCGGCTACATGAATGTCAGTTACGAGATCGAAGCCTACGCAAAGATGTACGAACCGCTCACGGAGGGTGAGCGCAGCTTAATAGGATGAGAACAATGTATAGCTACAGAGATGAAGAAAAGATTGAAGTTGGTGTAGAGGTTTACCTTTTCTACCCCGGTGGTATGGGCAAACGTGGCCGGTATGAAGGGCCACTGAAGATCACCAAAACCACGAAGACGCAGTTCACCGCTGGTGGCGAGCGCTTCATAAAGAGTAACGGTCGCAAGGTTGGAAGCCCATACGGACGTTTCTCACCAAGTGTTCAGATCGCAACAGCAGAGGTGAAACGAGAGGTTACCGAGTTTCGTGCTGAGACCATGCGCCTGAAAGATGCCGCTCGACTGGAAGCCGATTCGGCAGAGAGACAGAGCCGCGAGAAGTACGGCGCGACAGCTATCACCAATGAAGCCATTCAGGATGCGTGCCTGAAACCGCTACGCTCCCTCGCTGAATGTGGTGAGAAAGAGATGAGCAGCCTGCTCGACGCTTTCAAAGACGTGAGCATCGAGAACGATAACTTCTGGAGAGTAGAGGACGCTATCGAGCGCGAGAACCGCAACAACAGCTTCGCGTACGGCAAGGTAATTCGTGACCAAGCGATAACCCTGCACCAGAGCCTTGTTGACCTGATCCTTGAGTTCGAGGCTGGCACGCGCTACGAGGTTGATGGTGTTGAGATTAAAACGGCTGAAGAGCTGGTGAACAAGAAGCTCAGGCGCGTCCTGAGCGAACAGTATCGCAGGTTCTTTGGCTACACGTTCAGCAACAGCGACATCAGCACGGCTGACCAGAGGTTCATCACTACGCTGCGCGAGATACTGGGCGACAGCGAGTACGACGGCCAGCTGAAGCGCATCAAGACAGAAGAGGTGGCGTGATGAGTCAACAAACGGAACTGGGGCTTTACACCGACGCTGATACTGAAACTATCCGGTTTGAGCTGAATGGATGTAAGTACCAAATTAAACGCGACACGTCGCGTCAGCCCCTGATGCCGCAGTGGTACGTGCAGCGCATGTCCGATCTGCGAACAACTAAACGCTACTACTCGTGGCCAGACGGAGCGTTCTCCGCAGTGTTCTGGGGCCGGTGTGGCTGGGAAGACTAAACGAGGAAACGATCATGATGACAAAAGAGACGGTGCTGTCCGGGGCTAACCACCCCGGCACAGAGTTGGAGATTCTTGAAACTCCAGCTGGAGCCTTTTATCTCGGCTTCCGTGATGAGGACGGACTGCCATATTCGCGGGAGTCTGTTTACTTTGGTGACCGGGCTTCAGCGTTTCAGGTTTTAGAGTACATGAGGTCATGAAAATCATGTTCACTAAAATCATGTTCACTAAAGAGGATTTAACCATGAACAGCAAATATAAAATTGTACTGCTTCCTATCGAGGTTCCCGAGGGGCCGTACTGCTGGAAGGGCGACACGCCCTGCGAGTACTTCGATAACTACGGTGGCCATGGCCGCTGCACGATACCGGGAATGTATGTGCGTGAAGAATCGAAAGGGTCTTGGAACATTCTCAAAGACCCGAAATGTGCATCAGCAGAAGGAAAACAGTTATGAGTCACAAAGAGAAAATCGCTGAGGGTCGTGACAACAGTCAGCGCTTGCATCGAACCATGACCAGTTATGGTCTGAGCAGGCGCTGGGTTGCCAAAGCGCTCAAGGTGCGTCTGTCAACGGTAACGCGATGGTTACAGCCAGAGAACAGCCCTTCTTATCGAGCAATGTCTGACTCGTATTTGAAGCTGCTGGAGTATGCGATCAACGACCCCGAGAACGGTCAGCTGTACCGCAACCCACCCGATCCAGAGGGGGAGCTACCACCACGACCTTAACAGTAAGTGTGAATTTTTTATCATTAGGTGTTGACTTCCTTTGGAACATCACCGATACTTAACGAACTGAACCGCTGGGCTGTCTGGCGGTAATTTGGAGAAAAACAATGAAACGTGGAATGACACTCGAAAGCCTTCTCACCACCGTGGTCGAGCAACGCAAGACGAAGCGTGACTTCGTAGCCAATACCAAGGAATCCATTGCCATGGTTGACGCTGCCGACATGCCCAATCAGGTTGCTATAGTGCTGCGCAAGGAAGGTTCAGCTGAGTTGGAACGGTTCTCAATTACTGAGAACTGCCACCGTCAAATCGCTGGTCGGCTTCAGATTCCTTGGAAGTATTACGACCGACTGCTGGCCGATCACCGTGACTTGGTGATCTCTCAGGTCAACGCCCTGTTTGAGCGTGAACCCCAAACACGCTTGCTGCGCACTCTGGATGGCAAGGCTCGCGCCTTCCTGTCTGACCGCTACAAGGTGCTGGACAACGATCAGGTTCTGGAGCAGGTTTTGCCGCCGATAGTCCATGGCGACATCCAGTCCCAGCTGCTGTCCTCGAACATCACTGAGAACAAGATGTTCATGAAGGTCTTGTTCACTGACGACTCGCTGGCACAAGAGATCGGTACAACTCGTAATGGCACCCCTGACATCGTACGTCCGGGTGCTATCGTTGAGAACTCCGAGACTGGCCTTGGATCAATGACGACGAAGGGTTTCTTCTACCGCGACTTTTGCCTTAACGGCTGCGTATTCGGTATGACGGAAATCTTCAGCACGAAGCGCATTCACCTCGGTGGTAAGTTGGTTGCCAACGGTGAGTTCGAGGTTTTCTCGGACGAGACCAAGCGTAAGCAAAACGAGCTGATCATCGCTGAGGTCACTGACACCATGACCGCGCTGACAAACCCTGAGAACGTCCAGAAGATGGGCGATGCCTTGCGAGCCACCAAAGAGGGCACACAGGTGAAGAACGCCTTCGCTGCCGTCGATCAGCTGGCCAAGGAAGTTCCGGTTCGTGACTCTGAGAAAGAGTCGATCATCGAGAACCTGTTGTCTGATGGCGACATGACTCGTTGGGGCATGTTGAACGCTGTCACCAAGGTTGCCAACACGGATGCCGTCGATTACGAACGCGCCTGCGAGTTGGAGAACATCGGTGGCCAGCTGCTGGACATGCAGATGAGCCAGTGGAACCGCATAGCCGTCGCAGAAGCGGCATAACCTAACGGGGTGCCTAGAGTTGGCTTAAATGAGGCTCTGTGACAAAGCTGCAACCTCAGCCCTTTTTTTTAACTGGAGAAAAACAATGTCAAAAGACCCACATCAATACGCAGCAAAGCTACTTGATCGGCTCATAAACCTTGATCAACAGGTCCATGGAGCCTTCTACGAGATGGGGCAGATTCTCTCTGCCATCGCTCACGGCAAGCTGCACGATATCCTTGGCTACGAATCGACAGGTCATCTGATTGACGAAGAGCTGTCGTTCTCGAAGTCTCAGGGCTACCGATACCTGCATACCTTCAGGCACTTCAAGCGGCTCGGATATAACAAGACAGAGGCGCTGGACCTGATCAACGATTTCAGCTTCACGCACATGGCGAAGTATCTGCCCACCGCTGACCAGAAGGTTGGCAAACGGGCTATCAGCAACGCCATCGCGAAGCAGATCGAGCAGGGCAGGCAGATCAACTTCCAGCTGAAGCAGAAGGACCTTGAGCTGCTGAAGAGGGTTCTAATCTCTCTGGGTGCAGAAGACCGTGAAGGCAGGCTAATGAACAGCTCCGAGGCGCTAATGGCGCTTGCTCGGGAGTTCGACCGCAGGCCAAAACTGAAAGCTGTAAGCTGAAAAAAGGGGGGCAGCGTTTGCTGCCCCCTAATCAGTAGGTTTTGAAGAATAACAATGAATGGCATTGGCCAGACCCACTGACTATCTCACAATCTCCACCCGGACACCATACTCTGCTTCAACCATGGCTCGCCTGAGCCGGGAAGCGTTAGTATCCATCCCCTTCACGTCCTCAACGTGCTTCTTGCCTCTATCATCAATGAACTCGAAGTCAGCCTTGTAGCTGGCCCTGCGACCGTTCGGATAGCGCTCAGATCGAATCAGGACATCCCTGCCACCACACTTCAGCCAGAACTTTGGCTGTAGTTTCAGGTCACTGATCTTGCCGCCCTTCTCCAGCGCTTTCAGCTCGCAATAGCGTTCGTATTCTCTTATTGAGTCGAAGGTGTGTCCGTCGAACTTGACCTTTTTGTTGTAGTACTTGGCTGGCTTTTTCTGTGCTGCTCTTCCCACCTCACTGCCTCCGCAAAAATGTTGTATGGCAGCTGGTTGTTCACCCAGATGAGGTGGTCCCATTGCCTGCCGAAATCCTTTTCCCAGCTCTCAACCCCATACCCGGAATCGATGCCAGAGTTTCCAGTATGGTACACGGCATTGAGTGGTATCTGTAGGAACGGGTTCTGTTTCTGCCCTACACCTACGTGCCAGCCCATGTCTTTCATGGACCCACCGTGGCAATGGTGCAGCGTGACAAACGGGCTGCGCGAGACGGCACACCGCAGCTGTCTCAAATACTTCTCGTGCTTACTAACCGACACCATCCATCTTAACTCGCACGAACTCCCCAATCGGAATATGGTAGCACTGCTCGATGTCTTTTTTGTCGTTTCGGTCACGCCTTCCACCTTCAGCGACCCACCAGTTTGCGGTTGACCCCTCGTCCAGTTGTCGCCACCAGACTCCATCACCCTCCCACCGAACGATAAGAAACACCGGCAACGGGTGCCAACGCTCTATCAGGCCATCTACCTTAGCTTTGCTAATCATGTAGGTTGTGTAATCGCTCCTGCTGCACGTCCTGCACTTGATCTCACCAATCGCCACACGCTCGCCACTGCGCCAGAACGATACATCTGGTGAGTAATCATCTATCTCCTTCACCTTCTTGTACGTGCAGTTCATATTCAAACAAAAGATTTTTGCCACACCGTCCTCATTAGTGCGGTCGCCTTTTGTCTCATACCTTGGCATCAGTATTCACCCTGCCACATCAGGAACGGTCGCCTGACCTCGTTGTGAAAGCGCTCTGCCAGCCTCTCATCTTTGTCCAGCTCAGACCGAGACTGGATGTCCAGATAACAATACAGCCACAGCCTTGCCGTGTCTTCGTCGTAGTCGCCGGGAGCCTGTGGGTTGATCTCCCCAAGGTAACACCAGAACCCCTCGTTCTTACACAGCATCGCGGCGGCGTAGCTGGGGCGCTCTGAGGGCCGCGTACTCTGCTTCTCGACCCGATCCCTCACCTTCTGATCAATAATCTCTTCGTCGTCGTCCAGCTCCACCAGAGAGATGATCAGAGGCTGTTTACGACAGATGCCATCGAACGGATGGCCCAGCAGGTCACCACATAGCCAGAACTTCGCTGTGTGGCCGTTGGTCTGGCTGTCATTCCACCCGGCCAGCATCACCTCGTCTTCGTACAGCAGGTGCATGAGCGCGTCCTTCGCGTACGTCTGGCACACCATCATAAAGCGTGTCCCGGCTCTGCCCTTACGGCGCTTCGTGAACGCATGGAACGGGTTGCGCCTGTCCTCTGCGTCCTTGTCCATGGGCAGCTTGAAGGTCACGGTGCTGCCGTTCTCGTCGTTCCAGTCTGCTCTGGCCATGGTGACCTTGCCTGTCCATGCAATGCTCACTGCTTCAGCTCCTTCAGTGCTTTCTTGTCGCTCTTTTTAATCCACAAGCGCACAATATCCTTCGCTATTCTGTAGTCCTTCATTTCGCGCACGTGATCGCCAAGCGAGCCTTCGTCTTCGTACATCCCTTCACCCATCCATGGGTCCCAGTCGTCACCATCACGTCCATTACAGACAACCAGCAGAATTGCCAGACGGTCAGCCAGCATCCTGATCCTAGTGTCAGCTACCAGCTGCACTCTGTCCTGTGTTTCGTTTTTCATTGTTAATCTTCTCCATTTTTTTTGCATACGCTATGTTGCGATGCCTGATGTATGCCTTCACCTCACCGTTCGGCTCCGAGGCTGGCATATCTTTATAGTAGTTCGGCCACACTTTGAATTTTGATTTGAATGTGTGCGCAACCCAACCTTCCTTCTTTCCGTTTAGCTCCGCGTATCCCTTCAGCATCGAGAACCAGTGCCGCTTCTCGTCCGTTGTCCAAACCTTCTTCTTTGCTGTTTTGCGTTTCTCTGCCCTGACCTCCATCAAGTCGCCTGAGCGAGACTCCACGTACTTGCCGTACTTCTCTGGGGTGTGCCCACAATGAGGACATACCAGTTGTCCGGTATAAACCGTCGCGCACTTCACGCATGTGATAGGCTTTCTTTCATCGAAGTCTTTTTGTCGGTCTGCTTTCGACGTGTGTAACGCCTTGCCCTCTTCGAGAACCCAGTCATGCTCATCTTGGATGAAGCCGTGTTCGTAGACGTTACCGCTATGGTCGAGGATGAAGCAGTCTTTCTTGTTGTCGGCTACTCGCAGGGTACGGCCACCCATCTGGAGATACAGGCCAAGATTCTTCGTAGGCCGCGCCAGAATATTACAGCTCAAACTCGGCTCATCGAAGCCCTCGGTAAAGACCGCATAATTGCAGACAACCTGTATATTGCCTACCTTCAGGTCGGCTATGATTTGCTTTCGATCTTCCAGCGACGTGTCTCCATCTACGTGCGCTGCTTTAGCCCCTGCCTTGGCGAACTCGTCGCGCAAGTGAATCGAATGTTTGACCCCAGAGGCAAATACTATAGTTGGCCTGTCATGAGCAAGCCGATGCCAGTGTTCAACGATACCACCGACCAATGAGCGCTTATCCATTGCGCGTTCGAGTTCCCTTGGGTCGTAGTCTCCACCCTTCACTTTCACGCCAGTCAGGTCGGTTATGTTTGGCGCAAACGTGACCGGCTCGCAGAGGTAGTCATGCTCGATCATCCAAGCAATGCTCGGCCCCTTAACCATGTAATCGTACACGTGACCCAGACCTTTGCCGTCTCCACGGATGGGTGTAGCCGTCAATCCAATGACGACATCTTCACCGTAGTGGTTGATCAGAGTGATGTAAGTCGGTGCAAGACTGCGGTGAGCCTCATCAACGATAATTATGTCCGAGTTGGGAAGGGGCAGCTTTTCCGTTGTGATACATCTGGCACGGATAGTGTCGATACTGGCCACCTGACAATCCGCTGCGCCGTATGGGTATTCACCGGCCATAAGAATGCCGTGGTCAACACCGAAATTAACCAGCTTGTCGGCACACTGGTAGATAAGCTCGCGGCGATGGGCGAGAAACATCGAACGACGCATCTTCTCCGCAGCAAGTTTTACGATCTGAGCTGCGATGACTGTCTTGCCACCCCCGGTCGGAACCACCACGAGTATCTTGCGATACCCCATGCCGATGGCTGACCTCACCTGATTGATGATGTCCCACTGCCAGTCCCATGGTGTGATCATTTCAGAAAGCCTTGTTCGCGCTGACGGCGAATCTTCTCTTGCATGTAGACTTTCTTTCCGGCTGGTGTGCGCCGGTATGTATTCACGCTGCGCACGAAAGACCGGTATCCCTTCATCTCGACCAGACCCTTCTTGACCAGACGGCGAGCGGTGCCGCTGTGATGGCTCGCATCCCACGCACCGAAGTCCATTGGCTTTAGCCACTCAGTATCTGAGAGCTGCCATAGTACCTCGAACTGATTGTCTGTTAGTTGCTGCAAGCGTATCTCCCGCGCACGTGGCCTTCCCACCCCAGCGTGGCGCAAAGCGACGACTTACGGTTTAGGTCTCCCACCTGTTCTCCCCACCGTATGGTCGTGGTCACCGGACGCGAGTTCAGGATGTGAGTTGCGGTCACGCCTGCATCCAACACCGACTGGTGGAGATGCTTGACTTGTTTAGACAGGGCAGTGTGGTAGGATTGCCTTGTCTGATGTTTCGCCGGTCAAGCATCAACATCAGATTTGAAGCCCCACTTGCGTCTCTGCGGTGGGGCTTCGTTATTTATACTACTTGTCGAATATCTCTTCAACCGTCATTGGGTAATCATTGCGCTTTGCGTACTCGACTATCTTCAGCGCAGCTGGCCCACGCGGCTTCGACTTCCCTTCGGTCTCCCAAACCCTGAGCGTGTCCACGTTCACACCCAATAGCTCAGCAAACTCGTGCCTGTCCATCCGTAACTCTTCACGAAAACGACGTATTGTGTTGGGGTGCGGTGGCTTTGCGTCTGGTCGTAAACTCGGGCCGTAGGGGTCTGCCATCACAGTTGCTCTCTCTTATTTCTGTTTATCGGTGAGGGATGAAACTTTACCACTGAGTGTTGACTTTTACCAGCTCTCAGGCATACTACTCTGACGAACCGTACTGGCTGTCAGTACGCAATAATCAGGAGAGAACTATGGCACTCACGCCAGAGCAGCTTGAACAGCGACGATCAGGTATTGGTGGGTCAGATGCAGCCACCGTGCTGGGACTCAACCCATTCACCACGGCCTACGAGCTTTACCTTGACAAGATTGGTGAAGCGCCACCCGAAGACGAAGATTTTTTGAAAGAGTCTCGCTACTGGGGCAGCGTTCTCGAAGAGCCAGTATGCAATCGTTACGCTGAAGAGTTCGACTACAAGATTCAGCGAGCCAACCAACTCATCCGCTCCAAAGAACACCCATTCATGATAGCCAACATCGACCGAAAGGTCGTTGGCCTGAAGCAATTGCGCATAGGGTTTGAAGCTAAAACCGCAGCTCGTCCTGATGGCTGGGGCGAGTCAGGCAGCGCAGAAATACCACCGTATATCATGCTCCAGTGTCAGCACTATCTGGCTGTCACCGGCTACGACTTCTGGGACTTGGCGGTGTTGATTGGCAATAGGGATTTCCGTACTTACAGGATTGCCCCGATTCATGACATGATCGATGAGCTGGTCGCAGCTGAGCAAGAATTCTGGGACCGCGTTGAAAACCGTGTCGCTCCAGAACCTCAGTGGCAATCAGCAGCAACGACACGCCTGATAAAGAACCTCTACCCCGGCACCAACGGTCAGGTAGTAGAGCTACCTACTGTTGCGCAAACATATCAGGACGTACTGAAAGATGCTCAAGAACAAGCGAAACTATTCAACGGTGTTATCGACGGCTGCAAGAACCGCATCGCTATGCTCATGGGAGAAGCCGCAGTCGGAATCCTCCCAGATGGATCGGCCTACACCCGCAAAGAACAAAAGCGTAAGGCTTTCGAGGTTCCAGAGACCACCTTCATTGCTACCAGACACACCACAAAGCTCCCAGTGGCTGCGACCAAAGCAATCGAAGAAGGGACCTTAATCAAGATCGAGAACAACTCGTGAGCAGGTTCCCGGTAACGATTAACGACGACGGCACGGTGCAGTGGCACGGCGTTGATACCGGCAAGACCAAGGTGCTGGCTATGAGTTCAGACCCAAAGCTGATCGCCCTGCATATAGCTGGGCACAGCTTCTGGTCCGGGCGATGCCAGCATTACGCAAACGCGGAGATCGTGGTGCATAAGTATGAAGATGGGCCAAACCCTCGCAAGATATTTTTAGTTGAGCTGTTCGGCGTAATGAGCTGGCCAGCACGAGGCGACAAGTGGACACCAAAGCATGGAGAAGAACTATGAATGCTACACAAAGAATCGAAGACATCACCAAGCGTATCGCAGCAACCAGTGACCTGAAGAAACTGGAGCGCCTGTGCGGAGAACTCAAGGCCGCATGTCATCAGCTTGAAGGTGAGATAAAGAAATGACTACCAACAAAACATGTAAGGCGAAAGCCAGCGCAACCGGCAAGCAGTGCAAGCGCAAGCCCGTTAAAGAGGGCTACTGCAAACAGCACTATGAACAGCTGCATCCGCAGACTAAAGAGCAGACGATTGTTGAGGCGGCGGCTGAGGCGGCGGCTGATGATTCCACAGAGAACTATCCGCTCGACACGACCGAGGCCACCAGCGGTGGTGACGTGTATCAGGTTGACCTGACTGCACACTCACCGGAGTTCCAGAAGTTCGAGATCGCCAAGCGCATCGCACACACGCTGGCCAACTCAAACCTCGTACCCGATGCCTACCGTGGTCGAGCCAACGATTGTTTCGTAGCGATCAATATGGGTGCAGAGATCGGCCTTGAGCCGTTCTCAGCTATCCAGAGCATCGCTGTGATTGACGGAAAGCCCTGCCTGTATGGCGACGGTATGATTGGTGTTGTTCGCGCATCCCCCCTATGCGAATGGATCAAAGAGACGCTCTCCGATGATGGTAAAACTGCAACGTGTGAGACCAAGCGCAAAGGCGAACCTCACACCGTGACGGCGACGTACTCTATGTCCGACGCGATGCAGGCAGGCATTGATTCCAAGTTCAACTGGAAGAAACACCCGAAGCGGATGCTACAGATGCGAGCGCGGTCGTACTGCTTACGTGACGCATATCCCGATCTGCTGAAGGGTCTGGGTGTCGTGGAAGAGATGGTGGACCACGAGGATACACCGCCACCAGTGAACAACTACGAGCTGCCTACGCCCCCACCACAAGCGCTGCCAGAAGGCGGCAAGGAAGAGCAGGTCACGCTGGCCATGGTAGAACGTGCAATGCACCAGTCCGACTCTATGGAAGAACTGCTGAAGGCTGCTGAGATGGCTAAGCAGCTTGGCCAGATGGATCAGGGCACGGCTCGCATCACCTACTCGAAGATGCGCAAGGTACTGCTTGAGGATGCGTCATGACTGGGAACTTTGAAGTACTCACAGATGAGCAAATGAGAATCTTCAAATCATGCAGTGACGAAATCACTCGGCTGCGCAAGCTGGTACTCATGGGCAAGCGCGTTGTCGATGACTTCCTGCCAAACATTGGCAACTGCGCCCTGCAAAACTATGGCGAGCTGAATGAGTTCATGATCCTCGCTGGTCAGGAAGAGGAAAAGACAACGGAGATTGGACATGAAGGTCCGACTAAAACGAAAGATTAAGTGCTTCTTTGGGCTTCATGCCCCGGACACGATCTACACGCAGGGCGACCACCTTGTGCAACGGTGCCTGTACTGCGACAAGATCGTGGTCCGGGTTGAAAATAAACAACGAAAGATTCGGAGAATCCAGTAATGAGAGGCATCAACAAAGTTATTCTGATTGGCAATCTGGGCCAAGACCCAGACATGAAATACATGCCAGACGGCACAGCGCTCTGCACGTTTTCTGTAGCGTGTAATGAGAGCTGGAAAGACAAATCTACCGGGGAGATGAAAGAGCGAACCGAGTGGGTGAACGTCGATGTCTGGGGTAATAACGCTGAAGCCTGCGGCAAGTTTCTTAGCAAGGGCAAGTCATGCTATGTCGAAGGCAGCTTGCGCACGGACAAGTGGCAGGACAAAGAAGGCAACGACCGTTACACGACCAAGGTAAAAGCCAACACCGTCATGTTCCTTGGTGGCGGGAAAGGTCAGGGTCAAGAGCCAAACCAGCCGACACCCAAGAGGGACGAGCCTCAGCCAGACTTTGACGACGACATTCCATTCTAGGGCATCACACCGGGTGATAATAAATTACCACTCAGTGTGAAAAGTGTGTTATAATGTCTTCATCCCAAAGGGATTTTTTCTTGGAGAAGACAATGGAATTTCAGCTAAAATCATACAAAACAGAGCATGGCATCAAGACCGTTTTGGTTGGAGAACCGGGACGTAAGCTGCTACCGATATTGATGATGGACAACGGGCTGGTGCTGAGGAAGGTGCCAAAGACAGAAGAGCGCTACTTGTCTGAAGTTGTCGAAGACAAGAAGCGCCGCAGCCTAATGCCAGTCCTTAATCAGTTTGCCTCATACGGCAAGCGCAATGGATCGAGCAAAGCCGCGAAACAATTCATCAGGCAGTGCCGGTCATAACAATAGCCAACAAAGGTGCTGTATGGCTGACTTCATTCACATGAGCAATATCATTCAGGGCGAAGTGATCCGCATCAGGGAGCGCCGCCCTCTTGACCAGCAATACGACGATCTGAGCGCTCTTGAGTCTTTCCTGAGAGATCAGGCACAAGCTGTACTGCTGGAAAAGATCAGGGTCAAAGACCTCACACGAGATACCTGATCACTTGACACTGGTAAAACTTTCACACACAGTGTGAATATGAACACGCGGTATGTGAAAACTTTAGCTGCAACTGAGAAGGTCGTGCATGTCGCGTACCGGTGCGGGTGTGTGTGTACGTTTCACGTGGAACGAAATCACATGCCACGAACACAGTGCGCTACTCATGGGGATGGTCAAGCCAGCTTCACTGAGGAATATCAGCGTCGGCCTGTGGCTGCGTAAGTTCTTTTGACTTCGCCCTATCAGCGTTCGCAGTATCCAAGCTGTCGAACAGGGCGAAAACCAAGTCAAACACGTCATCCACGGTAAATTGATCTGGCAATGCGGGTGGGTATGGAAGGGGGTTTGTCAGTGTTTCAGGGAGAGGCTTAGTCACCTCAACCTGCTCAACTACCGTCTGTGTCTTCGTTATTACTCTCACCTCTGGACCGCTGCCGCAGCTGGTCAGCAGTATTAGGACAGAAACGGTGGACATCCAGAGCAGCAAGCTCAGCGCAGTCCTGATTATCAGCTTGTTCATCATCTCGTATTTCCCGTAGTCGGTCAGCCTCTGCACGTGCCCTCAGCAGCTCCTGCTCACGCTCAGTCAGGATTCTCTCACGCTCTGCGGCATCCGCTCGCCTTTCTTCTACCATCGTCGCTATGCGGCTCTCAAGAGCTGTGATGGTGTCTGCGTTGGAGCTATTGGCATCGACACACTCCAGCGTCTCAGATGCCTGCCTCTCCAGCTTAACCTCAAGCTCTCCGTTGCGCTCCAGCGCCCCCTTGAGCATCAGGCCCAGCACGGCGATGATTGCTGCACCGCCACCAAGGATATATGGATTCATTCGTCGTGTAACTCCAGCTGCTTTCTCAGTGCGGCCAGCTCGCGCTCAACCGCCGACAAACGACTGTCGATATTCGACAGCTTCAATCGATCTGCCTGACGAGTCTGGCGCATAAAGCTGATCTCAGCTTTCAGCTCAGCAATAGCAACAGCCGTCTGCTGCGTAGTGCTGCCAACCCAGACCAATAATGCGGTCACAAGCAAGGCCAGCACAGTTTGCGTGTGGCGCTCCCATGTTACCTTGTCCCTACCATCTGTCACTTACCACCGTCCTTGTCAGGCTGCCCCCAGTAGCTCTCGACCAGCTCTTTCAGAACCTTCGTTAATATACCAAGGATGATCGCCGGGAATCCTGCAATCGCCCCTGCTGCGACTGAGCCAACAATTGGGTCCTGCGGCAGCACATTCCAATCAAACGCAATGAACCACGTCACTACGAACTTCCACGCATAAATGAAGAACGTGAAATACGTCACCAGAACAATACGCGGCACCACGCGGTACGCATTGATCATCTCCGCGTAGAAGCGACAGCGCTGCTCGTTCATTGAAACGGCCCCTTGTACTCGAAGTGGGGCAGGTCATCGAAGTTCTGGTCATCGAGGATGATCTGGTCCTCATCCCAGTTACCGCCCCAGCGGATGTCGAAGCCAAGCGTGCGACCGATACCGATCACCAGCCCAGCCATGTAGATGAAACGCTTCGCGTCGTTCCAGTCAATCGGGTAAGGCGCTACGTCTACCGCAGTGGATAGCCAGTCTTCCATCTCGTTACCAGCACGATCATGCGGTGGGTTGTGCTTCGACTCACCCGGCCCGACCTTCGTCTTGCCCTGCCGTAGCAGCTCAGCCTGACGCTCCCATGAGCGGCGACCTTCGAGGATCGAGATATCGAACTCCTTGACCACGATCTCCATGACCTTCACCAGCTCAGGACATACAGTGTCCAGCTGCGCTCGTGAGTCTGTTCCAAATGACGGCATTAGGCTTGCTCCCTCGGTTTATAGTTTGCTGCCTTGGATAAACGATCCAGTTGAGCCGGTGACAGATTATTCACGCCAGCCAACAGCTCGCTCGTCTGCGGTGCCCTTACGCGCAGCTCTTCATTAGCCTCTGGCGATGTCGAGTTGTAGTTATCAATCAACGTATCGATATTGTTCGATTGAGGCTTGTCGTCTTTGTTCGCGGCTGGCCTGTTCTCATAGGCTTCCTTAAATATCTCGTTCTTGTCCAGCTGCAACTCGTCAAGCTCTTTGCGCTTTTGCTTCCGATTCTTATCGGGGTCCATGCGAACTTCTCTAATCTCCTTGTTGATGCCAGAGATTTCACGCTTGTAAGACTCAAGCTCTTTTGCACGATCAACGTAATCGCCGTAGTACTCTTCCAATTCATCAAACCGTGGATCATCTTCACCACGTTTTGCCTTGTTCATCGAGCCAAGAATCTCAACAGCGGTATTCGCCTCGCGATAGAACTCTTCCTCGTAGCGGGTACGTCGCGGCCTGTCACCACGGTAGATGCGGCCCAGTACCGGAAGATCGGATAAATCCCAATCAGGCGCAACCGGATAGTCCATAAGGTGGCGCATACCAACGTCTGAGATATTCAAAAGCATCCGTCCTATCGTTCCGGTGTAGCCGTTCCACGCATGTTCCAGCTGCTTCGGTGACTTGATGTCTCCGTACCACTTGGTATTAACGCCCTCGGGGAAGAGTGCAGACAGCGCCCGCATCGTTTCACTGGTGTAGACCGAATGACGATCTTCCGGCAGCATGTTCCGTTCATACGGAGACTCGATGCTGCGCTTGCGGAAGAAGTCGTAGTTCGCTGCGATCTCTATTGCAGGCTTTGCAATCTGAGGTATTGGGTTCATGTTGAATGTCTCCAACATCATGTGCCCAAGCCTGCGCATCAGGAACTTGCCAGCGTCTGTCTCATCGCTATAGATCGCTTCCATGATCCGCTCTGGCAGCGTATTGAAGATGGCACCCACCTCGAATCCCTTCGGCAAACGGAAGTGCTGATCGCCTATCCACCAGTGGAAGTATGCGTCTTTGTCCCAGTCTTCCAGCTCATCGTAACGCGGGTCGTCGCGGTAACGCAGCCACAGCGCTATACCTGCGACACCAATCAACATACCCTTCGCAAAGAATGCTTTGGGGTTCTCCGCAGCACCTCGACCAAGCCTGTGCAGGCCCTGCAATCGAGCGCCCATAAACGGTACTGTCTGAATCAACAGCTGGATTGCTGCCGAATCACCGCTCATCGAAAAGTCCATGATGTCTTTGGCTTCGTAAAGCGCTTCCAAGTCTGACTTGCCAGCAGCCTTCGCTGCCTGATAAATAGCAATGCGGTTAGCGTTCTCTGTTGCAGACCCAAGCCGCTTCCATGCGTTGAGCATCTTGCGCGGCGTATTCAAAAGCGTCTTCTGGAAACCCGCATCTTTCATCTTCGACTGGATGTACTTATGCGTTGACTTCGGGTCGCCCTGATTGATCAGGCCAGACTCAAATGCTGCGCCAGACGCAACCATTGCCTTGTACGTGTCACCCTCAGTAATTGCTTCCTTGAACCCTTTCACACCACTCACCATCGGGACGAAATGGTCTCGGCTCAGAACGTACGCTGACATGGAGTCACGAATGTAGTTCGCCAGCATGAAGCCGGGATCGAGGGTAATGGATGCCGTCAAGAAACGCTTGCTGAAGCGAGCTGGTTTCATTATGGGGTTTAGCCAAGCCCCGAAGGCTTCCATATTGACAGCAGCCAACGACCTAAATAGCAGCTCATCTTCTGTGCGGTAATACTCTTTCTTGCCGTCACGGAGTATCGAGATAACGCCAGCACCCACATCCGGCACCGCCGAGAACATGGTTTGCAAACCAAGCTGAACCTGTTCCTCAAGGTCGTCCAGATTCATCTCGTTTCGAGCCAGCACCCTCCTGATGTCTTCCATATCGACAGGTGGCTGATTGATCTTCTCTTGCCGCATCAGGCCAGTCGGCACCAGCGTATCAACCACATTCCTTGCGGCGTTGTTCTTTATCGACGCATCCATCAAGTTGGTAGCATTTATAAAAATGTTATGAACCAAGTCGCCAACATTCTGGGTGCCACCCTTGAGGTGCTTAGCAGCAGGCGAGTTCTGGTTTGCAACACCGTTTGTTTTTGCGAGCGGCCCCACAAGACGGTCATCAGCGATACGATAAAACGGAATGTAGTCGGCCTCTTCCCATAGCGGTCGTGTTTCTGGGTTGATAACGCCAGCTTCTTCTGCGAAGTCCAACATCTTTTTGTTGAAGTCAGCATAGTCTTCAGCAACCTGTTGGAACGATGGGAAGTCATCGCCAAACTTTATTAGCTCTTTAATATCAGCGGGAGTGAAGTTGCGCTCACGCCCAGCATTGATCAGCCGTTTGATGGCTGTGTTCACATTAACTGGAAGGCCGTTCGCAGGTTCACGTTCCTCTGCAATCTGTGCTTCGGTTTTTCGTAACGAGTCCTTGGCAAGCTGGTCCTCGAAAGCCTCTTCGGCCTGCATCTTCGAGAGGCCCTCGGACTTCATTCGGCTTTTAACCCATTCTTTTCTTGTGTTCCATGAGGCACCAACCAGAGACTCTTCTGTCTCAGCAAACTGATCCACCTTGGTGGCATCAGCCAACAGGTTGAATAGACGCTCATTAGCATCAGCGCCCGGATAGTCACCAGCAGCACGATCCAAGATCGCCTTGTCATTTGCCCCAAGTTTCTCGTAGCCCTCCATCAAAAGACGCTTTGCTCGAACACCGGCCATGTACCCGGCCCAGTAGTCAACATGATCAGCAACAGGCTCAAGAATCTTCAGTAGACCACGGCCCTCATTAGTAACGACACCGTTACTCCACACCGGATGACCGTACTCAAACACCCCTTTCATAATGGCATCGAGACCGGTGGTCAGCCGCATCAGCTTGTAGCCTTCGCTTGACGAGCCTGTCATATTCAGCGCATACAGAACTCCGTAGAATCTATCGAAGATGCTAATGTTCATGCTGGCTTTCCATGTTCTGCGCCAGTCATTGAACCTATCCAAGAGACTTGGCTCTTTCGCGCCGATCTTCGACAGTGCGCTCTTCAGCTGCTTGTTGCTATTGACCTGATACTTGACACCAAGGAAGGGGTTTTGTGGGCGAGAGTGGGCCTTGCGAATCTCGTCATTAAGCGTGATTTGCATTACCTTGACACGGCCATCGGTATCGGTTGACTGCGCTTCGAGCCAAGATCGAAGGTGAGTCTCTGCTCTCTCGCGACTTGAAAACACCGTTGGTATGACAACACCGTTGTCTGAGTTCACAATGAACCCATAGTTTTCACCAGTGATCTCATCTATCTTGATGTTTGGGTATTGATCGGTAACGGTCGCTGGAACGGTGTACGTTATCCTGCCACCACCGGCATACATGACATCAAGCTCTTTTGTCTTTGTGACCTTTGCCCAGCCCTCTTCTATTTTTAGGCCAAACCGTTTCAGGTAACCATTCATTCGCGCCGGAAGCACCATGTCATAGTTGGCCCTGCCGCCCTCGTAGCTTGGGCGAGCAAAGGTGTGCTGGTAATGGCTTGGAGAGGCATGGTCATATCTATACGCTGGGCTTCCTGCGTAATAGGTCTTGTTAAACTGGATTGGCCCACCAACGTCCTCTGCGGTAACGGTGCCGCTTGGCGTTGATTCACCCCCCAGCGTTTTATCACCGTCGTATATTTTTTGCCTGACCTTGTTTGCCTCTTCCTCACTGGCGGCTATCTCAAGGATATTCCCTTCCGTGTCATGAACCAGCCAGCTTTCAAGTAGCTGCTGCTGGTTGCCAGACCACTTGGTCTTGGAGATGAGTAGCGTTTTATTGCTTGCGGCCTGACCCGAGGTGCGCAGCTTGGTTGCTATAGCCTCAGCTACATCGCGGCCAACCTGTCGCGCCAAAGAGGGAGAAAAGTAACCCTCATTCTCATTCTCGATTACATCTGGCATGTTGCGATCAGGGTTGAGTGGCAGCAACCTGTCTTCAGTTATATCAATCCAAAGTGGGTCTTGAAACGTGTCGGCCTTCATAATTATGATGTCGCGCTTTTGGCCACGAATACTTTTTTGAACCAGCTCAAACTTCGCTTCATTGGCTGAGTGAACAAAGTACGCAGAGTTTGATGCGGTACGTCCATACCCACCGCGAGAGCCTGACTCAGAACCCGGTGCCAAATGAATACGCGCATAACCGTTCCGAACGGCCTCTGTGATTGCCCACAGCATCTGTGCTGTGCGCCACTGCTCGTTTTTCTCTATCAGGTGCTGTTTCTGATAACCGCTTCGTTTATGTGAGTCAATGATGCGCAGGAAGGCGGCTTCCATGTCGTCAAACTCACCGGACTGCATGATCGCATCAATGCCATCAAGCGCAGCATCGAACTTCTTGGAATCTTCGGCAACGCCTCTTTTCTTTCTTTCTTCCAGCTCGTCCAGCTCTTTTTGAATCTCCTTACTCGCATCACGTGTAATTCCAAAGCTGCGATTATCTGGGAAGACCTCACCAGCGGCTGAGTCAACATCATAATGACTGCCATAGTAATCATAGAGGTAAGCACCAAAGCCGGTGGTCATCCTCGACCAGCTAAAGACATACAGAGCTTGTCCGTAGTCGCCAGTATCTTCATCAAGAACCTCGTACCAACGCCACCTTGAGCCAAGTTTTTCTTTCACTATTGCCATTGGGCGATAGTCATTCGGCAGACCATCGCTGCCGAAATTTATTGGAACCCTGAAAGTAAAGACTCCGGGTGATGAGTCATTCCACGATTCGGCATAGCGCTCATACCACTGCGGTGTTGGTGTGTCTTCGCTACCACCTTCCTCTTCGTATGATCGCTTTTCAGCAGGCGTAGAGTTTGCCCATATATCAGCCCAGTCACGCTTCACATATTCTGCAAAGCTCTCAACCCCGTACTTCTCCATAACAGCCAGAGATTCCGCAACAGATAAGCCATTGGCTCGTTCATCATTCTTATGCTGGAACGGCTCATTCGGGTCGTCGGATACACGAAGATGCGCTGCCTGTATATTTAGTTCGTTACGCCAAACTGACATCCGGTCGCGCTCATAACTGAAGCGCTGACTAAGCTGCTCTCTTTTCTGGACAATCTTGTTTTCGACCTCCTGCAAGTTTGACTCAGTGGTCTTGGCCCTCATGAGCTTTTTCAGCTCTGGCAAGAAGTCAGCCTCGAACGCCTCCAGCATTTCATCTGTGCCATAACCCATAACCGACGCTTCGCCAGTGCCGCTTGCATACTCGACACGTGCCGAGAACTGCCTTGCCCATGGGTTAGCTGCAAAAAGTTTTATCTGATTCCAGATCATCGACGGTTCGATGGCTCGGCCCAAGCTATCAGTCAGGCGACTAGCTATATCATTGACATCAAGTCTAACTGTTTTTACTTTTTGCTTGGAGATTTCATCAAACCTCTCATTGACCCTTCTCTCGATCTCAAGAGGGTCAAGGCCAGCAAAGTTTTTCAGGAATGTTGAAAGGCTGCGCTTTGCCAAATCAGGCATGAACGGAATGCGATGACCGGGCATATTGTTTGAATCAGGACCGCCCAGCTCATTCGAGGTATGAAGTCGGTTCTTTGAAATCACACCATTTTGGTACGCATCATAAATGTTGTAGCCGCCAGTCCTGAGCTTTTCAATATTCTGTTTGAAATCCGTTCTGTTTGACCAGTTCAAAACCTGATCAGCGCGAGATCGGCCAGCCGTCAGAAGCCTGCCAAGAATATTATTCATTGCTCGATTGTCATTCCACTCGAACATTCTGGCATCGCCAATGAACCCCATTTTCAGTGGAGATGCCTGAGCAACACGATCCCTCCTTAAGTCATCTTGGTCCTGCTGTGGCTGCTCATTATATGAGGCATAATTCAAAAGACCGTCGTCAAGCTCACCTCGCGCCACACCGAGAGCCGTCTCGAAATCATCAACAAAAGGGAACACCGTATTGTCCCGGTCATACAGATCAGCAACAAACAGTTGCTTGGCAAGCTCTATGTCTTCATCTTTTAGAAACTCGCCCTTCTCTGGACCGAGAACATCATCAAGAAATTCCTGAAACTCATCGTCGTCAATGCGATCCATGGCAAGCTGAAACTCATCAAGGAAAGCACGATCAAGCTCAGATAAATATTCGTTGAGGTAGCTATTAAACATAGCCTGCAAAGCCCTGCCATCCTCGCTGGCCTGCTTAGCGGCTTCTACCTCTTGTTCTCTGGAAGCGTATCTCTTTGCTCCCCGTTGTGCGTGATCAGCCTGAGACTCATGCCAATGTAATGCTCGCCCCTGCTTGTCTGGGTTTGGCGCGGTCGGTGCGTTCGTATCAGCATCGTAGTTTTCTGCATATCTGACATGACCCCAGACACCAGCGTTTCCCTCATAACCAAAGGAATCGCTTTCGGCTCGATATCTGGCGTAATCAAAGTGATCAGTGGTGACCCCATTGGCCGGTGTCTGCCAGAATACTGCGCCCCTGTAAGTGTGAGGGACATTGTAAAGCGGCATCAAAGATGGGTAATAATTTCTTGTCTCGTAATCGGTCTCTGCCGTGATCCACCTATCAAGGTTCTCGTCATAACCAATGTCTACACCTTGCTCGCGGTCTTTATCCATTTCAGCCCTGATCGCCCTAGCCTGAGCTACTGGAAGATCGGAGTAGTCATTAAATTGCCCCGGTGGCGGTGAGCCGTATAGTCTCTGGTAGTGAATCCCCCAGTCGAGCGGCACCCGTAATGGTGCGCTTACTGAGACTTCATATACTGGCGTTTCAATGCGAGAGGCAAGCCAATCTTTTGGCAGCTGGACCTTCGTCACATCAATGGGCGCATTCTGGATATCGAGAAGTCTGTTGCGAGCCTTCTCACGTGTCGCCGGATCAGCAGATGCCAAATCTGATAGCGCCTTACCATAGGATTCGGTCAAGGGGTGATTCTCACCCAGTATCAAATTCAGCGTGGTAAGCACTGGGTTTTGCTGACTCAAAGCGTACCGACCCATGTGAGGAACAAAATCTCCGACATTCAGATTGTTGTTCTGCATCATAAGTTTTACATCAAGCTGCTCTTCGGTGTAGTTCAGCTCTGACATTGCCATTGTGTCGTTCGCTTCATTAAGCGACTTCATGAACTCGACAAGAGACGCGGCCTCTTTCTCGGTCATCTGTACACCGGGCTGCTTTAGTTCAGCTACGCGCTTCGCATTGATGCCAAGGCGCTCTGCAAGTCTCTCATCATTTGCTATGGCAGATGCCATGTCGCCAAAGCGACTTGGCCAGAGCCGTTCCATGAAGCCTGCCGCCTCCAGCTCCATTTCTGATATTGAACCACGAGAGGTTGCAGTTGGTAGCGCGGCCCTTGCCGCATCCAAAAAGCCTTGGATGCTCGCCACCTCTGGGAACACAGGAATGCGATCCTGATTAAATGCCTCTCCGTACTGGCGCTCACCAGCCTCGATCTTCGCTTTCTTGGAGCGAATCAGGTTCTCTTTTCTCTGCACCTCTTTCTTGGCTTGAGAGATAACAGACTGCACCTTGCCAGCAAGACCTCGCTCTTCTTCGCTCATGTTTCCAGTAGCGGCCTCGAACAGAGCCTTCGGGTTATTCTCTCGCTTGAACATACCCATGGCTTTTTTCAGATCGCCACCAGTAACGCCCTCAGCTTCAAGCCTTGCTTGTTCTTCAGCTTCAAGTCGCTTTGACTCATCCTTGAAATCACCGGGAGTCAGAGGTCTCCAGCCTTCAGGCATTGCCTTACCAGTAACCTGCTCATAGGCTTCCGCTAAGGTCGGCACAGGCGGTGCAGGCTGAAGGTCTTCCTCAGTCAGACGCTCTTCTGCCTCACGCTCTCTGGTGCCGTTCAGCAAAACGTCATGGATAGGCTTTCTGAATATCTCCATGTCGCGCATGTACAGGTTGTGGTTCTGACCTTGGAAGTCTTTGAACTGCCACTTCGAGTGACCTTTAACAATGGCATCATGAGATCGAGCAATAATATTCAGAAGGTCCTTATCATTCAGGAACCCTGACCGAGAGCGAATAACAACACCCGGCTTTCGTTGTTTGCCTTTCTTGTATTTACCTTTTCGGGTGCCTGATGTGCCAACGTAAACAAGACCCTTTTGGTCACCGTTTCCGTAAAGCTCTTTGCGAGCCTTGTCACGGTAATATTTCGATGGGGAGTTGTACATCCTTCTGCGAGCTGCACGTATCTGAGCGGCCCTGATCTTTCGATCAAACTTGCCCCAGCCCATTTGGATAAGCTGCTCTTTGAACCATGTGATAAAGCGACGAACAACACTTTGCTGTTCAAGCGTCATGCCCTTCATCTCTGGCTTGCTGAGCAGTTCCCCAGCGGTCCACGCCATGACCTCTTCACCAAGCAGGGCTTTGTTGGCCCGGTTCAGGTCCTCTCCCTTGTTGATGTCGGTGCGGTAGTTATATCCAAGCGACCGCAGCGCATCGACAACCTCTGGGAACGCATCAACCATTTCATGCGTCAACTTGATGTACGTCTCGTAGTCTTGTGTTAAACCACGAATACCAAAGTGCCCAACGGTCTCGTGCATTACCGTGTCTGCAACAACTGTCTGCACATGGTCCTTGGTTAGCTTCTCATCTTCAGCGGCCTCTTCGTTACCAAGATTGTCGTACCACTTATTCTCGCCACTGTGCTTGAATCGGCCCAGATAAAAATCTGGCATTGGCTTTTCAGTACGCTCTGGCGCAGCAGGCATCTCAAGCTCTTCGCGCCCCAACAGATTCTTTAACCATCTCTCGTTTTGCAGCAGTTCATACGCCTGACTAGCGGCCCTTTCCCATGACTCATCGGACATATTGTCAGGACGCAACACCCCCTTGTAAGATGCCAAGTCGCCGCCCTCACGCAGCAGCCTCTTGACTGTTATCGAATCGTTAAGAGGTCCTTCCCCACGCTCCTGCGCTAAGGCAATCAAGCCTTCCGTACCGGTATTGGCAAACACCTCATAAAGATCAGCAAACACCTGCTCTTCGCTAACACCCTTCATCGGGACGTACGCAGCGCCAAGGGCTGAGGCCGCAGCTTTAATGAACTCCCTGCGGCTCATCTTTGGCATAGCCGCTTCTACGGCTGGTATTGTTTTCTTGTCTTCGGGTATCGTCAGCTTGACTGCGCCAGTGGTTGTGTTGCCACCGTACTGCGCCGTCCTTTCACGAAGCGCTTCGACAATTGCGCCGATCTCCTTATCGCCATCCGCTACTTCAGTTCCAGTAAGCGACAACAGACCGGTCCTGCTGAAGACCAGCGTTGAGCCAGCCTCTGTCGTGGCTGTATAGCTGCCATCGCTTAGAGACTGGATTTGCCCAGTGATACTGAACGCTTTGCCCTTGTTTTGGTGAGCGTATGCGCCACCGGGCCGGATTGTGATTTGAGCCTTCTTGGATTTTGGTGTGACCTTCTTTGGCTTAGCAGAAGGAATAACCTTGTTAGCCTCTGGATCAAATACCAACACGCTACCGTCTTTAAGTTCGACGGTAATTGAATTGATCTCGTCATCCTTCTTTGGCTTAGCTTTCGTTTCAGCCGTCTCTTGTGGCTTCTCCCAGCGTTTCTGCCGCTCTTGAATTAAGGCTGACTGGAAAAGACGAAGCTCTGTTTCCAGATTGTTTTGCTTCTCAAAGTTCAGCACCAGCTCTTTGTTGACCGGATGCTCTCTGTTCTCTCGCTTCTCAGGCTTCATCTTTTTGCGCTGTTTGAGAAGGGCCTCTTCGCGCCTGATGAGCTTGTTAAGTTTTTGTCTGGTTTTTATAGCCTGTGTTTCTAATCGCTTTTCGACCCCGCCCTTCGAGAACGAACCGTAAGGTCTGCGAGACTCCCACGGAGCAGGTTTCTTTGTGAACGCAGTAACCCGACCAGTCTGAATCTTTCCGTTTTCATCAATGACCTCGACCGTATCGCCTTCCCTGATGCGATACTTCAATGAGTTCCAGCTGACCGTTTTCATGCCGTACTTCAGGCCGCGCTTCGCCTCTGCAATAATTGCATCAGCAAACAAGAAAACACCGTGTGACGGATCGTCCATTGAGAAAATGCCACGAACGTACTGCGCACCAAATGGCAGCGACAGCATTTCATCGAACTGATTTGGCGAAATTTGTTCGAGCTGCGTGTAGTCGTTTACCAATGTAATTGGTGGGTTGCCCTTGTTCGTTGACGGCAAAAACCCCTCGACCGTCTCTTCGACCCAGCCCATGTGTTCCTCGTCAACTTCAGGTTGTTTCCCGAACAGCTGACTCTGGTAATACATGTCACCAGAAAGGACATACTGATCCCAATCTTCCTCGACATACGTGCCGGTTGATTTATTTAGCTGGTCATCATTGAACTTGTCGAAGTCTTTACTCATCGCGAAAAGAGGCATCTGCGGTGAGTCTTCGGCCTGTGTAACCCGAAGCGACGGCGGGGTAGCGCCTGCAACACGAGAATCCGCACGTTCACCAGAGGTTATGCGACGATCTTTTTCTTCCTGAAGTGCTGCGTCAGCCGAATCAAAGTCAGCCCCATATCCAACAGACACCTGAACCTTGACGCTTTTTCCGGCCTCTTCGATACGAGGCAGCTGATTGATTCTCGATACTGCCTTCTCAACAATTGACTGAAGTTTGTCTGCATCAGGGTGCGTGACAATGAACTCATCGCCACCATACCTGTAGGCTTCCGCACCGCCGCCCATTGAGTTGATCTCATTGGCAATCTGCCGAAGCATTTGTGTGCCAGCACTATGACTGAGGTTATCGTTGATCCACTTCAGAGCGTCTGCATCAAGGACCGCTACCGGCTTACCTTCGTTTTTATCTTGATTCCACTTGCGTTTGTTCCAGAGGTTGGTGTCTGGATCACGCATAACCTGCTCTTCAAACTCCTGCTCTGTCAGATGCTGATACGCCTCGCGTAACTTCTTATCTTCGCGGCGCTCACCACCTGAGTAGCCGGATTCAATCTTGTTCCTCATGTCCACAGCCTGAGCGGCAAGCTCTTCTCTTGCTCGAACTCCACGCTGCGTTAGCATGAACGTATCGCCACGCTGGTTCCATGTGCCGTAGCCAGCCTTCGCTAGTTCCTCATACGCTGCCTCATCAAGAATCTCGCCCTTCTGCACAGCAGACATTTCATCAACTAAGCGCAGGTTCTCATCAATCAAACCAACTTCTCTTTCAACCTGCTTTCTTGCCTCTTCCCTCTCTGCCTGCGCTCTCTTCTCTTCAAGCAGCTGGCGCTTGGCGAGCTGTCTGCTCTTGCGCCGCTTGGCAATCATCGCAGCATCTTTCTTGTAGCCCTCTACTCTTTTGTCGTGTTCGAGCAGGGCTTCAGGGCTTGCTCCATTCTTTTCCATCAGGCTGCGAACTCGTTTGCGCACTGACAGGAAGGCGTTGGCTTCTTTCTCTTGAAGGCGCTCCAGCTCGATCATTGCTGTCACCTGATCCTGTGGTGAAGCGTCCTTTGCAAACTTGGTGTTCGGACCTTTCTTGTTCTGATACTTCCAGCGCTCATTAGCAGCATTAACCCACGGCTGTGAGTCACGAATGAGCGCGTCATATTCTTTGGCAACGCCAGCGCCCTTGTCGCTTTGTATACCACCAATTGCGCCGTACGGCCCTGACACGAACGCTGCTGCTGCCATCGCCTCAGCAACACCCTCGAACGGGCCAACCTCTGGATCAACCTTCATCACTTTGAGGTTGCTTGCGATCTGCTCGACGCTTTCCTGACCCATCTCCTGAGCAATCTCGCCAATAGCATTCTTGCCCATACGCGCCAGTATGCTGTCCTTCGCTGCCTGACGAGCGCCAGACCGACCTACTGTCTGACCATAGACCGCGCCCATTGGTGTGCCGAGTAGCGCACCAGATATGACCATAGCCATCTCAGCCGCTGAATTGGCATAGCTATAACCGATGAGCTGCTTGGCCTCTTCCGGCATCAAGCCAGCTGCTACAAAGTTCTGATAGTCCTCGTTCTGGTCCCACTTATCCTGCGTCATTTGGTCGCTTTCAAGACGGCTCTGCGTTTCATTGAAAACCGCATCACGAATAAGAACCATCTCAGTCGCACCACCGGCAGCTGCACCGCCGACTCGTGCGCCTACCTTCTGTAGCTTTTGAATCTCTTCCATGGTGGAGAGTGGTCCACCAAACTTCCGAACCGAGTAGCCAGCACCGACCTTACCGCCAATTCTTGAGGAAACAATCATTCCACCGATCATTGGTGCCTGCTCGATGGTGGCATTAAAGATACCCCTGATACCCTTAGTCTTATCATCAAACGGTGAGAACCACGTCAGCGGGTTCCACGTCGCCTCTGGGTCGAGGAACGGCAGCTCATCTTCTGCTCGCGCAGCGTCGCTGTATTCCTTACGAAGATCAGCCAGCGACTGGGCCATCTCGTTTGCGGCATCTTCAGCAGCTGCATCATCTTCGTACATGATCGGGCGTACAACAGCTTCATAGATACCTTGCGTGTTTGGTATGAAGCCAGCACCGACTGGGGATACACCCTGTGATTTTAGCGAACCGCCAATCAGCTCGTCGGCCATAGGGAATGCGGCCTGACCGGTTGGCTCGTTTTCATCGCCCTCTTGATAGCCCATCATTTCTCGGAGCTTCTTGCTCCAGACGGTTCGCGGGAGCCACTGCCCCTCTTCTTTGTACGTTCCGTAGAAGTCTTGCGCAGCACGGTCAAACTCGCGCCACTCCATCTTACCGACCTTCTTTCCAGCCAGAGACTCAATACCCGCTATGTCGGGTTCCGGCAGCTGAGCAACAACCTTGTCGAGCGTCATATCACGCAACGATTTTTCGGACTCGCTGCGAATAACAGGGCCTTGCACAAACTGACGACCACCAATCTTGGCAGCAGTCCACGCATCCCCTAATGCGCCCTTGTTCTGCTGAACAGCAGGCAGCGTTTTGCCCTGAGCCTCTGCCATGATCTCTTCAAAGGATCGAGTCTCTTGCCTGCGATCACTATGCGTCGTCTCAGCAATAGCTGGCACCTCATCTGGAAGATCAGGCTCAGGATCAATTTGCTGTTTGACAGCAGCCTCTTTGCCCTTCTGGGCAGCTTCGGCCTCTGCCATGATCTCTTCAAATGTGCGGGTCTTTTCTGCCATTAGATGTTACTCAGGGTTAGCGAAGAGGGCTGTATATTCATTCCATTCTTGTTCGGTTGGCTCCCTGCCAAGCTGCTCTTTAAGCTGCTCTCTTGTGTACATTGTTGGCCCAGAGTTAGCGCCACCACCTTGGCCACCGCCACTCAGCGCACCGGCACCTATATCGTCAGCACCAATACCAAGAACAGATAGAGACTCATTGAAGAACTTCTCTCTAAGATTTGGAATGTCTGCTCTCCTGACTTCCCGCTTCGTATAGGTCTTACCACCAACGGTGATTGTTGCGTTTTCGTCACGCTCGAATGCCTGCCACGCAGAGAAGGCCATCTCTCTCGCACGTTGCGGGTCTTGCCCAAGAATAACGAATCGCTTGGCCTTTTCTGGTGAGTATCCCATAGCAATCAGTTGATCAATGCGCCACTTATCCACAGGCGGTCTACCTGTCAATGCGGCTGGCTTCGCTGGAGTACCATCAGGATTCAAAACAGGTGTATCGTAACTCTGCGTTTCAGGGTTCCACTTCATGATCCCTTGGTCAGTGCTAATCGTATCCGCACCTCGCTTACCAGCTGTCTCTGCTTTGGTGATTGATTCAAGGTCACGTCGTGCGCCTTCCTCAGCCATCGTCTGCTGCTTCATCTTGCGCTCGTAATCCTGATCTTTACGCTGCTGAACTCCCTGCAAGGCACCCATGCCTGCTGCACCCAGCGCCCCCATGTCACCCATAGTCTCACCAGCCATCATGGCACGAAGACCAAAGTCCATAAGCACCATGCCCATGTCCTCTTTCGGAATGACGTTAAAGATGTTCTTCCAGCGATCCTTCAGCTTGGTGTGATACTTCTTGTCAATTACACCTTCTTTGTACAGCTGCTCAGCGCGAGCCAGCCGTTGATCTCGAAGCTGCTCCAACGCTTTCCGTGGGTCAGCACCCTGCGCTGCCAGCGCCTCATTGAGCTTCATCTTTTTATCGACAACACCCAGCTGCGCCAAGTCAGGGTCACCCTGCGGCAACGCACCACCAGCCGTACCGTTTGCCGTGTGCTTGATAGACTTTTCGATCTCTTCCTCGACGTTCTCTGGAATTTTGCTATCTGGCGTTCCCCTATCTTTCGTATAGTCAGGCATCTGACCACCAGCAGTCTGACCACCAGCAGTAGGCTCAGGGGCAACATTACCCCCACCAGCACCCTGTGCATCGCCAGCCGGTGCCGCAGGGGTTGTGCGAGCATTTATGGTTGGATCGACGCTGCCGGATGGTGATGGGGGTAAATTCTGCTCATCGTCTTTGTATTGCGCCAGCGCTCCACCGGCCCTGTTGATTGCGTCAAGTACGCTCATTTTGTTCTCCTGTTAGCCCCCGCCGGGGGTGCTGCCCTGCGTGAAGAAGTCCGGTACGCCACTAGCGAAGTTACCAACAGCGCTGCCACCCATCGCGCCACCAGCCCCACCAGCAGCTGCTTTAGCAACACCACCAACAGCCAACGATGTACCGCCAGTAAAGAACGCACCTACCATGGTTGCCGCAAGACCCAAAGCCTGAGCAACCTCACCGCCACTCTGTTTGCTGGTGGTTTCTTTAGACGTTTGGTAGGAACCTTTGGTGCCCTCAAGCGCAGCAATAAGACCGCTGAGGTTACGCATATCCCAATCACGCTCTTCAACAAACTGCTGGTAGTCGAAGTCACGCATAGCTTGCTGAATATTGCGGTCAGTTGCGCCAGTCGTCATCAAGGTAGCAATATCCAGCCTGCTGGCATTGCTGACTGTATCCCCGAGGCTTCTGAAGCGATCAGCCGCCTGCATGTCTCTGGCTCGCTCGTCACCCCAGATATTCACGGCACTTTCGTATGCCATGGCATACCCCTTGCCGTACAGGTCCTGAACTGACTGAAGGGTCTTCTCGCGATTCTCAGAGCGCATGAGAGCCGCCCTGCTGCCACCAAAGGCATCCATTGACGCTGACCTTGAGTCAAGCCGGTTCGCCTCTCGCTGGCCTTCCTCTCGTATCTCGCGAGCCGCTGGGTCTAAAGCACCCTTGATGTACGGGTTCATGTACTGCGACATGTCGGCATCAGCGAACTGCTGAGTGCCACGCTGGATCATTGCTTCAGACTGATTGAAGTACGGCTGGCCGATGCCCACATTATCGCGAGCCATCTCCATACCCATTCGCTCATTTTCGGAAAGGCCAGCAACACGGTCACCCGTATAGGCTTCATATTTCTGACTGCCTATCTTTTGGCCAAGCCTGTTGGCCTGTTTAGCTGAATCTTGAATCCAGCTAGGCGGCTTGTACGTCTCCGTTGTCTTGCTTTTCTTGCTGCCCATCCTGCTCACTCCTTCTGGTCCTGATAAAGTCACCACCAATGTAGTGGTAACCCTCCATCTGGAATAAACGGTCTTTCAAGAAAACGTCTTTGTCACCAGCCGACACACCAGCAAGAATTGGTGCATCGTGTGAGTCAGCGAATGCGTGACATCCCTTGATAAGCGCATCGAATGCCCCACCCTTGCGGAATTTCTTCTGCACGAACAGCCATTCCAGATACATGAATTGCTCTGGCGACCACGGAAAATTGTAGTTGGTCAATGCTAGTGTTCCCACTATCCGACCGGACACATCAGCTACTATGACGTAGCCTTCTGTCAGGGTGCGGGTGACCCACTTCAAACCCATGTGCTGATCGACGGATGGGTAAACGCCTGATTCGTCGTGTGCTGCGGTGAGAAGCCGCACCAGATTCGACGTGTCCAAGGGCTTAGCCTGTCTGATCTTAATAGTCGTCATTTTACCCCTTCTTTGTAAAATTTTGCCACAGATTGATAATCCAGACCCGCAGCCGGTCTTCGATTTCAGGTGGAGTCAGGGCAACAATTAGCCCTCCAGCCACCATTCCAAGCACAAAAGTCAGCATGATCTTCCCCTATTTCCGATGCGTCTCGCCACCAGTGCCGCCACTACCACCGCCGCCACCGCTGCCTTTCGGCTTGCGATTGCTCTTGACGAATCGGCTGACGATAAAAATAACGAAGACAGCCACAGCGCCAACCGCGACCCACTCTCCAGTACCCATGTTTGCGATCATTTCACTCATATTCTTCTCCTATGGTTCCCGCTCAGATTGCGCTCTGGACTCGCCAGAGAGCGTGAGGTGGTCCATGCGGATTGCTGGTGGACCACTCGTAATCAACGCCATGCGCGTACCCGCATGAACCGGCTTCACGCCATGCCATGTGACAGCATCCATCAGGACGGTAAGCCCCGGCACTGGGTTAATGAACTCGTAAGGATCATCCTCGCTGGTCCCACCAATGCCGAACTCGCCACCTGAATCAGCTACCGACAGGTAGGTCACCGCTGTCGTTGCCTCAGGGTGCCAGTTGACGGACTCGACGTGCGCGTGCGGATAGCCTCGAACCCAGCCGTTAAGAACTGAACTTTCAGGCGTTATCACGCCAACCCAGTAACGGACCGCTCCACGGCAGTTCTCTGGCATCAGCCCTCTGACCCATGAGCGATACGGCTCTGGTGGGGCTTCATCATTGCACCTGTTCACCGCCCATTTTGTGAGCTTGTGCAGGTCGCCTTCGTATGTGTATGTCTCCATCAGTACACCAGCACCCCATTTGCAAAGAACCTTGAGTTCTCAAACGTGTACACCGTGTCTGGGTATTCTATCTGCTCAATGCTTTCGACCTTGACGAGAGCGCTGTTTATCGTCACAACCGGATCACCAATCTCAAGAACCTTAGCCATGCCAAGGTCTTTGTATTCGATAACAGGGCTGATAGCTGCGTAACCCTTACCTTCTACATAGATTGGGTGATCGTCAGACATCCTCAAAATGCGATCATCGGAGAACCGTACTTCATACATGGCGCGGCGCTCACGAGTAAGCACTTCTGTTACAGGCTCAATGCCATTCTCAACCCGAATTAGGTCACCTTCCATGATATTGCCAATAGCCATTTGCTTACCATCAGCCATTGTAATGAGCGTATCGGGCGTGAAACAGCAGAGAGGACAGGGACCGCCACCACCAGTGTACTCAGCGGTCCACGTGGCAGAGCTTGTGGTATCGAGTGTGTTGCCGCCCGACGCTGCGTCGTAGAACGTGAAGTAACTGTTGTTGGTTCTGAAGTCCAGCACGGTCGTCGCCGTGAAGTAGAAGTTCTGAATGGCATTAAGCTGATAGCGGGTGCCTGCGGTCTTACCTACGAAGGAGGTGCCAGAATTCAGGGTGTAAGCCACCCAGACCTCGGAAGAACTGCCTGAAGTAAGCCATGTGTTGACAGCTGATCCTACCCCACCACCAGCAGTGTATTCGTACTCTGCACCGTTGGTGTGGAACCGTATGCCAACGTAGACTGGGGATGTTCCTGCCGAGTTGTAGTCGCCGTTAGCAAGTGCCGACACTGTTGGACCCCCATCTTTGGCTGCTGACCCATGCGCGAATGCACTAACACTCATGAGATACCACTTCCCCAGATATAGTACACGGTCGAGCTTGAGCGCAGAATCGTTGCCACGCCTCCGGTTGTCAGCGTCCGATTAGTTGATGCCCCACCAACCAATGACCCAGTTCCACTCAACCAGTACAGGGTACGAGAGTTGGTTGAGGCATTGATCGTGATGGCATTCGACCCACCATTGATCACTGTGGAAACTGCGTCATCTTGAAACTGTGTTGTGACTGACGGTAAGTACAAGATCAAGGCAGTGCTGCCCGTCTTTACAAGCGCAGAACCACAATGCTCATCGTTAAGAGTCTGGTTAGACGAGAAGGCTATAACCTTCAGATCGTTGAACCCGACATCCCGAATAGAGCCTTGGTTGTCGTACAGGTAGGCTCCTGACGTAACGCCTGCGGCTTCATGCTGCTGAGTCCCAAACTCAAGACCGTTGTTGTGATACAGGCCAACACCAGCATTCGCCGTAGCGAGTAGTGCAGTGTCTGCTCCAGCAGTAACACTCAGCTCAAGGTTGGTGTCGGCGCGAAGCTCGGTGGTCGAGTCAGGGTCAGCTGTTAGGATCGTGCGAACCGTGCCACCAGCATCCTCTGCTTCTATAGCAATGACTGCACCATGACTCAAGCTACGCCAGTACGGTCCACCAGTATCCCAGCCAAAACGAGCAACTAATGATCCTACTGAGGACGTGTAAATGTCGAGATTGGTAGACGTGCCGCCGCCATCTATGCGGATACCGCCAGTGATATCCTGAGCATTTGCCAAAATGCCAGTGTGCGTGTGTCCGGGGTTAGCACCACTGGTTACGTTTGCACCTGTGACAGTCGTAGCAGCCATCGTGCCAGTGACAGTAACGCCTGTTGTGGATGTTTGCAGTTTTGTGTTTACACCGTGAAGCCCAGCGTAGTTGAGTGCAACAGGCCCAACTACGTTACTGACGTAGACCGCACCACGACTACCCAAAACTCCGTACCCACCAAAGTAGGCATCGTCTGTTCCCGGTGTGGTGTTGGGGCCAAGACCAGTAGCCTCGAAGTTGTCGGCAGTCATGTCCCCGGTGGCAGTGGCGTTACCAGTGACATCTATACCAGCAGAGAAATCTGTGTTGTATGGGAAAACGACACCCGTAATAGTATCGTTGCCAGCGTTTGTGTTGATAGTGAGCGCATGAGCGCCAGTGTTGTTCAGTCGCAGAGAGAACGCGCCACCATCCGCGCCCCACCACCATACAGGTGTTCCAGTGACTCCAGTTTCCTCAAACTTCCAGAAAGGTGCCGCAGACGATATTTCAGCCTGAGTACCACCGAACGTCAATGCGCCAGTGCCTTCCAGTGCTGAAGTCCCTGTCCAGACAGCGATCTGATCGTTAGCCCCTGTGCCAGTTACTGTGCCAGTGTTCGATGTCAGCGTAGATACGTCTTTGCCATCAACAAGCCCGGTGGTAACGATGTTCATCGCACCGAGTTGCAGGTTGGTGTACCCAGTGATGTCGATGTCAACTGCGCCAGTGCCAGTGATATTCAGGTCATTTGCATCGTGGTCGATAGTAACGTAACTGGTGTCCAGCGAGTCTCTTATTCTTAGCGCCACACCATCACGAATATCAAATAACGAAGTTGTGCTATTACCACTAAACTCGACAACGTGTGTGTTCGCCGCCGCACCACCACCAGATTCGGTATCCGTGTTCTCGATAGTGAAGCGCATTGTCGCGGCAGCTTCATCGTTCTGGTAATACATATCGTAAGCAGCATCGCCCACACCAAAACGGACTTCTTCATTTGTAACGCCAGTTCGACTGACTCGCAAAGGCGAAGCATTTGAGTTTGTGTCAATGTTGACTTGACCATCAAAACGCCAAGCACCAGTAATAGTCTCGGTTGCATTCTTCTTTACAGAGTTTGTATCAATGTCATCCAATGTAATGGTACGGGTGCTTACAACCCCGTTCGCATCAGTGACATGTCCCAGCGTGTCTGTTGTAACATTGATATCAATGTCAGACACAACAGTGGCACCGGTAAGAGGACCGGTATCTACAGTAAAATCGTCACCGGGATGAGAGGGGTGTGAGTAAGTGCCAGTGGGAGTTGTGTAAGTACCAGCCGCGTTGAGGAACGAGGTGGCTGATCCAGCAGCCGTTAGAGCAACGGCGTTGAAATCTGTAGCCGTTACGTTGTCAAAATCAGCATCAACCGTACCGGCGTTGATCGCCGTCAGGCCGGTGATGTTCATATCGACCGTACCACCAAGACCAGCCAAGTTGATGTCAGTGTCATTGTGCAGCATTGAGAAGTAGGCCGTGCCACCAGAGCCGTATATCCGAACGATGCCGCCAGTGGTGCCAGTGGCGTAGATCGTCTTAACGTCGAGTCTGCCCTCACCCATGTCGATGTTTCTGTCGTTGGTGTCGAGCGTGGTGCCATCAAATGTCAGGTTGGCAGAGCCTTCGATGCTGTCAGCCGTAGCCGCGCCTACCGCGATCTGGTTGTCGGTTATCGAACCGCCGATGGTGCCAGCGCCGATCTCAAAGACCGTACCACCGGAGTCTTTCGAGAAGAGCTTTCGATCAGCTGGGTTAGTGTTGATCGCAAGCTCGCCCTCTGACAGCTCGCCAGCGGCAGGGACATTGCTCGCAGTGTTACTGCGCTTCAGTATGAACGTGTTGGCCACAGGCTCTCCTTAGAACGTGCCACCATCGAAGGTCGTGTTGTGCAACTTCAGCGGAGTGACAATGCGCAGGTCGTCAGTCGCGTTGTCGGTCTCAGTCTGCGTTGCCAGCTCAGCATAACCTGCTGCGGACTCAGATGCTTGGCCAATGTTGTTCTGCACGATGGTCCACTGGCTGACGTTATTCAGTACACCGTCAGCTTCAGCGATCAGGACATCACCGACTTCCAGTACCGCTGAACCCGTGGTCCAGTTGTACGTGCCTGCGACCGTGACCGTGTAGGTATCACCCTTTGCGGAAGTGATCGAGTCGAGATCAGGGTTACCTGCGCCTGCGCTCGCAGTCGGGTCGAAGCCACCCTTGTAGACAAGACCACCAGTGACTGCCGCGTCAACATACGCCTTGACAGACTGCTGCGTAGGCACATGAATATCAGAGTCAGACGACAGGGTGTCTTCATCTAGTACCCAGTTCCAGCCAGTAAAGCCAGCCGGTGGCGTATCGTTTTCGCTGACGTATTCGGCTGTCGTATTGTCGAACAGGCCAACATTGAACGAACTGATTAGCGCCTTACTCGACGTGCCTGCGTCATCAAACGCCAGCCAGTCAGCGCCAGTCGCTGTGGTCACTCCCAGCTCATCAAGGGCCAGAGACAACGTGATGTTGCCGCTGGAGCCAGCATCAGCACCATCGATACCCGTGCCGGTGGTGATCGTCTGGTTCGCTTCCCAGCCGAGGTTGTTATTCATCGTGCCGAGGTCGATCTCACTCGCGGCCTTGCGGCTCTCAGTGGTGCCGTCCTGCAAAATGAACTCGGTGCCAGCTGCAATCGCAGTGGTCTTGTCGGTGAGTTCGCTGAAGTCGAAGTCCAGCACAACAGCTGAGGATGTGCCGCTATTGACCAGACCAGTGCCAGCCGTGACCGAGGTCACTGTGCCAGCCGTACCCTGACTGAACCACTGCACCTCTATCGACAGGCGATCAGCTGCTGTTGGAACAGTGCCAGCGAATAGCGGATTGACAGGCACAGTCCAGTAGCCGGTGTTATCGACTACCGTGTCATCCACCTGAGCAATCATGTAGTCGGCAGGATCATCGATGCTCTTGATGACAATGATGTCGTTGACGGCAAGGTTGCTGAGAATCCAAGCAAAGTCGTTGCCGTTCTCTTCCACGTCATCGATATACAGATTGGTAACACTGGCTGGAGTCGCATTGTTATAGCGAATCTCACCCGGACCCGGATCACCTGCTGTTATGGTTGAGTTGAATGCGAAGGTCGCAATCGTACCGAACAGGTCATTGTCGAAATGACGCAGCTCGATTTCGCTGGCTGCTTTGCGACTTTCAGTCGCGCCATCCTGAAGAATCAGCTCAGTAGTGCCGCTGATTGCTCCAGTCATGTCCGTCAGCTCAGAGAAGTCCAGCGCAATGTCTGGGTCCGCTGCCGTACCATTGTTAATGATGCCAACGCCAGCCGTAAGACTGTCTACCTTTACCAAGTCATCATTGAAGATCGACAGGGCAATGGAGCTGGCGACCTGTTTCTTCGGCGCATCATCAGTTGCGTCGTTGAAGACGAACTGGTCAGCAGCTACAGGTGCTACGTTGGTGAGTTCGACAGGAGCGAAGTCGATAGTAATGTTACCGGTCGATCCGGCATCGGCACCGTCAATACCAAGACCGGTGGTAATGGTCTGGTTAGCTTCCCAGCCGCTATCGTTATTGAATATGCTCAGCGGCGTGGCGCTAAATAGCACGCGCTTGCCTTGGCTGTCAGAGACATCCTCAAAGACCATGTAGTCAGCGGTGACAGGAGTGGCACCTGCAAGGCCAGCAGTCGGTTCAGCCGGTGAACCATTAAGGTTGCGAATGAGCTTGAATACGGTCGGACCAGTCGTGCCGACCCATAGCTCATTGAGACCACTGGGAGAGCCTACCTCCGAGTTAGCGAGTTCACCTTGCAAGAGCGAAGTCGGCTCATTTGTTGAAGCGGATCGTTTGATCCTGATTGTGTTCGCCATAGTAGGTTCCTACCTCTAAAAATTTCCTGCGTCTGTAATCACGCTAACATTAAGTTTTTTCAGGTCACCAACCGAATCGTCATGAACAGCAAGATCATCAGCAGGGTCGCATTCTGTACCAATGTCTATTCGATTTGTAATCGAGGTCACATCCATAGTCAAAGACTGCCCACCTGTTACCTCTCCAAGATGTGTTGTTGGATCAACACCATTGATGTCTACGTTGGTGCTAGTGACATTGAAGTCATTGGCAACAACATCAACGATAGTGCCGTCGATCTTGGTAGAGTAACCCGGATCGCCAACAATTAGGGCTTCGTACTCTGCCTCATACGCAGGGTTCGAGGCGTTCTTTGTGTACTCAGCAATAACCGGATAACCAGATGGCACGCTTTGCGTCGTGTAGTAGACGTAAATGCTATTGCCATCGCCTGAGATGTGCATCGCGTTCCACCATGAAGACAAACCGGTGTCACCCAAAACAGACCTGCTGCCACCTGTGTTCCATGTAATCGTTGACACATCAAATGCGGTGCCAAATGTGCCCATCCACAGAAGCGAATTCTGGGAGACAATAATTGTCAGACCGTCCTCAGAAATCTGAATATCATCGATATATCCAGCTGGTGCGTTCGGTGCTGCTGATACTCCGGTCAGCCACTGAAGGCTGTGGAACGCATACGTGGAAAGATCGTATGGAGTTGACAGCGTGTGCATGACGATAGCGTCGTCACTACCGCTTCGCTCACTCGACGTGGCAAAGTACGTGCCATCTGCTGACATCCACCCAGACTTGTTCACGGCATTCGGATACCCAAGGTTAGCGCCGCTAACAGACGATGTAGCGCCAGCCGGAGTGCCGTTGATGATATACGGAGACGGCGTAGCGTACATGTAAAAGGTTTGAGCAGTAGAGGCATAGGTAAAATACTTGTTGCCGCTATCTGCCCACTTGATGCAAGTCCATGGGTTAGTGATGGAGTGTGCTGTTCCATCCTGAGTGCCATTCTCAAAGTCGAATGGTGAGTCAAGAGTGAATGACTGTATTTCGTCAGTTCCGGTATAGCACCCGATGAAGTGCAAACCATCAGGGGAAACATCAAAGCGCTGCCAAAAAGCCGTGTTCGACTGATGTATTCCAGTAGCTACCATGTTGGCGCGAGTCGCAACGATGGCGTTATAAGACCAATCGGTATTGATGTCAGCGCCCCAATCAGTAGCAATGCCTGTGCCGCCAGCGGCGACCGTCAGCATCTCTACCGGCGTGAACGATAAGTCATACCAGTTGATGCCTATATCGTTTCCAAGCTGTATGTGTGAGCTTGGAATCCACTGGAAATCAGGTCCGGTCGGTCGCCACTCAGTACCGTTATTATTGAAAAGCAGGTCATGCTGAGTTTGCGCGGCAATATTCGTGTCAGTCAGATCGAACAGCGTTGTGCTACCGCTACTGGGTGGATCGCCAGCTACCCAGCGTAGCGTTGCAGCATTCCATAGCAGTGATTGACCATCGGTCGGAAAAGCGTTGACATCAGTGAGATCATTGAGATTGGATACGCCAGAGCCGCCACCTCCAATTACACTTACCTCAAATGCCGTGCCATTCCAGATAAGGCCATCACCAATAGCCGGTGTACCGGTAACGTCATCGAGGCCAAAAATGCTCGTATTGAGATCGGTTATTTCGCTCGATACATGGGTGTGACCTATCTGTGAATAGCGAAGGTCCAGCTCATTGGTGTCGTAGCTGTATAGGTCAAATTCAGCCTGCTCCAGAGCTTGGAAACGTAACTCCAGCGCAGAGACAAGCTGCCGCATCTCTGCGGCAGAAAACATCTCTTGACGAAATGATGGGAATACAACCTTCTGGATCATCCTCTTCTACCGTGCGCTCCAGCTCTTCCTCGCCATGTCCCAAAGCGCCACTTGTCACCTGTGTCGTTTGATTCCACTCGAATCGCGACCTGTCTGGCGCGAATGCGTGTGCTGATCTTACGTGTGCCGTTGGCAACAGGATATGGACCCTTGACAGTCTGCGTGGTTGCTTGTGGGTACTTACGACCTTTTAGGTAAACATCTACATCACCCTCAAGCCTCAAAAAGTCCGGTATCAGCTGGTCAATGTGCATCAGCTCTTCACCAGCATTTGGTATCTCCATGTCGAACGATTCGACATACGATTGCATGGCGGCACCATCGTCATCAGCCCCAGTCTCATGCTGATAAAGGTAGCCATCCGTGCCTGCTGCGTAAGGCTTCTCAAGAAGCGGAGACCGATCAGCCCATGCTGTTCGAGTCAGGTTGCCAGTTGCCCACGAACCCTCTTCGTAGTTGTATAGCACGTAGCGATTAACCTCTACCGGGCTGATGTCAAAGTCGGCGGCAGTCAGCACACCGACCGGACCTGCCGCAAAGTTGTAAAAGCGATAAAGATCGTTATTCACTCCCGGTGCTTGATGCAGCCCTGCCGTACCAGAAGCGAACTGGACTTGCTCGGTTGCGTCTAAATTGAACTGGAACGCCTGCACACCATCCACGTAGGCAGTCAGCGTTGGCGCATCGTACTGCACCGTCAGTACATACTTCTGTCCCGTTACCATGGCAGAGCCGGTCAGGGTGGTGAAGTCCAGCGTGTTGCTACCCTGATTTGTTGGCGCTGCAACGCCAGCCGATGTTTTCTTCCAGATTTCCACTCGGTTGTCGTTATAGTTCAGCTCGAACATCAGTTGCTGACAATCGTCTGCGTCCGTCTCGCCCGTGCCAGTCAGGTCTGTTCTCAGGAAACATAGCCCCGCCCTACCAACGCTTGGTGGGTTAGATGGGTTCACATCAATCTCAACGGCATACTCACTCTCAGTGGGCGAGAGGATTGGCTCGTCGTTGATCAGGAAGTAGTCATGCTCGTAGTTGTTGTCGGCAGAGGCAACGCACTCGGTGAAGCCACCTGATTCAAAAGCGTACGTATACCCAATGTCGCCCGGACCACCACCTCCACCAGTCAGCTCGTATGGGTCATCGATGGTGACCGTGCTGGCAGTGCCATAGCGACCAGTGGTCGAATTAGTGATACGCACATGATCAACAGTAGCGTCCGTGCCAAACAGACCAGCAGAGCCGCCGAACCTTATTTCTCGCGTAACTCCGGTCGGGTCTTTGGCTGTCAGGCTGGTTGTCGTGTCGATCAAAGAAACTGTGCCAGCTTGAGGACCGAACCAGACACGCTCGACACCATTGCCAGCGCCAGCTGTGTAGTCACCCTCAACGATGACAACGTAATTGACACCTTGAGTGAGCGTGACCACCGGAGTCAGGCCACCTGAATTGGTGAATCCAGCGCGAAGCCGGTACAGCCCACCTGAGTAATACACACCCATATTAAGCAACTGGAAGTCAGAGTCACCGACTTGCATGACGTACTTCGTGCCAAAGGTGTGCAGCGTATCCAGACGAAAGATGATCTCGTAGGTCAGGAAACGACCAGTGCCGTCCCAGTCAGGAACGTCAGCAAGTTGAATCGGGAACTCAATGTATTCAGTTGCTGCCGCTGATCCCAAGTCACCCGAAGAGGTATTCAAGATCGGAGATGTGGTGCTGATCTGAGTAGCGCCATTGAAGGTCGCCGCCGCTGCATAGCTGGACTCTTCCGTGTACGTGGTCGAGCCATTACTGCCCTCGAAGTCGGCTTGAAAAAGCACATCGTCATACAGGCTCACCGGCAAGGTGGATGAGTTGGCCAGTTCGTAGCCCGGTGGCAACCCCAGTGAAAAGTCGGTCTGCACCCATGCGTCAGTGTCGTAACTCGGATAGAACCACCACACCTCGTTGAACTCACGGTTCAGGCCACCGTATACCTTATCGCGCTGCTGCGGGTTGAGGTTGCTGTAAACAAGGTTCCTGACATCGCACGGCAACACCTTGACGATACCGTCATAGATGTAAAAGTCAGACTCGGCCATGAATAGCACACGATGATCGATTGGCACTGCGGCATTGGGACCAAGGATCGATACATTCTCGCCCACAATGTTAAGGCCGAACACGTCAAATCCACCGACGAACGGAAGGGTGTGAACCGAAACGTCGGTGAAGATGACGGTCTCCAGTCGTGACCTTACGCCAGCGACTATCTTGGAGCCTGAATACAGGCGCAAGTCGCCTGCGGTGTTGGTGCTGGTTGGCACCCAATCGTTAAGGTCTTCAGTGGATGACCAGCGAATCAGCAACGGGTCTTCCGCATTATTGAAATAATCGTAGGCACCCAACGCAATGATATGTCGATCACGCTGCGAGACGATCATGTACTCGTTGATGGGTGGAGCATCACCACCGAGGGCAGTGGCGCGATTGGATGTGCCACCTGAACGATCCCACCAGTAAATAGCTCCACCGCGTGGGCAGGCTAGCAGGTCCTCTCCCCATGTATCCAGAGACCACGTACGAATGCCAACAACAAAGTTGGACCCGGTTCGAGCGGTGCCGTATGCCTCTGCGCCGTACGGCCCGGAACCGTAGCCTGTCGCCGTTATGGCGCTGCCTTCGCCGGGACTGATCTGATATTCGGCCAGCACAGACAAGCCGCCACCACCACTGCCATCTGCATTTGCTGTCTGATCATCCACCAGTTGGTAGGTATCGTTGGTCAGAACTGCCTGAACCTGATACTCACCATCAATGAGGATGCCGTTTATGGCGATAGCGCCCGAGAAGGTCACGTAGTCGCCGGTCTGCGCCCCATGGGCTACATCGGTGACTGTGACGATGTTGGACCCGTTTGTCGTGGCAAACGGCGCAGCGAGCGTTACAGTGCGTCTCAGTGGGGTGATATCAAAGAGTTCATTGTCTTGCCACAAGTACAGCTTGGTATCTGTGGCGACCGCCGACCACATCTTGCCATCCAGCGAGGTCCAGTCTCTCAAGCGACGAGCTGTACCCACAAACTGTGGCTCGATCTTGACCCAACCACCGATCTTCTCGGCAAGCCCCTTGCGAAAGCGCACCTTATCCATGGTGTACCAGCGCCCTTGAGCGCCACGCTCGGACTGCTCAGTGTACTGGCCAGCACCAATCGGAAGGTCGAATATCTGCTTTTGCGTCATTACGACAAGTCCTCATGGCTGACCTTAGCGTAAAACGATTGCATGACTTCATCCGAGGTGCTAGTGGTTCCAACTATGTCTGCACGTCGAATCTCGAATAGCGCAGCTTTCGTTTGGTTCAGCACGCTCCAGTACCATTGCCTGAGCGTGCTGATGTCAACCCATGTTCCCGGCACAGCTGCCTGAGTTGCAAAAGACCCATCGACATCGCCAGACAGGCCGCGCACCCGCACTTCATAATTTGACCCGGTGCCTTCACCATTGGTCAGGTAGTAAACAGTGCTTGGTGACGTTGACTTGGTTGAGTTGATTTCTAATGTTGCGCCGGTTGATTGAAATGATATACCGATATTCCCAGCGGTTGCTGAGCTACCATCAAACGAGAAGAAGTTTGGAAGAACTAGCTTAGGTCTATTGAACTCACCAAGGATTCTGCCAGCTGCACGCAGCGCTGTTTCGCTGGCCACTCCGCTAAGGGTCGCAGCAGACACGCCATTGTAAGCATCACCAGCGTCACCGCCATTGCCACCGTAGTAGAAATACGACCCAAGAGAGCCGAATGAAGCTATGTTGGATGAGCGGCCTGTCTTGCCGCCCAATCCCCATGTGCCACCACCACCACCAGCGCCGTCAACAATAGAGGTGCCACCACCAGCACCACCAGCACCAGCCGTTGAGATTGTGCCAGCTGTGCCAGCTACAGGTGCAGGCACACCAAGATATGGACCAACAGTGCCGCCAGCGCCGCCATTGAAGCCCTGACCGCCGCCACCGCCGCCACCAGCGTCACCACCAGTGCCGGTATCGGTGTATGCGCCACCACCACCGCCGCCGCCGCCACCAAACAGGTAGCCGTCATCAACATTGATGCTGACAGGGTAGGTGCCGAAATTCTTGATCCCTGCGGAGCCAGATGAGCCACTCCCACCTGCCTCACCAGTCGCGCCAAAGTCAGCGCCACCGATGCCGCCATTGCCGCCAACACCAAGGATTCGGCCACCGTTAATAGCGATGAAGGAAAAGGTTGAGCCGATAGCAAAGCTGTTACTGATAATGATCTCGCCAGCATTGGCGGCATCAACAGTCAAGACAACTGCTTTTACGCCAGCAGGCGAACCAAGGTAGGTGTAGAGATCACCGATATAAGTGTCAGAGGTGATCGTCTCTACGATGTCGGCTCCAGAGCCGGAAATGAGCGGCGATGGGATTCTCCACATTACACATCAGCCACGTTTTTTAGTTGCGAAACAACCCATCTTGACCCAGAGAACGGCGCTGCCAGACCGGTGACATACTCGAATGCGAGATAGTCAACCTGACCTGCTGTCGTTGAAAGCGTTGGTGCTGTGCCACCAGCAGCAGCAAACGTCGATGAGGCAAAGCCAATCGAGTGCGGACCGCCACCGCCCTGCTGAACAGCGAGCGTGAACTGCTGTCCATTGGTTGCATTGGTGGGAGCGGCAATCGTGAAGGTCTCAGTGGTCAACAAGTAGAACGCATTACCCAGCGCACAGTTGATCGTCAATGTGCCAGCGCTTGTCGTTGACGCTACTCGCTGCGTCACCTGACCTGCGGTGAACGTCTGCGCGAGTGCCTTCTGTGCAAAGTCCGCACCAGCAACACCAATCAGTTGCTCTGCGTTTGTTGCAAGCGTTGCGGTGCCAGCCGTTACTGCGGTTGCCGCAGACGCAGCCAGCACATTAGTGCCATCACAGAAGACCCACTGCGCTTCGCCAGTAGCAATCGTTGGCCCCGTTCCTGTTGCCGTCCTCACCTCGATACTGTCATCGGATGTGTTTGACACCAGATAGGCTTTCGAGCGAGTGGGTACAACAACATCCGTGGGTGCTGCTGAAGTGCCGCCGATATTGAGGATCATGGCACGAGCCTCGGATGTCGATCCATCAAGGTCGGTCAATGTGTACGTAGCTTCACCAACCAGCGTCACAGACGTTGTTGCAGCAACAGCATCTTCGAGCAGCTGCAATGCGCTGTCATTGAGAATGTCGCCCCACAAGTTCGCGTTCGTGTTGAACTCTTGAAGGGTCAGCCTGAGAAGTGGTGATGTTGCCATGTCTTACCTCTGATTCGTTGGCACCGCTGGAACTTCCAACGGGGTTAGATTGTATCGTTCTTGCAGCAGAGTGTAGGTCTCCCTCTTCGCTAATGGCAAAGCCTCAACGTAGTCAGTTTTCCACAGCTCTACACGATCATCTGACTTCAAAAACTTCTCGCTTTCAGCAAGGCAGGCTTTGAACAAAATGTCATCCATGTGCAGAGACAACCAATTTGTAGTGTTGGTTACTGAATCCAGCGGCTCTAGCCTCGTGGTGCCACGTGTATTGACCGTGTAAATCGCATCAGGGATTGGTGCAAGCGCCCAGTTGTCCTGATCAATCTCCGCATAGTACTTTGGTATGCCGGTCGCTCCCGGCTGCTGGTAGTCTCGAACGAAGTCTGTTGAGCGAAGCTCCAGCCAATACCGCTGTGTTCCTGTACCCGGATCAAAGTCAAACCACAGCGACTGGAATGACACAACCTCTGTGTCTGCCACTGGCTTTGCCAGCAGCTCATTCGATGCAACCGTGGGCGTTGCGCCTTCACTGGTAAAGATCGACAAGTCGAGATCACGCCAAAGCCGCATCTGACCGAGGTCAATAATCTCTGCAATACTGCCTTGAAACTCGCCGTCATCATCCTCAAGCCATGCCTGAAGGTTCGCCTCCAATTCTGCGTATGTTTTATTGCTCATCAGTCAAATATCCAGACCTGTGCCCCAGCGTTGACCGTCCCTGTGAAGGGTGTCGTAATTGGGATCGTGAACGATGGCGAGTCAGCTGTGCTGCGGATACGCGAGACGAAGTGACCTGCTTGAAGATTAACTGCCACCCACTGACCGATGATGTACGTTTGAGCATCTACCAGCACAAACTGCGTGTCACCCTCACTTGGTATGACAGCAAGCGTGGTCTTGAAGTCACCGCTTGGCCCTGATGGAACTGGCAGCGGCTGCTCAGCCTCTCCATAGTCAGCCTCGATGCTGATCTCCGGGGCAGGACGGTACAGCGCAACAGGATCGGTAACCGTAACCGGTATCTCCTGCGGATGCTTCGGCTCCCACCAGTCTGGATGCACCAGCAGACCTTCAATGTGGCCGTCCTCAACCAGATCGCGATAACGCATTTTCTGCCCTGAACGCTGACACTCAGCAACCGCATGGCGACCCTTGGCGTATTGACTCGTCATCGGTATGACCTCGAACTGCCACGCCTGCGCCGCTGACCTGAGCCGGGAACAAGACGAACATCACCGCGCTCGCGCACCGCATTCTGAGCGTCACGGAACTTCAGCTGCGCCTTCTGGTACAGCGTTCCTTCCAACTCTGGTGGTGAGTATTTCTCAGCGATCCTGAACGCCAGCTCAGCAGCAAACGCATCCTGCATGTAGTAGTGGATGTCAGCCGTATCTGATGACGTGTCCGAGTCCTCGAACTTGCGTACCGCACTGAAGATAATCTGATCAGTGCTGTTCTCAGGAATGGTCCAGAAGTTCAGCGTGATGCCGTCTCGACCTTTATCGATGAAGACGCGATCAGGTCGGCCTTCCACGCTCTTGTCTGGGATGTTGAGGTATTCGTCCCGGCTCATCATTACCACCGGGGTGTCTACGCCATCGCGGCGCAACACAACATCAATGATGTCGATAATGTTCACGCCACCGACATCGAGATCGAAGTCTACGCCAGCCACATAGGTGCCCTGCGACTGAACCAGTGGCATCGTGTCCGTACGAATACGGAAATCGTGATAGTCCTTAGTCGCCCAGTCTGCACAAAGGAAGCGCATGGAGCGACGCGCAGATAGAATATGCCGCGCCGTAATATGCGCGGGGTCTATCCTTGCACGCTCCATGGCCTCATCGACAAGCTCAGCGAGTTCGGGATTAAAGAGGTACGTCCCTGATGTCGTCATGAGCTTATCCTTGCGTTATCGCATAGCGTACCGAACCAGTGCCTGCGGTGATGTTGATGCGGACAGCGAAGACCGGAGCATCAGTAAGAGCAGCTCTCGCGCTCACAGCCCCACTCGCAATCAAGTTTGTCCAAACGGCAGAAGCCGGATCAACGTATCTGCTGGAATCCCGAGGTTGACGTAAGTTCACTGCGGCCTGAGCAGCAGTGTCATACATTATATTCTCAAGGGTCGTGTCCACCGTAAAGGTGACCGTACCAACGGCAACAACCTGCACATCCGTGTCGCTTTGAAATGCTTCGACAGGAATATAAGTTGCGCCAACACCAGCGACCGTCTCACCAGTAAAGGGGCGTCTACGGGAATGTCCCATGTCTCACCTCCTTAGCTGTTGATCTTGCCGTCATCAGCAATGATGTAACTGACCAGTATGGTCGCGTTCAACGTACCAGCTACCAAGCCCACACCAGCTTCGATCTCGGTGTCAGCGGTCAACGCTACGCCAAGGTCTGCGCCTGTCTGAATTTCGGCTGGGGATGCTACGCCAGTGACCAGTTCATTGACGAGGCCAGCAGCGGTCCCACCAGCGAGCTGAACGTCCACTGTGTCTGTAGCGCCGCCCGAAATAGCAGCTACTGTTACGCCAAGCGGGATCGCCCCTGCTGGCAAATAAACGCCAGTACCTGCCATGGTCTGAGAGACCAAGAAAGTTGCACTAACGTATGTTTTGAATGTGCCGGGTGTGCCCTTGCCATTGCCGGAAGGGTTTGCCATGCCGCGTTGCCGAATGTATCCGGCGAATGTTGATCTCTTGCCCATCTGTCTGTCTCCAGTCTCTTGCGAGTCGTCAGGGTGTTAAAAGACGGTGGGGTCCGAAGACCCCACCTTCTCGTGCCGTTAGGCGTTGCCGCTTGAGCCGAATGCTCCACGATAGTCAGACCAGCCAAACGAGTAGCGTTCACGCGCCTTGTAGCGCATGTTGCCTGTCTCAAAGTCACCTTCGAGACCACGTTGGATGTTCTTCCTGATCATGTGCTTCAGACCGTCCTGCTGATCCGTGATGATGTACCACGCATTGGCATCCGTGAGACGGTGGTTCTTATAGCAACCACCCGGAAGCATCCCCATCTGCTTCATAGCGTTTACGTCATTGTCAGCCGTGCCGGGACGGTACGGGCTGGTCAACAGACGTTCGGCCACGAACATCAGATCGGGTGGAACGATCAGCTTCTGCGCACGTACTGCAATCGGAATGCTGCGCTCATCGACAAACTTGCTGATTGCGATGAAGGCTTCCTCAAGGGAAGTCTCCGACAAGTCAGCCTGCGTCGTGAACGTGTTCGACTGCGTACCACCGCCGAAGAGCGGATGAGCCGTGCTGAACAATGCAACTCCATCACCACCGGGGAAACCAGCGGAGAAGCCGTTATTCAGAACTGCTGCACCTTTAACTTCTTTGGTGTGCTGCATCGAGCGAGCCAGCGCCTTGGAGTACTTGCTGCCGATAGAGCCGTAGAGGTTGTCTTCCTCTGCCTCTTCCGTCAGTGAGAACGCCAGAGCAATCGTCTCGTGGACGTAACGCGAGACGAATGCCTCACCACCGCTGTCGTATGACACCGGAGCGCCCTCTGGCTTAACAGGCGCACCTGCCAGACCAGCGAGCAATACGTCTTCCTCGTATGCTTTGCTTGAGCTTTCGACTGCGAAAATAGGTCTCCATTCCTGCTCGTAACGCTTGTACTCCATTCCGAATACAGTGTTGAGACCTTCCTGTAGCTGCTTTCTAAAGCGAGCGCGATTCATGATAGCCATTATTTACGCTCCTTTAGCTGTTATCAGCGCGGTAAGGGGTTTCGGTCAGCTGTACGAGAACCCGTGGGTTGTCGGTGCTGATGTCAGCCGTGTAAATGCCACCCGGTGCTTCAGCCAGACTCAGTACTTGCAACTGAGCAGGGCCAGCGCCAACGGTCGCGTTCAGCTGCATACCGGAGACACCCGTGGCTGCGTTACCTGCGACAGAAACGTCGAGGTCAGCGAAGCCACCGATCTCAGTATTAGCTAGAGCGCCATTGACTTGGATGGAGAAAACGATGTCCGGGTCGGTGTACACAAACGCCTCGGCAGGCTGCGCTCCGCTTGTCACGGTGCCTCCTACCCACTGGTTCGACCATACAACATCACCGTTCGCTGCAACGTACTGGCACCCGGCGAAAACGCCAAGTAAACCGCCACCCGCAGCAGCAACGTCGATGTTGTTTCCATTTACTCCCGGCGTGGCATGAAGAATTATGCCGTCGCCTTGGAAGATACTGGAAGCCTCACCAGAGTCGATTGTGTAGCCACCCGAATATCGCACGATGCCACCACGAAGGTGACGTACGGGAAGTAACCCGTTAGGTGCGTCGAGATTTGCCATTGAACATTACCTCAATCATCGTCAGCTACCCCGGCAGGTTGAACCCGCTGTGAAGGGTAGGACACCGATGTTTTATGGTTCTTCACAATCGGATGTCCAGCTATCTGGGATGACTCAAGGTCATGGTCAACGGATGCCATTTGCATGGCAGTGGCTTGCTCAATTGCGGCCCTGCGCTTCTCAAGAATCTCGGAGTCAATCTCCATCAAGATGAGATCATCCACCACGATCATCCCATTTTCCTTATCCGCAAAGTTGGCATAAATTCGCCACTCTTCAGGCAGCGTTTCAGGTTGGCGTGGTCGCCACCCTTCCCGCCACGTACGGTTCAGGTTTTTGGGATCAGCCGCACCTCGAACTGACTGCCTTACCCAACGCTGGGTTTTACCCTCTCGCGCTGGTGGGGCTTCCAGACTACTCGGTCGTAACCAAGCAGCCGGGTTTTCGACGTGGGTGGCATCGTACTCCGACATCTCGTCCACACGAGACTCGTGTCCATGGTCTACGCCATGGGAAGTAACAGCGGGTTTCGGTGCTACTTTTTTCTGGGTCGTTTTCTTGGCAGGCATTATCTTGCTCCCGTAGATTCACGTTTGCTGCGAGCGTACTCTTTCAGAACTTCTGGATCGTTCGGATTGAGACCAAATCGCCGCATGTTTGCAAAATCACTCTCGCCAAGTTCAACCTTGCTCTTGCGCGACCGCTGGCGACCTGTTTCGGCTCCATCAACAGCTGCGACTGGTGACCTCGTAGGTCTGCGTCGTTGCCGTGACGAACCTTTGTCGGCATCGTCAAACAGGTTCGGTTCCTTTTCCTTGATACGCGCATCGAGTTCTTCAAAGTACTCGGGCGTGTTCGGATCAAAGCCGTCCTGTATCACTTCACGGTCGATGCGATTGGCAAGGCGCGTCTGGCGTTCAAAGCCTCGCGCACCGTACCAATCAGAGCGTTCTTCCATCCATTTCTCAGCCAAAGACTGATCATTGGATTCGCCATCAACTTTACCACTGAATGGTTGAAGATTGCCACTCTCTGGTAAATTCTGAAGCTCTAGCTCAGACTGTATCTTCTCAGCCTTGAAATCGGTCAACTCGGCAGTCAGTTTTACCTGATCCTTCGTGTTGCCCATCTCAACCGCTTGTTCAAGCGCTTGCAGAGTGCTTTCAATCTTTGCTTCAGCTTGTTCGACGTTCCTCTCCAAAGCCTCCTTGCTCAGATTGGACTGCCTGTCAGCGAGCTGTTGAGCCTGCGCCTTCCAGTAGTCTGCCTCCTGCTTCGCAGCCTTCTCGCTACGAGTCGCACGTTGAATACGTGCGCGAACCTTTTTCGAGTAATCGTCATCCTCGCTGCCACTACTTGCGTCATCGTCGTCATCAGAACTGTCTGGGGCAGAGTCTGCGCCACGCAATCCTGAAAACTCGATGCCGTCGTCGTCTCCGTCATCATCGGTCACCACTTGATCAGCAGGAACACGATTGATGCCGTCGTCTTTCGTGGCAGCGTCCAAATCGACCGTTACGGGTTCATCTTCTGTCACTCCGTGCAGGTCCTCAAAAACAATATCATCGTTCGGCATTATTCTACCCCTTTACAAATATGATCGGAACTGTGCGGGATCACTGATCACACCCATGATGCCGTCGTCGTTCATGATCAAGAACTTGCTTCCGTTCTTCATTTTGATGCTCTGCCCACCATAGGTGCCGAACATGACCCAATCGCCAACCTTCGGCTTTGGCTCGATCTTCGACAGGTCTATGCCTGAGCGAGTAATCGCCTTGAAGCACTGGTCGCCCATGGCCACGATCTGACCGACGTAGGTCAGCAGCTCTTCGGACTCCAGCGCCTCATCAGCAATAGCAATCTTTGATTCGCCGTATGTTGCCTTTGGCCGGTAAGGCCGGATCAACACACGCCAGCCAACCGGTTGCAGTGGCACCTCTGCCTCTATCTCAACAGCTGGCTTTTCAAATGCAACTTCAGTCATGAGTCACCGCCCGGTGGTGTCATCGGCGGCAGGTCCTGCTGTTCTTCTTGCTCTTCCAGTTGCCGCAGCATGTTGTCAGCAAGCTCGCCTGCTGCCTCCATACCGGAAATCCATCCGGTGATGCGCTTGTATTCTTCCATGTCCTTGACTTGGCCCTTACCCAGCTGAATTGCCTTGTTTGCTGTGCTTTGAACAATGAGACTACGGAACTCTTTCACGAACTGTCTAAATGTTAGTTGCATTTTTCACTTTCCTTTTGGCTACGCCTGCTAGTTTATCGAGCAGTGCTTGGTATGACATGCCAGCCTCCGTTGCGGAACGGGCAAATTGGCGAGGGGATACACCACGAACTCCACGTTTACGTAAGAATTCGCGAGCTGCGCGAACGTCTGCTGGTTTGACGTTATCCACTCTATTGCGCCTTTTTCGGTTTCGCTGATGCTGCTTTCCTCTCTCGTGCGGCTTTGGCCTTCGCAAGCATGTCTTCACGCTCTTGCTTGGCTTTCGCGGCTCGTGCTTCACGCTCTTCCTTTGCCTTGGCAAGATAATCTTCACGATCCTCTTTACTCAATGCTGCAAGGTCTTGACGGTTGATCTCGGCCAGTGCCTTCTCATCCAGACGGTCAAGCTCTCTTGCGTGTTCCTCATCTCTTCGGCGCTGCTCTGCCTCGAACGCCTCAGCCTCTGGGTCTATACTCTCACCCGGCTCCATGATCGAGAACTCAGGCACCATGGCTGCGGCCTGCGCGATCTGCATCTCCATCTCTGGGTCCATCGGCTGCTCAGCGGTAAATGTTCCCGGTGGCGGCAGCTGATTGCCCAGTTGAGCGTTCATCTCGTTGAAGTACTTGAATGCAAAATGCTCGGCAAGGTGCGCCTGCATCAACGGTCCAATCTGCTCCAATGCCTCTGGTGCCAGACCGTTGATGAAGTTGATGTGTACTTGTATATGCGCCTCATGGTCCTGCTCGATGAAAGCGTTGGCGCTCTGAGCCTGCATCAGCCTCATGTTTTCAGTCACCGGGTCAAGGCGCTGCGGATTATTTATCTGCAATACGCCTTCCGGGTCCGGTATGCGGATAGCTCGCAGGAAGCGCTTCTCGACCTCCATCTGGTTGTAGAGCTGCGGTGCCTGCATGGCCCTCTCGACCAGAGCCTGCCCTTGAGCAATACGCTGCGTCGAGCTGAAGATGTTTGGATCACTGATGGGAATGACATCGACACGACCGTCATAGTCATTCCGCATTACCACGCCTTCAGCGTTCTCAACCTTGTATGGATACTGATCCGGCAGGAACTCATAGTTGAGTTCAGCACGGAGCTTAAACTCTTCCGCAGCAGCCATGTGCAATCGCCTATGGATAGCCGAGAAAGGTTTGCTGCCCTGCTCTATTAGCGCAATGGTTGTCCCTACCGGACCAGTGTTCTTTGCCTCACCAGTCAACACCTCTGTTGACGACGAGAATGACTTGCCAGCGTCCTTCAGTACCTCGAACAGCTTGGCAACCGCCATGGACGGCTCTTTGAAGGGTGGCGTGTAAAAGGCACGTGCCAGCTCGTCAGCCGACATATTGACCTCTTTGTAAACACCGGGGTCAATGTGCCTGTCGCCCGGTTTCAGTTTCGCATCGTTGGAGACAAAGCCACCCTGCATGTTAGCGAATGCAGCCGAGTCGAGCAGCGCCCTGATCGTTCCAGAGGTGGCCTCTGCCACGCTGCCGATCATGTGCAACAAGCCGAAGCCGTAGAAGCCAAGACCCGGCAGGTACTTATAGTGCGTGAACCACATACGCTTCAGGCACAGCTCATCGTCTTCCTTCCAGTTACGACGAATGGACAACACCTTGCGAGTGCTGCGCTCTACCGTGACGATGTACGGCAGTGGCGTATCGCGCCCGTAACTCTTACTGTCGCCGTTATCCAGCTCCAGATCGCAGTGGCATTCGTACAGCGTGTAGATGTCGTCATCGGTGTGAGTGTCAGGTGTGCGTGAGTCAGCCCTATCCTCATGTTCACGCTCTCTATCTTCCATGCTGTCTGCCGAGTACGGCATCGACGGAAGTAGCTCCATTTCTTCGTAGAAGCCAGAGGCAAACAGTTTCTTCATCTCCGACTTGTTCTTGAACATGCGATGCGTATAGCGTGGTGACGATGCAAGGTCGGTGGCGATGTACGGCACAATGAAGTCTGTTGACTTGATGAAGCGTGACACCACCATCTCGTTGATGGGATCGAAGTAGGTCTTCTTGAATGCAGAGCCGCCCAGCGGAAGGTAGAACAGCATCGAATCCACGTTCCAGAAGTATGAGCTGTCCTGATCAAGAATCTGATAGTTCATGTGATTCTTGACGCGCTCTGCCTGATCCTGCTTCTCCATAGTGAACTCGCCCACCACCTTGGTTTTTACTGGGCCTTCACTGGGGAATATTTCTTCGATTGCTCGTGACTGGAACTGCACCACGGCCTCACCAATCAACGGGAAGGTGACAGCCGATGCGCCCTCGAACGGAAGCTCTTCAAGTGGGATGTTGTTCAGGCCAAGCAGCTCCATGGCTTGATCCATGCGTTGCTCCCAGTCCTTCCGTGCCTCAAGGTCAACGTCCACCCACTCGATGATGTCGTTGGCCAGCTTCGTCAGATCAGTGTTGTCTACGTCGTAAACGATATTCGCTGCGTGTTCGTCGCTATCATCCTGTGACATGCGAGCTGCGCCGGGATTGAAGTCAACCACCGCATTATCGCCTCGACGCTGTACCGATACGCCATCTTCGGTGGTCGTATTGATAGACTGCTCGTCGTCCATTGGCATCTCTGAGATACGAGGTGCGTCATTAAAGTTTGCGGCCATCTATCAGGCTCCTGTTCTAATCCCGCCACCGTACATGCGGATCGGCGCGTTTGCATAGTTCATAAGGTTGTCGTTGTCGTCGTCTTCATCCAAGTACTCTGCACTCCAGCGCTTACGTAACCAAAGCAGAGCCATGGTAACAGTATCCACCATGTCGTCATGGTCGTCGGCTGGATAGTTGCCGCACTGCTCAATCACCTCTTCGGCCCAGTTGCGCTTCACATAGAACACGCAACCACGCTCCAGCACCAATGAGGCAGCGTGTGCGCGAGCAAACTTTGAGTCGCTGACCTTGATGCGTGATACTGGCAGGTCTGAGCGCCTGAGTTCCTGTGCCAGCGAGTGCCCTGATGCCTTCTTCTCGATCAGTATCTTGTCAGGCTTCCACAGCTCTGCCGCCTGCTTGGCGTTCTCTCTCAGCTCTGGGAACTCCAGCCTGCGATTCATGCGCTCCAGCAGGATCATGCACAGTCGCTTCTGGCCCTTGTATCTAGCTGTCCATGGCAGCTTGGTGTTAAGCCGCTCTTCATACTCGAACACACCCCACGTAGTACGAGCGCTGAAGTCTGACTCTTCGTCCTCTTCAAAAGCCGTGTCGTAGCACTGCACCACGAAGTCGATCTGCGGCAGCTCTGGTTCAACCCACTCGCGCCAATGCTCGTTCTTCAGGATGTTGCCACCCTTCGCTGATGGGTTCTGCTGAATCTGCGCCTCGAAACCACGCTCGGTCAGCTCATAGGACAGCTTAGCCATCTCTTCTGGCCCAAACCTGTCCGGTGTCAGCAGCTCGTTTTCTTTCTTGCGTGGGTCAATAAAGATTACTTCATCTTTCTTCAGCGGCTCGACATGATCACCAAACGTGAAGATGCCGTCGTCACGTGCTGGAATGATGCGCTTGCTGTCTTTCTTTGCCTTGGTGATACAGCGGTTCTTCGGTATGAAGTACCCCGGCAGGTTGAGATGCACCCAGCCTCCCGATGCCAGCACATGACCCGGCAGGTCCTTGTGATGGCCACGCTGTGCAATGATTACACGGCCCAGCTTCTTCGGATCGTTGCCACGAGTACTCATGACATCTCGCCACCAGTCGATCACGCCCATACGCACAGTGTCAGAGTTGATCTCTTTCATGTTGTGCGCGTCATCAACTACGATGCGGTCGCCACCCTCACCCGTTGCTGTACCACCTACCGATGTAGCCAGCCGGTAGCCGTTGTGATCATTGTCGAAGCGGCCCTTCTGATTCAGGTCAGAGCTGAGCTGGAAGCTGTCGCTGAAGTTTTGCTCATACCATGGGGATTGAATCAGGCGACGACACTTCACCGAGTCGCGAAGAGTCAGGTTGCTTGCGTACGTTGCAAACAGCCACTGTGTTGATGGGTTCCACGTCCACTCCCATGCAGGCCACATCACTGCCACGATGGTGGACTTGGTGTGGCGAGGTGGGATGTTAATCACGAGGTCATCTATATCACCCAGTGATACATACGTGAGGTGTTCGCAGATAGCATCGATGTGCCAGTCGCACTTGAACTCCTTGCCCGGTTCAACTGTCTGCCATGCACCACGAACGAACTCGCGCAGGTCACGCTTCATCTCTTCGGCCTGAATCTGCGTCCAGCCGTAGTGAAAGTCTTCAGGGCTTTCAAACTGTGGAAGCGCTATCGTCATTACTTCAGCCCGAAGAATTTAGCGATGGTTAGCACCTTCGTTTGCATGAAGTTGCCGAATGTGCCAGCGGCGTTATGGTCGCTGGTTGCTGCGTCCCACACTGCTGTTGCTGTTGTTGCCGCGTTCACCAGCTGATTGACCACGGTCGCCCCTATCGAGCTGTCCGTCAGGTTTCCAATACCCCTTACCACGATAGTCCCTGCTGTTACTGTCGAGTCGAGGATGACCTGTCCAGAGTTTAGGTCGATTGATACGTTGTCTGCGCCGGTCTTGTTTCTTAACTCCACGCCTCCTGAGTAGTTCCTCATCAACAGGTCGCGCCCTGAGCCACCGTAGTCGATTATCGGTGTCGATGTCCCGGCTACTCCCGACCAGCAGTCCAAGATGTTTACGTCCGACGAGCCACCCAGAGTAATGGTTCCAGCTTCGATCAAGCATGACTGTATGGTTCCCTCCACAAATGATAGCGGCGGCTGGATAACGCAGTCCTTCACCACGCTGTCGCCATCGAGTACGCCAGTGAGTGTTGCTTCACGGAACTGCGACATGATGACATCAGCGCCAGTGTTGATGGTGATGGTGGTGATGTCCGGGTCCTGACCTACGATACGCAGGCCGCTCACATCATCTCCAGTATCCAGTGTGGCGCTGCCTATTACCTTGATCTCAACAAAACCCAACGCAGCAGCAATAGCCACAGCGTCAGGGAAGTTGTTGACCGGCTGAAGTGGTGTGCCGTTCGGATAGTCCGTGCCGACATTACCTGATGCGGCCTCGTACCAGACTGCATTCTGATAGGTGCTGTACCTGATCTCTGTCAGCTCCTGAATAGTCGCGGAGCTGGACGTAGTGAGAATCACCTGCGTTCCCCATGTTGGCAGGATGGCAGGGATCGATATATCTACCTCGTCTACTGCCACGAGGTTGCCACCGGACGTGCGCACCTGCGTGATGTTCCACAGGCTGTAGTCATCGGCCAGATCGAACTCGTTGTCCGTGCCGTTGACCAGTGTCTTGGTCTCCAGCGTGGTGGCATCGATAACACGCACCACGTCAGTGACGGAGCGATCCGTCCAGTTGATGATATATGAACCCGGCTGCACCCCGGCTGCGATGAAGTCAGCGCCGCTATCTGCGAAGGTAATCCTGTTGAGAACACTAGGTGGCCCGGATGCTGTCGTCACCGTTCCAGTCGCGGCAGGCGTGAATCGAGCCTGAAACGCAAGTTGCAGATTCTGCTGCTCAACCGTGATAGCAACCAGCGTACCGCCACCGAGGTCTTCCTTGCCTGATGCTTGGATCAGTGAGGGGAAGCCCATGTTGACGAAATCGTCTTCCAGAATTCGTAACGTATCCACATGGTCCTGCATTACGATCTCGGTCGATGGAGCAGCAATCTCCACGTACCGAGGATCGGTATCTTGAACCAGTGAGAAGTCGTTACGTACTGCCATTAGCTACCTGCTGCCACAGCCCCCAATGCCGCCAGTTCCTTATCACGCTGCTTGCACAGGGCGACCGTCTCCGAGTGTTCCTTGATGGACTCGTCTTCTTGAGCAATTACATCCTCGAAGCGCTCAATAGCCTCGTGGTCCTGCTCGACTTGCTGCTTCAGTGCCGTCTCGTCCCAGCGACCCCACTCAGTAAAGATTGCCTTGCGTTTCTCAGAGGCTTCGACATCGAAGTCATGAATCTCGCTCAGCATCTTGTCACGTACCCCGCAGCGCATAATCAGGCTCTCATACTCATGGATGCGAGCGCGGGTTTCCGAGATCATCTTGCGCATCCGGTTCTTGTTCTCTTCGCACTCGTTGATGCGAGACACCAGATAGTCGATACGCTGCGATGGATACTTCGCGTTGACCTCAGCAATCTGGTTCAGGCGCTCTGTTTCCTGCGCCAGAACCAGCTGCTCTTTCGCGTCGTTGTTAGTACCGAGGGGCAGCTCTTCGATCTTCTTGCCTTTCAGCCTGATCGAAGACACCCCTGTCTGCCCCACGTTACTTGTCATTGCGGTCTCCTTAGACGGCGATGGTGTCGTCCTGCCTGACCACTGTCACGGTCACACCGGAATCACCAACTGTTGCGTTCTGAGTGAACGGTAGAATTACCTTGCCCTGACGAACATTAACTACCACACCGAACGGCGATGCCGGGGTCTTGACGATGGTATTGGACGTACTCGTCGTCGTTGCCTCGGTATCGATGATCAGGTCATGGATGTTGTCGTTCGTGTCGTAGGCTTGGATCGTCTCGTTGATGGTGTAGGTATCTGCTGACACGAAACCACCTGCGCCGAACAGCAGCTGGATCACCAGCGAGTCTTCGTCGGTCACGCTCACCACCTCGTAGGTGGACGTGCGAGCGGCGACGTAGATCAGCATTCCCGGCTCAACACCCTCGGTCACGAACGTAGAACCCGTGTCCTCAAGCGCTGTGTCGGACGTGCCAGCTGTTGCCGTTCCCGGCGTGATCGGCGTTAGGGTGAACGTGCCACCTGCGCCAGTGGTTCGGCTGTCGTACTTGTAGTGATGCTCCTGCTGCTCATCCACTGCGATGACCCTGACCCACGCGGCATCAGCAACCTCACTGTCGATTGAGCCGCCGACCGTGATCGAGGTGGCCGATGCAGTTGTGGCCGTCATGCCACCGAAGCGATCCTTGTTGATCACACCAGCGGTGCCGGTATCACGTGCCAAGTACACCCGGTCGAAGCCTGCGGTGTTGTCCACGAGGATGGTAACCGTGTTCGGCGGCGTGCGCAGCGTACCGAGGTCATCCGTCAGCGTGTATGCCTGCGGTGCAGCATCGATGCCAGTGAACAGCACACCCGGTGCGCCGAAGATCGTCGTACCGGTGAACGTACCCAGTGGGCTGGCTTTCGGTGAGCTGATCGATAGCGAGGCACCACCAGCGCCACCCGTGTCGATGGTCGCCTGATCAGCGCCTTCATCATCTACCACGTCGCTGTCAACCAGCGACTCAAGCGAGGTCTGCTGGTCTGTGACCGTGATGTACGACTGCGCCACATCCTGACCCGTGCCAGTCTGGTTCGAGCCGATCAGTCTGGCTGTCCAGTTACCACCGACCGTCTGCGTCAGGTCGTCGCCTTCTGTCAGCGAGGCTGAATGCGACACCGTGTAGTACAGCGCCTCGATACCTCGATACGACTCACCGGGAATGTTGACACCAGCACCGAACAGGTCGGCCTCGTCAGCGCCGCGCCTCGTGACGTACTTGATGCGCTCATACACCTTGGCCGGTAGTACGTTGGTCTGTGCGTTGACCGTGATCGAGAAAGGCTCTGCCGTGCCGTCACCGTCGAAGTCAGACGTGGTGCTGCCCACTGCAATGGTGACCGTGCCGCCTTCGCCAGAGGTTGCGTCAGTCGGACCACCAGACACCGCTGTCTCGTTCGAGCTGAGCGTCAGCGTGCCTGTCTGGGCAACGTCCTCGATGACATCATTATCTGCAAATGCCACGAGGTTACCGGTGCGGTATCCCTC
>Ga0316187_10000042_pt1 | contig 69453 bp, 83 predicted proteins | sample CroRivburrow1_MG_FD_204927 | JGI IMG/M metagenome (GOLD analysis project Ga0316187, IMG submission 204927) | Coastal sediment microbial communities from Maine, United States - Cross River worm burrow 1 | ecosystem: Environmental > Aquatic > Marine > Coastal > Sediment | place: USA: Maine...
ACCTCGGAGTCGGGCAGGTTCGTGCCGCCGGTCGCAGCTTTGATCTCGTTCATCACGGCCGGGCCACGCGCACCAAGGTAGACGACCCAGCGACCGGGCCTTACCTGTAAGCGAAGATTACCGTCCGTTTCCAGTTTTGCGGGAAGCTGGCTTTGCAGGCTAAGTGGCACAAACCCGTCGGGCAGGATTGGACCGAATACTTCCTCGCGGACACTACCTGACACGTCGATCTGCAACTGCGTCACAAGACGAGTCGGAATGTCATCGGCGATCAGTCGATACACCACGGCGCGCACCGAATCCACGGCACGCGTGTCGCGTTCGCGCTCGCCGAGGAACACGCCATTTTGGTTGAACTCAGGCCGGTCAACTTCGCGACCATCGACGGACAGGGCGACCAGGCCGCTTTCGGCCGGAAGACGCAGCACGCCCGGCCGTTCCTCCCACTCGAATCGCCCGGCAATCCGCCAGGTGCCCGGGGCAAGACGGACGCTCGGGACATTATTTCGTGCAATAACCTCAACAGGGCGGTCATTGGCCATTACCCGGTCGGGCCAGTGCTCCGGACTGCCTGGCAGAGCGACCCACTGGTCGTCGGCATGCAGCGTCCACTGCTGCATGAACCGCCCGCCGGTTGCCGTGACATCGAGCTGCAACTGACCCGGCCACGCGCACAGGAAATCACTGCGCTCACCCGCGCCGCGATTGAAGTAGAACGGGCAGTCCCGGTATTCCCTATCCTTGAGAACCCACTGCTGCCAGTCCGCCAATTCGGCGGGCACGTAGTCCTGGGAAAAACCTGCACCCATGACAAATAACAGTGTGAGAACGAACAGCCTCAGTTTCCTTGACATGACGACTCCTCGGCAATGCCTGCCTGACACTATACGTCAACGCAACGAGCGGCGATTCAGGGTTACGATTCAATAATGCGGTGGGCGTTCGTCGGCCGGATCGCCAGAATCCCCGCCGTCGCCGATGGATCTGACTCGATCGATCAGCGAGCGGCAAAGCTCTTCCAGTTGCATCAGTTTGGCTTGCTGGCCGGTTACGACATCGTTGAGTTCATGCAGTAACTGGTCCTGGTGAGCAAGCCGTGATTCGAGATCGATAAAGCGATCCTCGCTCATGGACGGTCCCCTGTTCGTGTGAGGTTATTCAGGTAGGATACACGCCAAATCCGCACGGAACCTCACATGTCACTGCTTCGTTTCGAAGACATCGGCCTCGAATTTGGCGATCAGCTTATTCTGCGAGACGCCGAATTTTCGATCGAGCCGGGCGAACGTGTCTGTCTCATTGGCAGGAACGGTGCGGGCAAGTCGACGACGCTCAAACTGATTATGGGCACGCTCGAAGCGGATCGGGGCGAGATCACTGCAAGACACGGCCTGATTGTCAGCTCCCTCGAACAGACCCTGCCGGAGGCCATGGATATGCCGGTTACGGATGTCATTCGCTCGGGCCTGGTCCAGATCGAGGCGCTGCTGGAGGAGTATGCGCAGAAGTCCGGTACCGATCTCGACAAACATGGCCTTCGCGAACTCGAAGCGTTGCATGCCAAGATCGATGCGCACGACGGCTGGCATCTCGAGCAACGCATCGAGACAACGATCACCGAACTGAATCTGCCAGCCGACAAGAAGATGAACCAGCTGTCGGGTGGCTGGCGCCGCCGCGTGGCACTGGCCAAGGCGCTCGTGCAGAAGCCGGATTTGTTGTTGCTGGATGAGCCCACCAATCACCTCGACATTGCAACGATCAAGTGGCTCGAGGACCGGATTTACAGCTATCCAGGTGCGGTCATGTTCATCACCCATGACCGCGCGTTCCTGCAGCGTCTCGCCACCCGGATTGTCGAGATCGACCGGGGCAAGCTGACCAGCTGGCCTGGCGACTACGAGAACTTCTTGAGGCGTAAGGAAAAAGCGCTGGAGGACGAGTCCGTCGCCGAAGACAAGTTCGACAAGAAACTCGCCGAGGAAGAGGAGTGGGTGCGCCAGGGCATCAAGGCGCGACGGACGCGCAATGAAGGGCGCGTGCGATCGCTAATGAAGATGCGCGAGGAACGTGAGGAGCGCGTCGCCAAGGAAGGTAAAGCGCGAATTCACATTGAGGAGGCCGAACAATCAGGTCGCAAGGTCATTCGAGCTCGCAATATCAGTTACAGCTACGGCGACGAAGAAGTAATCCGCGACTTCTCGATCAAGATCATGCGTGGTGATCGGATCGGACTGATCGGTAACAACGGTGTCGGCAAGACCACGTTGCTGCGACTGCTGCTCGGCGAACTCGAACCACAATCCGGCACGTTGAAAATGGGTACGGGTCTCGAAGTCGGCTATTTCGACCAGCTTCGACAGACGCTCGATCTTGAAAAATCCGTTTCGTACAACGTGGGCGAAGGACGCACCTACATCAAACTCAATGGCAAGGATCGCCATATCGTCGGTTACCTCCGGGGCTTTCTGTTCAGCCCCAAACGATCGATGACGCCGGTGAAGTCCCTGTCGGGCGGTGAGCGAAATCGCGTAATTCTCGCCAAGCTCTTTACACGGGCCGCCAACCTGCTCGTTCTCGATGAGCCAACCAACGATCTCGATATCGAAACGCTCGAGGTGCTGGAACAGAAACTCTGTGAATACACGGGCACGCTCATCGTCGTCAGTCACGATCGCGAATTCCTCGACAACGTGGTGACGAGCACGGTCGTGTTTGAGGAAGACGGCAAAGTGCAGGAGTACGTTGGCGGCTACAGTGACTGGGTGCGACGCGGACACCAACTGGCTGTTACCGACAACCCCTACGAAGTCGAGCGCAAGAAACGAGAAGCGCTGGAGCGCAGAAAGAACAAGGTCGCGACGAAGCTCAGCTACAAAGACCAGCGGGAACTCGACAGCCTGCCTGCAGAAATCGAGGCCGTCGAAGCAGACATCGCCGCATTGCAGGAAATCATCGCCGCACCCGATTTCTACACACAGGACGCCGAACTCGTCCAGCAGAAGCTGCTCGAGCTTAGCGAGACCGAGGCCCTGTTGGAAAAGCGCATCGAGCGTTGGGGCGAGCTCGAGACGCTGCAGGAGTCCTTCCTGACGTAGCGTCCTATAGAAGCTCTATGAGCAAGGCCACGCAAGCGATCCAGCCGACCGTAAACGAGAGAGTTCGAATCCACGGAATTGCCAGCGTGTAAGCCACCAGGTGGACGAGCCGTGCCCAAAAATAGACCTGGCACATTAAGACAGTCGTTTCGTTGCTGATTCCCGCCGCATTGGCAATCAGCACCAGCGTCGCAAACAACACGAGGTTTTCGACCGAGTTGTAATGTGCTGCCTTCATGCGCACGGCCCAGGCCGCAGGCGCCTTCGGCTCCTCGGGGTAGCCGACGGCATCGACGAGGCCCCGAACCATAATTGTGTTGAGAATGTATGGAAGCCACATAATCGCCGACAGCGCGGCCACCCACGTCAGGCTCGTAAGTTCTGGTGTCATTATCTTCTCCTTGTTGTCTTTCTGGTCAGGAAGTAACACTTCTCGGGCATCGGTGCGCCGTCAGGATAGTCCTGGACGACGAAGCCCAATGACAGGTAGCAATGATACGCGGGTACATTGTCTCGGAAAACGAAGAGCGAATACTCGTCATACGCCAGCGTTTCCTCGAGCAGCGCGATAATCATCTCGATCAGTTTTCTGCCGGCACCCTGCCGTCGCAGGTTCGGGTTGGAAACCAGTCGTGCCAGGTGACCACGACCATCGCGTTCGTACGCCTGGCCAAATGCCGCCAATTGCCTGTCTGTATGCCGCAAAGTCCACGACCGCATCAGGTCAAGGCGACAGTCCTCGCGAAACGTCTCGCCAGTAAATGGAAACCGGAAATTCGGGCCTCCCCAGATATTGATGGATTCGGCACTGGGAAACCAGGTCATGATTTCGGTGATCTCGGCGTCCACCAACGGTGACAGTGTCCAGCCATCGTTCTGCAATGACTGCAACGTCAATTGCGGGCCTTGGGCAGGGACAGGTGCAAAACGATGTAGCCCATAATGCCGGACAGCAGGGACCCGACGCTGATTCCTATGCGCTCATCAAACACAGCTTCCTGACTGACCGCCACATTTTCAAATGCCAGGGACCCGACAAACAGACTCATCGTGAAACCAACACCACACAGGATCGACACGCCGTAAAGGCTGCCCCAATTCGCGCCTTTCGGCATACGGGCGACCCCCAGCTTGATGGCCGCGAGGCACAGCAGGAAGACGCCTAATTGCTTACCCAGGAACAGGCCGGCCGCGATGCCCAGCGGCACCTTATGTAGCAGGTCTGCAAGCTCAAGGCCACGAAAGTCAATTCCGGCATTAACGAACGCGAACATCGGCAGCACGCCGAAAGCAACGACGTAGTGCAGGTCGTGTTCCAGCTCGCGCAGCGGCGAGTAGTCGGGCCTGTCCGGATCACGCATCGGAATGAAAGCAGCGAGCGCGACGCCGGCAAGCGTCGCGTGGACGCCGGACTTCAACACCGCAACCCACATGATTACTCCGACGAAAACGTACGACGACACGCTCATGACTTTGCGCCAGCTCATCGTTGTCAGCGCAAGCAAGCATGCGATGGCTGTGAGCATGGCCGCTGTCGACAGTTCGGCCGAATAGAAGATCGCAATGATTACGATCGCGCTGACATCATCGAATATTGCCAGCGAGACGAGAAATACTTTGAGGGATACGGGAACGCGGCTGCCGAGCAGCGACAGGATACCGAGTGCAAACGCGATATCCGTCGCCGCCGGGATCGCCCAGCCATTGAATCCTTCCGGATCGTCCCCGTTTATTAACAGGTACACGGAGACGGGAACGACGATACCGCCTACCGCTCCCACCGCCGGCAGCACGACGTTTGACAACTGCGATAGCTCACCTTCGAGAAACTCGCGCTTGAGCTCGAGCCCGACCAGGAAGAAGAAGATCGCCATGAGGCCATCGTTAACCCACAGGAACAATGGTTTGGCGATATGCAGAGCGCCGACGCGTACTTCTACGGGCGTGTCGATGAAGTAGCCATACAGGCCCGCGGCACCGGTATTGGCGGCAATCATCGCGAGTACGGAGGCAGCCATCAGCACAATGCCGCCGGCTGACTCCATTTTCAGGAAGTTTTTTATCGTTGCTTGCACGCCGTAATTTCCCTATCGCCTACTCGCCGGGCATCGTCTCGGCAAAGTAACGATCGAACGCGCGGTGAACGATCTCGGGAGCTATGCCGAGCGCCCCCATGGCAAAGTTGAACTGCTCCATTTCGGAGTAGTGCCGATGACCATCTGCTGCAACCACCTTCAGTCCCATCAAGGCAATGTCCTCCTTGTCGCCGTCGGGCAACGTAATACCAAGATCGACCAAGGGCTCGGCGAGCACCGGATTGTCAGCCAGTTCGGACATTACCGTTGTGATCAATTCAAGGGATTCGGCCCCCGCTATACCGTAGTACTCCTGGATTAGCGTGATAATCCTCGCGGACTCCTCAGGCTCGATCTTCCCACTCCCACGGGCGATGAACACGAGCAGGCCCGCCACGAGAAACTTGGAGTCAAAGGTTTTCGTTCCTTCGCTCATTTCGACGATCAGCGTCGTACCTTCGATCTTTGCACTAAGAATTTCATTGCTCATGACGGCCTCACCGGGTTTCGTATTTCTTGTGCATTTGTTCGACAGATCCATCGATCAGCCGTTCCAGTACAGTTTCATCCACGTCTGCAAGCCGTTTGATGTACAGGCAGGACTTGCCCGTCTTGTACTTTCCAAGTTTTGCCATCAGTTTTGAGAAGGAGCTGAAACCGGGCATGATGTATACAGTAAGCGCCCGCTTCCGTGGCGAAAACCCCGTGATCATATAATCGCCCTCCCGGCCGCTTGCGTAGCGGTAATGGTAGGTGCCATAACCCACCATGCTCGTGCCCCACATTTTGGCTCGCTTGCCGGTTGCTCTACGCATCATGGCGGCTACCTTGCGTACATCTGCTCGCATCTGCTTGTCATCAATCGACTTGATAAACTCCGTGACGCTCGCCGTTGTTGCTTTTGTCTTGTTCTCTGCCACACCGCACGCTCTACTGGTGAGAAGTACCGAACAATCGGTCGCCCGCATCTCCAAGGCCTGGAACGATGTACTTCTTCTCGTTCAGCTTGTCGTCAATCGACGCCGCGTAGATCTTCACGTCGGGGTGCGCCGCCTCAACCAGCGCGATACCTTCCGGACAGGTAACAATGCATATAACGACGATATCCTCGGCGCCACTGCTTTTCAGCAGATCGAGTGCGGCCACAGTTGAGCCGCCCGTCGCCAGCATCGGGTCGATAACAATGCAGGTACCGCCCTTGATCTGCCGGGGGAAACGTTCGTAATAGGTTACGGGCTGTTTGGTTTCCTCATCCCGATAGAGTCCGACGAAGCCTACGCGCGCTGTCGGAACGAGCTCGAGAATACCCTCGAGCATGCCGACGCCGGCTCGCAGGATGGGCACGACAACAATATCCGTGTCGATCTGTCGGCAGGTGGCGGCGGCCACCGGCGTCTCGACCGTAATCTCCTTCGTCTTGATACTCTTGAGGGCCTCGTAGCAGACGAACTTCGTGATTTCGGTGGCCAGTTCACGGAAACGCTTATGGCCGGTCTCGATGTCACGAATAATGCCGAGCTTGTGCTGTACACAGGGATGTTCGATTTCAATTGCCATTTGCGAGACTCCGCTACTCGTCGATTTCGCCCCAGATCGCAAACTCAGTTCCAACCGGGTCGATAAAATGAAAACGTCGACCGCCAGGAAAGGAGAAAATTTCCTGGCTGATCGTCCCACCTAGTTCTTTGACGCGTTCAACGTCTCGCTCGAGGTCTTCGCTGAAGAACACCAGCAGCACGCCTGTCGCTGGCGCCGGTTCCGTCGCCAGCCGCATACCACCGTCGAAGCGACCGTCGTTGAAGCTGTAGTACTCGTCACCCCATTCCTGGAATTCCCAACGGAACATTGCCTCGAAGAATGAGCGCGCCTTCTTCATATCGGTAACAGGTATTTCGACATAGTCGATACGGTTTTCCGGTCTCACGGGTGTCTCCCTGCGCTAGAGTCCTTTCAGCCTCAATATTGGACGATCGGCAATCACGGACACGGTACCAAATTCGCCACTGATTGCGTATCGGCCGTCATCCAGAACGTACAGATCGCTGATTGCACCGTGCGCTAGTTTCTCTGCAATATCAATGACTTCGCCACCATCTCCCGCGTCGGTCCGCAATGCTTCGCAGTAAGGAAACTCGATGACTGCGGGCCGGATACAAATCTTTTCAGCCGGCCGCGGCTTTTCATAAAACGGGTGGTCCACTTCAAGATAGAGGTCGATATCGATTACCAGCGTCTCGCCTTCGGTACGCCAAGACAAGACAAATGATCTTGTAAGATCGACGTCTGCAAATTCCCGCAAATGTTGCCAGCTGATTTTCCCACTGTCGCTCATAATTTTGTTCGGCGTGCCTGTCCTATAGTTGTTCCTAACCGAAAGTCGCCGCTACCCAGACGCCGATATAGTGTGAGAAGACAAGCACGAGAATCGCGATTCCGAGGTGCTCACCGATAATGTAGAACGGCGATTCATCTTGCGACCTGGCGAGAAAGTAGCTCAGGATGACAATAACAAGCAGCCCCCATACAACCGACACCGACACGGCCGTTGCCAGCGGCAATAATAAGAGTGGCACCGCAAAACTGATCGAAAACACGAACTTCGTGACGAAGGTCATTATCGTCGCCGCCCAGACATGCCCGTGATCCGTGTTGGGATCGGCCTCTTCGGCCAGGTGAATGCCCAGTGCGTCGGACATGGCGTCGGCTACGGCAATCACCAGGATGCCTCCAAGAACAGCCGTAATTGACCGGGTGCCCGAGTTCAGCCCGACGATCAGGCCGATCGTCGTGATGACGCCGGAGGTGGCACCAAAAAACAGCCCGGTGCGGGCCCCGTCACTCTTGAAAAACTCCATATTACTCCTGTGGCAGCGTCGCGCTGTAGAGGCTGATTGCCTCGTCGTCACCGGGCATTGTAATCATTCTCTCAAACGCGAGTCCCAGCTTTTCGATCAAGCCAATCGACGGTCCGTTTCCTGGTGACACGATGGCAACCAACTTCCGGATTCCAAGATCGTCCCGCGCATGCGCCAGGACAGCCAATGCGGCCTCCCCGGCATAACCTTTCGAGCAGAAGTCCGGCAGGACCGCGAATCCGATGTCAGGGTCTTCCAGGTTCTCACGCCTGAACAGGCCGCAGATACCAATCTTCGACCCGTCGGATTTCAGCGCCATGCTGTATGGACCGTAGCCGTAGTCCTCGTACAACTTGAGCGCACCGGCTTGCATCGCCTCATGCGCTTCTTCTGTCGTGCGAACACCCCGGTCGCCGACATTGCGTACGAACGCCGGATCGTTCCAGACTGCTAACATCAGATCGGCATCGTCGAGAGTTACCCGACGCAGGAACAGGCGCTCCGTCTCCAGCTGCCAGTCGTTGGATTGCGGCATTACGCCCTCCTGGTCCAGCAGGAATACAGGAATTGCTGGTTCGAGCCCATCGGTGTCATGTGATTCTCGAGCTCCTGGCACTGCAACACGAACTCGGGTCCCAGCAGTTCTTCAAGCTTTTCGATGCTGTAACGCCGGATCTCGAGCCCGCTGCACTTGAGTGGTCCGCTCGGCCCAAACATGGCGAGGATAAGATGGCCACCAGGCGCCAACGCACTCTTGAGAACCTCAACATAGCGTTCACGGTCCTGCTCCTCGACAAGGAAATGCAGTGCGGCCCGATCGTGCCAAAGCTGCCATGTTCGCGACGGCCGAAATACCGTCACATCGGACACCACCCAATTGACATTGTCCGCGCGATCACCCAGCCGCTCCTGCGCTTGCTCAAGAGCCCTGCCCGAGATATCCAGCACAGTTATGTCGGTGAAGCCATCGTCCGACAGGTGATCGACAAGTGTCGATGCCCCGCCACCAATATCAATAATTGCCTCATCCCGACCAACGGCGGTTCTTTCGATGAGTTGCAACGACCGTTCTGGTCGCGGTTGAAACCACGACACGTCGGTAAATGCCTTCGAGCTATAAACGCTCTCCCAGTGATCCTGTCTTGATGCCTCGTTCATCTCTCGTCACCAAGCTAGATTCCCATCCTTCCCAGGGTGTCGATAACCTCGCGCAGGAAGCGAGCGGCCGCAGGATGTTTGACGGCGAAATTGGCTTCGAGCCCTGTCGCCCGCTCTACCAGGGCGCCCGCGTCGGTATCGTTCTCGATAACGCTGTGGATGTCATTGTCGAGGTCGCTCATGAGCTGATGCAGCTCCGCGTCCACGTCCGCCTCGTCGAGTTCTTCGCGCAGCTGCGCCAGCAGGTCTTTAATTCGTTCATTGCTCATAGTTTATAACCCAGCTTCGTTTCTAACCCAGCTTCCTGATCCCGATCGCGTCTCGTATTTGTGCAAGATACGGCACTGACAACTCGCGCGCACGCTCCGCGCCCTTCTTAAGCTCTTCCTCGACCACCGCCGGGTGGGCGAGTAGCCGATCGTATTCGTCGCGTGCAGGCCGCATGTGTTCGTTGATGTACTCGAACAGTTGCTGCTTCATCTGGCCCCACGCTATCCCGTCGGCAAAGGCCTTCTCAACCTCGGCCGTCTCGCCAGGCGTCGCGAAAGCCTTGTAGATGTCGTAAAGGGTACTGCCTTCTGTCTCTTTCGGCTCGCCGGGCTCGAGGCTGTTCGTCTTGATCTTCATGATCAACTTGCGGAGTCGTTTTTCCGGCGCGAACAGGGGGATCGTGTTGTTGTAGCTCTTCGACATCTTGCGCCCGTCGAGCCCCTTGAGTACGGCCGTATCTTCCCCGATGACGGCCTCCGGCAGAACCAGCGTTTCGCCATAGTTATGATTAAAGCGCTGCGCAATATCGCGGGCCATTTCGACGTGCTGCTTCTGATCCTGCCCAACCGGCACCTTGGTCGATTTGAACATCAGGATGTCCGCGGCCATCAGGATCGGGTAACTGAACAACGCCATCATGACGCCCTTGTCCGGGTCCTTGTTGCCACTTTCGACATTCGCCTGCACGGAGGCTTTGTAGGAATGCGCACGGTTCATGAGGCCTTTGGCCGTCATTCCATGCAGTATCCACGTGAGCTCCGGGATTTCCGGAATATCCGATTGCCGGTAGAAATAGGCGTGCTCGGTATCGAGACCCAGGGCCATCCACGCCGCCGCGATCTCGAGTGTCGATTGAGCGATCTTGTCGGGATCTTCGCTCTTGGCCAGCGAATGGTAATCAGCCAGGAAATAGAAATGCTTGGTATCGAGGTCCTTGCTGGCTTCGATGCCTGGCCGGATGGCGCCCACGTAGTTGCCAATGTGGGGCGTGCCTGTCGTGGTGATCCCCGTTAGATAAACATCCTGCGTCATTCCTAATAACCCGCGGCCTGGCCGTCCTTCCTGACTTCCGAGGCGCCATAGTACACGCCTTCTTCCTTATCAAACATGATCGCCTGGTAACCGCCAAAGCTGCCATTGGACGTACCCAGTGTGTGACCTCTGCGTTCAAGCTCTTCCCGCACTTCGGCATTAAATTGATTCTCGAGATGCAGCACACCACCGTCGGTCATCACGGTTCCGGTCGGTTGCGATGAGCCCGTGTGATTGACCCGTGCCGCATCACCTGCCTCCTGCAGGTTCATGCCGAAATCGACCATATTCACGATGATCTGCGCGTGGCCCTGCGGCTGCATTGCGCCGCCCATCAGGCCAAAGCTGATTAGCGGCTCGCCGTCCTTCATTACAAACGCGGGAATGATCGTGTGGAACGGTCGCTTGCCCCCTTCAACCACGTTTGCGTGGTTTGCGTCCAGGGCGAACAACTCGGCACGATCCTGCAGGACAAACCCGAGATCACCCGGCGTCATACCGGACCCCATGCCCCGGTAGTTGCTCTGAATCAGGGACACCATGTTGCCGTCGCTGTCCGCCACAGTCAGGTAAATCGTGTCGCCGCTTTCCAGCTTCGCATCGCCGGCAGGCAAGGACGTCGATGCCTTGTCAGGAGAAATCAGCTGGCGACGCTCGTCCGCGTATTGTTTTGAGACCAGCCAGTCGACGGGTACGTCGGCGAAGTCCATATCAACGTAGTACTTCGCGCGGTCCTCGAACGCCAGTTTTTTTGCCTCGACCAACGTGTGCACGTACTCGGCACTGCCAAATCCCATCGAGGCGATATCGAAACCCTCGAGAATATTCAGTATCTGCAGGGCGGCGATACCCTGGCCGTTTGGCGGCAACTCGTAGACTTCCCAGCCGCGGTAATTGGTCGATACCGGCGTTACCCATTCCGATTCGTGGGCCGCCAGGTCGTCGTAGTTGAGCAGACCACCCTGCTCCGCCATGTAGGCGTCGATCTTCCTCGCAATGTCCCCTTTGTAGAACTCGTCACGCCCTTTCTCGGCAATCGATTCGAGCGTATTCGCAAGGCGCGGGTTCCGGAACATCTCGCCCTTCTTCGGCACATCGCCATCCGGCATGTAGGTCTCGGCAAATCCCGGGTAATGCCCGATGCGTTTCTTGTTGCTCTGGAAGTAGTGCGCGATGACCTCCGAAACCGGGAAACCATTACGAGCATATTCAATAGTGGGCGCCAGGATGTCTTCCATAGGGAGGCGACCGTAGCGGCCGTGCAACTCGTACCAACCATCCACCGCGCCGGGCACGCTGACGGGCAGAGGGCCGAATGGCGGGATCTTCTCGATGCCGTTTTCCTGAAAATACTCAAGCGTCATTGCCATCGGCGCACGCCCCGACGCATTGAGACCCGTGAGTTCTTTTTTCTCCGCATCCCATACGATCGCAAACAGGTCGCCACCGATACCATTCCCGGTTGGCTCCATCAGCCCGAGTGCGGCATTAGCCGCGATAGCAGCATCGACGGCACTACCGCCCGACTTGAGAATGTCGAGCGCGATCTGCGTCGCGAGTGGCTGGCTCGTCGCCGCCATCCCGTGCGGTGCGATAACTTCCGAACGTGACGCGAGCGCGCGCCCCGCCACGCGATCATAGCCCGGCTCAGCGGTCATGCCGACATTCCCAAGAAACAAACTTACGCCGCAAATCCACCATACTCTTCGTTTCATCCTATGCTCCGCGCCCCTGCAGGGGTTGCCAATGATGGCACTCGCCGCGAGCCTCGGCAACAGGGTATGATTCCCGGATGAACCCAGATTACACCGATAAGAACCCTGCGCTCGGCGCCCTGTACGGCGACCACATCCAGACCGTGATGGCGCGCCACGACCACGCTCTCGAGCAAGCCGGTGCCAGCCACGCCATTATTTACTCGGGCAACCCGAAGCTCGCGTTTCTAGACGACTATCATCACCCGTTCAAGGCGAACCCACACTTTGTGAGTTGGGCACCGCTCACAGCGCTGCCGTTTTCGTACATCGTCTACACGCCCGGAAGTACGCCGGTCCTGATCTACTACCAACCGCACGATTACTGGCATGTCGTACCCGGCGCTCCCGATGGGTACTGGACCTCGCAATTCGACGTTCGGGTCGTTCATTCGACCGAGGACATCGGCGCACATCTTCCCGAAAATCGCGAGAAATGCATCGCGATCGGCGAATTCGCGGACGAAGCGCTTGCCTTCGGCATTGAGCGCGTCAATCCGACCACGGCGGTCAATATCCTGCACTTCGCCCGTGGGGTGAAAACAGAGTACGAGTTGGCGGTCATGCGATTGGCTGCGGAACGTGGCGCTACCGGCCATGTCGCTGCCGAAGCGGCATTCCGGGCTGGCAAGTCAGAATTCGATATTCACCGTGCCTACTGCAAAGCAGTCAGCCACACAGACCCTGAACTACCGTATGGCAATATTATTGCGCTCAACGAGCATGGTGCCGTGTTGCACTACACTGATCTTGACCGCGATGCCCCGGGGACGATTCATTCATTCCTGATCGACGCCGGAGCACAGGTGCATGGTTATGCGTCGGATATCACGCGCACCTACTCGAACGGCGACCAACGCTTCCAGGATCTGGTTGATCGCATGGATGCCATGGAGCTGGATATTATTGGCCGCGTCCAGGCCGGGATCGATTATCGCGAGCTGCACGTTGGCACGCACAAGACATTGGCAACGCTGCTTGTCGACGCCGAGCTTGCAATCGGCGACCCCGAGACGCTACTGGAGACCGGGGTTACGTCTGCGTTCTTTCCGCACGGACTCGGCCACCTGCTCGGTATCCAGGTTCACGATGTCGGCGGCCACCAGGAAAATGAAGCCGGAACAATCATCGATCCACCGAGCGGTCATCCGTTCCTGAGACTGACGCGGGTACTTGAGGAAGACATGGTGCTGACTATCGAGCCGGGCCTGTATGTCATCGACATGCTGCTCGAAAACCTGCGCGGCACACCGGCGGAGAATCATGTGAACTGGGACACTGTTGACTGGCTGCGCCCGTACGGTGGAGTGCGCATCGAGGACGATATCCGGGTAATGGCTAATGGTCAGGAGAATCTGACTCGCGACGCTTTTGCTCGTCTTTGAGTTTCGCCTTCACTCTAGCTCCCTTCTTTTCGAGCATCGGCTTCAGGATTTTTCCCATCCAGGGCATCAGGTAGCCCATTGTCGTAAGCAGGCCACCCGATCTGGGCATTGCGAGCTCCCGCACATTATTGCCACAAAGATCCAGGATTACTTGGGCCACTTCATCGGCGGTGCTCATTGCCTGGGAAAAGACAATGTCATCGACATCGTCCAGGTTATCCATAATAAAACCGGTGTCGATCGGACCCGGGGAAACTACCGCTGCCTTGATACCTGTACCCTGCAATTCTTCAGCCAGGGCCAGAGTGAATATCCGCAGGCCAAATTTGCTGGATGAATAAGCGGCCGCGCCCGCGCTCGCAAGTCGGCCATGGAGCGACGCAACGTTAATAATCGCGCCACCTCCGGCCTCTTCCAGGTACGGCAACGCGAGTCGGGTCAGAACGATCGGTGCTCGGAGATTGACGTCAATGACCTTGCCGAGTTCTGCTACGTCTACATCCCGCACATTGCCGCGCGCGCGGTGACCCGCATTATTGATCAACACGTCCACACGACCGAACTCGAATGCCACTTTCTTGAATAAGTCGTTGCACGCGTCGACATCGGTTACGTCCATCGCGAAAATCTCGACCCGTGTCCGGTCACGCAGCTCTTCGGCAATTGCCTCGAGATTCTTCTTTTCGCGTGCAACCAGCATGAGGTTGGCACCGGCGTCCGCGAAAAGACGTGCGGTAGCTGCGCCCACACCTTTGGAGCCACCAGTAATAATGACGGTCTTGTCTTTGAAAATCATGCGGAGAGTATAATGTGGGAACGCGCCTCGCGCGCAATTCTTCCAGTGTCAATTGCAGCTAGAAGCCGAGGTATCCCTTGATCTTCTTCCAGAGAGAAGATTCCCACCCATACACTTCGAGCTGGTCTGGCGTTAGCGCAGCCACGGGCATCGTAGTGTCGGCTCTTATGGCTTCGTTCGCCGCGACATCTTCCGGACGCAACTCGAGCCGCCCTTTCTTGCCCTCTCGTGATGTTGTCAGGCCGTCCACCTCGAGACTCAGGTACGGCAGCACATCGTCATCGACGATGTCATCGAGGAACACAGCATCCGGATCGAAGGCTTCCTTCGACAGGATTACACAATCATCAAACGCTTCGTTGTCGTTGCTAATGGCTCTGCTCCAGCGTTTCGGCCGCCCGACGGGCAAATACCGAAATCTAACTCTATGCCTCTCGCCCGCATTTCTCTGTGAGCCGACTCACAAATGCGGAATTCCAATAACTTACTGATGTTTCAGCGCTTTTTAGTAATTTCTCACCAATCCCTGGCCTGCGGGAGCGCTCTTTTTGCTGTCTCTCGTCCAATTTCGATCATTTCTGCCGAATGATCGACGTCGAACGTTCTCGCCGCATCGCGAGGAATGTCGATGACAAGGTCGGGCGGGTACGCGGCAAGTTTCTGCCGCGCAATCGTACTCTGCATCGCATCGAAGACCATGAAAGCCACGTCGTAGGCCCCAATCCCCTTGCGTGGTTTCAGTGGTTGTCTACGCGTAGGTTTACCGCCCAGGTTTACTGCCAGTGTCAGGTCGGTATGGTCGTCGAAAACCGGCGCAATCGGCACCGGATTCACGACCCCACCGTCCACTAACATCCTTTCGTTGTATCGTGCCGGAGTAAAAAACAAGGGCAATGAGCATGACGAGCGAATGGCATCGAACAACGGTCCCTTGCTGAGCCAGACCTCCCTGCCGCTCTCGAGTTCGGTTGCCACGGCTGTGAAACGGATAGGCAGATCTTCAATCTGGCGGTCCCCGACAAGCTTGATCATCTTGGCAATGATCCGGTCACCTTTTACCAGCCCACCGCCCTCCCAGGTGATGTCCATCATGTTAACCATATCGAGCTTGGACAGGTTGCGAACCCAGTGCTCGTAGTCGGCCAGTTTGCCGGCTGCGTAGATACCGCCGACCAGGGCGCCGACTGAGCATCCTGCGATCGAACTTATGATGTATCCCTTTTCTTCCAGCACCTGGATGACGCCGATGTGGGCGAGACCGCGAGCACCACCGCTCCCAAGCACCAGTGAGACTGTTTTTCCGCCCGAGGTGGTCATGCGACCATGCTAGGGCAAAAAAAAAGCCGGGCTAAGCCCGGCTTTTACGTATTTTTCATGTGGGAGCGCGCCTTGCGCGCGATGGCGACGGCCTTCGGCCGTCGTCGCCCGTAAGACGGGCTCCTACTCCTCAGTCACAACTTCCTGCTCGGCAAGTTCCGTCAGCATAACAATTGCCATCGGCGCAGCATCACCCGGACGTGGGCCGGTTTTCAGGATGCGCAGGTAGCCACCAGGGCGCTCCTTGAAACGTGGACCAATTTCCGAGAACAGTTTGCCGACGACTTCCTTGTCCCGCAGGCGGTCAAAGGCGAGACGACGATTCGCAACACTGTCTTCCTTGGCGAGCGTAATGAGCGGCTCGACGACACGGCGCAGTTCTTTGGCTTTTGGCAGCGTCGTACGGATCGTTTCGTGCATCAGCATCGACGTAGCCATGTTACGGAACATGGCCTTGCGGTGAGAGCTGTTACGACCCAGTCGACGACCGGATTTTCTATGGCGCATTTTTCGATTCCTTCAATGTAGGAGCGGCCACTGGCCGCGAATTCGCGGCGGGTCGCCGCTCCTACGGTTGTCTATCTACATCATGAGCTCATGCTCGGGACGCAGGCTGGCTGGCGGCCAGTTATCCAGGTGCATTCCGAGACCGAGTCCATGACCTTCGAGTACTTCCTTGATCTCCGTGAGAGACTTCTTGCCGAGGTTCGGCGTCCGCAGGAGTTCAACTTCGGTTCGCTGTACGAGGTCACCGATGTACATGATGTTTTCTGCCTTGAGGCAATTGGCTGAACGAACCGTCAGCTCGAGCTCGTCGACCGGGCGCAGGAGGATCGGATCCACCTGGTACTCAGCCTGGTCGCCAACGCCTTCTTCCTGACCCTGCAGGTCAACGAAGACAGACAGCTGGTCCTTGAGGATACTACCGGCGCGGCGGATAGCTTCTTCAGGATCGATCGTGCCGTTTGTTTCGATATCGATGAGCAACTTGTCGAGGTCAGTACGCTGTTCAACGCGGGCCGCTTCGACGTTATACGTCACGCGAACAATCGGGCTGAACGAGGCATCCAGTTGCAGACGACCGATCGGGCCGGCCTGCTCTTCGAACAGCGGACGCTGCGTAGCCGGACGATAGCCGCGGCCGCGCTCCACCCTGAGGACCATGTTGAGCTCACCGGCCTTGGTCAGATTAGCGATGACCATTTCAGGGTTCATGATTTCGACGTCATGATCGAGCTGAATATCGCCAGCGGTAACCGGTCCCGGGCCCTTCTTCGACACACGAAGTTCGGCTGAATCACGAGAATTCATCGTGACGGCAACCTGCTTGAGGCTAAGAAGAATATCGACGACATCTTCCTGCACCCCTTCGATGCTGGTGTACTCGTGGAGCACACCCTCAATCTCCGCTTCCGTAATCGCAGCTCCGGGCATGGAGGACAACAGAATACGACGCAGCGCATTGCCGAGCGTATGGCCAAAGCCGCGTTCGAACGGCTCGATAACTACTTTTGCTTGCAAATCGTTGACCGGCGTTACTTTTACTACGCGCGGCTTCAGAAAGTCGTGTACAGATTCCTGCATGGGTAAATACCCTCCGATTACTTCGAGTACAGCTCGACGACGAGGTTTTCGTTGATGTCGGGAAGAATGTCTTCACGATCAGGCAACGCCTTCAAAACACCTGCCATCTTCTTGGCGTCGACATCTACCCACTCGGGCAGGCCGACCTGGCTCGCAATTTCCATCGCACTCTGGATGCGCAGTTGCTTCTTCGCCTTTTCGCGAATCGTAACGGCGTCTCCAGCTTTGAGCTGAGCGGACGGGATGTTAACGACTTTGCCATTAACCTCGATGCTCTTGTGGCTCACTAACTGGCGGGCTTCAGCACGCGTCGAAGCAAAGCCCATGCGATAAACCGTGTTGTCGAGACGACCCTCGAGAAGCCTCAACAGGTTCTCACCCGTCGAACCCTTCAATTGGGCAGCACGCTTGTAATAATTGCGGAACTGACGCTCGAGTACGCCGTACATGCGACGCAGTTTCTGCTTTTCACGAAGCTGCAAACCATAATCCGACATACGCGGACGACGCTGCGTCGGGCCACCCGGAGGTACCTCGAGCTTGCACTTCGATTCCAGCGGCCTGACGCCACTCTTCAAAAACAGATCCGTGCCTTCGCGGCGGGACAGTTTACACTTTGGTCCTAAATATCTTGCCATTGTTCAGCCTCTACACGCGGCGTTTCTTGGGCGGACGACATCCGTTATGCGGAATTGGCGTCACGTCCTCAATATTCTGAATACTGAAACCCAGGGCGTTCAGCGCACGAACCGCTGACTCACGACCCGGGCCTGGCCCACGAACGCGCACGTCAACATTCTTGACACCGAACTCGAGGGCCGCACGGCCCGCTTTGTCCGACGCAACCTGAGCCGCGAACGGGGTGGATTTACGCGAACCACGGAAACCGCAACCCCCGGCCGTAGCCCAGGACAGGGCATTGCCCTGGCGATCGGTAATCGTGATTATCGTGTTGTTGAAGGAAGCATGAATGTGCGCAACTGCGTCAACAACGTGCTTTTTTACCTTCTTCTTTTTTGGTTCTGCCATTCTAGTTACCTGCTGGCGCGGCCTATGGCCGCAATCGCGGCGAATCGCCGCTCCTACTAGCGTTTAATTGGGCGCTTCGGTCCCTTGCGGGTCCGGGCGTTCGTGCGAGTGCGTTGGCCGCGCAGCGGCAACCCACGGCGATGACGAATACCGCGGTAAGAACCGAGATCCATCAAGCGCTTGATATTCATCGACGTCTCACGACGCAGATCGCCTTCCACCGTGAAAATAGCCACGGCCTTACGAAGCTTCTCAACTTCTGGCTCTGCGAGGTCCTTAACCGGCGTGTTCTGAGCAACGCCAGCGGCGTCGCAAATCTGCTGCGCGCGCGTGTTTCCAATACCGAAGATCGACGTCAATGCAATCACGACGTGCTTGTTCAACGGAATGTTTATGCCTGCTATACGTGCCATTTGTCTCTTTCTAACCTCGTTTATCGCGCCCTATGGGCGCTCCTACGACGCTTTGTCGTACTGCCAGATTATCCCTGGCGCTGCTTGTGCCGTGCGTCAGTGCAGATCACCCGCACAACACCGTTACGGCGAATAATCTTGCAGTTTCTGCAGATTTTTTTAACTGATGCTCTTACTTTCATGAGCGTTCTCCCCAATTCGCCTACCTTCGTCAATACATGCGCTAATGGCTGGTGCAAATTGATCTTTAGTGATTTCCTAAATCGTGTGCCTAAACTGTCCGTGCGCAGACCACTAAGTCTGCCCACCCTTGCCGTAGTTTCTCAGGTTCGCCTTCTGCATCATGCCTTCGTACTGGTGACTCATGGCATGTGCCTGCATCTGCGACATGAAGTCCATCGTGACAACGACCAGAATAAGAAGCGACGTGCCACCGAAGCTGAACGGCATGCTCGGGTAGAACATGCGTACGAACTCAGGCAGCAGACATACACCAGCGATGTAGAGCGCTCCCCAGAACGTGAGTCGTGTCAGGACCCGATCAATGTATTCCGCCGTGTGAGCGCCCGGCCGAATACCCGGCAGGAATGCGCCCGCTTTCTTCAGGTTGTCCGCCGTGTCTTTCGAGTTGTACATCAGCGCCGTGTAGAAGAAGCAGAAGAAAATAATCATTGCTGCGTATAGCAGCACGTACACAGGCTGACCGGGACCGAGGTTCGCACCAATGGTCTGTAACGCGCGCTGCGCGGCGTTTGGATCGGCCGCCTGGCCGAAAAACTGTGCAATCGTTGCCGGGAACATCAGGATGCTTGAGGCAAAGATCGGCGGGATAACACCCGACATGTTGATCTTGAATGGCAGGAACGTGCTCTGCGCCTGGAACATCTTGCGGCCCTGCTGGCGCCGAGCGTAGTTAACCGTGATACGGCGCTGCGCGCGCTCCATGTAGGTCACGAATACGATCGCCGCGATGCCGCCCAGCAGCATCAGGATCGCCGTGATCGCAGCCATCTCACCAGTACGCACCAGCTCTGCAGTGCCAGCGATCGCCGCAGGCAGTCCCGAGACGATGCTTGCAAGAATGATCATCGAGATACCGTTACCGATACCACGTTCTGTGATCTGCTCGCCCAGCCACATCAGGAATACCGTGCCCGTCACAAGCGTGATGCATGCCGTGATCAGGAACGCAGGTCCCGGGTTAACGACGAGCGTGCCTTGATTCTGCAGGAAGCTCGCTGCCGCGATGGACTGGAAACTCGCAAGAGCAACCGTGCCGTAACGCGTGTATTTCACAATCTGGCGACGACCCTGCTCACCTTCCTTACGCAGCTGCTGTAACTGCGGGACGATGTGGCTGGCCATTTGCATGATGATAGACGACGAAATGTAGGGGATGATGCCGAGCGCAAAAATGCCGAAGCGTGACAACGCACCACCGGAGAACATGTTGAACATGCCGAGCATGCCGCCCGACTGTTCCTGGAACCAACTGGCCAATGCAACCGGGTCCACGCCGGGCACCGGAATGAAGGTACCCACGCGGTAAACAATCAGCGCGCCTACGAGAAACGCAAGACGAATCTTCAATTCGCCAAGCTTGCTCGCTTGCTTCGCCAGATCGGCCGGATTTTGTTGGGGCTTCTTCGCCATATTCAGTTCATTCGCGGCCGGTGGCCGCTCCTACTAGTCTTCTATTGAGCCGCCAGCTTTCTCGATTTCTGCGCGTGCACCCTTGGTGACCGCCAGACCCTTGAGCTTGACCGCTTTCTTGATCTCGCCCGACTTGATGACCTTAACTTTGGTCGTAAATGCCGGAACCAGATTCGCCTTCTTCAAAACGTCCAGATCGATGACGTCCGCCGCCGGCAATTCGAGCTCGTGCAAACGCAGCTCAGCCGAGTACTTGGCCATCCGTGAACGAAAACCAACTTTCGGCAGGCGACGCTGCAGCGGCATCTGACCGCCCTCAAAACCGACCTTGTGAAAACCGCCCGAACGCGATTTTTGGCCCTTCTGGCCACGGCCGCTCGTCTTGCCCTGGCCGGCGGAATGACCGCGACCGAGGCGCTTGCCTACTTTTTTCGAACCCTTACCGGGTGAAATCTCGTTAAGACGCATGTCAGGCTTCCTCTACCGATAGCAGGTACGAAACACGATTGATCATGCCGCGGTTCTCCGGCGTATCGACGACCGTAACGGTCTGATGCATTTTGCGGAGACCCAGTCCGGCAACACAGGCTTTGTGGCTCTTCAGCCGCCCGTGCTTGCTTTTGACCAGCGTGACCTTCAACTCTTTCGCCATGATCTATATTCTCTATTTCGCGGCCCTGGCCGCTCCTACACTCTGTTCTAACCCACCGTACGAGCGGCGATTCGCCGCGTTCGCGGCCAATGGCCGCTCCTACGCCAGGATCTCTTTAACTTTCTTGCCGCGCTTCGCTGCAATGGCCTGCGGTGAGTGAATCTCCGACAGTCCCTTGATCGTTGCGCGAACTACATTGATTGGGTTGCGTGAGCCGTAACTCTTCGCGAGTACGTTACGCACACCGGCAGCTTCGAACACCGCACGCATCGCACCACCGGCAATCACGCCAGTACCTTCAGATGCAGGCTGCATGTAAACCAGCGTGGCGCCGTGGCGACCCTTCTTGGCGTACTGCAGCGTGTCATTGTTCAAATTGATATTGATCATGTCGCGGCGGGCAGCCTGCATCGCCTTCTGGATAGCGATCGGCACTTCACGCGCCTTGCCGTAACCGAAACCGACTTTGCCCTGGCCATCACCAACAACCGTCAGTGCGGTAAATCCGAATTGACGGCCACCCTTTACGACTTTGGCGACGCGATTAACGGTGACCAGTTTCTCGATGAAGTCATCGCCAGCTTGATTCTGTTCGTTTCTTGCCATTTTTTTGTCCTGGCGGCGGAGCCGCCAAAAGTCCCTCAAAAAATTAGTTAACTTAGAACTTCAATCCCGCTTCGCGGGCAGCGTCGGCCAGTGCCTTAACACGACCGTGGTAACGGAAACCCGAACGATCAAACGCAACGGTATCTACACCGACGGCCTTCGCTTTCTCAGCGATGCGCGCGCCAACGATGGCAGCTGCTTCAACATTGCCGCCGTTCTTGATGCCCTTACGAACTTCAGCTTCCAAAGTCGATGCGGATGCCAGCACCTGGTTGCTTTCGGAACCAATAACCTGCGCATAAATATGACGCGGTGTCCGGTGCACACTCAGGCGGTTCGCTTCGAGTTCACGCATCTTCGCGCGACCACGACGGGCCCTGCGCAAACGATTTTGTTTCTTGTCCAGTTTCATGGGTGCTTTACCTAGTTATTTCTTTTTCGCTTCTTTGAGCTGTACGCGCTCATCGGAATAACGAACGCCCTTGCCCTTGTAGGGCTCCGGCGGACGGAAACCGCGAATTTCTGCAGCGGCTTGGCCAACTTTTTGTTTGTCGGCGCCTTTCACAACAATTTCAGTCTGACTTGGCGTCTCGATGCTGACGCCTTCGGGCGCCTGGTATACAACCGGGTGCGAGAAGCCAAGCGACAGGTTCAGGCTCTTGCCCTGTGCCTGAGCACGATAACCAACACCCTTCAATTCGAGCTTCTTTTCAAAGCCTTCTGACACGCCTTTCGCCATGTTGGAAACAATTGCACGCATCGTGCCGGCGATCGCGGTCGCAAAACGCGAACCCGAACGTGGGGAAAACGACAATACGTTTTCTTCCTGCTTGATCTCGACTTCCGAATTCAGCTCGATCGACAGTTCGCCATTGCCGCCCTTCAGCGTGACAACATTGCCGTCCTGCTTGAACTCAACGCCCTTCGGCAGCTCTACCGGTTCTTTTGCAATTCTTGACATAGTCCTGTCTCTTCCTGGTAAGGATCACGCATCACTGAACGACGCAGAGAACCTCGCCACCAATACCCTTGTCACGCGCCTGGCGATCGCTCATTACGCCCGCAGACGTTGAAACGATAGCTACACCCAGGCCGCCCATCACTTTCGGCAGGCCATCCTTGCCGCGGTAGATCCGCAGGCCGGGGCGACTCGCGCGTTGAATTTTCTCGATTACAGGCACGCCCTCGAAGTACTTGAGCTCAACCGTGAGCTCCTTTGTGGCACCTTCACCCTCGGTCGCGAAACCGGTGATGTAGCCTTCGTCCTGCAATACCTTCGCGATAGCTTCTTTCGCTTTCGACGCCGGCATCGACACAGCAACTTTGCGTGCTTTCTGCCCGTTACGAATTCGCGTCAGCATGTCTGCGATTGGATCGGTCATACTCATGTTCTTTCTCCGCCTACCAGCTGGCTTTAGTCAGGCCGGGAATTTCGCCATTCATGGCGGCTTCACGCAGCTTGTTACGGCCAAGACCGAACTTCCGGTACACACCGTGCGGACGCCCCGTGATCGCACAGCGATTCCGCTGGCGCGTCGGGCTGCCATCGCGCGGCAAACTGTTCAGCTTCGCCTGTGCAACAGCGCGTTCGTCGTCCGAGCTGTGGATGTTGCGAACAATCGCCTTAAGCGCCTTACGCTTCTCAGCCTGCTTCGCTACCAGCTTGGCACGCTTAAGTTCACGCGCAATCATTGATTTTTTGGCCATAACTTCTTTTCCTGTCTCGCGGCCAATGGCCACTCGTACAAGCGGCGAACCGCCGCGATTCCTTATCTCTTGAACGGAAAGTTGAACGCTTCGAGGAGCGCCCGACCTTCTTCTGCGTTACGTGCACTCGTGGTAATGATGATGTCCATGCCACGCAGCGCGTCGATTTCGTCGTAGTTGATCTCAGGGAAAATAATCTGTTCCTGGACACCCATGCTGTAGTTACCCTGCCGGTCAAACGACTTCGGGCTAAGACCACGGAAATCTCGGATACGCGGGATCGCAATGTTAACGAGACGATCGAGGAACTCGTACATGCGCTCACGACGCAACGTAACCTTGCAGCCAATCGGCATGCCATCACGAATCTTGAACGCCGCAACAGACTTCCGAGCTATGGTCGCCACCGGCTTCTGGCCAGCAATCTTTTCCATATCCCCGAGCGCTTTTTCCATGACCTTCTTGTCAGCAACCGCGTCACCAACACCCATGTTCAGGGTGATTTTCGTGATCTTCGGCACTTCCATCGGGTTTTTCAGGCCGAGCTTCTTCTGGATTTCTCCAGCCAGCTCGTTCTGATATTTTTCCTGTAAACGTGACATTTGCTTTTCTCTGTCGTTTATTCGCGGCCAATGGCCGCTCGTACGAGCGGCGACCCGCCGCGATTCTATATATCTACTGCGTCGCCGCTCTTGAAGACGCGCACTTTGCTACCGTCTTTCTCTACGCGGAAACCTACGCGCTCGCCCTTTTTCGTCTTCGGGTTGAATACGAGTACGTTTGAAACCTGCAACGGCATCGCCTTGTCCTTGATGCCACCCATCTCACCGATATTCGGATTGGGCTTAATGTGTTTCTTGGCAAGGTTCACGCCTTCAACCAGCACGCGCTCGTCCTCAAGCACCTCAAGCACGGTGCCACGACGACCCTTATCCTTGCCGGTCGTTACGATGACTTCATCGCCTTTTCTAATCTTGTTCACTTAAAGAACCTCCGGCGCCAGCGAGATGATCTTCATGAACTGGTTCGTGCGCAGCTCACGGGTCACCGGGCCAAAAATACGAGTGCCAATAGGCTCAAGGCGCGCATTCAACAGGACTGCGGCATTGCCATCGAAGCGAATCAGCGAGCCATCTTTACGACGAACACCCTTACGCGTCCGGACAACAACGGCGTTGTAGATCTCGCCTTTCTTGACTTTGCCCCGCGGGATCGCGTCCTTGACGCTGACCTTGATAACGTCGCCCACACCGGCGTAGCGGCGTTTCGATCCGCCGAGCACCTTGATGCACTGTACGCGGCGAGCACCGGAGTTATCGGCTGCGTCCAGAACTGTCTGCATCTGAATCATGACTGAATCCTATTGTTGTTACTTGTCTGCTGCGCGTTCAACAACGTTGACGACAGACCAGGATTTGTTCTTTGAAATCGGACGGCACTCAGAGATCGCAACGCGATCGCCTGCTTTGCACTCGTTCGATGCATCGTGCGCAAGGACCTTGGTCGTACGGCGAATGTACTTGCCGTAAACCGGGTGCTTGATCAGGCGCTCAATGGCGACCGACACGGTATTTTCCATCTTGTCACTTACGACACGACCGGTAACCGTACGCCTTGTTTTCTTCTCTTCACTCATTTGTCTTCACCCGCTGCACGCCGCAGTTCGCCAAGAACTGTCTTTACGCGCGCGATATCTTTTCTTACACGGCCGTGCTCGGTGTTCTGTGGAAGCTCACCTGTTGCATGCTGCATGCGCAAGTTGAACTGCTCGCGGCGAAGAGCAACGAGTTCTTCGTTGAGCTCTTCAACCGACTTGCCTCTAAGATCTGCTGCATTCATTACATCACCTGCCGTGATACAAATTTTGTGCCGAATGGCAGCTTCGCTGCCGCCAGGCGGAACGCTTCACGCGCTACGTCTTCGGTCACACCTTCCATCTCGTACAGCATCCGGCCTGGCTGAATCTGGCAAACCCAGTATTCAACGTTGCCCTTACCCTTACCCTGGCGTACTTCAAGTGGCTTGGTCGTGATCGGCTTGTCGGGGAATACCCGAATCCAGATCTTTCCACCACGCTTGACATAGCGTGTCATTGCACGACGAGCCGCCTCAATCTGACGAGCGGTCAGGCGACCTCGGCCGGTCGCTTTCAGACCGAACTCACCGAAAGAAACGCTGCTTCCGCGATGCGCCAGACCGCGGTTGCGGCCCTTCATCTGCTTGCGAAACTTTGTTCGTTTAGGCTGTAACATCTCGATAGTTCCTTAGGAACGAGCGCCGGCGGCAGCTTCAGCTGGCTCTGCCGGAACCGCTTCGGGCTTGTCAAAGACCTCGCCCTTGAAAATCCAAACCTTCACGCCGATCACACCGTACGTCGTGTGCGCTTCGGCCGTGCCGTAGTCAATGTCCGCACGCAGCGTATGCAGCGGAACGCGACCTTCGCGGTACCACTCCGAACGTGCGATTTCTGCGCCGTTCAGGCGGCCACCAACCTTGACCTTGATGCCCTCAGCGCCAACGCGCATCGTGTTTGTCACGGCACGCTTCATCGCGCGGCGGAACATGACGCGACGCTCGAGCTGCTGTGCAATGCCTTCAGCGACCAGCTGTGCATCGAGCTCAGGCTTGCGAACTTCGTTTATGTTGATGCGAACATCCTGAATGGCCATGCCAACCATCCGCGACACCTCAAGGCGCAGCTTCTCGATGTCCTCACCTTTCTTGCCGATCACGATGCCCGGACGAGCCGTGTGGATCGTGATGTTGACCTTGTTTGCAGGACGCTCAATCGTGATACGGCTCACCGATGCGTCTTTCAACTTCTTCTTGATATAGACACGAATCTGGTGATCCGCAGCGATGTACCCGGGGAACGCCTTCGAATCGGCATACCACTTGGATGCCCAGTCTTTGACGATGCCGAGGCGAATGCCTGTTGGATGTACTTTCTGACCCATACTAGTTCTCGTCTGCAACGCGGATCGTAATGTGGCTGTTCCGCTTGATAATCCGTGCGCCACGACCTTTTGCACGAGCGCGGTAACGACGGAACGTCGGCGCCTCGTTTACTTCAATGGTCGCAACCTTTAATTCGTCGATGTCCGCGCCGTGATTGTGCTCGGCGTTGGCAACGGCCGACTCCAGAATCTTCTTAACGATACGGGCGCTCTTCTTCGGCGAAAACGTCAGCGCGCGCAGAGCTTCGTCAACAGACTTGCCACGGATGACGTCGGCCATCAGGCGGCATTTCTGCGGTGAAATACGTGCGTATCTAAGTGTTGCTGCAACTTGCATGATTCTGCCCCTTACTTCGTCTTCCGATCACCGGAGTGACCGCGGAAGGTACGGGTCATCGCAAACTCACCGAGTTTGTGACCGACCATGTTCTCGGAAATCAGAACCGGCACATGCTGGCGTCCGTTATGAACGGCAATAGTCAAACCGACCATATCCGGCAGTACCATTGAACGACGCGACCAGGTCTTGATCGGACGACGATCGTTCTTCTTAGCGGCTTCTGCTACCTTCTTCGCCAGATGTTCGTCGACGAATGGGCCTTTTCTTACACTGCGTGGCATCTTAAGTTTTCCTCAATTCTCTTCGCGATTCGCGGCCATGGCCGCTCGTACGAACCGCTCCTACCGCTTCTTGTTGCGACGGCGAACAATCATGCTGTCCGTACGCTTGTTGGAGCGCGTCTTCGCGCCCTTCGTCGGCGTGCCCCATGGGCTAACCGGATGACGACCGCCCGAAGTACGGCCCTCACCACCACCATGCGGGTGATCGACCGGGTTCATGGCGACGCCACGTACCGTCGGACGCACACCCCTCCAGCGCGTGGCGCCGGCTTTGCCGAGCTTGCGCAGGTTGTGTTCGCCGTGACCAACTTCGCCTACCGTTGCTCGGCAGTCGACGTGAATTCTGCGCATCTCACCGGAACGCAGACGCAGCGTTGCGTATGCACCCTCGCGAGCCGCGAGCTGAGCAGAAGCACCGGCGGAGCGAACCAGCTGGCCACCCTTACCCGGCTTCATTTCAACATTGTGAACAATCGTACCGACGGGAATCGCGCGGAGCTGCAGAGCATTGCCCGGCTTGATCGGAGCGTCTTCGCCGCTGATGATCTTCGCGCCCGCACGCAAACCCTTGGGCGCCAGGATGTAGCGACGCTCGCCATCGGCGTACTTGATCAGTGCAATGTGCGCACTGCGGTTCGGATCGTATTCGAGACGCTCAACCTCGCCCGGAATACCGTCCTTGTCGCGCTTGAAGTCGATAATGCGATAGCGCTGCTTGTGACCGCCGCCCTGATGGCGAACCGTGATACGGCCGTTGTTATTGCGACCACCCTTCGACGTCTTCTTGTCGAGAAGCGGTGCATACGGCTGACCCTTGTGCAGTTCCGGCGTCTTGACGGCAACGACAAAACGGCGTCCTGCGGATGTCGGTTTGGCTTTATGCAGTGACATGATCTATTAACCCTTATTCGCCGCCGAAGAACTCTTCGAGAGAGCTCCCTTCAGCCAGCCTTACGTAAGCCTTCTTCCAGTCATTGCGACGGCCCTTGGCCTGCTGGAAGCGCTTGCTCTTGCCCTTAACGTTGACGGTCCTTACCGAATCGACCTGAACCTCGAACAGCAGCTCTACCGCCTGCTGAATCTCTTTCTTGGTCGCGTCAGTGCGCACTTTCAGTACGACCTGGTTCTTCTCGGCCGCAAAATGCGCCTTTTCTGAAAGGTGCGGTCCGCGGATGACGGTCATCAGTCTTTCCTGGTGTGCAGCCTGGCTCATGACAGACGCTCCTCGATCAGCTTCAGCGCTGGCAGCGTTACCAACACCTTCTCGAAACGAATCAGGACAACCGGGTCCATCGAGCCAACATCACAAATACCAACGTTCGGCAGGTTGCGAGCAGCCAGGAACACTTTCTCGTCAAAGGCCTCGTTCAGGATCAGTACGTTGTCCAGATCGAATTCTTTCAATTTCGTCGCCAGCAACCTGGTCTTCGGCGCCTCGAGTTCGAGATCTTTCACGATGACCAGTCGATCCTGGCGAATCAGTTCGCTGAGTACCGAGCGCAGCGCAGCGCGGTACATCTTCTTGTTGACCTTCTGGTCATGGTTGCGCGGCTGTGCGGCAAACGCACGACCACCACCAACCCAGATCGGGCTGCGGATCGTGCCGGCGCGCGCGCGGCCCGTACCTTTCTGACGCCAGGGCTTGGCACCGCCGCCGCGAACGGCCGCACGGTTCTTTTGAGCCTTGGTACCGGAACGTGCACCCGCGAGGTAAGCGGTTACAACCTGGTGTACAAGTGCTTCGTTATAGTCCGCGCCAAATGCAGCTTCTGCTACATCAACCGAACCCTTATCCTGAAGTTTCAGTTTCATCTGCGGCGCCCCTTACTTCTTCGCCTTGATCGCAGGGCGGACAACAACCTTGCCACCTGCGTGACCCGGGACAGCGCCCTTGATCAGGAGAACATTGCGTTCGGCGTCCACGCGCACGACCTCGAGGTTCTGTGCCGTGCGGCGAACGTTACCCATGTGGCCGGACATCTTCTTGCCTTTGAATACGCGACCCGGTGTCTGGTTTTGACCGATCGAACCCGGTGCGCGATGCGCCAGCGAGTTGCCGTGCGTTGCGTCCTGCATGCTGAAGTTATGGCGCTTGACGGTGCCGGCGAAGCCCTTACCGATCGAGGTGCCGATGACATCAACCTTTTGGCCCTCTTCGAAGAGGTCAACCTTAAGCTCACCACCCTTTTCGAACTCAGCCGAATCGGCATCGCCCAGGCGGAACTCAGTGATTAGGTCGCCGGCTTCTACCTTCGCTGCAGCAAAGTGGCCGGCTGCAGGCTTACTCACGCGGGACGCCTTGCGGCTACCGGCTGCAACCTGCAGCGCAGCATAGCCATCGACTTCCACGGTTTTCACCTGTGTGATTCGGTTTGGTTGTGCCTCGATCACGGTGACCGGAATCGAAACTCCGTCGTCCGTGAAGACACGTGTCATGCCGCATTTGCGGCCAACAAGACCCATCGTCATCTTTAAAACCTCTCACTGACTTCTTTTGGCCAGTGCAAATCTCTAAATTCAGTTGTCACCGCGGTCACTTCGATTGGCGACCGCTGTTTCCTTCAGACACGCGAAAGGGCCAGCCATCGCCGAGGACTCCGTCCTCTTAGCTCTGGGGCTGACCCTAAGCTCCGTACCAGTCATCCAGCCGGTACGGCGGTTCCGGGATTTGCCGTGTCGCCCTCGATTTCCTGGCGACTGAGTAGTTCTTCTGTCTCGGGCCGACTCCCGGTCCGGCCTGATCCAGCGAGCCCGCTATTATACGACTCGAAACCCTTATTACAAGCGGTTTGCGGCCTTTTTCGCGAGTTTTTTCATCCCTTACAAATCAAAGACTTAGAGCTATCGTAGGAGCGGCTATCAGCCGCGATCGCGGCCAATGGCCGCTCCTACATGGTAATAGCGCTAGTTCAGCTTGATTTGCACGTCAACGCCGGCAGGAAGCTCCAGCTTCATGAGGGCGTCAACGGTTTTGTCGGTCGGGTCCACGATGTCCATCAGGCGCTTGTGCGTACGAATTTCGTACTGGTCACGAGCATCCTTGTTCACGTGCGGTGAAACCAGGATCGTGAAACGCTCCTTTCTCATCGGCAACGGAATCGGACCCTTGACCGTTGCGCCGGTGCGCTTGGCCGTGTCGACAATTTCACGCGCTGAGTTGTCGATCAGTCGATGATCGAATGCCTTCAGGCGAATGCGAATGTTTTGATTTGCTGTCATATTCTTTCCTGTTATCGCGGCCAATGGCCGCTCCTACGGTTGGACTCGCCGCCCGTGCGAGCGGCGACCCGCCGCGAATCCTTACTCAATAATTTTAGCTACAACACCGGCGCCAACAGTACGGCCACCTTCGCGAATAGCGAAGCGCAGTCCATCTTCCATGGCGATCGGGGCAATCAGGTCTACAACCATCTGCACGTTGTCGCCCGGCATCACCATCTCGGTGCCTTCCGGCAACTCGCAAGCACCCGTCACGTCCGTCGTGCGGAAGTAAAACTGCGGACGATAGCCCTTGAAGAACGGCGTGTGACGACCGCCCTCATCCTTCGTCAGGATGTAAACCTCGGCCTCGAACTTCGTGTGCGGCGTGATCGATCCCGGCTTCGCCAGTACCTGGCCACGCTCCACTTCTTCACGCTTGGTGCCACGCAGCAGTACGCCAACGTTGTCGCCAGCCTCGCCACGGTCCAAAAGCTTCCTGAACATCTCGACGCCCGTGCAGGTCGTCTTTTCCGTGTCCTTGATGCCCACGATCTCGATCTCGTCACCCACCGTAACGACGCCACGTTCGATGCGCCCGGTTACAACGGTGCCTCGACCGGAGATAGAGAACACGTCCTCGACCGGCATCAGGAAGTCACCATCAATGGCGCGCTCCGGCTGCGGTATGTAAGAGTCCATCTCTTCGATCAGCTTCAGAACCGACGGAATACCAATGTCCGAGGTATCGCCTTCAAAGGCCTTCAGCGCTGAACCCGTTACGATCGGCGTGTCATCACCCGGGAACTCGTAGGTCGACAGAAGATCACGGATCTCCATCTCTACCAGCTCCAGCAGCTCGTCGTCATCAACCTGGTCGGCCTTGTTCATGTACACAACAATGTACGGAACGCCTACCTGGCGAGCCAAAAGGATGTGCTCACGCGTCTGCGGCATCGGGCCGTCAGCAGCACTGACCACCAGGATCGCGCCGTCCATCTGCGCGGCACCCGTGATCATGTTCTTCACGTAGTCAGCGTGTCCCGGGCAGTCAACGTGCGCGTAGTGACGGTTGTCACTCTCGTACTCAACGTGCGCCGTCGCAATCGTGATGCCACGCTCGCGCTCTTCCGGGGCGTTGTCGATCTGGTCGTAACCCTTGACCTCACCACCGTGCTTCTCAGCCATCACCTTCGTCAGTGCTGCCGTCAGCGTCGTCTTGCCATGGTCAACGTGACCAATCGTGCCTACGTTAACGTGCGGTTTTGTTCTCTCAAATTTCTCTTTAGACATAGCCCTAATTCCCGGGTTAAGTGATCGCGGCCGTGGCCGCTCCTACGATGCTTTCTTCATGACCAAATCCGCAACATTCTGCGGCACTTCCGAGTACTTCTGAAACTCCATTGTGTACACAGCTCGTCCCTGGCTCATTGAGCGCAGGTCCGTGGCATAACCGAACATCTCGGCCAGCGGTACCTCGGCGCGAATGACTTTGCCCGCGGGCGTGTCATCCATACCCTGTGGAAGACCGCGCCGGCGATTCAAATCGCCCATCACGTCTCCCATGTAATCTTCCGGCGTCACCACCTCGACTTTCATGATCGGCTCAAGCAGTACCGGGTCCGCCTTGGCGGCCCCTTCACGAAAGCCCATACTTCCCGCGATCTTAAATGCCATTTCGCTCGAGTCAACGTCGTGATACGAGCCGTCGTACAAAGTTACCCTGACATCGACGACCGGGTACCCGGCAACAACGCCATTTTCCATCTGCTCCTGCACGCCCTTGTCCACCGCCGGAATGTACTCTTTCGGCACCGCGCCGCCAACGATCTCATTCGCGAATTCGTATCCGCTTCCTGCCTCCGCGGGTTCGATTCTCAGGTAGACATGACCATACTGCCCACGTCCACCCGTCTGGCGTATGAACTTGTATTCCTCTTCCACCGTCTTGCGAATCGTCTCGCGATACGCGACCTGCGGCTTGCCTACATTGGCCACAACGCTGAACTCGCGCTTCATGCGATCGACGATGATATCGAGGTGCAATTCGCCCATCCCCGAAATGATCGTCTGGTTGGACTCCTCGTCCGTATGGACGCGGAACGATGGGTCTTCCTTCGCGAGCTTCTGCAACGCGAGGCCCATCTTGTCCTGGTCAGCCTTCGTCTTCGGCTCGACCGCCACGGAGATAACCGGCTCCGGAAACTCCATGCGCTCGAGCGTAATCTGTTGTTTCAGATCGCACAGCGTGTCACCCGTCGTGACATCCTTGAGACCAACAGCCGCGGCAATGTCGCCCGCGAATACTTCCTTGATCTCCTGCCGATCGTTCGAGTGCATCTGCAAAATACGGCCGATGCGCTCTTTCCTGCTTTTCACCGGGTTGAAAATCGTGTCACCCGAGTTCAACACCCCTGAATAGACCCGGAAGAACGTCAGGTTGCCGACGAAGGGATCCGTCGCAATCTTGAACGCCAGCGCTGCGAATGGCTCATTATCATCAGCCGGGCGCGCCGCTTCCGTATCTTCGTCGATATGCCCCGTAATTGCCGGGACGTCGACGGGGGACGGCATGAAGTCGATGACTGCGTCGAGCATCGCCTGCACACCTTTGTTCTTGAACGCCGAGCCACACATCGTCACCACGATTTCGTTTGACAATGTGCGGGCTCGCAAACCCTTGCGGATCTGCTCATCCGACAGCTCGCCATCTTCCAGGAACTTGTCCAGCAGTTCCTCGTCGCCTTCGGCGGCTGCCTCAACCATCTTCTCGCGCCAGACTTCCGCATCCGCACGCAATTCTTCGGGAATCTCACGAGCCTCATAGGTAGTCCCCATGTTGCTCTCATCCCAGTAGATCGCCCGCATATGAATCAGGTCGATCACACCGGCAAACTTCTCTTCCGCCCCAATCGGCAATTGAATCGGTACCGCGTTCGCCCCCAGGCGCTCCCTGACCTGCTCGACAACCCGCAGATAGTCGGCGCCGGCACGATCCATCTTGTTTACGAAGATCATGCGCGGCACGGCGTACTTGTTGCCCTGCCGCCAGACTGTTTCGGTCTGCGGTTCGACGCCGCCGACCGAACACAATACGGTGACCGCGCCGTCGAGAACGCGCAAGCTGCGCTCAACCTCGATGGTGAAATCGACGTGCCCCGGCGTATCGATAATGTTTACGCGATGCTCGTCGAACTGGCCGTCCATGCCACTCCAGAAGCAGGTCGTCGCAGCCGACGTAATCGTGATGCCACGCTCTTGTTCCTGCTCCATCCAGTCCATGACGGCCGCGCCATCATGTACCTCACCCATCTTGTGGCTTACGCCGGTATAAAAGAGGACTCGTTCCGTCGTTGTTGTCTTGCCCGCATCAATATGGGCCATGATGCCAATATTGCGATAACGCTCGATAGGTGTTGAACGGGCCACGACAAGGTTCTGGTCAAGACGACTATTAGCCGCTTACCAGCGATAGTGCGAGAACGCTTTGTTGGCTTCCGCCATACGGTGCGTATCTTCTTTTTTCTTTACCGCAGTGCCGCGGTTTTCAGCGGCATCGAGCAGCTCGTGGGCAAGGCGGTGTGCCATCGACTTCTCACTGCGCCTGCGCGCAGCATCGATTACCCAGCGCATAGCCAGCGTCTGGCGGCGAGCCGGACGAACTTCGACCGGTACCTGGTAAGTTGCACCACCGACGCGGCGTGACTTCACCTCGACGACCGGTTTCACGTTCTCCAGCGCCGTCTCCAGCAGTTCGAGTGCCTTTTCTCCGGTGTTCGTCTCGCGATCGGAAATGCGATCGAGAGCACCATAGATGATCCGCTCGGCAACCGACTTCTTGCCGTCATTCATGATCATGTTCATGAATTTCGCGAGCAATTCGCTCTTGTACTTCGGATCAGGAAGGATCGTACGCTTTGGTGCCTGTGTTCTTCTGGACATATTTGTCTCTTTAATAATTCGCGGCCGTGGCCGCTCCTACAATTTGGTTCGCGGCCAATGGCCGCTCGTACAAGCGGCGACCCGCCGCGATTCGTTTAAGATTTCGGACGCTTGGTGCCGTACTTTGAGCGACCCTGGCGACGATCCGAAACGCCGGCACAGTCAAGCGTGCCGCGAATGGTGTGATAACGCACACCTGGAAGATCCTTTACTCGACCGCCGCGAATCAGCACAACACTATGCTCTTGCAGGTTGTGGCCTTCACCGCCGATGTAACTTGTTACTTCGAAGCCGTTCGTCAGGCGGACACGAGCAACCTTCCGCATGGCCGAGTTCGGCTTCTTCGGCGTCGTCGTATACACACGCGTGCAAACACCGCGTTTTTGCGGGCTGGCATCGAGCGCCGGAACCGCACTTTTCACACGCTTTGTTGCGCGAGGCTTACGTACTAACTGATTCACTGTGGCCATGGGCCTTCTCTTCTCTTGTCTGGTTACAGAATAAAGCTTAGCTGTTGTACTTTGTGCGCCGAAATAAACGCGCGCACCCGGCCGCTGGACGTCTCTCACGCCAGTGATCGGGAAATATGAGGCTCGCCCTTGCGGACAAACCCTTAAATATTCGGGGCCAGCCTTGCGGCTAGCCCCGGGGTCAAGGGCGGGCATTTTAGTGATGCGCGAGACACAGTGTCAAGCAGGCATCGTCTGCAGCCCGCCACGGCCGCTAAGTTATTGTTTTTACTAAGCGGTTGTTGTTTCTTCGCCACCCTCGGGCGCGGCATCGACCTCAACAGGCGCAACAACATCCGCCGCTGCCTCCGCCTCAATCTCCGCTGCTTCCTCATCGGCCGCGGCTGCCGAAGCCTCCGCCAACTGATTCTCCTCGAGCTCTTTGAGCTGATCGGCAAAATCCTGCTCGCGCGTGCGCCGACGCTCGGCGTGGTGCGCAAAGCCGGTTCCCGCCGGGATCAGGCGGCCCACAATAACGTTCTCCTTGAGTCCGCGAAGCTCATCGCGCAAGCCACGAACCGACGCTTCGGTCAGAACCCGGGTCGTTTCCTGGAACGATGCGGCCGAAATGAACGACTCAGTCGCCAGCGACGCCTTCGTAATACCCAGCAACACGGGGTCCGCGGTCAGCTCTTCCTTGTTCTGAGCCTGGAGTTGCTCGGCCTCTTCAAGGAAACGTGCCTTGTCGATCTGCTCGCCGCGCAGGTAGTTGCTCTCGCCGGGCGTGGCAACAATGACCTTTCTCAGCATCTGGCGAATGATCACCTCGATGTGCTTGTCATTGATCTTCACGCCCTGCAGACGGTAAACATCCTGGATTTCGCGAACAAGGTAATCGGCCAGATTCTCGACGCCGCGAAGGCGCAGGATATCGTGCGGGTTCGGCTCACCGTCCGCAATGATTTCACCCCGTGCAACCTGCTCACCTTCGAACACGTTGAGGTGGCGCCACTTCGGAATCAGCTCCTCGTAACTCTCGCCCGCCTCATCCGTAATGACGAGACGACGTTTGCCCTTGGTCTCCTTACCGAAGCTCACTGTACCCGTGTGCTCCGCCATGATCGCCGGATCTTTCGGCTTGCGCGCTTCGAACAAGTCAGCGACGCGCGGCAGACCACCCGTGATATCACGAGTCTTGGAAGACGCCTGCGGGATACGTGCAATAACGTCACCCACTGAGACCTTCGCGCCGTCAGCCATCGAGATGATGGCGCCGACTGGCAATGCGTACACGGCCGGAATTTCAGTGTTGGCGAAGCAGATTTCATTGCCTTCGTCATCGATCAGTTTTGCCACCGGGCGCAGATCCTTGCCTGCCCCTCCACGACTCTTCGGATCGAGTACGACAATGCTGGTCAGTCCGGTGAACTCGTCGACTTGCTCGGTAACCGTAATGCCGTCGATGAAATCCTCGAACTTGATCTTGCCTTCGACTTCCGTGACTACCGGGTGGGTATGCGGGTCCCAGTTCGCGACGATCTGGCCTTGCTTGACTTCGGCCCCGTCCTGAATCGTGATAGTTGCGCCATAAGGAACCTTGTAACGCTCGCGCTCGCGGCCCATCTCGTTAACCACCGAGATTTCACCAGAACGTGAAACGGCAACCAGGTAGCCCTTGTGGTGGGCAACTGTCTTGATGTTCAGGAGCTTCGCGACACCGTTCGACTTGATTTCAATGTTGTTGATCGCTGCAGAACGGGATGCCGCACCACCAATATGGAAGGTACGCATCGTCAGCTGCGTGCCCGGCTCACCAATCGACTGGGCTGCAATTACGCCAACAGCCTCACCGATGTTGATGCGGTGGCCACGGGCCAAATCACGGCCATAACACTGCGAGCACACACCGTAGCGGATTTCACAGGTAATCGGAGAGCGAACCATCACGTTATCGATCGAGAGCTCTTCGAGACGCTGCACGGTTGCTTCGTCGAGCATCGTGCCCGCATCAAACGCGACCTTGTCAGAACCCGGAATCATCACCGGCTCTGCCAGTACACGACCCAATACACGCTCGGTCAGAGGCTCGACGATATCGCCGCCTTCGACGATCGGCGCCATTGCTACACCGTTGCGAGTTTCACAATCCACTTCGGTGACCACGAGATCCTGAGCAACATCGACGAGGCGACGCGTCAGGTAACCTGAGTTGGCGGTCTTTAGTGCCGTATCGGCAAGACCTTTACGAGCGCCGTGAGTCGAGATGAAGTACTGCAGAACGTCCAAGCCTTCGCGGAAGTTAGCCGTAATCGGCGTCTCGATAATCGAGCCGTCCGGCTTGGCCATCAGACCACGCATACCAGCAAGCTGGCGAATCTGCGCGGCCGAACCACGAGCACCGGAGTCGGCCATCATGTAAATCGAGTTGAACGATTCCTGCTCGACCTTCTTGCCCTTGGCGTCTTTGACAGTTTCCGAGCCGAGCTTATCCATCATCGCTTTGGCGATCTGCTCGTTGGTCCGCGACCAGATGTCGACAACCTTGTTGTAACGCTCGCCGTCAGTCACAAGACCCGAACCGTACTGGTCCTGGATTTCCTTGACCTCGGTCTCCGCTGCAGCAAGGATCGCTTCCTTGTTCTCCGGGACAACCATGTCATTCACGCCGATCGAGATACCGGCCTTCGTCGCGAGACGGAAGCCCATGTACATCAGTCGGTCAGCAAATACGACTGTCTTCTTGAGACCAAGCTGGCGGTAACACGCATTGATGACATTCGAGATTGCCTTCTTCGACATCGCTCGATTGATATGCGTGAACTCCATACCTTTCGGCAGGATGTCCGACAGCAATGCGCGTCCGACCGTCGTATCGAGGATTTTTGTTACCTCCTCGAGCTCGCCGTCTTCGTTTGCTTCATGGACCGTGACTCGAACCTTGACTTGCGCCTGCAGTTCCGCGGCGCCGGTTTCGAAGGCACGACGGGCTTCATCCAGACTCGCGAGAATCATCCCCTCGCCTTTCGCATTAACTCTCGTGCGGGTCATGTAGTAGAGACCCAGCACGACGTCCTGCGACGGCACGATGATCGGATCGCCATTGGCCGGCGACAAGATATTGTTCGACGACATCATCAGGGCACGAGCTTCAAGCTGCGCCTCAATCGATAGCGGCACGTGCACGGCCATCTGGTCACCGTCAAAGTCGGCGTTGAATGCCGTACATACCAGCGGATGCAGCTGGATAGCCTTGCCTTCGATGAGTACCGGCTCAAATGCCTGGATACCAAGACGGTGAAGGGTCGGCGCGCGGTTCAGCATGACCGGGTGTTCGCGAATAACTTCTTCGAGAATATCCCAGACTTCCGCGCCTTCGCGCTCAACCAGTCGCTTGGCAGCCTTGATCGTCGTCGCTTCACCTCGCAATTGCAGCTTTGAGAAGATAAACGGCTTGAAGAGTTCAAGTGCCATCTTCTTCGGCAGCCCACATTGGTGCAGCTTAAGCGTTGGTCCAACCACGATTACGGAACGACCCGAGTAGTCAACGCGCTTGCCAAGCAGGTTCTGGCGGAAACGACCTTGCTTGCCCTTGATCATGTCGGCGAGCGACTTCAGCGGGCGCTTGTTCGTGCCCGTGATAGCTCGGCCGCGACGACCGTTATCAAGCAGCGCGTCGACCGACTCCTGCAGCATGCGCTTCTCATTGCGAACAATGATATCCGGAGCATTCAGCTCGAGGAGGCGACGCAAGCGGTTGTTGCGGTTGATAACACGGCGGTACAGATCATTGAGGTCCGACGTGGCAAAACGGCCACCATCCAGCGGCACCAGCGGACGCAGATCCGGCGGCAGCACAGGCAGGACAGTCAGAACCATCCATTCCGGCTTGTTGCCCGACTCGACGAACGACTCGATCAGCTTCAGTCGCTTGGACAGACGCTTGATCTTGGTCTCTGAACGCGTAGCACCCATGTCTTCCCTGACCTGCACGATTTCACGTTGCAGGTCGATCGTCATGAGCATTTCGCGAACAGCCTCGGCGCCCATGCGAGCGTCGAACTCGTCGCCATACTGCTCAAGCGCGTCGAGGTACATATCGTCAGTCATGAGCTGACCACGCTCGAGTTCGGTCATGCCCGGTTCGACGACCACAAAGGCCTCGAAATAAAGGACACGCTCGATCTCGCGCAGCGTCATGTCGAGCATGAGGCCGATACGTGATGGCAATGACTTCAGGAACCAGATATGCGCAACCGGGCTGGCCAGCTCGATGTGCGCCATGCGCTCGCGGCGAACCTTGGTCTGTGTGACCTCAACGCCGCACTTCTCGCAGACTACTCCGCGGTGCTTCAGGCGCTTGTACTTGCCGCACAGGCACTCGTAGTCCTTTATCGGGCCAAAGATCTTGGCACAAAACAGGCCATCACGCTCTGGCTTGAACGTACGGTAGTTAATCGTTTCAGGTTTCTTGACTTCACCAAACGACCAGGACCGGACCATGTCGGGAGACGCCAGACCGATGCGGATTGCATCGAAGTCGTCGACCGGGTTCTGATACTTGAAAAGCTTCAGGAGATCTTTCATTAGTCTGTCTCCAGCTCAATGTTGATGCCCAAGGAACGAATTTCCTTGACCAGTACGTTGAACGATTCCGGCATGCCGGCATCCATGTAGTGCTCACCGTCCACGATGTTTTTGTACATCTTGGTACGCCCCTGAACGTCGTCCGATTTAACCGTCAGCATTTCCTGCAGTGTGTAGGCAGCGCCGTAGGCTTCGAGTGCCCAGACCTCCATCTCACCGAAGCGCTGACCACCGAACTGCGCCTTACCACCCAGCGGCTGCTGCGTGACGAGCGAGTAAGGTCCGGTCGAACGTGCATGCATTTTGTCGTCTACCAGGTGATTGAGCTTCAACATGTACATGTAGCCGACGGTAACGTCGCGATCGAATTTCTCGCCCGTGCGACCGTCATACAAGGTTGACTGACCCGAAACATCAAGGTCCGCGAGTTCGAGGAGACCCTTGATCTCTTCTTCTGTCGCGCCATCGAATACCGGTGTAGCCGTCGGCACGCCGTTGGTCAGGTTGCCCGCAAGCTCAAGCACTTCTTCGTCGGTGAACGACTTGATGTCCTCGACCTTGCCGCCTGTCTTGTTGTAGACCGCCTCCAGGAACTTCCTGAGCTGGGCAATCGATTCCTGGGCCTTGAGCATCTCGTTGATCTTGTTACCAACGCCCTTCGCCGCCCAGCCAAGGTGCGTTTCCAGCACCTGCCCGACGTTCATACGCGACGGAACACCCAGCGGGTTCAACACGATATCAACGGGGTTACCGTTCTCAAGGTACGGCATGTCTTCGACCGGAACGATCGTCGAGATAACGCCCTTGTTTCCATGACGGCCAGCCATCTTGTCGCCCGGCTGGATGCGGCGCTTGACGGCCAGGTAAACCTTGACCATCTTGAGCACGCCCGGAGCGAGGTCGTCGCCGGCGGTGATCTTCGTCTTCTTCTCTTCGAAGCGCTGATCGAACTCGTCGCGCTGCGCCTTGAGGCGTTCAAACGCCTTCTGCAGCTGTTCGTTCGCATCGTCGTTCTTGAGACGAATCTCGAACCACTGCTCGCGAGGCAATTCTTCAATGTAGGCCTTGGTGATCTTCGAGCCGGATTTCAGCTTGTTCGGTCCACCCTGGGCCATCTTGCCTGTCAGCATGCGCTCGACACGCTCGTAGATATCCTCTTCAAGGATACGCAACGTATCGTCGAGATCTTTGCGAACCGCCTCGAGTTCCGATTTTTCGATCGACAGTGCGCGCAGGTCTTTTTCAACACCATCGCGCGTGAAGACGCGAACGTCGATGACTGTGCCGTCCATTCCAGGCGGTACACGCAGCGACGTATCTTTCACGTCGGATGCCTTCTCACCAAAGATGGCACGCAGCAGCTTCTCTTCCGGCGTCAACTGGGTTTCGCCCTTCGGCGTCACCTTGCCGACGAGAATGTCACCGGCATTAACTTCAGCGCCGATAAACGCGATGCCCGACTCGTCAAGCTTTGCAAGGGCAGCATCACCAACGTTCGGTATGTCCGACGTAATGTCCTCAGGCCCAAGCTTGGTGTCACGCGCGACACACTGCAGCTCTTCGATGTGGATTGTCGTGAAACGATCTTCCTTGACGACGCGCTCCGAAATCAGGATTGAATCTTCGAAGTTGTAACCATTCCAGGGCATGAACGCGACGAGCAGATTCTGGCCAAGCGCCAGCTCACCCATATCCGTCGACGGACCGTCGGCGAGCACGTCACCGGCAGCAATCGAGTCGCCGTTCTTCACGAGCGGGCGCTGGTTGATACAGGTGTTCTGGTTAGATCGTGTGTACTTGGTCAGGTTGTAGATATCCACGCCTGGCTCAGCGGCCGTCGTCTCATCATCATTGACGCGCACGACGATGCGTGACGCGTCGACCGAATCGACATAACCGCCGCGGCGAGCGACAACGGTCACGCCGGAATCAATCGCAACCGCGCGTTCAATGCCGGTGCCGACGAGCGGCGCCTCGGCGCGCAGTGTCGGTACTGCCTGGCGTTGCATATTCGATCCCATAAGCGCGCGGTTAGCATCATCGTGCTCAAGGAACGGAATGAGTGCAGCTGCGACCGATACGATCTGGCGCGGGCTGACGTCCATGTAATTGACATCTGCTGGCGGGGCCAGGGTTGTTTCGTTCTTGTAGCGCACAGCCACGAAGTCTTCGACGAACTTGCCGTTCTTATCAAGTTCAGCATTGGCCTGCGCGACCATGTACTGGCTTTCCTCGATCGCCGACAGGTATTCGATCTCGGACGTCACCTTGCTGTTCACAACTTTACGATACGGCGTCTCAAGGAATCCGTACTCGTTTGTGCGCGCATAGACAGCCAGCGAGTTGATCAGGCCGATATTCGGGCCTTCAGGTGTCTCAATCGGGCACACACGACCATAGTGAGTCGGGTGCACGTCGCGAACCTCGAAGCCAGCGCGTTCACGCGTCAGGCCACCCGGCCCAAGTGCCGACACACGGCGCTTGTGAGTAACTTCTGACAGCGGGTTGTTCTGGTCCATGAACTGCGACAACTGGCTGGAGCCGAAGAATTCCTTAACGGCGGCCGCAACCGGCTTCGCGTTAATCATCTCCTGCGGCATCAGGCCATCAGCCTCAGCCTGGGTCAGGCGCTCTTTGACAGCGCGCTCGACGCGGACCAGGCCGACGCGGAATGCGTTCTCAGCCATCTCACCGACACTACGTACACGTCGGTTACCAAGATGGTCAATATCATCAACCGTGCCGAAACCGTTACGGATGTTGATCAGGGTCGACAGGACATCAAGGATGTCGTCCTTATCGAGTACGCCAATGCCTTCCGAGTTGTCACGACCGACTCGTCGGTTGAACTTCATCCGGCCAACAGCTGACAGGTCATAGCGATCGGGATTGAAGAACAGGTTCTGGAACAGGTTCTCCGCCGCTTCCTTGGTAGGCGGCTCGCCCGGACGCATCATGCGGTAGATTTCGACGAGCGCTTCGAGGCGCGTCGTCGATGGGTCTATGTTCAGCGTATTGGAGATAAACGGCCCGTGGTCCAGGTCGTTAACGTACAAGCAACGAATATGCTCGATACCGGCTTCGATCAGTTGCGCGACGAGTTCGTCGGTCAGCTCTGTGTTGGCCGCCGCCAGCAGCTCGCCGGTTTCCGTGTCCACAATATCGTTGGCCAGGATCTTGCCTTCAAGGTACTCGTTGGGCACGACCAGCCTGTCGACCGTGGATTTCTCCATGTCGCGAACATGCTTTGCCGTAATCCGCTTGCCCTCTTCGACAATGACCTTGCGGCCCAGCTTGATCTCAAAGCTCGCCGTTTCGCCTCGCAGCCTCTCTGGTACGAGACCCATCTTGATCTCTTTCTCGGAGAGGTAAAAATCGACGTTCTCGAAGAACAGATCGAGCATTTCCTCGTTGTTCATTTCGAGCGCACGCAGGATGATCGTTACCGGCAGCTTGCGGCGACGGTCGATACGCGCGAATACGCAGTCCTTCGGATCGAACTCCATGTCGAGCCACGAACCGCGGTAGGGAATAACACGCGCAGAGAACAGCAACTTGCCCGAGCTGTGCGTCTTGCCTTTGTCGTGATCGAAGAACACGCCAGGTGAACGATGCAACTGCGACACGATGACCCGCTCGGTACCGTTAATGACAAACGTACCGTGGTCGGTCATCAACGGCATTTCACCGAGATAGACTTCCTGCTCGCGAATGTCCTTGACCGGCTTCGGCGTACCGCTGGCTTCCTTGTCATAGATGACGAGGCGGACCAGGACCCGAATCGGCGCCGCATAGGTCAGACCACGCATCTGACATTCCTTGACGTCAAATACCGGCTGGCCCAGGCGGTAGCTCACGTACTCGAGAGCCGCGTTGCCTGAATAGCTGACAATCGGAAACACCGACTGGAATGCGGCGTGCAGGCCGATATCCCCACGGTCTTCGATTGTCTTGTCTGATTGCAGGAACTTGTTGTACGAATCCACCTGGATCGACAACAGGTACGGCACGTCCAAAGTCGTCGGACGTTTGCCAAAGTTCTTGCGGATTCGCTTTTTCTCAGTGAATGAGTATGCCATTCGAGAAGTCCTCGTTAGCCTTCTTTAGTTACAGACGCGAGCAAGCAGCCAGCCGCAATGCGACTGGCTGCTCACCCGACTTTTTCCGATGCAGATCGCTCAATGTAGGGACGGCGGCTATAGCCGCGAATCCTTACTTGACCTCAACTGATGCGCCGGCTTCTTCAAGCTGCTTCTTGACGTCTTCTGCTTCGTCTTTGGCAACCGCTTCCTTAATCGTCGACGGTGCGCCTTCAACAGTGTCCTTGGCTTCCTTGAGGCCGAGCCCGGTGAGGGCGCGAACAGCCTTAATGACAGAAACCTTGTTACTACCGAAGCTCGTCATTACGACGTCGAACTCGGTCTTCTCTTCAGCAGCTGCGCCTGCATCAGCGGCAGGGCCGGCGGCAACAGCTACAGGAGCAGCAGCGGATACGCCCCACTCTTCTTCGAGCATCTTGACGAGCTCTACAACTTCCATAATGGGTTTTGCGCTCAATTCTTTGAGCAGGTCTTCGTTTGACAGTGCCATTTTCTATTACCTCTAAATTACAATTCCTGAGTCAGGAAATATTTTCAGTTCAATAACCTTAAGCAGCTTCCTGCTCGCCACGCGCGGACATTGTCCGGGCCAGCATCGCAGGAGGTTCTGCAAGTGTGCGTACCAATTGGCTCATCGGTGCTACGAACACGCCAAGCAACATTGCGCGCGCCTGATCCAGCGTCGGCAAATCAGCCAACATAGCGAGATCAGACCCGGGCATAACTTGCCCACCGGCCGAAAGCGAAACCGCCTGAAGAGCATCGTGCTCCTTGGCGAAATTCTTGATAACCCTGGCAGCGGCACCTGGATCTTCTTTTGCAAACGCGAGCAGAATTGGTCCTTTGAGCGTGTCCTGCATGCACTCAAATTCTGTGCCTTTAACGGCGCGACGTGCCAACGTGTTTTTGACCACACGCAGGTATACGCCGGCGTCACGCGCTTCTTTGCGCAACTCCGTCATCTGTGCAACAGAAAGACCTCTGTACTCAGCCGCAACGGCTGTAACAGCATCTCCTGCAACCGTGTTTACCTCTTTGACAAGAGCTTTCTTGTCTTCGAGTCTCAGTGCCATAACAACTCCTGGCTTACGATACGGTTACTTAAAATGAGCGAGGACAAGCCTCACTCCCCAATAAGGGAATCCAGTCCCTTGTCGGATGGGCAACCGTCGCCAGAACAATCTGACTCAGGTAACACCATCTGCACAGGCCGTTATTAAGACCGGGAATCAACCCGGTCACCTGTGGTCTTCGACGATCGCCACGTCCGTGTGGCTACGCGCGAATGTCCGTGGTGGCACATTCACGAATTTCACAGGGGACACGGTATTCCGTGTCCCCAATACTTTTAGGCGTCTACAGAAGCCCGATCGACCGACACGCCCGGCCCCATGGTCGAGGAGACGGTCAGTTTCTTGACGAACTGGCCTTTGGCCGACGCAGGCTTGCCCTTCTTGAGGTCAGCCAGCAGCGCGTTCAGGTTCTCTGTTAATGCGTCAACAGCAAAATCCGCGCGACCAATCGCGCAATGGATGATGCCGGCCTTGTCCGTACGGTAACGAACCTGTCCAGCCTTCGCGTTCTTGACGGCGGTTTCGACATCCGCGGTGACCGTGCCAACCTTCGGGTTCGGCATCAGGCCGCGCGGGCCGAGAATCTGACCCAGCTGCCCAACTACGCGCATGGCGTCCGGGGTAGCAATGACAACGTCAAAATTCATCTCGCCTTTCTTGACGTCTTCGGCCAGGTCTTCAAAACCCACGATATCAGCGCCGGCCGCCTTGGCTTTATCGGCGTTCTCACCCTGCGCAAACACAGCAACACGAACCGTCTTGCCGGTACCGTTCGGCAGTACCGTCGAACCACGTACAACCTGGTCGGACTTTCGCGGGTCTACGCCGAGATTGACAGAAACATCGATACTCTCCGGGAACTTGGCTGTTGCCAGCTCCTTCACGAGACCGAGGGCTTCCTCAATGATGTAGGCCTTCGCAGAGTCCACCTTCTCGCGAGCCGCCTGCTTTCTCTTGCTCAGATTGGCCATTACTTCACTCCCTCTGTCTCGATACCCATGCTCCGAGCCGTGCCGGCTACTGTACGCACAGCGGCATCCATGTCGGCCGCGGTCAGGTCGGGCATCTTCGTCGTGGCAATCTCTTCGAGCTGCGCACGGTTTACTTTGCCAACTTTGTCCGTGTTTGGCGTACCGGAACCCTTGGGGATACCAGCGGCCTTACGCAGCAGGACAGCGGCGGGAGGCGTCTTGGAAATGAAAGTAAAACTGCGATCCGAATAGACCGTAATAATTACCGGAATCGGCAGACCGGGCTCAGTACCCTGGGTCTGCGCGTTGAAGGCCTTGCAGAACTCCATGATATTGACGCCGTGCTGACCGAGGGCAGGACCAACTGGCGGCGATGGGTTCGCCTGGCCGGCCGGGACCTGCAGCTTGATATAGCTGGCAACTTTCTTAGCCATTTGTAATTACCTCTGCGAGTTCAAACGCTCTTGCGAGCTCCTCGTGTGTGTTTCCGTACGAGCGGCGATTCGCCGCGATACAATTCGCGGCCAGTGGCCGCTCCTACGACTTCTCTACCTGGCCGAAATCGAGCTCCACAGGAGTCGACCGGCCCAAAATCTGTACTGCAACCTGCAGCCTGTTCTTCTCGTAATTGACCTGCTCGACGACCCCGGAGAAGTCGTTGAACGGTCCATCCGTGACGCGTACGACCTCGCCCGGCTCGAACAGTACCTTCGGCCGAGGTTTGTCGACGCCTTCCTGGACGCGCTGCAGAATACGATCTGCCTCTTTTTCGGTAATCGGCGCCGGTCTGTCACTCGACCCACCGATAAAACCGAGTACCTTCGGCACTTCCTTGACGAGATGCCAGGTCTCATCGTCCATTTCCATCTGCACGAGCACGTAGCCCGGGAAGAACTTACGTTCGCTGCGACGCTTCTGGCCTTCCCGCATCTCAACTACTTCTTCGGTCGGAACCAGGATCTCACCAAATTTGTCCTGCAATCCCATGCGCTCGACGCGCTCCTCGAGCGCACTCTTTACGCGATGCTCGAAATTCGAGTAGGCGTGCACGATGTACCAGCGTAAGGCCACTTAGAAAGTCCTTTATCCTACAAGTCTGCGAGTCAGCCAGAGCAGACCCGAATCCAGCGCCCAGAAGAACAGCATCATGACCAGCGTAAACACGAACACGGCAATAGCGGTTTGCGTCGTCTCCTGCTTCGTTGGCCATACGACCTTTCGAATCTCGACGCGAGAGCCCTGGATGAAGTGCCAAAGACGCTGCCCTTGCATGCTGGTCATCGCAATTGCGATACCTGCAGCCGTACCACCAAGCACCATGAGTACGCGAACTGCCTGAGGGAAGTCGCTCTCAAAGTAGTAGTACGCATAGAGTCCGCCCACCAATGAAACTGCCGCAATCAGCAATTTGATGGTGTCGAGGACACCGCTCTGACTTGTTTCTGTCTGTGCACTCATTTAAATGTATCGCGGCCGGTGGCCGCTCCTACCTAAGTGGCAGGCCAGGAGGGAATCGAACCCCCAACCTGCGGTTTTGGAGACCGCCGCTCTGCCAATTGAGCTACTGGCCTGTCGCGCCCTGCCTTTTTTAAAAAGATCGCGGCCAATGGCCGCTCCTACGGTCAGACTCGCCGCCCGTACGAGCGGCGACCCGCCGCGAATCCTTACTCAATAATTTTAGCTACAACACCGGCGCCAACAGTACGGCCACCTTCGCGAATAGCGAAGCGCAGTCCATCTTCCATGGCGATCGGGGCAATCAGGTCTACAACCATCTGCACGTTGTCGCCCGGCATCACCATCTCGGTGCCTTCCGGCAACTCGCAAGCACCCGTCACGTCCGTCGTGCGGAAGTAAAACTGCGGACGATAGCCCTTGAAGAACGGCGTGTGACGACCGCCCTCATCCTTCGTCAGGATGTAAACCTCGGCCTCGAACTTCGTGTGCGGCGTGATCGATCCCGGCTTCGCCAGTACCTGGCCACGCTCCACTTCTTCACGCTTGGTGCCACGCAGCAGTACGCCAACGTTGTCGCCAGCCTCGCCACGGTCCAAAAGCTTCCTGAACATCTCGACGCCCGTGCAGGTCGTCTTTTCCGTGTCCTTGATGCCCACGATCTCGATCTCGTCACCCACCGTAACGACGCCACGTTCGATGCGCCCGGTTACAACGGTGCCTCGACCGGAGATAGAGAACACGTCCTCGACCGGCATCAGGAAGTCACCATCAATGGCGCGCTCCGGCTGCGGTATGTAAGAGTCCATCTCTTCGATCAGCTTCAGAACCGACGGAATACCAATGTCCGAGGTATCGCCTTCAAAGGCCTTCAGCGCTGAACCCGTTACGATCGGCGTGTCATCACCCGGGAACTCGTAGGTCGACAGAAGATCACGGATCTCCATCTCTACCAGCTCCAGCAGCTCGTCGTCATCAACCTGGTCGGCCTTGTTCATGTACACAACAATGTACGGAACGCCTACCTGGCGAGCCAAAAGGATGTGCTCACGCGTCTGCGGCATCGGGCCGTCAGCAGCACTGACCACCAGGATCGCGCCGTCCATCTGCGCGGCACCCGTGATCATGTTCTTCACGTAGTCAGCGTGTCCCGGGCAGTCAACGTGCGCGTAGTGACGGTTGTCACTCTCGTACTCAACGTGCGCCGTCGCAATCGTGATGCCACGCTCGCGCTCTTCCGGGGCGTTGTCGATCTGGTCGTAACCCTTGACCTCACCACCGTGCTTCTCAGCCATCACCTTCGTCAGTGCTGCCGTCAGCGTCGTCTTGCCATGGTCAACGTGACCAATCGTGCCTACGTTAACGTGCGGTTTTGTTCTCTCAAATTTCTCTTTAGACATAGCCCTAATCTCTAAGGTTTTAAGGTTTACGAAAAATCTCTTTTTCCTGCAATCGCGGCCATGGCCGCTCGTACTCTCATTTTATCTGGAGCCCACACCCGGATTTGAACCGGGGACCTCTTCCTTACCAAGGAAGTGCTCTGCCCCTGAGCTATGTGGGCAAACTCATCACCGAGTGCACATCCTTCCTAATGGAGCGGGTGATGGGAATCGAACCCACATCATCAGCTTGGAAGGCTGAGGTTCTACCGTTGAACTACACCCGCCTTTTCAAATCGCCGCCCTATATAAGGTGTAACGACCGTTGTTCTTTCGCCTCGCGCCGACAAAGCATCAAATCACTCATTTCGCGCCTTTTTCGGGCGTGCAAAAATCCTGACAGTCACTCATGACCAACCGTCCGGATTTCATAATTCATATTCTGTGTCGTCGCGTTGCCGGGCCAGTCTGATCGCTCAGCCGGACCACCATCTGGTGGAGGGGGTAGGATTCGAACCTACGTAGGCATAGCCAGCAGATTTACAGTCTGCCCTCGTTGACCGCTTGAGTACCCCTCCGGTACGCAAGCCGGGCATTTTCTAACCAGACAGGCCCCACTGTCAACAGCTAAACGCCTGTTTTTTTATGTTTTGATCGGGGCAGGATTGTACCCGAAACCGTTGGCGGATGAAGCATTGCGGCAAAATCAGGCGTTCAGGGCCCAATGCCAGGGCTCGTAGATGAACCCAGCCGGGTTATTTCGAGGGTAAGACATTGAGAACCCGTAAGACTCGGCGTTCTCCTGCAACCAGCGAAATGCGCCTGAATTCTCGAATTCCTCGGTCAGCGGACGTGAACCTGGCGTCGCGATGTCGACAGCCCGGCCCGTGTGGTGCTCGCTATGGCCGGGAGCCGCGTTCACCGCCAGTATTTCGCTAACCGATTGACCTGCATTGATTTTTTTTCGAATCAGGCGGGCCTGATAATCGATACTGCGATAGCCGGACACGATCAGGAGCAAAATTCCGCCCTCCGCAGCGCCCGCCTGCATCTCAATCCAGCGGGCCGCGGCCTGCGGCGCAAGGCTCTGCATTCGGCCAACCAGGTTAGGCCCGACCTCCACCAGGTCCGTCGCCTCGTCGAAAACCGGCCTGGACCCATCGAGCCCGTAATCCTCGGGAATGCCGAGTTCTGCATGAAGTTCGCGTAGCATATGCGCGATTGTCCCACAGGATTCGGAATTGAGCGAAGACAAGATTTTTGAGACCGATGACGGTTCGGAGCCTTTCCGCTTCAATGCCGGCGTGGCGAGGGTATTTCCGGACATGCTGCAGCGATCGATCCCGGGGTACGCCGCGTCTCTGGAAGCCATCGGTTCACTGGCGGCGCGCTACGTCAGGGCCGGAACCACATGCTACGACCTGGGCTGCTCCCTCGGGGGAGCTACGCTCGCGATGCGCCAGGGTATTCAGCAGCCCTGTTGCCGCATTGTCGCCGTCGACGTGGCGCCAGCCATGATCGAGCGTTGCCGCGAGATGCTAGCCGAAGATGACCGACAACATGGCCCGGAAACAGAAGTCGATCTGGTCGAACGTGATATTCGGGATATCCAGTACTCCAACGCATCGATGGTGGTGCTGAATTACACCTTGCAGTTCGTCGACCGCGCTGACCGCGACGAGCTGGTACAGAACATTTATGCCGGATTGAATGAAGGCGGCTTGCTGGTCCTGTCGGAAAAGGTCGTTGACGAAGACCCTCACATGGAAAGCCTGCTCGTTGACCTGCATCACGAACACAAGCGGCGCAATCACTACAGCACGCTGGAAATTGCGCGCAAACGCGCGGCACTCGAAGACGTCCTGGTGCCCGAGACCGTCGCTGAACACCAGGACCGCCTGATGCGAGCCGGGTTCTCCCAGTCCGCCGTCTGGCTTCGTTATTTTAATTTCGTGTCGATCATCGCGATTCGGTGAGCCCGACGCTGACCATGTTCGACTTCGATGCACTACACGCCTGCCTGGAATCACTGGGGCTCGAGAACTGGAATGAGGAACTCGGCCAGATCCTGCAGGATCGCCTTACGGGCAAGACACACGGTGACTGGGCTCGCTGGAATCAGGTCATTGAAGCGCTACCTGACGCGCGTGGCAATGAAGCCAAACTTCGCGAACTGCTCATGGGCCTGCACCCCTGGCGCAAAGGTCCGCTCGAACTCGACGGGGTATTTATTGACACCGAGTGGCGCAGCGACTGGAAATGGGCCCGGTTAAAAGATGCTATCGCGCCACTCGATGGACGCAATGTCCTCGACGTCGGCTCCGGTAATGGCTACTACGCTCTGGAAATGCGCAGGGCGGGCGCCGCAACGGTAATCGGCGTCGACCCGACGCTGTTGTTCGCCATGCAGTTCCTGGCGATCAACATATTCGAGCAGGACAAATCGGTTTTCATCCTGCCTTTGCGGCTGGAGGAAACGCCGGCGGCAAACGGAGTATTCGACACGACGTTCTCCATGGGAGTCCTTTATCACCAACGCTCCCCGATCAACCATCTCGATCGCCTGCGATCCACATTACGGTCGGGCGGCCAGCTGGTCCTTGAAACGATTTACGTGCCGGGCGAAGAAAGTTACGCGTGCACACCGGTCGACCGGTACGCCCGAATGCGCAATGTGTGGCTGTTGCCAACCCTGGCTGAGCTGACAACCTGGCTGCGCCGCAGCGGCTTTGTGGGTGTCGACATCGCCGACACAACGATAACGACGACCGACGAACAGCGCAGCACCGAATGGATGACATTCGAATCATTGCGCGAGGCACTGGACCCCGAAGATCCAACGAGGACCGTCGAGGGCTGGCCTGCGCCGCGCCGCGTGGTTGTGACCGCACTCGCGCCGTAGTAATTTCGGCAATAACAGAAATTACGGAAAGATCGCCATGCAGATGACGCCGGCCGTCGAGAAGTACGTCCTTCATTGGGGTGAGATGGGAACTCGCTGGGGAACCAACCGAACGGTTGCCCAGATCCAGGCGTTGCTTTACCTGTCCCCCAAACCCTTGCGTGCCGACGAAATTGTCGACCTTCTCTCCGTAGCACGCTCCAACGTGAGCACGAGCATTCGTGAGCTGCAGAGCTACGGATTGGTCCGCATGACCCATGTTCTGGGCGATCGCCGCGACTATTTCGAGTCGCTACACGATGTGTGGGAGTTGTTTCGCGTCATCATCGAGCAGCGCAAGCAGCGAGAGCTGAACCCGACACTTACGATGCTGCGCGGTTGCGCGAACGAAATTGATGGCGAAGAGGAAACGGACCCGATCACAAAAGAGCGCGTCCGCAATATGCTCACGTTTGTAGAAACGACGAGCAGCTGGTACGAGGAAATCAGCGATATTCCGACAAGCACCCTGACCAAGCTCATGGGGCTCGGCAAGAAAATCACCAAGCTCGTCAGGAAATAGGCTCACACCCGGGTTCGATTGTAGAGGTTCCACCGTCGGTCTCGCGCAGGAACCAGACTGACTCCATGTCGCCACCCGAGTCGGGGCCGCCGTGGATTGCTTCGGCGGATCGATAGAAATAGCCGCCTTCAGTGTAGGACCAGGATGCCACCTCGCCGTTGACACACTCGCTGTCCGCGAATTGCCCGGATGTCAGGTAACCCTCTCGCAACACCGACGATGATTGCCACGGTAACGACGCACCAGGCTCGGTTCGCTGCAGCCAGGTCACCGCACCGTTACCTGGGTCTCTGCGCAGATCCTTGATCGAAACGCCCGGGGTTCTCGTCGGTTCCCACGGTATCAGCGCTGTATCAATGATAATCGGCGAGCGAATAATTGACTCGGGATCCGTGTCGTTTACGAAATACAAAATCTGCGCGCCTTGCTCGGAAACGATGTTGAAACCAAGCGACCCGGCAGGCAGAAAAATATAGCCGCCCCGCGGGAGCTCAATATCAGCAATCGTTAGCGAACCCCTGAGCACGAATATTTCCGTTGACCGACCCGGTGCACCACCGCTCGTCCCCTGCCAAGCCGGCGGAAGATCGATACGATTACTCGTGCGTCGAGTCTGCGGATTACCCGCCATCTGCTTCGCACGAATTCCGGGCATGCTTGCCATGAACACATCGCTGAGTTCGTCGACCTGCAAAAACGCCGGATACGGCACCGTGGGAGGTCCACTCGAACAGGCTGCGAGAAGTGCGATGACACTTAGTAGTAGCGTTCTTAACATCGTAGTTTCCGTGCGACGCCGCTCTCGCACATCCATGGTAACGCCGCTGTCACACATCCATGTGTAAAAAAGCCGCCCAATATATGGGCGGCACTGTAAGCAGAAGATGTATCCGGCTGGGATGGGATCTTGTCCGAATGAAAGAGACATCACTGTCGCGCGCATTCGGTGTCTTCCGTCTCCCGGTTGGCAATCCGCTTCACTAGTGGCACTGACTGATTGCAGGATTCAAGTCATTCGGGTGGCGTGTTGAGAGGTAGCACGCAAGACCCGCCGCTAGTTCACGCATCCGGCATGGCGGTTCGCCCGCATTGCCTTCTTACATCTCATCTCCGTGCGTACCGGATTGGTACGCACGGAATGCTACTACATCTTGTATTAGAAGGCGAGTGATGCACTACATCTAGATGCCGGTGGTGAAATCCACGACGACCGGCGATGAAACCGGTACGCTTGCCGCAGACATATTGATCCAGGGGAAAAGACGTTGACTGATTTGCACCACGACGGCCGCTCCAGACACCAGGTAGTCGGCATTTTTCTTGGTCCGTTGCTCGCGGCAAGCATGATCCTGGCCGGTGCGCCCGAGGGACTTTCGCAGTCGGGATGGTTGACCGCATCCGTTGGCGTGCTCATGGCCGTCTGGTGGGCTACCGAAGCTGTACCCATCGCTGTCACTGCATTATTGCCGATCGTAGTTTTCCCGCTCCTCGGTATTGCGAGCATTCAGGACACAACGGCGCCTTACGCAAACAAGGTCATTTACCTGTTCCTGGGCGGCTTCATCGTGGCCTTTGCTATGCAGCGCTGGAATCTCCATCGTCGCATCGCGCTTTCGGTCCTGCAGCATGTGGGTGGCAATGGCCGTTCGCTGGTTGGTGGGTTTATGCTCGCCAGTGCTGTCATCAGCATGTGGGTTATGAACACGTCGACGACCATGATGCTGTTGCCAATTGCTGTCTCCATTATCGCCGTCATCCACAGGACGGTGGATGGCATGGATGACAAGGGCAAGGAAGATTTCCAGTACTCGCTGCTGCTCGGCGTTGCGTATGGAGCGACGATCGGTGGCATGGCTACGCTCGTCGGAACGGCGCCAAACGCGATGCTTGCCGCATTTATGCAGGAAACCTATGGCACGGAAATCGATTTCTCCAGCTGGATGCTCGTCGGCCTGCCCCTGAGTGCGATGATGTTGCCATTGGCGTGGGTCGTATTGACCCGTGTTATTTTCAAAGTCGATTTCACAACGTCCGCGGAGGGCAAAGCGGCGCTGCAAAAACTCAAGGACGATCTCGGCGCCATGGCAGTCCCCGAGAAACGAGTTGCTATTGTTTTCGTGCTCATGGCAATGACCTGGGTACTGCGACCTCTGCTCATCAAGCTGCCCGGACTGTCCGCCCTGGACGATTCGGGCATTGCAATGGCCGGTGGTATCGCACTGTTCCTGATTCCGAGCGGCGACAAGAATGACCCGCTACTCCTGCGATGGAGCTACGCAGAACGGCTGCCATGGAGCGTGCTCATACTTTTCGGCGGAGGCTTGACCCTGGCCGGCGCGGTTTCGCGTACCGGACTTGCGGAATGGCTGGGTGCCAGCTTACAGGCCATTGGGACGCTTCCTCTGGCCGCTATCGTCATAATCGCCGCAACAATGATCATCTTCCTGACCGAACTGACCAGCAACATCGCAACCACGGCCACATTCCTGCCCGTTGTCGGTGCCATTGCCATCGAGTCAGGTTTCGACCCTATTGTAATGACAGTGCCTGTGACCTTCGCCGCAAGTTGTGCATTTATGCTGCCTGTCGCGACGCCGCCAAATGCTATTGTCTTTGGTTCGGGAATGCTGACGATTCCGAAAATGGCCCGGGCGGGAATGATGCTCAATATTGTTGGCATCTTCCTGGTGTCCCTCGTCGCGCTCTATCTCGCGCCCAAATTTCTCTGAGGAGTTGAGCCTTGACCGACAACTATGAAGTCAGCAAACAAAACAAGGTCCGGCAGCTGCGTGAAAAAGCAGCCTACGATCGCGAAACTGTGCATGCGGTGCTCGATGCCGGCCTCCTGGCCCATGTAGCGTTCGTGCAGGACGGCCAACCCGTGGTCGTACCCATGCTGTATGGCCGCGAAGGCGAAACCCTGTTCCTGCACGGCGCGCGCAAAGCCCGGGTGATTCGCCTGCTCGAAAGCACCGAAACTGCCTGCGCAAATGTCACCCTGCTGGATGGTCTCGTCTATGCCCGTTCGGCATTCGAGTCGTCAATGAATTTTCGCTCCGCGACGGTGTTCGGCAAGGCCCGGCTCGTTGAGGGCACCGACGATAAGACGTACGCATTGCGGGTCATCAGCGAATGCACAATGCCCGGCCGCTGGGACGAACTTCGTGACTCGCTGGACATGGAAATCAAGATGACAGGCGTAATCGCCCTCGATATTGAATCCGCGTCGGCCAAGATATCGACCGGCATGCCTGAAGACGAAGAGATTGATCTCGATACGCCGATCTGGGCGGGCGTTCTGCCAATAGAAACGCGCTTCACTTCATTGCAGGCGGACGACCTCGTGAAGGACGGTATTGAGCCGTCCGCAGCACTCCGCACAATGGAAGGCAGGAAATTGTAGGAGCCCGCCTTGCGGGCGATTGTAGGAGGTCGCCCGCAAGGCGGGCTCCTACAGCAGATCCTGGGTGTGCTCGGCCTCGAGCCTGAGCAAGGCCTCCTTCGTATCGAGACCACCTCCGAACCCGGTCAGGTCGCCCGTGCTCCCTATGACGCGGTGGCATGGCACGACGATGGGAATTGGATTGCGCCCATTGGCAGCGCCAACGGCACGCACCGCTTTCGGTCGGCCGATACGTTTCGCGATCTCGCCGTAGCTCGTTGTCTCACCGTAAGGAATGTCCTGCAACGCTTCGAGCACGCTGACCTGGAATTCGGTGCCCTGAAGCTTTAGTGGCAAATCGAAGTCCCTGCGTTCACCCGCGAAGTATTCTCGCAACTGCCGAGCCGCATCTTCCAGTTGTGCTTCATTGAAGATCCAGTCGGACTCGGGCTCGCGTCGCATTGACCCTTTCGGGAAGCCGATCATTGCAAGCGCACCCTCCTCGCCTGCCAGTAGCAGTTCGCCGATCGGTGTATCGAGGTAGCAGTAGTACATTGTCAGCCTCCGGCTCCGCTATCGGAGCCCCAAATCAATAATGCCGCGTAGGCGCGCCAGGGCCGCCAGGCTTCGGCACGCGCCAGCAATTCTGCCGGTCGCAGCCGGCGAGCACCTTCGTCGTCGAAAGCGCGCAGCAATCCGAGATCGGACGCGGGAAACGCATCCGGGTTTTTGAGGGCCCGCATCGCGACGTACTCGGCGGTCCAATCGCCCACGCCCTTGATCGATGTCAGCGCTGAATGAAACTCGTCTGTCGACTGTTCCGCACCGAAACAGAGCTCGCCATTGCTCACTGCTCGTGCGATATCGCGGATCGTCTGAGCACGGCTGCGAATAACGCCGAGGCTTTCGAGCCGGGCACGCGTGAGTCGCTGTGGCCCCGGGAAGAGTCGGGTCGGCGCGTCATCCAGGCCTTCAACCGCAACACCCACGGGCTCGCCATAACGTTCTGCGATACGCCCGGCAAAAGTCGTCGCCGCCTTGACCGATACCTGCTGCCCCAGCACGGCACGCACACACAACTCGAATCCGTCCCATGCGCCGGGCACGCGAATACCCGGGTTGCTCTTCATCCAGGTCCTCAGCGTCTGGTCTCGCGACAGCACGGCGCCAATATCATCGATCGGCGCGTCCAGATCGAACAGGCCCCGCGTTCGCTGCACGGCGGCGAACAACGTATCCGTCGCGATTCCATGCGCTGTCAGAGACAGCGCTCCATCTACGTCCTGCACATCGATCACGCCGGACCGGTCCCCGATGCACACCGTCCGCAGGTAACGTCCATTCTTCACAAGCTCGACGCCTGGCGTCGCCCGTCCCTCAAAAAACGCCAGCAACTCCTTCCACCCGTAGGGTCTCCGGTAGGGAAGCTGGACAGTGAGAGCCGCTGTCGACACTTCGGTGTCCCGGTTGCGACGAAGCTCCCGGGGCGTTCTGCCATACGTCTTGCGGAACGTGTCATTGAATCGCCGCACACTGCCAAAGCCGGCGGCAACAGAAATATCCTGCATCGTCAGCGACGTCTGGTCGATAAGCCGTTTCGCGAACTGCAGGCGCTGAGTATGTGCAACGGCAAGCGGACTGGCGCCCACGTGCCGGGTAAAGAGGCGTCGCAGGTGGCGGCTGGTTACGCCCAGCCGGTCCGCAAGGCGCTCGACATTACCGTCCTCAAGCGCCCCATCGGCAATTAGCCGCAGCCCGCGCAGGACCGTTGTTGATGTTCCGGCCCACGCCGGTGTTCCCGGCGCGCATTCCGGCCGACAACGCAGGCAAGGTCGGAACCCGGCCTCGCTGGCGGCAGCCGCCGTAGGGTAGAAAGTGACATTCTTACTCTTCGGGAGATTAGCTGGACAAATCGGGCGACAGTAGATGCCGGTCGTCTTCACGCCGACGTAGAAGCGCCCATCGAATCGGGCATCGCGGGAAAGCCTGGCTCGTTCGTAAACGTCGCTGTTAATCGTCGTGGCGCTATCCATGGAACAAAGTATACGCCGGAGGCCGGTCTGAAATAGCCAGAATCGGACGCCTATGATCTATGGCAAAAAAAGGCCGGGTGGACGATTGCCCACCCGGCCGGCACACACTGGATTGACGGGGGAATCAACTATGCGGCGCGTGCCTGATTGCGTTCTGCCAACCATGCCTCCAGGTCATCCGAGCCGCCAATCAGCTGGCCATTAATGAATACCTGGGGATACGTTGTGTTGGTCGATACAGCGCGTAAGGTCTGGTCCGTGTAGTCACGATTCAGGACAAGCTCTTCAAATTCGATTCCCGAATCGTTCAACAGGCCCTTGGCGCGTGCGCAGAAGGGGCAGCCATCGCGCGAAAATACGGCCACGTCGTAGGGGAACTCGCCTTCCGGGTCGAGATACTTGAGCATCGTGTCGGCATCCGAAACATTGAACGGATCACCTGGCTCTTCCGTTTCGATAAACATTTTCTCGACAACACCATCACGAACCAACATCGAATAACGCCACGAGCGACGCCCGAATCCGAGGTCTTCCTTGCCAACCAACAGGCCCATCGCATCTGAAAACTCACCATTGCCATCGGGCAGAAACGTGACGCGATCCGCATTCTGTGACCGCTGCCACTCGTTCATGACAAACGCATCGTTGACGGATACGCAGATCACCTCGTCAATTCCCTGCGCCGTGAACTGCGGCACGAGCTGGTTATAACGCGGCACATGCGACGATGAACAGGTTGGCGTAAATGCACCTGGAAGCGAAAAGACGACAACGTTCTTGCCGGCGAATATTTCCTTTGATGCAACGTCTACCCACTCATGGTCCTGGCGTGTACGGAACGTAACGTCCGGGATTCTCTGGCCTTCCAAATTCTTGAACATGCTTGTTTCCTCTTGATCAGTTATGGAGTGATTCTAGGACTGTTCATATGATCGGTAAAATGGTTTAATTGTCTTATTGTAACCGGTTTTATCGATCATGCAATTACCCACCATCAAACAGCTGCAGTACTTCCTGGCCCTGACCGAGACGCGACACTTCGGGCGTGCCGCAGACCTCTGTTTCGTATCCCAGTCCGCGTTCAGCAACGCGATCCAGGCGCTCGAAACGACCCTCGGAGCACAGCTCGTGGATCGCACCAATCGCAACGTGACGATCACGGCCACCGGACAGGAAGTCGCGACCCAGGGGCGTCTCGTAATCAGGGATGCCGAAAGCCTCGTAGAAATCGCCCGTGGCGGGACCGAGCCACTGGCCGGCGAACTTCGCCTCGGTGTGATCCCAACGATTGCACCATTCATGCTACCGCAGGCCTTGCCAAGACTACGTAAGCACTATCCGAAGCTCGAACTGCTGCTGACAGAAGATCAGACCGAGCGAGTGTATCGGCGCCTGATGGACGGCGAACTCGATGTTGTCCTGCTTGCTCTGCCCTGGCAGCTGCAGGGTACCCAGGAAATGCCGTTGTTCAAGGATCGCTTCTGCCTGGCGTGCCGAGACGACACCGAACGTGTCGATCCCGAGAACTACCGCTTCAACCGCCTGGACTCGGACAGCATCCTGCTGCTAGAAGACGGCCACTGCCTGCGCGAGCATGCGTTGGCTGCATGCCGCATTCGCAGCACGCAGAAAGTGCGGCGATTTGGTGCCAGCAGCCTGCTGACGTTGATCGAAATGGTCGACGCGGACCTCGGCATTACGTTCTTACCGGAGATGGCGCACGACTCGTCGATGTTGCGCAATACGCGCGTCAAGCTCTACACGATGGGCGAACAGAGCTATCGCACGATTGGCCTGGTCTGGCGCAAAGGCAGTCAACGGGCAGACGAGTTCCGCCTTCTTGGTGAATTCCTAAGGGATAATCGCTAGGTACTCGTAGGCAGGAATGCGTATTGTTGGCGACATGGGCAGGCATCAGCATAGTGGTTACAGAGGTGACATCATGAAACAGACCGTTTTCCTGCTTGCAGCCGGCCTGGCACTCGGTGCCTGCGCGGCCCATTCCGGCGAACCAAAAGCAGACGCAGCGCCGGCCACGGCTATCGATGGCGAGCAGGCGTATGCCGAGCACTGCGCGGGCTGTCATGAAACCGGAATGCTGGGGGCGCCACGCGAAGGCGAGCCACAGGATTGGGAGGATCGCTCAAGCCTCTGGCAGGCCGTGCTGATGGAACACGCCAAGACAGGTTATTTCGACATGCCTGCCCGCGGCGGCAAAACCGAGTTGCCCGACGAGGTGGTCAACGCGGCGTCCGAGTACATGATCGAGACGACGTTCCCCGACCGCCTCAAGGATTAAGAACTGAGCCAAAAAGAAGGCCCCGACAGAATCGGGGCCTTTCGTGTTTGGTGCCGCAACCAAGAGTCGAACTCGGGACCTGAGGTTTACAAAACCCCTGCTCTACCAACTGAGCTATTGCGGCCAAATGATCAAGGGTGGCGAATTATTCGCTACTCGAGGCGCTCTGACAAGGGCCCAGGACGCAATTTATTGCGGACAGGTCGCCGCCTCTCGCAGAGCTACGCGCTCCTCGCCATACTTCTCGATGATTGCGCCCGCGCCGGTGCCCGGCGGCAACCCGATATCGACAAAGAAAATCGCTCCTTCCTGGTACATCGGAGAAATATCGACTTCAAATCCGGCGGATTCCGCCTGCAACTCGATTCTCTCGGCATTGTCTGCGTTCCCGAAAATGCCCAGGGAAATGGACAGGCCATCTTCTTCGTTGCCGACGATAAAGGCGTCATTGAGGCCGGCTTCGGCCAGCCTGCCCAGCATCGCCCGGCCGTCGTCGCGCGTTGGCACGTTCAGAACCTGGACTGAATGGCCGACGAATTTCGGTCCCCGCGTCGATCGCAGCACAGCTTTCATGCCCTGGTTGTTGTACTCAAGTACAGCCGAGTCCGCATCGTCGATAACATCGAACGAGCCGATGCTCACGCAGGACCGACCAACAACAGCCTCAAGATCCGAAGGTTCGCCCGACCCAAGCACCGCGCCGACACTGGTAATAGCGTCACTGTCCCCTCCAGTTGTCACGTCAAGCGGTGGCCCAAGGTCGGCTTCCTCGACGATCTCGATGCGCGGATTCAATTCCTCCGGCCGGAATACGCCCCACATGAAGTAAAGGATATTGGCGAGGATCAGCAACAGCAGCAGGTTTTTCATCGAGCGGTGTCCAGCATGTGCGCCAGCCCCTGCAGGACAAGGTGCGGACGGTGCAACGGTGTTTCGCAAAGCGCGTTAAGAATGCGTGACGCGTCCCCGCCGGTCAAGACAACGGCCGGTCGGTAATTATTCGATTGCAGCGTCTGAATCGACCGGTCGATAGCGCCAGCGACCGCGTTCTGTGCCCCTTCGCGGACCGCGGCCGCCGTGTTGTGAGCGAACATCCCGAGGTCGGCTCGTTCACGACCCGGTGCCGGCTTGACCAGGGGGATATCGCTTGTCGACGTGGCAAGCGCGTCTGCCATGGTCGAGACTCCAGCGATGATCTGGCCGCCGAGATGCTGACCCTCGTCGTCAATAGCGTCAATCGTCAGCGCCGTGCCAGCGTCGACCACGAGGCACGCGGACCGGGACTCCGCAAATGCGCCTATCATCGCGACCCACCTGTCTACTCCCATGCGCCGCGGTTGCGTATAGCTGTTGGTCACTCCCCATCCACTGCGTTCGGTGCGAGCGAATCGAACATCGCATTCGCAATGCATGCCGACAACTCCCGACAATCGTGTAGCGAATGTCGTGCCGGCGACATTACTAACGAAGACCTCATCGACGCGACGCGGGATTTTCGTCGTTATCGCCTGCAATCCCTTATCACGAACACGCTCCTGCGAGATGTGCCCCGTCCGTCGGATCTCTCCGTTCTCGAGCACGCCCCATTTGATGCGCGTATTTCCGACGTCCATGAGTAGCGCTTTCATAAAAGCAGCACCGATCCGGACCTTATGCGGCGAATCATGCCTTCACCCGTATCGACCAGTAATGCGCCATCATTGGCAATGCCCGCGCCGGTGCCAGTCACCTGCTGTTGCTGCATGTCGATCACAAGTTCGCGCCCGAATAACCAGTCACGCTCGCCCCATTGCTGCACGTAGCGGTCAAAGCCTTCGGCTTCGAAATCGACAAAAGTGGCGCACAAACTATCAATCAACCGGGCAGCCAGGTCTTCGTGTTTCGGCAGAACCGCGGCAATTCCCGCAATGTCTGCAATGCGGCGCGCCGAGCCCATTTCCTGCCCGAGGTCCGATACATCGCCAAGATCTACGTTAATGCCCACGCCGGTCACGACGGTAATTTCGCCGGACGACCGAGACTGGGACTCGGTGAGAATCCCGCCAAGCTTGCCTTCGTCCGCCATCAGGTCATTTGGCCATTTGAGCCGCACGCCGGCTGCCCCGGTGCTTTCAAGTGCAGCTATGACACCGATGCCAATCGCCAGCGTCAGCGCCGGCAGATTCGCCGGCGGTACACCGAAGGTGTAGGCAAATGACATGCACAGACCGGACCCGGGAGGCGACTGCCAGGTTCGACCGTGCCGGCCCCGACCCATGGTCTGGTTATTCGTGGCCGCGACGAGCAGTCGACCCGGCAGTGGGCCCTCTTGCCGCATCAGGTAGGTGTTGGTCGACTCGATCTCGGGAAAGACGTTGAAGTCGGACAATCTCGCCGCGGCGGCTTCACCTATCGACTGACGTATGGCGTCCGCGTCAAGATTGGTCATCGGCGCCTTTGAATCTGCCAGGTTTGAAGATCATTGCCCTGACGTTGCGGTGCTCGGTGCCCGCGCGCATGCGTTGAATATTCGATCGGTGCCAGTAAATAACGAACATCGCCATTACTGCCAGGTAAATAAACAGAGGCTGGTCCTCGGGAAGGCGCGTGATACCGACCCAGATCGGGCACATCGTTGCGGCCGTCATCGTCGCCAGACCCACGTAGCCGGTCATGACGAGCATCCACCCCCAGACAAGCAATACGCCGATTATCAGTTCGGGCGCGAGAATGACCAGTGTGCCAACCAGCGTCGCGGCGCCCTTCCCGCCTTTGAAGCCGTGGTAGATCGGCCAGACATGACCAACGACGGCGCCGGTTGCGCAGGCCAGCGTTAACCAGGTCCGGGAAATCTCCGGATCCTCCGGAACAAACGGCAGATTGATACCGGGAATCAGACCCGCAGCGACAACGCCTTTGCCAACATCGACGATCACAACGCCAAGCGCGAATACAATGCCCTGGGTCCGCAATGCGTTGGTACCCCCGGCGTTGCCACTTCCCATCGTACGAATGTCGACGCCACCTCGCAGCCAGCCAACCAGCATCGCGCCCATGAGCGAGCCAATGAAATAGCTGATCAGGAACTTGACGCCCAGTTCCAACATCGAGTGATCCGTTTTGCGGCGAGAGACCGGCGCATTGTAGCATCGCCTCATGCCCGTCGAGACCGTCCACTTGTTCCTCAACCCGGCCGCCGGTCGTGGCCGCGCTAACAAGCGCTGTGCGCGAATACGTGAATTGCTCGGTGCGGGCGGCTTTCCTCTCGAAGTGCACCTGAGTCAGCGCGAGGGCGATCTCGAGGAGCGGGTTCGCCAATGCGTCGACGGTGGCGGACGACGCATCGTTACCGCAGGCGGAGACGGTAGCGTCCATGAGGCAACCAACGGCATTATGCGCGCCCGAAGCGAGGCTACCCTCGGTGTCATCCCGACCGGTACGGGAAATGACTTTGCCAAGGCCGCTGGTATTACTCTCGACTGGGAACACGCAACCAGCCTCCTGGCAGACCGCATCGCTGCCAACGTGCAGTCTCGCACGATCGACGTCGGAAAAATGAACGATCGCTATTTCGCCAACGGCGCCGGCATTGGCTTCGATGCCCGGGTCACACGAATCGCCCGTTCTTATCGACTGCCCATGGGCGACCTCGTCTATCTCCTTGCCATTTTTCGCGGTATGGCCGAGGGAATAGCGACGCCAAATATGCGAATTATTTCGGACGGCGATGTACGTACCGGACCAATCACACTCGCAAACGTCGCAAGCGGGCCATGGATTGGCGGTATGTTCAACCTCGCACCGATGGCCCGCAACGACGACGGTCTTTTCGATCTCCTGGTGGTAGAGCCAGTGTCCAGACCGCGCATCCTCGCGCTGCTACCCAAATTGATGTCGGGTAAGCACATGGGCGAGAAAGAGATTACCCACAAGACGGTCACGCGCATCCTGATCGAAGCGGATGAGCCCGTGGACTGTCATCTCGACGGTGAAATGCAGCCTATGCAGACTCGCTTCGAGATCGAAATACTAGCGGGTATGCTGCACTTGTTCTGAGCGTGCGCGGGATCCGAGGTAAATTGCGAACAGGGCGATTGCTGCGCCGAGTAACTCGATGGGCGTCATCGGGCGATCGAAGAACAGGACATCCCAGGCAAAACTCAGCGTTGGCTGGAGCAGCAATGCGAGTCCGGCTTGAGATGGCGTGATATCCGGCAGACTACTGGCTATGAACATCATGCCGAATCCGTGTGACAGGATTCCGTAACAAGCCAGCCACGCAATATCGGTGCCGCTACTGAGCGCAAGCGAATCACCCTCGGCGAACGCGACGATGCCCAGGATAGCGGCGGTCAGTAAGGAGACGACTGCTATTTCCCGGCTCGGAACACGATACGTCGAGCTCTGCCGCAAGCGGCGCATGCTCAGCAAATAGAGCGCGAAGGTCAGGGCCGCGCCCAGTCCGAAAATTATGCCGCGCCGATAATCTTCCGATAGAGACTCCCAGTCCACGCCGACAATCAGGGCGAGCCCGATCAGCGCGAGGGGAATCGCAATGAGCTGCCTGGGACTCGGCGGCTCCCGGAGAACCAGGTACCCGGCGGCGGCCATAACGAACACCTGGAAGTTCGCGATCAGGGTCGCCAGCCCGGGGCCAATGTACTGAATGCTACGGTGGTAAAACCAGAGATCGACTGCAAAAAATATCGCCGCGACTGCCAACATGCCCCACAGAGCGGCCGACAGTTGCAGTCGTCGTCGCGTGAGCAGCAAATACGCGGCAAGTGCCAGGCCGCCAATCGCAACACGCCAGAATGCGCTGCTGGTCGCCGACACACCGACAAGCTTGACCCAGACAGGTGACAGGCTGATCAACGCGGCGCCAATGAAAAGACGCAGCGTCGGGTTCGCCAGTAGTCGCACTATGTTCCCAGCCAGCTGGTGCGGCGCGAGGCCACCTCGTCATCGGCCTCATCGTCGACCAGCAAATAGCACGTATCGGCTGGTGCCTCGGCCCACTTCAGTCGCAAGGTCATCAGTTCGTCCCCGCGGAAGACCGTGACCTCGGACTTATCGCCCGGGTGGTAGCGACGCGTCCGCGCCTCGCAGCCCGCGAGACTGATCCGCAGTCCGTCGAGCGCAACGAGCTGATCGCCGGGCGAAATACCTGCCAGTTCGGCAGGTCCGCCGTTGTGAACTGCGCGAAAGACCGTGGTGCTGCCACTCGTGCCAAGCACGGCCCCGAGCCAGACCGCGGGGAGGCTACTGTCGCTCTTCGGTTTGCCGCCAGCATCCTTGCCGCCTTCTGAACGTCGCGCGTGATACTCGATGCCGTGCGTCATAAGCAAGGCTTCAAGCGGTAACTCTCCGGTACCGCGCACGGTCGCCGAAAAGAAATCCTCGAGATCGAGCCCGGCCGTCTCGGCGCAAATTCTCTCGAATCCATCCTCGGGCATGCCCTCGCCACTTTCTCCCCAACGTGCCCAGGCCGCTATCATCACATCGTCGAGCGAATACTCGCCGCCAGTCTCCGATCGGAGCTTCAGGTCGAGCGCCAGCGCTATGAGCGCACCCTTGGCGTAGTAGCTGATGATCGCGTTGGTCGCGTTCGCATCCTGCTTGTAAAACTTGGTCCAGGCGTCAAAGCTGGAATCCGCTACGCTTTGCCGGCGGCGACCGCCGCTGCGCCTGACACGGGTCATCGTCTGGCCGAGCAGCTCGAGGTAACTCTCAATACTGATCAGGCCACTTCGTACCAGCGCCAGGTCGTCGTAATACGATGTCACACCTTCAAACACCCACAGCAAATCCGTGTGGGTTTCCCGTGACAGGTCGTACGGCGTGAACGCCGCAGGCTTCATTCGCTTGACGTTCCACAAGTGGAAATACTCGTGGCTCACCAGCCCGAGGAAAGTGCGGTACTCGTCGGAGACCCCCTTGTCGCCGCGCGCCGGAAGGTTATCGCGCCCGCAAATCAATGCTGATGACCAGCGGTGCTCAAGGCCTCCGTAGCCAGTGCCCGGCGCGTTCAGCAGAAACAGGTAGCGATCCAGATCCCCTGGCGCGCCGAGACGTGCCATGTGATGTTCACAGATTTCCTGCAGGTCGTGGCACAGGCGGCGCATGTCAGCACGAGTCTCGCCGCGAATTGCGATCGCGTGCGGGATACCCTGCACGTCGAACTCGCCAATGGAAAGCTTTCCAATTTCGACAGGATGATCGATCAGCTCGGCGTAGACCGTGGCTTGATAAGAGCCAAAACCATACGGTTCGGCAGCCTTTCTATTCATCGACGTGGCAACGCGCCAGCCTTTGCCGACAGGTTTTTCCGGCGGCTGAATGTCAAGATCGCAAGCGGTATCTTCCTGGCCGACTACAGCGGGGAAAACGCAGGTGCCATTGAAAAACGCATGTGTAAGATCGAGATGTGAGCCGCGCACACTTTCATCATGCGCGTAGATATCCAATACGAGCGTAAGCTCTCGATCGGTCGCCGCCGCCTGCCACCGGGTCTTGTCGAGCTTCCGCAGTGCCACATCCCGGCCGTCAGACTCGGCCCGCGCTGACACTACATGTTTCGCGTAGTCACGAATCATGTAGCTTCCGGGAATCCACGTAGGCAATGCGAAGACCTGGCCCCCCGGGTCCGGGGTCGCAACAGTCAGGCGTACTTCAAACAGGTGAGCAGCAGGGTCTTTCGGCCAGATGGAATAGCGGTGAGGCGTGGCCACGTCAGGATCTCCTACCGAACAGGTTCGGTCAGTTTCAGGGTCAGGCACTTTGACGATCCGCCGGCTTTGAGGAACTCGCTGAGCTCGACCTCGTGTACGCGAAAACCGGCGAGCATCAAGCGCGCCTTCAACGGATCGGATGCTTTATTGAGAATTACGCGATCACCGATATTCACGGCGTTGCAGGCGAAGTTACCCGCGTCAAATGTATCGACGATAATGCGCTTGTGTGGCGGAATACGGCTTTCGATTGCAATGCGTGACTCGTAGTCGAACGCCGGTGGGTGATACATGAGAAAGCCGTCGGTCAGTGGACAGAAGCAGGTATCAATGTGATAGAAGCGCGCATCCGTGAGACGAATCGACACAACTTCGATATCGAAGAAATTTCGAATCTCGGCATGCGCTTCGATTTCCGTGCGAAAACCGTAGCCTGTCCATAACCAGGGCCCGTGTCGGTCCAGCAGGCAATCGCCCGCGCCTTCGAATCCGATGTTGTCGTCAAGATCGAGCAGATCAAAACCGTTTTCAGTGAACCACTTCTTGAAGAACTGCTCTTCCGGCCGGCGCTCGTGCGGCATGAAATGACTCGCGATCGCCTTGCTGCCATATACGACCCCGGCATTCGCCGTAAAAACCATGTCGGGGAGCTCGGGTTGCGGTTCAATCGTCACAACGTCGGCAAACTCACCGATCTGGTCGCGCAGCACTTCCCATTGCTGCTTGGCTCGCTCGATGCTCAGCGATTCCTCATGGCCGGCCATCCAGGGATTGATTACGTAGTCCACCGTAAAAAAATCCGGTGGACACATCAGGATCTTGTCCTTGCTCATGAGCCTTCGTTTCCTTCTGCCGGCAGGTGAACTTCCGCAAGCATGCACCGCACGCTGCCACCTGCTGACGATTCGATATTGTTGATAGCCACGCTAATGATCCGGCTCTTTGAGGCCAGGATTGCGCGTTGTTCTTCGTCCAGTGAATCGTACGCCTGTTGCGACATGGCGAGAACACGTTCGCCGGTTTTATTTCTCAATTCCAGCATGTTTCCTGCAAAAGCTTCGAGTTGGGCGTAGCTCAGCAGGACGATCTCGTGGCCGGTTTCGTGCAGGCGAGCCAGCACGGCTTCACGCTGGTCCTGCCGGGGAATCGCATCCGCACAGATAACTGCGATTTCTTCGCCAATGTTCATAAGTACATTCGTGTGGTAGATCGGCACGCCGCTGCTATCGACGGCTTCGAATGCGACGACGTCGTATCCCATGCGCTGGGCGAAATCGCCGAGCGGGTCGAGGTGTGTCCGTGTCGAAATACACGCGTAGGCAACCCGGTTCGCGCGATCAAGAACCATGCTGCCGGTGCCCTCGAGGTGATGCCCCGAGTTCTCATGCGGACTGAGGTCCACGACCTCGGCAATTTGCCGTCCCGCCGCATCCCCAAGATGCTCGACGATATCCATCCTGCGCTCGGTACGGCGATTCTCGGCTTCCATCGGGTACAAAACCACGCGACCGTCGGCGTGCATGCTGATCCAGTTGTTCGGAAAAATCGAATCAGGCGTATGCGGCTCATGCGTATCGTCAATGACGATTACTTCGACGCCGGCATCGCGCAACGCCGCGACGAGCGCATCAAACTCATCGGCCGCTGCAGTTTGCTGCTTTACGGGGTCCGCGTCGTTCTTCCCCTGGAAACGATTGGACGCCGCTGTCAACGGATTGCTCTCAAACCGGACCGGACGAATCATCATTACCGCGGAAGCGAGTTGCGATTCATTGGGTTTTGTCATGGTGTTATTCACCTTCGATCATGCATTATATGTCCGTGTCACAACGAATCCGAAACGCGCTCCTGAATCCGGCCTGGGTCTGCTTTACCTGGGTCGGCATGACGGTGGGGATCTCGATGATCGCCACCCCGGTCCGCTTCACTGCAATGTCTATAACGCGGCCCGTCGCGCTCGACGTAGGCCGCGTGGTATTCGCGGCGCTCAATAAAGCCGAATTCCTGGCGCTCGTGTTGCTCCTCGTGATTGTCCGCACGTCCGGCCGCAGTCGCGACCTGTGGGCCTGGTGCAGTGTACTGGTACTGATCGTATTGGCACAGGGCGCCTGGCTGATTCCGGAGTTGGCGGCCAGGACGGAGATCATCCTTGCCGGCGGCGAGCCGCCACCGTCCTTCGCGCACGCGATCTACTCGACGCTCGAACTCGGGAAGATCGGGATCCTTCTGTTTCTCGGCGTCCGGTCACTGGCCGAACGTAGCTAGACTCACGCCGCGGCGCTGGGACGCTTTGACACCACTACGTGCCAGCGCGCGAGATTGCTCGCATTGTCAGGCACGTGGATCTTGATCCAGCGGGCGAAATCGACGAGGACCAGCGCTGTGATATCGGCCATCGAAAAGTTCTCACCGGCGAGAAATTCGTTGTTCCCGAGATGTGCGTCCAGCCTGCCGAAAAACTGCAGAACTCGTGCGCGACCTCGCTCGGCAAGTTCCGGTATTTGCGGATAAGCTTCCAGTCCCGTCACGGCACGACCTGCCAGTCCTTTCGCCGAGTTGCGAAAAGCGTCTGCCATCGCCCACAAGCCCTGTTGCTCAACCTTGGCGTTCCACATCGAGACGCGTGCCCGCTCTTCTGCTGTGACACCCATGAGCGACGGTTCGGGATGCCTCTCTTCGATGTACTGGCAAATCGCAAGTACCTCACTGATGCAGCTACCGTCATCCAACTCAAGCGCCGGGACCACGCAGTCCGGGTTCACTTCGCGAAAAGCCTCACTGAATTGCTCTCCTGCCCCAAGGTCGACCTGTACGGTCTCGATCTCGATACCTTTCTCGGCGAGAAAAATCCGCACACGCCTGGGACTCGGGGCTGTCTTGCAGTCATAGAATCTCATTCAATCCTCCAGTGCCTTGTACACCGTTTCCGAAGTCTGGTCGAACATTAGCGCCCGGGCTTGTTCGTTTTTCGATTCGTCGCGTCGCCAGGTCTTACCGACATTCATACCCGCCTGGACTGCAGGCCGCTGCTTTAGCAAATCAAACCAGCGACGCAGGTTTGGAAATTTATCGAGATCGTTGCCGAGCCGACGATACGGTGCGACCCACGGAAAGCTCGCGACGTCAGCAATCGAATAGTCACCTGCGAGAAACTCCCGATCGCGCAACCGCACATCCATGACAGCCAGCAAACGGTCGTATTCATTCGTGTAACGACGGCGAGCGTAAGGAATATCCTCTTTCGTGTAATTCACGAAGTGACTGAGTTGTCCGGCCATGGGTCCCAATCCACCCGCCTGCCAGAACAACCACTGCAGGGTTTCGAAACGCCCGGCCATATCTGTCGGTAACAAATTGCCCGTCTTTTCCGCAAGGTAGATCAGGATAGCACCACCCTCGAACACGGAAACGCCGGTCTCCGTGTCGACGATTGCCGGCATGCGGTTGTTCGG
>Ga0316187_10000044_pt1 | contig 67604 bp, 58 predicted proteins | sample CroRivburrow1_MG_FD_204927 | JGI IMG/M metagenome (GOLD analysis project Ga0316187, IMG submission 204927) | Coastal sediment microbial communities from Maine, United States - Cross River worm burrow 1 | ecosystem: Environmental > Aquatic > Marine > Coastal > Sediment | place: USA: Maine...
GCATTGACCGAAGGCGTGGCGCTGAGGGTGAACAGGACGACCAGGACCACCCGACTGCGGGTGCGGCGGCATTCGATACCCATCGTAGCTCCTCTCTCGAGAGACCAAGGATATCCAATGGGGACCCGATTCAAGCTACGATCTGGGGTGATGCCTTCGGTCCCGCCACCAGACCTGCCACCCTTCCTCACCGAGGACCTCCCGCAGGAGCGCAAGGCCTACGAGCTCGAGTCGGGGCCTGATCAGGGGAAGGTCATCCACTTCATCGATCATGGGAACCCCGACGGCCAGCCGGTGATCCTGCAGCATGGCAATCCGACCTGGTGCTTCCTCTGGCGGAAGGTGATTGCCCGGCTGGATCCCGAGCGCTTTCGCTGCCTTGCTCCCGACCTTCTCGGCTTCGGACTGTCGGGATCCCTCGATAGAGTGTCGGATCACACACTCGAGCGGCACCTGCAGGCGATGAGAGAGTGGGCCGAGAACCTGCAACTGGCCAAAGGAGCCATTCTGGTCGGCCAGGACTGGGGAGGGCCCTTGGTTGTCGCCATGGGCATGGCATGTCCCGAGGTAAGCGGCGTGGTCCTGGCCAACACTTCGATCCTGGTGCCGAAGCGGCCACTGGGAACCTCTTTCCACAAGTTCGCCCGAACGCCGGTTGTGAGTGACATCGCATTTCGGTTGGCGGGCTTCCCGCTCAACATCCTTGGACGGGTTCAGGGTGATCCGAAGTCGATCTCAGGACACGTGGCGCGTGCCTACCGCTGGCCACTACCCCTGGGAAGACGAACCGGACCCCTCGGCCTGGCGCGCATGGTCCCTTCGGGTCCCGATCATCCGAGCGTCGCGGCTCTGCGGGAAATGGAAGCCTGGACCCGCGCCTTCGACGGTCCAATGGCTTTGGTATGGGGCGAGCGCGACCCGATCTTGGGCAGGGCCCTGAAACGGCACGTAGAAACCTTCCCCCAGGCAACCGTCACCCGCACCCAGGCTGGTCACTTCCTCCAAGAGGAGGTTCCCGACGAGATTGCAGATGCCCTCGAGGATGTGGCGGCCAGAGGTACTTGACCCGGGTTGAGCCCCCGAACTGGTGCCGGCCTCCGAAAACGGCTGGCACCTCACTACTACCAATACCAGACGAGCTGTACCGAGGCGCTGGGGCCGGCCGAGAGGAACAGCTCGGGCACGCTCGTAGCCGCACCACCGAATTCGGTGCCGTTGGCCCCAATGGGTATGTTGATGGCGCTCCACAGAAGCAGGTTTTCTCGCAGGTCGTTCTGGAAGACCAGTTGGAAGAGGGCGCTCGGATCGGCGACATTGACGAACGCGTTCGGGGTCAGCAGGAACAGCGGGTCGATCTCGATCATGGCGCTCAAGGCGAGGTAGTGCTGGCCGAGATTGAAGAGCTCTCCCCGGGCGATGCGCTCCAAGAGCTCGGGGTTTTCCTCCAGACACTCGGGTGAGTAGCAGCCATCGGACTGGCCGAAGCCGTTGTAGAAGTACTCGGCGATGCCGCTGACGTTCTTGCCGCCCCAGATCCAGGACTGAGAGATGCTGGTGTCGACCGAGGCCACGGTGCTGTCCCCGAAGGTCACCACCACATCGCCCCGCCACACCGCGCCACCGATGCTGTAGTTCATTCCGGCTCCGACCAGTGGATCTCCGTAGTGCTGCGCGACGAGGGCGTCGTACTCGCTCAGGCTCTCCATGTGGTGGTACTTGAAGGCAAGGGAGCTCTGATCGGCCTCGACATCCTCGGTGATCGGATTGCGGCGGAAGACCATCACGCCCTGAACGTCATTGCCGCCCGAGAAGAGGTACTGACCGTAGAGCATGTCGTCGCCAGTCTTGTACTCCTTGTCAACCGCAGCCGGGTCGAAGGGATTGAAGATGTCCATCACGTTGTAGATCAAGCCGTTGCCCCATGTGATGGCCTGGCGACCGAACCTCACCACCGCATTCTCGGTGGCGTAGCCGACGGCGAGCCGGTCGAGACGTTGCAGCGCTGCCGACTTGCCCGAGTCGGTGAAGACATACGTGAGATCGAAGAGCCGAGTCCGGTCGCTGGGAAGGTGAGGAAAGAGAACCTGGAGGTCCTCCGGCAACTCGCGAGTGAACTCGAGACGATCGGCGTAAATGCCGATGAGCTGGTAGTCGACGTCGAGGCTCCAGCGGTTGCGCCCGGCCCGGAAAACGAAGCGCGAATCGATGGCAGAATCGATGGAAGTCGAGCCGAAGATCTCCTGAAAGGCGCTATCCGCAGGATAGGTCGTGAGCGCGATCCGCGGGCTCACGCGACCGGTGAGGCTGGTTGTGGCATCGCCGCCGAGAGCCCCTTCCGCAAACGCGAGCAACGCCACAGCGAAGATCGCCACAGCTCGGAAGCCGCAACGCCCCATCCAACACCTACGCGGCTTCCCGCCGCTCGTCCCCGACTATGCGACCGTCGAGCATGTGAATCACGCGTCGCGCGTAGGCCATCACCCTTTGGTCGTGGGTGGCGATGACGAAGGTCGTCTCGTGGTGCTCGTTGAGCTCGACGAAGAGCTCCATCAGATGATCGGCGGTCTGCGAGTCGAGGTTGGCAGTCGGCTCGTCGGCGAGCACCAACGCCGGCCGTGAAGCGATGGCCCTGGCTACGGCGACCCGCTGCTGCTGGCCTCCCGACATCTGGGCTGGAAGGCGATCACCGAGACCACCAAGCCCGACCTCTTCCAAAATCTCGAGCGAACGCGATTTCCGAGATCCGGCGACCACACCCTGGACCTCCATCACGAACTCGACGTTCTCCCGCGCCGTCAGTACCGGAATCAGGTTGTAGGCCTGAAACACGAACCCGATCTGGTGCAGCCGCATCTTCGCCAGCTCTCCCTTGCCGAGATTGTCGATGCGCTCCCCGGCCAACCAGACCTCACCACTGTCGGGCGTATCGAGACCACCAATGGCGTTGAGCAGAGTGGTCTTGCCGCCGCCTGACGGAGCGGACAGACAGACGAACCCCCCCTCATCGATCTCGAGGTCCACGTGATCGAGCCCGGTGACTTCGAGATCACCCTGGCGGTAGGTCTTGCACAGATCCACACAGCGTACTGGTTTCATCGTCACACCTGCGTAATGGCTCGCACCGGGTCGTATCGGGAGGCCCGCCAGGCCGGTGACAGGCTGGCGAAGAACCCGAGAACGATCACGATGACGTTGGCTAGAACTACATCTTCCAGATAGAGCGCCGGATAGAGGACACTGGCGGCGCCAAACAACTCCATACCTTCGCCGACGATCGACACGTCGATACCGCCCTTGAGCGGCTCAATCGTGGCCCACGCCAGCAGATTGCCGATGGCGAGGCCGATCACCAGCAAGAAAGTAGACTCCGCGACAATCTGGGTCAGGATGCTGCGTGGCGTCATGCCGAGGGCGAGCATCAGGCCGATCTCCCGCACCCGCTCGAACACAGCCATAACCAGCGTGTTGACGAGCCCGAACGACAGGGCCAGGAAGATGACCACGATCCAGACGATTACGAAGCCGTCCATCACGGCTAGCATCGACCCGAGGTAGGTGTCGATCTCGTTCCACGGCAGTACCTCGACGTCGGGTCCGGCCGCCTCTGCCACCATCCGGGTGAGGCCCTCGACCTCGCGGTAATCCGTGCCCAGGATCGCTACCTCGGAGACCGCATCGCCGACACCCAGCAGTTTCTGGATCGTCTCCTGGCCGGCGAAGACGAACCCCTCCTCGTATTGATCGAGCTTGGAGTCGAAGACACCGACGATGCGGAAGCCCCGATCGGCAATCTCGTTCTCCGGGTCCTGGGTCATAATCGCGACACGCTTGCCGAGATCGGTCTCCATCTTCTCGACCAGCTTGCGGCCCACGACAAGGCCCGTGTCGTCCCGCGATTCCAGAAAGCGCCCTTCTGCCATGTCGTCAGCGACAAAGCTGACCCCCCGCTCTTGATCGGGATCGATCCCGACCAGGGTGACGCCGCGGGTATCCTGCTCCGAGGAGATCACCGCGGGCACACGCACTCGCGTCGACCATGCGACGACTTCGGGGCGGCCCAGAACTTCCAGCAACTCGCCGCTCGGGGGCGCGATCAAGTTCGAGATCGTGGGGTCATCGCGATAGGCAGGATGGTGGATCTGAACATGACCAGGCAGGACGCTGATCCCGTCCTTGACCATGTCGTCCACCATGCCGCGCATCAGCGCCGTCATGAAGATCATCGCCCACGTGCCGACGACGATGGCCGCCAGCATGATCAGGGTGCGGCGAAGGTTGCGCCACAGATTGCGCCAGGCAAGACGAAGCACCACTCTCCAGTCGCCCATCACGCCGCCCTCATCGCCGCCACCGGTTCTACCCAGTGGAGCCTGACAGCCGGATAGAGCGAGGCGACGATGCTCGCCCCGAGCACGATCAACGGTCCCATCAACAGTCCGACGATCGACACCGTCGGGTAGATACGTCCCGGCAGATTGAATTTGCCGCCCATCTCCTCGAGCCCCGGATAGGTGAAGCCGTGGAAGTGCAGCCACACGACCAGCGCCCCTCCTAGAAGGACCCCCAGAACCATGCCGACGACTCCCATCAGGGTCGTCTCCAACAGCACCAGGCGTCCCAGCCGGCCCGGCGTCACCCCGAGTGACATGACGATGCCAAACTCCTTGGTCCGCTCCAGTACCGACATCAGTTGCGTATTCAGCACGCTGAAAGCCACCAGCACGATGAGAATGCCGTACATGAACCAGGCGCTCACGAAGTCGGCCTGGATAGCCTGCTTGAGCCCCGGCAGCAACGCGTCCCAGTCATGGATCGCAAGGTCCGCGCCGGCGGGCAGCAGGGCTTGGACACTGGCCTGAGTGGCACCGACCTGTAGCAGTCCAGGCGCCATGACCACTACCGCGTGACCGTCGTCACCCATGGAGAACGTGTCCTGGAAAAAGCCGAGAGGGACTTCGGCGAACCCCCTATCCATGTCGGGCATGCCACTCTCGAAGATGCCGACCACGGTGACGACCGCGGCGGCGAAAGAGCCGTCGCGGCCGCTACCGATGAAGGTCAACTCGTCACCTACTTCGACCCGGAGATTGCGAGCCAAAATGCTGCCGACGACGATCTCTTCCGCCATCGTGTCGCTGAGGAAGGCACCCTCTTTGACCAGGCCGGGCAGGCTCGAGACACGGCTCTCGCGGTTCGGCTCGACACCAGTGATCTGCGCTCCGTAGCTGCGGTCGCCACTCGAGACGAGAGCGAAGGCCGCGGCCCGAACCGCCACGTCGTCGGTGCCCAACCCCTGCCGCAGCTTCTGTGCGAGCTGTTGGACATTCGGCACGACCTGTCGAATCTTGTGGTCGTCCTTGTAGCCGGGTGCCTGCACCTGGAGGTGGCCGGTCTGAGCCCTGAGGGTGTTGCTGATCATCATTTCGTACATTCCGAGCTGTAACGAGATCATGAAGACCAGGAGGATGTTCGAGAAGACCATCGCACCCACCGTCAGCCAGGTGCGGCGCTTGCGTCTCCAGAGGTTTCGCCAGGCGAGGCGGAAGGTGATGCTCATCGACTATTCCCGAGGATTCTGCAGGTTCGAGCGCGTGAACACGTTGTCGGAAATCTCGGCGCCGAACTCGATGGCCTCGATACGGAACTCGGTCCACTCGTCCTCGGTGTCCACTTTCGCCATGCGCTGACGGGTGGCCACCGTCCGACCGCCCATCTCGTCGATCTCGAGTGTTCGAAGGGCCTTTACCAGAACGCCTTCCTGGTCGTAGTACTCCTGCGACAGCAGGACATCGTCGTCGCGGATGCGGAGCACCTCCTTGCCCCACACCACCGCGGCCTCCTCGTGGGGAACCGACTCGATCACGAAGACCGTGTGGCCGTCGTTCTCCTCCTTGTCCAGCAGGGTGTGCTCATACTGGTCGACGATGTCGTCGGCCCGCGAGACGTCCTTGTTGGAGAAATCCGAGCCCATCCAGCTCTGCCCCATCATCGACGAGGGCACCTTGATCACCCGGTTGACCTTCGGCGAGTACGACCACATGTTGTTGTCGACCATCAACGTGCCGTTGCCAGCGTCCTTCTTGGGCGCGGTGACGCGTACGAGCGACTTCTTGGGACCGCTGGTCCAGGACCGCATCGACATCGCACGCTCCCACGAGGGCCGATGGATGGTCATGGACATCTCGCCGCGGGAGGTCTCACCGCGCCAGTTGTCGATCGCAGCGCGGACGATCTCAGCGGCGTCCTGCGCAGAGGCCTTCGGCGAGAGAGCCAAACCGCCCATCACTGCCGAGACTAGGACCGTTGTTCGAATCACTCCATGCATGTCCGCTGACTCCTTGCCAGTCAAGCCGCCGGTGGTTCGAGCATGCGTCTGAAGATGGCGAAGACCTCCTCGAACAGTCGCTCGAGCTCGTCTTCATCGAGGTCGTCCCAATTCTGGACAAACCAGCGATCGCCCGCCTCGTCGGCTCCAATCAGTAGCACCTGGAGCAGCTCTGCCGGCAGATCGGCGCGAATGGTACCCAGCTCCTGGCCATGACGGATCAGCCTGGCCTGCCACTCTCTTGCCTCGTCGAACTTCTGGGCCAAGGCCTGGCGGACGCTGAGGCTCTCGGGAGGGTCGTACATGAGCCGCGTGAATCCGACCAACCACGGGTTCTCACGGACCCGTGCGCGAGCCTGCCGCATCAGTGACTGGAGGCCCGGCCAGAATGTGTCGGAATCGTAGGCCGCGAGATCGAAGTCCTCGACCGGCAGTACGACTTTCCAGGCAAAATCGACGACGGTCGTGAACAGATCTTCCTTGTCATCGAAATAATAATAGAAAGAACCCTTGCTCATGCCGACTTGATCGATGAGCTGGTTGAGCGAGACCCCTTCAAAGCCGCGCTTTGCAAACTCGACGGCCGCCGTTTCGAGAATGCGGTGCCGGGTTTCCCGGTCCAGGTTCGAGAATCGAGGTCGTGCCATCGGACCCACCTTCCTACTATCTACGCATTTTATACCAAATGGTTTTACCTTAAAGTTCGACCGATCAGTCTAGGCCCTGAACGGCCAGGCTGACGGCAATTCCACAGGTCATCAAGCAGCAGCCGCATCAGACGCGATGGAATCAGGGCTTGGACGGTTCTGCTTGGATATCATTGATGGGAAGCTGCGCTAGCCCGCAATCAGGGAGGGAGCACCATGGGCATCTCGAGGTCTCGCAGGTTCTGGATCGGACTGGTCTTGGTGATCGTCGCCATCGAGCTGGTGTGGGTGATCGGCGCCAACTGGGCACTGTCTTCCGAGTGGGTGACGGCCAAGATCAACAACAAGCCCGAGAAGCTGCAGGTCCAGTGGGACAGCGCCCGCACCCTGATTCCCGGCATCATCTACCTGGAAGGCCTCTCCATTCGTGGCCAGAGCAGGGAACAGCAGTGGTATGTGGAGTTGGCGGGCGGGCGCGTCCACCTGAGCTTGGTGGCACTTGCCACCAAGACTTTCAAGACGTACAGCTTCAACGGTTCGGGGCTCGACTTTCGCTTGCGCAAGCGGCAGCTACCTGAGGATCCCCCATTGAAGACTGCTGAATTTGCACCCGAGATCCCTGGCCTTGTCGCGGATGAACCGCCAACGCCGCCGAAGATGAAGACGAAGAAGGCAAACCCCTGGATGATCGTCCTTCACGATGTCCACATCGACGAGTTCGAGCAACTCTGGATTCTCGCCATGCGCCTCGAAGCCCAGGGAAGCATCGATGCCGACATGAGTATCGAGTTGGGTGGTGGTGCGCTGTCGATGAAGCGCATTCGCATGAATCTCACCCGTGCCGAGCTCATCGCTATGGGCAACCCGGTCATGCAAGACATGCAGCTCGGCATCGACGCCCGAATGGACCCATTTCTCCCCAAAGAGGCCAAGGGCTTCGATGTATTGAAGTCGCTCTCGGGTTCGGTGAGCTTGTCTGGCAAGTCCAAGGGTGCTGGCCTGATCAACGGTATGCTGGCGAACATCGAAACAGTCGAGGTCGGCAGTCCCGGTGGTCAGGTTGACGGCTTAGTCCACATCGAGCAGGGCGTTCTGGCTCCCGGGACGAAGATCGACTTCAGCTCCGAAGGGGGTTGGGTCGACATTGTGGATTGGCGAGCGACAGGATTGCTCGCGCTCCAGTCGAAGGTCGAGCAGGCAGAGGACGGGGTCTCCACGAAGGTGGCCTTGGCCCTGACCGATGTGGCGCTCACCGAGCGCGAAGGCACCGAGCCCCTCTTGGCAGGGGCTGATCTCGAGCTGAAAGCGGACGCTGGGAAGCTCGACATCTCTGGCGGCGTTCAAGGACTCGCCTCAGCCCTCGAAGCGATCTCCCTGGATCTGGCGCACGCGCATGTTGCGGATATCACCCGCTTTCCCATACCGGCCGTCGAGGATTTCACGCTCGACTCCGGCGAAGTTCTAGTCGAGACCCACGCGGTCCTCACCCGTGACAACGGGGGGCAAGCGAGTATCGATGTCCATGGCCAGGGGATCGACGCCTCCTATGGTGAGGTCGCCATCAAAGGCGACCTGTCCCTCGATCTGAATGTCACCACCGATGATGTGCGCGACCGCTGGTTCGACTTCACCGACAGCGGCTTGAAGATCGACATGGTCACCATCGAGGACGGGAAGAAGACGGACAAGAACTGGTACTTCCACCTCGACATGAACGAAGGCTGGCTGCAACTGAAGGATCCCGGCGAGATCGTCTGTAGTGCCGAGATCAAGATGAAAGACACTCGACCGCTGATCGCCCTTCTCGGCCAGGAGAAGAAGATCTTCAACAAGCTCAAAGGCATCCTGAACTTCAAGGATCTCGAGGGCGAAGCGGATATCGAGATTGCGGCCAAGAGCATGGAGATCGAGAACTTCGACATTGACAGCGAAGGCCTCAAGCTCAGGGCGAACCTCCAAATTCGGGACAAGAAGTCCTCGGGGATCCTCTATGCGAAGTTCCACGGGATCCCCCTCGCCCTGGACCTGCGGGGAAACAAGAGGGACGTCATCCTAAGAAAGCCCCTGCAATGGTACGAGGCGCAGACGGTACCGTGGGCGGGGCGGCCGACTGCGCCTTCGCCCCCTAATTGAGATTTTGGACCACGTGGCGGGTGAGGCCTAGCTTCCACCCAGGGCGCACTCGTTCTTGCCGACCTCGAGCTCGGTCGCTTCGTCGTTGCTGACCGGCAGGAGGCCGACGTTGACGGCCTTGATCTTGCGATAGGCGTCGGGAAAAGACGCCTTCCTGGCCAGAACCCACTCGATGAATGCCTCTCGGTCCTCGTACTGCAGCGAGCCGTTGGTCTGCCGAAGCTCACTCAGGAGTGAGCCGATCGAACGATCCGATTGCCGTTCTTCGTCCGAGCCGTAGTGGGCCGGGTAGATATGAAGGCTCGGAGACCACTCGCGGCGGGCGAACTCGAGGCTCTCCCAAAGCTTGAGTGTCCACTCCTGCTCTTTGCCGGCCAGGTCCGGACGACCGACCGAGGCAATGAAGATGAAGTCGCCGGTGAAAGCGGCCTGGTCGTCCACCAGAAAGCTGACACTGCCTTCTGTGTGTCCAGGGGTGTGAGCTACCTTCAACCTCGACCGGCCAAAGGCGATCTCCTGACCGTGCTCGATAGGCTCGAAGGGAATCGCCCCGGGCCTGCCGTCGTACGGATAGGCGGCATCGTCGGGATGAAGGTAATAGGGAATCTGGAGCTCCCTTGAAAGCTCAGGCCCGCCACTGATGTAGTCGGCGTGGACGTGGGTGTCGGCGACGCCAACGATCGAGCAGTCGCTCGCTTCGGCCGCAGCGAGATAAGCGGAGGGGTCCCGCGGCGGATCTATGGCGATCGCCTCGCCATCACTCACCAGCAGATAGCCGAGTGCACCCTTGCCAATGCGATCGAACTGGACGAGCCGATCCAGCGATGCCGTAGGGTTCAACTCGCGCTCCAGGGTCAGCATCATCCAGCTACCCATACCACCGCTGAGTGAGCGCGCCTGACATCCCAGGCGATTGAGATGGCTGGCGAGAATGCGACTGTCACTGCCCTTGCCGCATACAACCGCGACGGGGACCTGCGGGTCAATCCCGGTACCTTCGAGGTCTTCGACCTTCGCCAGCTGGGATCCAACGATGTTGTGAAACGAGCTGTCGGGCACCAGGTCGATCCGGCCACTATCGAGACGGAAGGCGGCGCGCACATCGACCACCTGGATGGGCTCGCCAGCCTCCACGGTTTGGGCCAGCTCGAGAGCCGAAATCTCCTGTTTCATGGCAATGGGCGCCGAACTCATGACGCTACTCGGAAGGCTGGGGTATGACCCTCAAGTAGGGCTTCTTGGCCTCGTAGCCCGGGAACTTCTCTCTTGCCTCATCGTCGCTGACGCCCATGCCGATGATGACATCCTCTCCGTTCTGCCAGTCGGCAGGGGTAGCGACAGGATGCCGAGAAGTCAGCTGGAGAGAATCCAGCACACGCAATAGTTCATCAAAGTTTCGGCCTGAGCTAGCTGGATAGGTCAGTGTGAGTCGGACCTTGTTATCGGGGTCAATGACGAAGACTGACCGCACCGTCTGAGTATCGTTGGCGTTAGGGTGAATCATGTCGTAAAGGTTTGCGATCTTGCTGTCGTCGTCCGCAATCAGCGGGAAATTCAGCGCATGGCCGGTAACGTCTGCGATGTCCTGCACCCAGTCCCGGTGGCTCTCCAGCGGATCGACACTGAGACCAAGTACCTTGGTGTTGCGCTGCTCGAACTCGGGCTTCAGCGCGGCAACACGCCCTAGCTCGGTCGTGCAAACCGGGGTGAAATCAGCCGGGTGGGAGAACAGGATGGTCCAGCTCCCTTTCTTCCAGTCGTGAAAGTCGAGCTCGCCGTCGGTTGTCTGGGCGGTGAAATTTGGGGCAACATCACCAAGTCGAATTGTCATGGTGTCCTCCGCGTAGTGGTTCCACCGGCATCGCCGGCGACCAGGGTCTCCGTGTTCCGCACGTGTCGTTTGGCACCCGGGGGGCTGCAGGAAGTGTAGGCGACCGATCGGCCGCGGTCAACTACACTCATCCATGTCGAGAGCTCCCCTTCTGCCCGTTCGAAAGAAGCAACTGGGCTGACTAGCTACAGGCTTGACCACTAGTTGTTGCTCGACCAGGTGCGGGCCCTGGAGGCGGAGAGTCGCGAGCCTGGGAGGTGATCGCTCCCGGGGCGATCACTCCTGGCGTCCGAACAGGCCCATGGATTTCACCAGCTTCGATTCGATCGGGAATCGAGTCTCGAGATTCGTGACGCGATACCGCGCCACCGGGTAGTAGAGCCTGGCCAAGGCAACCACCATGGGGTTCGTCTTCTTGTACGGATTGACGAAATGTCCCTTGCCCAGGAACATCAGAGGGAAGTCGAGCGCGGTAACCATCTTCTTGGTCGCGGCCGGGATCCAGGGAGATTCCGCCGCCACGTTACGGAAGTTGAAGTAGCCCCAGCCCTCCAGATCCTCAGGCTCCCGCAACCCAGACTCGACACAAACGTTGTACAACTGAGTTCCCGGGTAGGGAGTGTAGACATTGAACGTCTTGACTGCCCGAGGATTCTCGTCCGTGAGCTGAACAGCTAACCGGATGCTCTCTTCGAGCTCTGCGGGTGTTTCCGAGGGCAGTCCCATCATGAACAGATAGATTGGCACGACGGGGTACGGAATCAGCTTCCTGTTGGCCTCGACTACCTGCTCTACGGTGACGTCCTTCTTGATCAAATCGAGTAGCCGTTGGCTGCCGGATTCCACCCCGACCGTGAGGCGCTTGACCTTCGCCTTGACCAGGAGATCAAGAAAGTCCTTGTCCATCTTGCAGATGGTGTCGGCTCGGATCTGCAGCTTGCTGATGGAGATATCCAGATCGGCGCGGACGATGGCCTCCAGGATGGCCCGCGCCCGCTTCATGTCGATGAAGAAGTGGTCGTCGGTGAATAGGAACCCACGAATGTCATGATCGGTGATGATTCGTTGCAGCTGTTCGAGCACGGTTTCCGGCCGCATCGCCCGCCAGCGTCGCTTGTGCATCACCGGATCCCAGCAGAAGTTGCAGCGGAAGGTGCAACCACGGCTGGAATTGAAACTGACGTGATCGATGCCGAAGAGCTGCCGCCGGTAGCGGTTCATGTCGATCAGGTGATAGGCGAGAGACGCCTGCTCGTCCATATTCACAAAGGGGCGCTCGCCGGTCCAGCGGAAACCGTTGGACTCTACTGTCGCACCAGCACAGGAGTCGTCGGACTGCGAGATCAGGACGGGCAGGATTGATTCAGCCTCGGCGCCCTCAGTGCCGGAACCGACGGGTGTTTCTCCGTCTTCCTTGTACCAGATACCGGCGACTCGGCTCAGCGGCGTGCCTGACTCCAATGCCTTGACCAACTCCAGGAACGTCTCTTCGCCCTCACCTACCACGACGATGTCCACCAGGGGATGTGACAGCGTCTGCTGTGGCATCAGGCTGGCGTGAACGCCACCCCAGACGATCGGCACGCCCGGATGGCGCTCGCGCACCAACCTGCATCCCTCGAGCGCATGCCAGATCTGCGGTCCCGTCATGCAGGTAACACCGAAGCAAATCGGCTGCTCCTCGATGCCAGCCAGCAACTCCTGCTGCCAATCTGGATTGGCAAACTCGTCGATGATCTGGATGCGGTAACCGAGGCGATCCAGCGGCGTGGCGGTACACAGAAGGCTCAAGGGGAGCTCCACCCTTCGCTGCACCTGCTTGCCCGCCCTCGGTGCTGGATTGAAGAGTACGATGTCCATGGCGCTCCCGACTCAGTCTTCCGGCTGATCGCCTTTGAAGGTGCCCGCTGGCGCTTTCTGCAGGCGGCGCTCTCCACCCACCAGGTCGGGCGTAAACGCTTCGAACTCGGCGGGCTCAGCCAGATGACTCGGTGATTTGTGATCGAAAGCGTAGTCTCCTACCACTGGGGCGAGGCCAGACACCGGCACGCCGCTCTTCTCGGCCACCATCTCGGACACGGGCCGGAGCTGAGACAGGTCGATGCCGGTCTCGAAGCCTTCACGCCCGAGAAGCACCGCCACCTGCTCGAGGCTGGCGTTGCCCGCTCGGTCCCCCAGGCCGTTGACGGTGACGTCGATGCCCGCAGCACCCGCGAGGGCAGCCGCCAGGGAGTTGGCAGTAGCCAGCCCAAGGTCATTGTGGCCATGAAAGATCACCGAAGTGCCGAGCTCACCCACCAGGCGGCCGATGATTTGGCGGACACCGAAAGGCTCGGCGCTACCGTTGGTGTCATAGAAGATGATCCGGTCTGCCCCGGCAGCGGTCGCCAGACCAGCGATCTCGGCGACCAACTCTGCATCCGTCTGGCTGGAGTGGGGAAATCCCACACCGATATCGGGAAAGTGCTGGCGGGCCCACGACAAGGCCTCCAGCATCACAGAGACCTTGCCCTGCCGGGACGTCGGCTCACGCCTGGCCGATAACGGTGCGAGCAGATCGATCCGATCGAGAAGCCCTGCCGCCTGCTCCACCTCGGTCCTGCATCCGGGCAGGAAAGCGTAGATCAATCCGGAAAGCCGCAAGCCGATCGGCGCATCCCGCAGCGCTCGGACCACCTCGAGATCCTCCTCGACGCGGCTGGGTGCGACCACCTCCACCTCGAGAACACCGAGTCTCTCCAACGCCGCGGCGATCTCCCGCCGGGCCGCCATGTCGAACCAGACCCCCGGCGTATCCATGGCCTCTCTCAGGGTCGAGTCTCGCAGAATGATGTGGCGCTTTGATTCCGGCATTTGAAGATCTCCTCGGGAGACAAGCCCCTATCGGGTCAGCCTTCCGCAACCCAATCTTCAGCCCACACCTCCGGCACGACCGCGCCATCCGGTCTACCCGTGCCGCTGGTAAGACATACCAAGACTCGGCTGCCAGCTGTAATCCGGCCGGCGTCGATCTGTTTCAGCGTTCCGGTGAGAGCCAACAGGCCCGTCGTTTCCACGATCTCTCCATCCCGGACGAATATGTTCACACCTGCTTTGCCAAGAACACTCAAGATCCCGGCACCGTCGAAATCCTCCTCCAGTAGCCTTCTGAAGTCTGCCGAGTCTACAAGAGTCAGGTCACCCCCTGTGTCGTCCAGAACTCCGCGTAGCGCGTCGACTGTGCCGTAGCTTTGTGGGCTGGAGTCGTACATGACCCGGGTCAGGAGGCGCCCAGATGAACGCACCTCTGACTCGCCCTCTCGCGCTCCGGTACCGGTTTCAGCACCCCGCAGGGCGCTATACATGGGGCAATTGGGGGCTTGCTGGACGCCGAGAAAGCCAGGCAATCGGCCCAGTTCGGGTTGATGCTGGCGTAGGACCCGAAAGATTCCGATGGGGGCAAAGGCAGCGCTGATGGTCTGGGCCAGAATGTCGAACTGCAAACCCTCGAGCATGGCTTCGAGCAGATAGCTACCGATGAACATTGATGCTTCCAGCCGCCACTCGGGCAGCGGTATCTTGGGGAGCCCCTCGCGCTTGCGGAGCTCACTTGCCACCTGCTTTACGCGGTGACGGTCCCGCACTGCAATTAGATGAGTGCTCGGAGCCTCGAAGGCGGTACTGTCCAATAGGCTGAGGTTCTCGCCCGGTACGACCAAGAAGGTCTCCAATCCGACACGCCTGCCGTAAACGGAAAGCGCTGTTCCGGTGTTGCCGCCCGATTCGAACGCGACTCTCCGATACCCTCGCTGCAGTGACCTGGCGATGGTGACCGCTCCGTCAATCGACTTCAGGGTGTGGGTGAGCATCAGGGAGGTCTCATCCAGTACAAGGATCTCGACGTCACGGTAGGTAAGGAGCGGAAAGATCCGTAAGCCCTCACGGATGCTTGTACGGTCCAGGAGCCCCTTGAAATCCTCATCGTCGGCAGACGACTCCTCGAAGCGCAGACAATTCCGATACCTCAGAACCACACTCTGCTCACGGCTATGACGCCGATCGATGGCGTTCAGAAACTCACTCGCCGAAGAACTCATGATGAATCATCTCGGTCAGCGGTCGTAACTGCTTGGTCGAGGGCGTCTCGGCCGGATAGCCGAGAGGGAGAAGGGTCACCGGCCGGACTCCCTCGGGCAAGCGCAGGAGATTGCCGAGCTCTACTTCAAGGCCACGATCGTGAGGCTGGTAGGCCGACAGGTAGACGCTGCCGAGTCCATGTTCTTGCGCTGCCAGCAGCAGCCATGCCGTTGCCAGAACGCCGTTCTCCAGCTCGCGGCCAAAGGATCGGCTGCGATCCACTCCTACCACCACGATCACCGGAGCCTGAGAGAGAAAGTCGGCCGAGAAAGACTTCTTCTCAGGTGGACAGAAACGGTTCTTGAGCTCGCTGATCCGCCTCTTGGTCTCGGTATCTCGGATGACGACAAAACACCAGGGCTGTCCATTCATGGATGAAGGCGCCTGCCTCGTCTTCTCCAATATCTCTGTGATCACCGCTTCGGGAACGTCCCGGTGCTGGTAACGGCGAATCGAGCGGCGTTGCAGGACGACCTCTTCGAAACTTCGGTCTGACACAGATCTCTCTCCCCCCATTTGAAGATTCCCGATCCTGGAGGACTATAGTCGCAGTGACCTGCGAAAGTACGGTTTCGACAGGGCTCCCACCAACGACTCCGGCAACCAGCCTCGGCGGTGGCTTTCCAGTGCCAGGTTCATCAAACGAGAACTGAGTGAGGGATTCTCTGCTGCGGCCCGCACCACCCGGTGCCGCTCCAAGGCGAGCGGTTCCGCAAGCGAGCGAACGGTGATCCCTCGGCTTTTGGCCTGCTCGAGAAGATCCGTCATCATTCTTCTCATCCACTTGTCGATGAGGTTCGCTGCTTGCTCCAAGGCGATCCCGGCAAAATCCATCGTGCCGCCCAGGACTCCGCCGCTGTTACACACGAAATCGGGAAGGTACAGGTGGCCGCGATCGAATAGAGCCGCCTCGGCTTCTAGGGTCGCCGGATTGTTGGCTCCCGGACAGATGATGGGCGCAGCGATCCGAGAGGCGTTCTCCTGGTGCAGAGAGTAGTGCCGCGCACAGGGGCAGAGCAGGTCGACGGGCAGTTCAAGTAGATCCTGGCGTTGCAGTGCGAGCTTGGGGTCGTATTCTCTGACGATTCGGCTGCCCATCTCCCTCGCCATGGCCCGCAGTCGATCGACATCCAGGCCCTCTGGATCGTAGAGCGCACCTTGCGAAGTGGAGATTGCGACCACTTTTGCACCACGACGGCTGAGCAGGTCGGCCACCACAGAGCCCACACTTCCGAAGCCCTCGATCGCGACCTTGCTGCCTTCGAGCCGGCCCTGTCGCCACTTCACGGCTGCCTGGGCGGCTGCCACACAGCTCACCGCGGTGTAGTAGCCGGAACTTCTCCCGCGCCACTCGCGGTGCTTCACGGCCAGACCGAGAGAGCACATCATCGAGCGGATGTCCTCCCCGCGGGTGCCCAGGTCGGCATCGGGCTGGTAGACCCTCTGCATGAGATACGGGCGAAAAGCAGCGGCAAAGTCGCTCAACAACTGCTGCCTCTCCTCAGGCGGGGCTTCGGCATCACCGCGAATTCCTGCCTTTGCCCCTCCTTGGGGCAATCCCAGTAGACCGTACTTCAGCGTCATCGCGTGAGCTGCCACACACAGCTCGCCCTCGCTGAGATCAGGAACGATCCGCAAGCCGCCGCGGGAGCACCCACCAATCGTTGAGTCGATGACGATGAAAGCAGCAGGGGATCGCTCTGCCCCGACCTCTATAACTCGCTGCTCATCGCGCTGACGACTCTCGACTTTCCAAGTCACGACGGCACCTGTCGCACCAGAAGCTTGAACTTCCCTGATCTGGGAAGCGGGAAGGAGTCGGTCTGGGCCAGCGAAATGTCCATGTCATCGTGCGTGAGGCGACGCAAGATCTGGAGCACCTCCTCCTCGGCTGCCGCATCGAAGCGGTCGTTGGGTTGAATTCGCGCCTCGATGGTGCCGGGCGTCCGCTGAACAAATTGAAATCGGTCGAGATATTCCAAGGGACGGAAAAGGTTGTAAAACTCATGCCCCGTAACGGTCAGCCCACTGCGGGTTTCGACAGCGTCGTTGGTGCGCCCCAGAAGTTCCTCCAGAATCGGAAACGGCGAGCCACATCGGCACCGTCTCTCCGACAGTACCCCGAAGTCACCGATGCGGTACCGGATCAGCGGCATGGCCTTCTGCCGCAACGCCGTGATGAGAATCTCGCCCCCGCCCGACACCGAACATTCGGAGTTCTCGATTGGCACCGTCTCGACCACGACGTTGTCCGAGTAGATGTGAAAACCCGACCTCGGAGCGCACTCGAGGCCGATGGAGCCGAACTCCCATGAGCCGTAGTATCGGGTCAGACCCTGTAGCAACACACGTTCGACCCTCTTCTCGACATATGACTGGAGATCCTCACCGCCACTGCGGTAGACGCCGGCCAACCGGTCTCGCCCCGTTGTCTTTTCGACCTCCTCGCAGATCTGTAGCCAGGTCGACGGCCAAGCGCTCACAAGCTGTGGTTTGTACTGGCGGATCCGGCTCACGATCTCGGCGGCGGGTAGCCTCTTGTCCACCCGGATATCCGAGAAGCGGCGAGCTGGCCGCTGCCACCAAAGAACCGGCCTCGGCATCTGAACATCCACGCGCTTGGCCCAGGGCCTGCAACCCGATACGACGCGACTGCGGTAGCGACTCATCCAGGTGCGCCTGTCGAGCTCACGACGGCCTATGTACACCGTTACCGGAAGCCCGGTGGATCCACCAGTGCGGACTCTGGCGAGTCCTCGTGGATCGAGCCCACGCGTCAACATCTTCTCGATCGGGGTCGTCTGGACCTCTGAACGACCGAGGATCGGCAACAGGGGCAAATCCTCGACACCCCGGATCTGGCGAGGAAAGACTCCCGCCTCCTCGAATCGATGCTGGTACATCGGCACCCGCTCGTATGCATGGGCAACAAGCGTCCGGAGTCGGCGGTCCTGCTCCCGGCGTAAGCGGTCGGAATGGGGCCGAGCAATGACGGATTGCGGATTCAATTTCAGGCCCGAGTGTACCAGTCACGCTCTCGGGCCAGAATGCCACCAACCGACAAGCCGATCAGTAGGATGGCGTCTTCACAGCACTGTACTCGACCAGACTGAGGTATCGCCGGATTCGAAGCCGTCGGCGAAGATCTGGTCGTTGGCCTCGGAACCGAAGCGCTATGCTTGGATACTCAGATCGGAGTTGTCGGTACCGCTAGAGCGGCGCCTTCAAGCCGCTCCCGGAGTAGAGATCAGCCTCTTCTATCGAGTCGGCCACTCCTACAAGGAGATTCCATGACGAACGGTCAACATCCCGACCTGCAGAATAGCTAGGTGGCCATCTGGATGGCGATACCGTCGGCCTCGAGCTTCTTGACCAGGGCCTCTTTGTCGGCAGCCTTGAGGTAGGCCTCTTCGGGGGTGACGATCTTCTTGCTCACCAGCTCGTACAGCGAGTCGGTCTGCGTCATCATCCCAAGCTGACGCCCGGTCTGCATTGCCGAGGCAATCTGGAACGTCTTGCCTTCACGAATCAAGTTGGAGACCGCCGGGGTGCAGATCAGAATCTCGAAAGCGGCCACGCGGCCACCGTCGATCTTCTTGAGCAGCGTCTGGGCGACCACCGCTCGCAGGCCGTCGGCCAGCATCATGCGGACCTGCTGCTGACGATCGCCGGGAAACTGGTCGACTATGCGCTCGACCGTCGAAGGAGCAGTTGTGGTGTGGAGGGTCCCCAACACCAGATGACCCGTCTCTGCCGTCTCAATGGCGATCGAGATCGTCTCCAGATCCCGCATCTCTCCGACCAGGATGACGTCGGGATCCTCGCGCAGAGCCGCGCGCAAGGCCTTGCCAAACGAGCGCGTGTGGACGCCAGGTTCACGCTGGTGGATCAAGCTGCGCTTGGAGCCATGGACGAACTCGATGGGGTCTTCGATGGTGATGATGTGATCGGGTCGGCTCGCGTTGATCAGATCGAGAATCGCCGCGAGCGTTGTGCTCTTGCCCGAACCGGTCGGGCCCGTGACCAGTACCAGTCCCTTGGACAGATGAGCCAGGGAACGCACGACCTCAGGCAGGCCGAGCTCCTCGAAGGTCGGAATCTCATACGGGATCTGTCGAAAGACCGCCGCGATCCCGGCCCGGTCCCTGAACAGGTTGACCCGGAATCTTGCTTGTCCAGGGAGCTCCAAAGCGAAATCTGTATCGTGATCCTCTTCGAACTCCTTGCGGTTGCGCTCAGGCGTCACCTGCCAGAGTCGCTCCCGCAGCTCTCTATGCTTCGGCGGAAGGTACTGCTCGAGCTCGAGCAACTCGCCATGAACCCTCATCCGCGGTTTCTGTCTGGAGCTCAGGTGCAGATCCGACCCATTTCGCGTGATCACGGTGTCCAAGAGCTCTGAGATCTCCGGCAGACGCTCGGGTCCCGCCGGGGTCGCCCACTCGACGACCGGGTCGGCGCGAGGCTGGGAGATCGTCGCCCGGCAGTCCCCGTTGTCCTGCACGATGCTGAAATCGAAGTCCTGCCCATCGACTGAGTAGCGAAATCGACCCACCGATGGATCGGGTGACGTCTCTTTGACCAGGGCCATGATCTGCTCCGATTGCAGTACGGTCCGGGAGGCATCTTGCTCGCTATCCCCGTCGGTCAGGCGGGGCCGGCGACCAGGCTCGAGAAGCAGGGTTGCCGATGGGCGCTTCGCCAGTTGTCGCAGCAATGGATCCAGTCTGGCCATGACGCTCCTAAAGCTTCACGCGGTCAATCGCATCACACTGCACGAAGTAGGTCGTCTCCCCATTGACAAGAACGAGGAACCGACTGGGAGTCCTATTGAGCATGTCCGATACCCGCTCCTCACCACGCTCGGCTTCGTAGAGCAGATCGCCCTTCAACTGATCATTCGACTTCAGCCATAGCTCTGCCGGCGAACGCGTCGCCCCGACGGTTTCGAGTGACACCAGCTCGGGTGGTGGCTCTGCCATGACGACGAACGAGATCGACGACAGGCGCACAAGCTGGCTCTCGCCGTCGATCTCACAGGGCAGAAAGCGGGTGCCGGGATCGTTGAGACGATCCCCCACGGATTCGGACCGATAGTCGGCATGGCCGACCGGATGGACAAAGACCGTGGCGTCGATGTCCTCTCCGAGCAGGGTTCTCAGTCGGATCGGAATGCGCGCAACGTCGATCGCATAAGTCATCCTGCAACCGAGCATACGGGTAGCTGGGAGCTCTGTCAGTGCAGCCTCAACTAATGCGGCGCTCGGCAGATCCAAGGCTCTGGGCGGCAAAGCCGCAGGTAACGACCCGGCGAGTCTCAGTCGCTGTCCTTGTCGACCGAAGCTCTCAGTTCGACGCTGTCGTCGCCTCTCAATCGGACGTCCTCGAAGACCAGAGGCGGAGTGGTCAGGACGCGCACGGTATAGCTGCCTGCAGGAACCGCGACCGGATCTCCGTTGGTCATTCCCGCGGCCACGACCTCGCCGGCGGCGTCTATCACGTTGAACTTGGTCTCCAGGGCTCGACGCATGGCAAGACCCAGTTCCTCACCGCTGGTGGCATTGAAGTAAAGCCCTCCACCCAGCTCGGCCCAACGGCTGAAGGTCGCCTTTAGAGCCTCGTCTTCGATGGCGAAGCCGACGATGTTCACCCGCACGTCGAAGCCCTCTTGTTTGAGCTTCTCGATCGCGGCCTGAGGATCACCCTCGCAGGTTTCCTCGCCATCGGTGACCAGGATGACGATCTTTTGTCCTGTCGCGCCTTTCAGGTCTTCTGCCACCAGCTCCAGGGATTGGGCAATGGGTGTCTTGGCCAGGTTTTTCGCTTCCGTTTTGCGCAGTACCGGTGTGACCACCGACGGCTCCAGCGGTTGGAGGGGAACTTCGAGATCGGTCTGACAGGCGCCTGCGGTGCGATGCCCGAAGACGCGCAGTGCCAGGGGGGTACCGGCGGGAATGGTGCTCTCCACCAGGTCCACGAGTACCTCACGCGCGATATCGATTCGCCTGCGGCCTTCGAGTTTCTGCAACATACTGCCCGAAGCATCGAGGATGAGCTCTACCGCGTTGAGCGGCATCTCTTCCGGCGGCACCACCACGACAATAGAGCCTGGCCCCGGCGGCTCCTCGAAGCGAGTGGAGGCGCTGATGAAATAGCCGGCTGGCCGACGCAGGTGACACGAGGCTCGGTCGAAGGCGACCTCGAGGTCGGCGTTGGTGCGGAAGAAATCGTAGTGGCCCTCGTTGACGCTGGCCCAGGCTTGCATCAGATCCTGTTGAGGACCGACGTCACCGCGGTGAAGCTCGAGGGTGAAGACCCGAGGGCGCACCGAAGATAGCAGGTGCCAGAGCTTGGAAGTCTCGTCGTAACTGTGCGTATCGGCATCGGTGAGGAATACCACGGCGCGCGTGCCCTGCCGCTGCGCGAGCTCCTCCGTTGCCGTCAGCAAAGCGGCCTCGGCCTTGCTCGAACCATCCATGCGATCGTAGTCCTGCAAGGCCGTCTGCAAACGGTAGGGTTGGTCACTCCACTCCTCGAGCAGGAATCTTCCGCCCCGATCGCGGAACGGTAGGAGATTGACGTACTCTCTTCCCGGCTGCACGTCGGCGACGAACTGTGGTAACGCTTGGTACAAGGTTGGCTTGAATGGTTCCGTGCTGCCGCTGTTGTCCCACGACAACACGATCGAGCGCGGCGGCTCCTCGATGCGAACGTAGTAGCTGCTCCCGGGCTCGGCCGGAGAGTCGTATATCAGGGAGTTCGGCGTCGTTGTCACCGCTTCGTCGAGCGGCAGCGTCCGACCGGTCTCGTCCTGTACGTGAACAGCCACCCGCAATGTCGGATCGCCATCGACTTCGAGTCGGACACGATTGTGGCCCGCAGGCACCTCGAGCCGGTACCAATCCAGGTCCTCGCCCACCATGACGCGGCCCTGATATCGATCACCGGGCTCGAGCCGTTGGGCGGTGGCCGGGGTACCGTTGTCGTCGGCTTCGAACTTCGCCGATTTCTTAGCCTCACCTCGACCTAGCGACTCGAAAATCGCTGCCCTGCCGTATTGCCCCCACTCTCCGAGGATAGAACGATATCGATCATCGACCCGCTTCTCGAGAATGCGCAGGGTCTCCGCCAGATGCCAGTAGCTCGCTTCCGTCGGCTCACTGGTTGAGAAACGCACGAAGCGGGCCCAAACCGGATCGGGAAGCTCCCAGACAGAGGTGCTGCCCGGGGTCGAGTCCAAATTCCAAGTACCCAATGGGCTCCATGGTCCCGCCGGGCTGTCATTGCTCACCGCCACCTGGACCTGGCTGAAATAGGGGTCCTTGTAACGCGTCGGCGACTGCACCCACTCCAGCGACACGAGTCGGGCACTCCTATCATGGTGGAATCCCACAACCCAGCGATTCGGATTGAGAGCGTCGAGACGCTGCCGAGGATGTTCGATCTCTGTGCTCAGGATCTCTCGAGTTATGGACTTCATGAGCAGTGGATCGGACCAGATGATGTGCCCACCAGCGGCGGGATCGGCCAGGTTGAATCTCTCCTCACCGAACGGGTGAGCTCCTGGACTCGCCACCACCTTCCACTCTCCGAGGGAGGCCCAGTCCTCGCTGCCGCTCTGGCGCGAGCGAATCTCCAATCGAGCAAAGCGCGCTTCGAACGGCCGCTCGAAAGCGAATGCCTGTTCGATCCCCAGCGGGCTGAGCTCGTCGGCCAGAACTTCCTCGAATTCGCGACCATCTTCGGACAGAAGGATCGAAAAACGCCGCGCTTGGTCGGCCGTGCCGTATTCGTTGCGGGTATTCAGCAGCACGCCGGCAATCGGAACTGAGGTGTCGCCGGCAAGCTCTACGGTCTGGGTCAACGGCAGGCCCCGCGCGTACCAGCTTGTGTCGTTGGGAGTAAACCCATCATGCAGGAGTACCTGTCGAGTGGGCGAAATCTCGTCTTTAGCCAGTGGCCGAGCTCCGAGTCCGGTCCATGCCAGATTTAGCCCGCCGAGCATCGACTCGGGAAGAGGCCAACTCGTCTGCTCATTGACTGGAGCAGCACCGCATCGCGCGATCAGTCGTGTGGTTGCTGTCTTCTGTGAACCGTTGCCAGTCAATGCCTTGGCAGTGATCTGTACCGGTCGATCGGCCCAGGCATCGGGCGCCACCATCACATCGAGCGCTACGGTGCGCCGCTCGCCCGGTTGAAGGGTCAACGCAGTCTCCTTCAAGCGCGGCTCCCAGAAGTGATGACTCGAGGCGACCTGTAGATCCACTTCCAACGGTTCGCTGGCCAGGCTTGTCACGCTGAGCAGCAGCTCCAGTGTCTGACCCATATGCCAGTAGGCAGCGGCGAGATGCGGTCCGGGAGGCAGAGACAGATCGACGGCGAGCGGATCCGGTCTCGGCTGGGCTGTCGGACCGTCGGAGAATTCGAACCGCACACGGTACCGACCCACGTTCTCGATCCGGACGAGCCATTGTGTGTCGGCAGTGAGTTTGGCGCGGCCGGTGCTGCCTTCCTCGCTCCACTCCACGATCCGGGCGGGCGAGTTTTCTCCTTCTCGGTAAAGAGAGAAGAAGTACGTCGGGTCGCGGTCTACGGGAGTCTCGAGCACACCAATGGTCAGGTCGGTGTCTCGCTCCAAGAGCGGTAGCCGGTACCAATCCTCATCGCCATAGAGTTGCCCGACAGTCCCCTCGATCGTGAGGACGGGTGGCAGCGGCCGGGCCTGCGCCGCCTGATCGTTGGGCTCGAGGTCCGTGGGCAGATCGAAGGGGTCCAATCGCGCCAGACGAATCCCGTAGGGGGTGTCGCTGCTGCCCTTCTCGGCCTTGACCTCGACCAGGTAGTCACCCGGCGGAAGAAGGCCTTCATAGACGAACTCGGCACCTGGCTCCGTCGCCGAGTAGCGGAAGATCTGCTGCCCTGGCCGATTGCGGCTCAGCTCGGACAGGGTGAGTCGAGGGGTGAGCTCGCCATGGGGTGACAGGGCCAGCTCGATGTGATCTGGAGCGCTGAGGGAGAAGTGGTAGTAGTCGCGGTCGTCGGCCTCGAGGATCAGTCCGGTACGCGGCACCCCGAATCGGAGCAGGTGTGCGCGGCTGGCGTCGTCATTCGGCTCCCGCTCGCCATAGGGATCTGGCGGACCCATGGGTACCGCGCGTAGGGTGTAGTCGCCGACTCCCTCATAGCTCTCTACCATCAACCAGTGCTGTCCGGGGAGAAGAAAGAGATTGCTGATGAGAAAGGGCCCGGAGTCGCCTTGCCGGTTGCCATATTTGAGTCTCTCGACAGCGGAGGAGTAGGCCAAGCGGTAGACATTGTCTCCTGTCGCTTCGATCCACCAGAGCTGCGGCTCGCCCTCGATAGTGAAGCTGTACCAATCGAAATCCCTTTCGTCGAGTCGCCCTCGCGCCACGAAATGGTCCCCGCTTCGGCCCAGAGGCTTCGCCTCTTTCAGCTCATTGTTGGGCTCGCTCTCGGCAGGTGCATCGGAGAAGTCAGACGGCGGAACAGCCACCGGCTCGAGTTCTTCGGGAGGCGCAATCTGCTCCTCGGGTGCGGCTCGGTCGAACATCAGATTCTCCGCCTCGACGGTGACGACACGCTCGGCGGGGACGGCGCGTTCGCCGGGCGCTGCCGGTTCTCGAGCCTGCTCGTCCTTACATCCCTGACACGAGCCCAGTGTCAGCAGCAGGCCGACCACGACGGGAATCACCGCTACCCTGGAATGCATGCTCTCCTCCTTGCGGCCGTGCCGCAATGACAGGCGTCGACTACGGCCTCAGCGCGATCGTTCCGTCGCTGCGAAAGCCCCGCACGCGAAGTGCCGAGGGAACGTCTGCCGTAGTAAAGGCCAGCTCGAAGCGAACCGAAACACCGGGCGGCAGGATAAACGGTTCGGGAGGTGGGTGGGGCAGCGCAGCCGTGGCCGAGCTATCGGGTTTGACGTCGAGCTCACCAGCACGGAGCAGGAACTGGGCCGAAGTTTGTACCTCGACGCCCTGATTTTCGAGCAATGACTGGAGGCCTAGGTCCACGATCACCCGATCCCCGCTGACCCGACTGCCGTAAAGCAAGACTTCCATCACCTCGCCATCGACATGCCGATCCCTGGGAGAGGGCAGGTGCGGCGGACGGCCGGCGAGCTGCAGGTTCACTACCTCGTTCTGGATGCGAATTCCCAGAGCCAGATTCTCAGCTTTCTCGTCGACCAGAAAGGCCACCTCCTGCAAAAGGAGGAGCTGTGGTGGAAAGCGGATCAACCTGCCGGAAGGACCGGCGAGCGGCTCACCGTACGCGAAATACCCGCCATCGAAGGTGACCCACAGATAACGCGTCGGATCCACCTCCACGATGTTCCCTATGCCGCCAGTTCCGGAACGGCTCCTGCCCACCAACTCGACCACAGCGAACTGCCGGCCCGAGGGAGCGAGTCGCTCCCCGTTCTTGTCCTGAAGATCGACCGCGAGCGCCGCGACCTCCAGTTGCGAGGTGACGACTTTGCCCAGGGAATCCTTCGGTAGCTGGCCGGCGCCGATCGCTCGCTTCACCTCGCCGCGGATCGGCGCCGTCACGTGGCCGTTGGCAAAGTCGAGAAGCTGCAGGGCCAGATTTGTGGACTGGCGCGGTACGACGGCTGCAAGCCGAACCTCCTCGACCACACCCTGTTTCTCGATCAACAGCCCGGAGTGGGGATCGGCCAGGTTGTCAACGCCGGACCCGGGTTCGAAGAGCGAATAGGCAATGCCGTCGGCGAGAACGAAGAAGTGATCTCTCAAGCGGGGGACCTTGTAGGCGACGTCGACCTCGACCATCTCCTCTTTCCCACCACCACCTCCCCGCAGGAGACCACCCGAGCCCAGCGTGCGATCCTGTTTGCCCTCGAGTCGTGAGCGCTCCACCTCCTGTTTCGGGTGAACGTTGATGGCAACGGCATTGACCACCAGTAGGGCTTCGCCCTTGCCAAGGGCCCGTCCTCCAATCTCCGTACGCATCTCGCTTGAGACGACCTGCAGCTCGACAGCTGAGTTGCTCGCTGCGGCCTCCCTACCGGAACCTTCGGTCTCGCTGACCTGGTCTCGATCGTCACTGACGACCGGCAGCTCATCGGCCAGCGGTACCACCATCACGGGGCTCGGACGTGGATATTCCTCGATGTCACCGGCAAAGTACTCGCTCTCGGGAACCTCGGCCTCGTCGACCGAGGCCCGCTCGTTACCACCGCAGCAGAGGAGAACCAGAACTGGCGCGAGAAACATCAGGCTCCCCGTCGGAAGATCCAGGCGTCCGGGTGCGAAGATCCCCATCTCTCAATCCTCCGACTTGCAGACGATGGTGATGTCTTCTCCGGCCCAGATCTTGCCGCTTGCTCCGGCGGAATCGCCCTTGAGACCGGCCAGGATCATGCCGGAGGCACAATTGAATCCATCCAGGAAACTGCTGCAGAAATCGGCGCCGACCGAAGCTTTCGCCAGGTCTTTGCTCTTCTTCCACTCCCAACACCCTTGAGTGATCTTGATTCCGGCCGACAGGTTGTACTCGAGCTTCGGACAGAAGCCGCAGGCGATGGCCGTGGCCAGCTTCTTGAGGTGCTCCTCGACCTCCTTCAGCAGTTCGGCGGTGATCTCGCCGTACCTGAGGATCTTCTCGGCCAGAAGCCACAGAGTCTCTTCGGCCCCCTTGATCAGTCCCAAGGCGAAGGCGGTGTCCTCGTTCAGACCGATTTCCTTGAGAGAGATTGAGTACTCGACAACCGCCTGGTGCTGCCCCGAATCCAACGCTCCCACCGTCACACCGGTCTCGGGGTTACGCTGCCACCAGCCCCAGATCTTTCGTCCATCAATCTTCAGTGGCACCGAGGGCAGTACGATCTCGAGCCCTTCCGCCAGCGCCTCGCGGATCAGCAGATCCGCCCTCTTCGAGAGGTCGACGATTTCGCTCAGAGCTGACGTGTCGGCGGCTGTAACCGTCACCAGGGAGCCGCCCTCCTGGTGGGCGTTCTCCACCAGCTCGACCGTACTTACGACGCGGGCATCGGGTGTCAACCGCGCCAGTACGCCGGCTTCGAGCGTCGATTCCTGGAGGCCGAAGGCCAGCTGGAACTGTTGGGCGGCTCCCGAGGGCACACCGGGAAAGGGGTAAGTGGCCAGCTCATCGAGCCTCAGGTCGAGACTCACTTCGTTGGTGAACTCACCAGGCTGATCGCCAGAGGAGGTCTCGAACGAGGTGATCAGGATCCTTGGCAGAGCCCGTGCCAGGTTGACCCCGTTGTTGTATGCAACCTTCGCCGCCAGCAGGTCCGATTCGTGCGCGAAGATGAGGTTGGTCAGAAAGCCCTCGACACCGGCTACCCTGCTATCGATCTGGCTGGCTTCCTGCAGAGCTGCGCCTGCCTCCTCCGTATCGCTGTTGGTGGTGAGCCGGTCGAGCTGTTTACGCCACCGCTCGGGATCGAGATCGGTCGTCAACGCCTCCCTCTGCTGCTCCACGAACTGCCGGGGAAATGATCCCGCTACCAGCGTGATGGCGTAATGCCGAAGCCCCGGAGGCAGAGTCGGGGTCGAGGAATCACCAGCATTGAGGTAGAGGTAGCGGCGGATCCGTTTGGGCTCGACATCGGGCAACTGCAGCTCGAAGTCGATCCACTCTCGTCGAGGGAACGAACCCCTCTTGTCGAAGACGACTTCCAACGGTTCGAAGCCAATCGCCTCGTCGCCGACTCGGATCACCGGTCGGTAGCGTCGTCCAATGACCTCACGGGTCGCTTCGTCATTCTCTTCCTCGCTACGGCCTCCACCCGTCAAGCCACCGCCGAAGACGTCCAGGGGCGAGCCTCGTTCCTGCTCATCTTCGGTCGGGGTCAGGCTGGGAAGTCCCCGGATGGTCAGTGTGATCGGCCGCTGGGCCAGCTCCACCAGAGTGCCCTCGATCTTCCCCAGTTCCGTGATACTTCCATCCACGGTTTCGGCGTTGAGGGTGATTCTGAGCGACTGGAAGAGTTCCTCTGGCAGCTCCTCGAAACGCTTTGCCGCCTGAGCGTAGCTCTCTCCGACCTCCGCCCGGGGAAAGGACGGGTCGAGCGGCAGCCAAGTTCCTCCTTGATCGACCTCGAGCCAGAGATGGGATTTCACCATCTGCCGCAGCTCGTCGTCTGCAGCCGGCAAGTAGGGTTGATGCTCCTCCGCGAGCTGCATCGTCGGCAACTGCGGAGGGTACATACCGCGCACCAGGGCGCTGAGGTTCGCCTCGTCCAGGGTGCCGGTGACAAAGCGGACGCGAAAACCCTGTTCCCGCAGGATCTCGCTCAGCAGCAGCGATTGGTCGACGGCGTTGCCGCTCTGGGCGAGCGCCGTCAACAGAGCCCCCCGCTGAGCGCCGCGATAGGGCTCGTAGCGAACTTCTCGGGCGACGCAGAGAAAGGTCTCCTCGAGGCTCGGACCACGGCAGCGATCGAGCCAGTCCTCGCCGGGATCCGCTCGAGAAGAATCCTCGACCGCAATCTGGGTTGCGATCTCACGTTCTACAGACGCCTCGCGTGGAGCCGGCTCGGCGGTAGGCAGGAAGGCGACGAGATTTCGCAGCCCCTGATGGTTCATCTCCTGACTGACGAGGAGGAAAACCAGGGTGAGGGGCACCAGGGTCATCACTGCGAGGGATCGCTGGCGCCCCTCGCCGCTGCGAAGCTTCGTGAAAAGCAGGACGAGAAGGATGACCCAGGCAGCCAGCAGCAGCAGATCGGTGCCTAGGAAAACACCCTGCAGCCAGTACGGCATGGGCCAGAGGCCCCTTACCGCGCTGGCAAACGGTTGTCTCTTCGCCAGAGCCAGGATCACCGGCAGCCAGGCATAGGCCGCCAGTGTGACGACAAGGACCTTGGCCCAGAGCGGCAAAAGGGTAAGCCGGATCAGCCAACCAGCGGCGAGTCCGGTGGCGAGGAGAAAGAGTCCGGCGATGAGGGTGTCGAATGGCAGACCCAGAATGCCCAAACCGCCACTGTCGCTGCCGTAGAGATAGGTCGATACCAGCAGCAGCACCGCCCATGAAAGCACGGCAATGGTCAGGGGTGCAGGGCGCCAGATGCGGGCGAGCAGCAATGACAGCGCGACAGCGCCACCGACGGCCAGAGTGAGCCAGAGCCGACCCGGCCAGTCGACAAACCACGACTGGATTGCAACGGCAATGAGAAGGATGAATAACAGGACAGCGGTCGCCAGTACAGCGAGGCGAATCCGATTCTCGGGCTGGCGCCACGAATCCTGCCAACCGGCCGGCATGTAATCCTCCTGACGCCCTTATGGCGAGGCCTTGTCGAAGCCAATACCATCGTACACCCCGACCGGGGCGCAGGCAAACCGCATTTGGCCCATCCAAGTCCTGGGCTCTTGCTCTCGGTATGGCCTGCCTACAAGGGTCAACAGTGCATTTCGGCCGCATGACAAATGTCATCCGAGATCGATGACGTTCCTCTCTGACCCGAGGGTTGCCCGACAGCCAGAATGTCTCCACAAAGGAGGCATTCGATGGCAGAGAACCAACGAGAAGTCATTGCCGGGCTTGAAGACGTCTGGAAGTCCTACGGCGATCTGATGGCCCTGTGCGGTCTCGACCTGGAGATCCGTGCCGGTGAGGTTCTGTCGCTTCTGGGACCGAACGGCGCCGGCAAGACGACGACGGTCAACTTGCTTCTGGGGCTGGCCAAACCACTCCAGGGCAGCGTTCGCGTATTCGGGTGCGCCCCGGACCACCCCAAGAGCCGTGCACGTGTCGGGGCCATGCTGCAGATCTCCGCGGTGCCGCAAACCCTGAGAGTGGCCGAACTGGTCGAGCTCTTCTCAAGCTACTACCCGGACCCATTGGCTACCAAGGAAACTCTGCGAATTGCCGGGCTCGAGGAGCTCGAGAAGCGTCCGTTCGGTGAGCTCTCGGGAGGCCAGCGCCAACGAGTGCTGTTCGCGCTGTCGATCTGCGGCGACCCCGAGCTTCTCTACCTCGACGAGCCAACTACCGGTCTCGATGTCGAGGCCCGCCGCGGTCTGTGGCAGCAGATTCGCACCTTCGTCGAGCGCGGTCGCAGCGTCGTCCTGACCACCCACTACCTGGAGGAAGCCGACGCTCTGGCCGATCGGATCGTACTGCTCAATGAGGGGCGCTCCATCGCCGAGGGATCGCCGACAACGATCAAGGCCCGGGTCACGGGTCGCCGCATTCTCTGTCGAACTCGCCTGCATACGTCGGAGATCGATGGAATTCCAGGCGTCAAGAGCGTCAGTTCCGAAGACGGCCTGGTCGAGATCCTCACTTCGAGGGCCGAGCCCGTTGTTCGTGAGCTCCTGATGCGCGACAGCGACCTCTCCGATCTCGAGGTTATTGGCGCGGCCCTCGACGACGCGTTTCTCGCCCTCACCACCAAAAAGGAGGCAGCATGAACACTACAGCCCAAGCGGTTTCACAACCCCGTTCCCTCACCAGAATCTTCGCGCTCGAAGCCAAGTACGAACTGCTGAAGCTCCTGCGGATGCCGGCCTACGCAATCCCCACGGTGCTGTTCCCGCTGCTCTTCTATGTCTTCTTCGGACTCGTCTTCGGCAGTGGACGAATGGCTGGACCGGTGAACATGCCGACCTATCTCCTCGCTACCTATGGCACATTCGGAGTGATTGGGGCCTCGCTCTTCGGCTTCGGTGTCGGTGTCGCCATCGAGCGCGGCCAGGGTTGGATGCTGCTCAAACGGGCCACCCCAATGCCGCCGCTGGCCTATTTCACCGCCAAGATCTTCATTGCCCTAACCTTCAGTCTCATTGTCGTCTTGGGACTCTTCGCTCTTGGTGCAGTCTTCGGCGAGGTTTCAATGCCACTCCCGACCTGGCTCTCGCTGGCCGCGGTGCTCATCGGTGGCGCTCTTCCTTTCTGCGCCTTCGGGTTGGCCCTCGGCTATTTCTGCGGCCCCAACTCGGCGCCGGCTATCGTCAATCTTCTGTACCTGCCGCTGGCGTTTCTGTCCGGCCTCTGGATCCCGGTGCAGGCACTGCCTGGCATTCTGCAGAAGCTGGCGCCAGTCTTGCCTCCCTATCACTTCAGCCAGTTGGCGCTTTCCCAGGTCGGGGCCAGCACCGGCCCGTCTGCCTGGATCAGTGTTCTCTACCTGGCTCTCTTCACCGTTCTGTCGCTCGGCCTGGCCCTGGTCGGGAATCGTCGCGACGAAGGCAAGACTTACGGCTAGAAAGCCGAACCAAGAGAGATCTCTGAGCTACACTGAGGTACCACGATGCGTCTGATTCCAAAAGCGGACGAACTCGGTTGGACCCCGTACGCCTGGCTGATCTACCTGGGCATCTTCTGGTTTGCCACACTGGTTGAAGACCCGACGCCTTCGGACTGGATTCTCACCGCTCTAGGCACAGCCCTCTTCCTGCCGCTCTATTTCTGGGGCTACTGGCTGTCCGGTCGCAAGGCCCTGATCGCCGTTGCCGGGATCACGCTGCTGGGCCTCGTATTCGCGCCCATCAACTGGGGGTCCAGCGTCTTCTTCGTCTTTGCCGCGGGACATCTGGGCTATGTGGGTTCGGCGGCCTTCGCCTTCCGGCTGCTGCTCGTGCTGGCTGCTCTTCCTCCGCTCGAAGCCTGGCTGCTCGATCTCTCGGCTTTCTTCTGGATTCCGGCCACGGTCTTCAGCCTGCTCGTGGGTGGCACCAACATCCACTACGCCGGCGTAAGGCGCTCGCAGGCCGCTCTCAGACGCACCCAGGACGAGGTCGAACGACTCGCCAAGCTGGCCGAGCGCGAGAGAATTGCCCGAGATCTGCACGATCTACTCGGGCACACCCTGACCGTGATCACCCGAAAAGCAGAGCTGGCGCGTCGGCTTGCCGAGAAGGACCCCGCTCGAGCGGCTCTGGAGATCGGCGAGGTCGAGCAGGTCGCACGGGAGGCTCTCAAGGAGGTCCGAAGCGCAGTCAGCGGCTTCCGGCAAACCGACTTCTCGACCGAGTTGGCGCAAGCCCGTGTGGCTCTGCAGTCGGCCCTGATCCACTTCGAGGCGGAGACCGACGCGATCGACCTCGACCCGGCGACCGAGCAGGTGCTGGCCTTGGCGCTCCGGGAAGCAACGACCAATGTGCTTCGCCATTCCCAAGCGAGCTCGTGCCGGGTGAGGCTGGAGAACCTCTCCGACCGGGTGCGGCTGACCGTGAACGACAACGGCAAGGGAGCGCCAGGCAAAGACAGCCAGACCAGAGGCGGCATGGGCCTGACCGGGATGCAGGAGCGAGTAACCGCCATCGGAGGCGACTTCAACGTCGACAGTCGGGGCGGGACCTCGATCACGATCACACTGCCTGTCTTGCAGCCCTCGGAGAACACGACTCGCGTAGGCCAGCCATCGCGAGGCACGCCACTGCTGGGTTCATGTGGCCCCGAGCCCTCGGGAGCCAAGGGATGATCCGGGTCGTCATCGCCGAAGACCAGGGCCTGGTGCTGGGCGCCCTGGCAGCGCTGCTCGACATGGAAGACGACATCGAGGTCGCGGCCACGGCGACCGATGGCCAGGATGCGTTGGAGAAGATCCTCGAGATCGAGCCCGATGTCGTCCTGACCGACATCGAGATGCCCGGAATGACGGGCCTCGAGTTACTTCAAGCCCTCAAAGAAGAGAAATTCGCAGGCCGGGTGATCATCGTCACCACCTTCGGCCGCAGCGGGTATCTGCGCCGCGCCCTCGAGGGAGGCGCAGCCGGCTATCTGCTCAAGGACGCCCCAGCCGACGAGCTGGCCGAAGCCGTGCGCCGGGTTCACCAGGGGCTGCGAGCGGTGGACCCAGAGCTGGCCGCTCAGGCCTGGGGCGAGCCCGATCCCCTGACCGACCGAGAGCGCCAGGTGCTGAAGCTGGCCGGGGAAGGACTGCCCAACTCCAAGATCGCCGAAGAGCTTCACCTCTCCGAGGGAACTGTGCGCAACTACCTGTCCGAGGCCATCGGCAAGCTGGGTGCTGCCAACCGCACAGAAGCCGCCCGGCTCGCCCGAAGACAGGGCTGGCTCTAGTGCGACCCTCATTCCAGATGTTGGGGGGGTGCAGGTACGGACGACGGCTTCGTACCGTGAGCCTGACCGCGATCCTGCTCACCAGCGCTGTAGCGGCGATGGCTGACGACACAAATGCGGCAGACGCGTTTACTGACAGCCCCATCTCAACCGACCGCCCGACAGCCAGCGCTTCTCCCGGTTTGGTACCCCGGCGGACGCTGCAGTTCGAGGCAGGATACACATTCAGCCGCCTCGAGGCCAACGGGGAACGGAGCGATTCCCAGCAAGCGCCCAACCTCCTTACCCGCTATGGGATCAACGAGCGAGTCGAGGCTCGTTTGTACGTGACGGGGTGGACCTTCGAAAGGGCCAGCAGTGGTAGCGAAGACGGATTCAACAACGTCATCCTCGGCGCCAAGATCGCTCTCGCAGAGGAGCGCGGCGGGCGCCCGCAGATGGGTCTTCTGGTCGGTGTGAGCCTACCGGCGGGCTCTGGCGAATTCACCAGCGACTACGCAATCCCCGAGGTCCTTTTTCTAGCAGCCCACAGCCTGACCCGTCGGATTGGACTGACCTACAACCTCGGCCCCACCTTCGTGAGATCGAAAGACGACAACGGAACACGAACGGACGTGAACCTCAACTACGCGGTGGCGCTGAGCGGAGCGACCGGTGGGCCAATCAGCCTCTTCGGCGAATTCTACGGGGCCTTCATTCTCGAAGGGGATCGTCTCGATCGCCACAGCTTTCAGACGGGAGCCACTGTGTTGTTGACACAGAACTTCCAGATCGATTTCCGACTTGGCGCCGGCCTGGTCGACAACGAGCCCGACTGGCTCGTCGGAGCGGGACTCGCTTTCCGGCTGCCGATTTGAGAGAGCCGAGTCAAAACCCGCTCGCGCCAAGTACCCACGTCGAACACCCGCTCTAATGCAAGAAAACCTCAGTCTGAAGGAAAGGGGTCTCGATGACCAGGGTTGCGCTGTCATCATCGTCGAACTCCAGGGTCCATGTTTCGGGGATAGCCCACGCCGACAGCACCGTCAGGACCAGGGTTCGATCATCCTGCCAGCGGCCCTTCGCCGAGAACGGCACCTTGCCGACTTCGTCATGGTCGACGATGACCGTTCGAAAGCGGCCATCCAAGCCGATGGCCATCTGGAGCTCCCTTTCTTCTTCCAACACGTCATCCCTTCGGAAGACGATATCCATGCCCCAATCGGCGTCCACTCCCGTTCCGGAGTACACGATCTTCATGCGGGCTTCGTTGCCCTGGGGAAATGTGATCGAAAGTTGCTCGATCCCGAGCACGTTCTCCTCGTCTCTCACCTCGAAGGTCGAGCCTGAGACTTGTCTGGCGAACTCAGGTAGCTCCTGTGCTGTCGCCGGGAGGCCTGCCGCCAATGTGTTGAGCGTCTGAATATAGGCTGGATTGGGCGGCAATGGAGTGTCCGATTTCACGGCCGGAATCACCGACTCCTCGAGGAAGCGATACGGCGCCGCCATCTCTCTCCCCATGAGACCACCCGCGAAGGCGACTACCAGTCCCAGATCCGGGACTATGAAGGTGAAGTTCCCGCCGAGACCCTCGGCACTGTGCACCTTGTGACCCGCGAAGGTCTTCGTGTACCACTGATACCCGTACTCCTCCTCGATGAACTCTACATCCGTCTTGATGTACTGCTGGAGCGACTCCTCGACCCAGTCTGCAGGGAGAATCTGCTGTCCTTCCCAACGCCCCTCGTTGAGCATGAGGAAGCCCACCTTCGCCATCTCTCGCGGGCGAAGAAACAGCTCTGATCCCCCATTGTTGATTCCCTGGTATGCCGACCACCCGGCATCGTGGATACCGAGCGGCTGAAACAGTCTCGCGTTGGCATACTCCAGAGCGGTCTCGCCGGTGACCTCCTGGACAATGGCCGTCAGCAGATGAGAGGCGCCGCTGTTGTAGTTGAAGTGAGTTCCCGGCTCTTGGACAATCGGCTTGTCGAGGATGTAGCGGACCCCATCGGATGATGCCAGAAGTCGCGAAAAATCCCCCTCTGCCCTGATTCCATAGGGCCAGTCCTGCCACTCGAAACCATCGGTCATCGTCAACAGATCCTCGAGTGCGAGCTGTCGCTTCCAGTCATCGAGGTTCTCGATCTCCTCACCTTTCATGGGAAGCAGATCTAGAACTTTCACCTTCTCATCGAGGATGAGTCCGTCCTCGATCGCGAGTCCAGCCAGGAGCGCACTGATGCCCTTGGTTGCCGAATAGATGATGTGGCGATGCTCCGCCGTGTAGGGAGGAAAGTAGGCCTCCATCACCAGGTAGCCGTTCCGCACGACGATCACGCCGTCGATTCGCAGATCCTGTTCCTGGATCTCCTGCAGCATCGCGAGCAAGGGTCGTGAGTCGATCCCTTGTTCCTCGGGGGTCGACGATCGCCATCCCTCGACCGGTGCGGTGAGCTCTCCTCCCCTATGGCCACATCCGACCAGAAGCAGGACAACTGCGAGAAGTGCAAACGGCTTCGCCTTCCTGATCGCTCCCCTAGCGGCTGATGCATGGGATCTTCGAATTCGCATGGCTGACGCGACGATTGCTTCAAGCACCTCGAGCTGGCGCCCAAACGCCGAGAGCCAGGCGAAGATCCACGAGCTGCCCGGCGTGGTAGCCGTTGTGGTCGAGGAGGATCAGGGCCGCCCGCAGCCGGTGGTGGTGGCTCTTCTCTGCCGAGGGCACCATGGTGTAGAGGTCGTGCTCATGATCCTCCACGATCGCCGCCATGGCCTCGGTGGCCCCGAGCAGTTGACTGACACTCTCGTGCCAAGCCTCCTCGGTAGGTGGCTCTGTCGTCTCCGGCCAGTAGCCTTCCGGCCATCCGAGCTTCTCGTAGTCGGCGTCGCGGCAATAGGAGACGAGATCCTCTGCGGCGAGCCGTAGATGCTCGACGAGCTCCCAAGCGGTGTGCCGGAAGCCCTCCACCTGGCGCCCTGCGAGCCCGGCGGGAAAGTTGTCCACCGCTCGGGTCAGGCCAGTGTGACTCTGGCTCTGTCGGAGCAGCTTGGAAAGGGTCCCGCGTAGCTCGTCTTCACTCATGAAGCAAGGTTACCGCGAGGGAAGTGGGACAGCCACCTCTCCGCGTATTGCTGCCAACAACTCGAAGTCCTCCGGAGAAGGGAAGTCGCTTTCCAGCACAGCAAAGTCGCGTGTATGCTTCACTGGTATCACCGTCGTAGGTGAGGGCCGAGGCCACCGACGGACTGTACCGCAAGTAGGGCCTGGCCTTTGAGGAGTCTCGCCTTCATGTGGCTCGAAGTGCCGGTCAGGTTCGTGCCTGCTCTCCTTCCGCTGGCAGGGTGGATCCTCCTTTGCTCGATTGCTCGAGCTCATGGTCGAGGATGGCGAGATTCCTTCATCCTGAGCCTGGTCGGCTGGGGGGTGTGGATCTGGATTGCCGCCGAAGTCCAGAGCCTTACTGTCGGGTTGAGGCCGACTGCCGCTCTGTCATTCTGGCTGTTAACCACCGGCTTGCTGCTGGTGGTGGCATTGTGGGCTCACCGTCGCAGAAGGGATGACAGGGTTGCAAAGTCGCCCACGCCTCTTCTGCCTCGAGATCGAGCTTCCTTCCTGCTCTTGATCGCCATCGCGACCGTCTCGCTGATGGTTGCCCTGATCGCGGCGATCTGTCCCGTCATGGCCTGGGACGCGCTTGCCTATCACCTGCCGCGGATCTTCTATTGGGTTCAATACGACAGTATCGCGCATTTCCCCGCCGCCAATCATCGCCAACTGTTCATGGGCCCCTGGCCGGCATTTGCCCAGCTGCAGCACTACCTGCTGGCCGGCTCCGACCGACTGGCGAATCTACTGCAGTGGCTAGCCATGGTCGCTTCGGTGATCGTGGTTTCCGCAATCGCTCGAGACCTGGGGGCGGGGCGCCGCACCCAGATCGTCGCCAGTGCTCTCACCGTATCCATACCGATGGGCATCCTCCAGGGCTCGACCGCCCTGACGGACTACGTCGCAGCCTGCTGGCTTGCCGTCTTCGTCTACTTCGTGATTCGGCGACTAGGCGCTGGTCGTTTCGACTCCCTGGATCGACTCACCATGGGTGCCGCCCTGGGCCTGGCTGTTGCCAGCAAAGCAACGGCCATTCCCTTCGCCACTCCCTTTCTGGTTGTCTATGCGACTGTCGAGCTTCGCCACAACCTCACGAGGCCTGCTGCCTGGTGGCGAGTTGTCGCCGTTGGTAGCATGGCACTGGTCCTGAATCTCCCCCAAATTGTCCGGAACCACGAGGTCTTCGGCCACCCGATCGCACCTCTGACTCATCGCCAACTGGTCGGTAACGAGTCTTTCCATCCCCGGTATCTCATCTCCAACCTGGCCCGCCATGGATTCGCCCACCTTGGAACCTGGAACGAAGATCATTCCAGGCCTCTTATGGCACTTTCGGACCGCTTGCATGATGGGTTGGGTATCGAAGACGGAGATCAGGTCAATAGTCACAACGGGCAGGCGCTCTGGATCCCTCCGCTTTCCATGTCAGAAAGCACGGCTGGGAACGCATTCCATCTGCTGCTGTACCTGTTTTGCGCTGTCTTGCTTGGTCTGAGAATCCTACGACATGACGAGCGGCGGCTGGTTGTCTACGGCCTCTGCTTGGTGTCAGGCGCCGTGCTCTTCGTCCTGTTGGTCAAGTATCAGCACTCGATCTCGCGACTTCACCTGCCGCTGTTCGTCCTGGCATGCCCCTGGGCCGCAACAACACTGGAGAGGGCTCTGTCCCCTCGTATCGCGTTGATCACGGGCTGGTTGCTCTTGATCGCTGCCCTGCCATATCTTGTCCGTTCGGAATCTCGCCCCCTGATCGGCCCAGACAACATCTGGCAGACGCCTCGCGAACAGCTACAGTACTGGTGGGAAGGGTCCTACGAGCCCGTCGTCAACTCGATCGCCAAGCGAGTCAGCAAGCGAAACGTCGCCACGCTGGGGGTGATCAACAACGGAGATATGCTCGAATACTATCTGTGGCATGCGCTTCGCAGGCGGTGTGAGACCCCGCCTCGAATCGAGAACTTCTCGCCCGAGGGTGGCGGAGGCAATGATCTCGCCTTGACCTCCAACCTCACTTCCGCACCGCTCTTTGCCATTCGATTTGCCAAGACACCACCACCAAGCGAGTTCCGTTTTCTCGACCGCGAGTACCAGAAGGTCCATTCCTCGAAGTTTGTGGCACTGTCCATCTTCAGAAGAGTCAGGATCGACTAACACGGGAGCTCAATCACGGCGATGGGGCTGCAACTGAGCCGCTGGATCATCCGGATAGAAGAACCAGGCTCGCCTGTCCTTGAAGAACTCCAACAGCTCACGGTTTCTGGCAGGGCGCATTCCTCGGGCCCAGACGACTTTCGCCCCGTCGATGTCGGCCTCGTTGTACACCCACTCGTCGTGTAGTCGATGGCGGACTCCGTAGTCGACGATGATGAGGTGCCGGTCATCATCGGCTTCGAGATCCTCGAGGATCTGTGCCCGACGGGCTTCGAAGTTGGAAGGCTCGGGCCAGGTCCAGAGCTCCTGCGGACTCACCAGGCCGTAAATCAGACTGCCGAGGCAGTAGAGAGGCAAGGCCGTGAGGAGATAGCGCCCTAGGCGATTCCAGCGTGGCGAGTCAAAAGCTGAGCGCACTCCCTGGGCGACCAGGAAGAACGCCAAGGATGCCAGCGGCGCCGAGTAGTGGGGCATCGACCACGTCGTAACCAGAGTCGCTCCCAGATATAGCGCCCACACGAGAAGCGCGAACAATACCCAGGGATCTCCCCTTGAAAGTGGCAGAAAGAGGAGGGCCAACCCCAGTGCAACGCCCAGGTACAGCTTCCATAGACCTGCAAACGCAGCGAATTTTCGGTCGCGCCAGCCGCGGTACGAGCGCTGCGTCTGGTAGGACCCCTGTTCGAACTGCTTGTGAAACTTGGCGAGCTCCGCATGGCGATAGCGGGGTAGGGGTCTCGGCGGGAGGAACAGAAAGTAGGGGACCGTCATGTAGGTCTCGGCGTACAGCCGGTGGGGCATCTTCATCGGGTCGCCGGTAACGGCTCGGTTGTAGAACCCAATCCAGAGCGCGGTGATCACCAGAGCAAGGCCAACAGGAACCACGATTCGTGTGACGCTGCCCCACTGCCTGTTCAGAGTCCGGAAAACCACGAATCCAATAACGAGAATGGCGCAGGGAACGGCGATCACAAAGCCTTCGAACGGCCGACTGTTCGCCAGGATCGCCAGCCCCAGGGCCATGACCAAAGAGGGCGCGACGCGGGGTCGCTCAAGGGTTCTCCGCAGGCCACCAAGAAGAAGTGCGCCACCCAGCGCGGCTACCCAACCGCCGAAATAGCTCTGGCTCCAGTAGCCACCGATACCAATACGAAGCACCGCCAGTAGGCTGCCGAAGAGAGCCCAGCCCGGAGGCAGCCAGGCCATCAGCATCCAGCAGATCGCCCCGCACCCCAATGCGGCACTCAACCAGACTCCGACGATCGGATGACCTCCGAGGAGCTCTCCGAGGGCCATGATCAAGCCCTGCGCTGGCGGGTACCTCGAGGCATAGGTCGGCTGCTGAAGGATGTGCATGCTCTCGAAGTGCCGCCACATAGGGTGCGTGGGGTTGCTCAATCTACCGTCGAGAAACGTATCTGCGGCGAGCAGGTAGCTGAACTCGTCATGCACTCCGGGTTGCGGAAACCCCCACACGAGCGAGACCGCGGCACTTCCGAAAAAGGCCGCCATGGCGACGATCAGGCAGCTGCGAGCTGGCTTCTCGGCCATCCGATCGAACAGGGAGGTCGGGGCTCGCCAACGGGTGGGTCCCAGCCATCCGACCAACAGGGCGATGGCGAGTGCGCAGAGGAAGAGAGCACCGTCTGCGACCGGATGGTAGAGGACCCACATCTTCAGGAGTCTTCGCTTTGCTGAGGCAAGAAAGCGATCGGGGCGCCCAGCACCGGGTCAGGAATTCCGAAGGCGTCAACCAGCGGTACTGCCTGCTCCCGAACCTCCAAACAAAGCTTGCTGACCTGTTTGCAGATCGCCCTCGCTTTGGTGCTCTCGAGGTAGCCGTGCTCCAGAAACCAACCCCTGTCGGCTTCGATACGGTGGAGAGCGTAGAGATCGCAGAGAGTCCCGAGCATCGTTGCCAACGAGGAGTCTTCGCAGCCGTCTATGCCAGCGGCGAACTGCTCCAGGATCACACGCTCGGTGTGGGCATTGGCCAGTGCAACGACATGGTCCTGGACCTCGACCAGCGCGTCGAAGCTGTCCATTCCGCTGTCGAGGCGTTTCTTCATCCTGCGAGCCAGCGTGGACAATAGGTGCTTCTCTTTCCAGTCGAAGGCACCCAGCTGGAACTCCCGGTTCCGCAGATGCGCTTCGTCGGTCCTGCGGGTCACCATTGGATTGAGCTCAGCGACCGCGGTGGCAGCCTGGCCGGCAAGGTACTTTGCCAGTCCGAAGACGTTCATCTCACCGAACTGCCGTGCGTAGCCGGTGAGCAGGCTCTTGGCCTGGAGCTGCAACAGCACGGTGTTGTCACCCTCGAATGTCGTGAAGACGTCGCTGTCGGCCTTGAGGGCTGCAAAGCGATTGACGGCCAGATACCCCTGGCCACCACAAGCCTCCCGGCAGGATTGGATGGTGTCGGTGGCGTGCCAGGTGGAGTAGGCCTTCAAGCCGGCGGCCAGTGACTCTACCTCGCGGCGATCGTCGGCCGACGAGGCGACATACTTGGCCGCCAGGTGCGAAAGAGCAAACTCCAGAGCGTAGGTCGTCGCCAACCGGGGCATCAAACGCCGCTGGTGGGTGCGGTAATCCAGGAGCACTGTCTCCGCCGCACCCTCCGGCCCGAACTGCCGGCGCCGAGCACCGTAACGGACCGCTATCGCCAGTGCCGATTTGGATGTGCTCAGGCCCGCAAGTGCCACGCTGACCCGCCCACCGACGAGAGTTCCAAGCATTACGAAGAAGCGCTTGGTCGGGCTGGCGATCGGGCTGCTGTACGTCCCGTCGGCATCCACCTGCGCGAAGCGATCGAGCAGATTCTGGCGCGGTATCCGAGCCTGGTCGAACCAGAGACGGCCGTTGTCGATACCGTTGAGACCCAGCTTGTCGCCACAATCCTCGACTCCGACCCCGGCGCACATCGTGCCGTCTTCGTTGCGGATCGGCACCAGGAAGGCGTGGACCCCGTGATGATCCGCGCCGATCTCGAGCTGGGCAAAGACGGTGGCCAGCCGGCCGTGCAGGGCAGCGTTTCCGATGTAGTCCTTGCGGGCGGCCGGGCTCGGAGTGTGGAGGACGAACTCCTCCTTGTGTGCTTCGTAGCGAGCCACTGTCTCCAGATCATGAACGTTCGAGCCGTGCCCGGTCTCGGTCATCGCGAAACATCCAGGTAGCTCCAAAGCGCCCACCTTGGGCAGGTACTTCTCGTGGTGCCGCTGGGTACCCAGTTGCAGGATGCTGCCGCCAAATAGACCGAATTGAACCCCCAGCTTTACCAGCAGGCTGAGATCGTGAAAGGCCACCGTCTCGAAGGCGGCGATGAAGGCTCCGAGGTCGCCTCCCCCGCCAACCTTCTCCGGGTAGCTCAAGGCACCGATACCTTCCACGGCCAGCGCCTGGGCCCAATCGAGCACCTGTGCGCGGTAGCTCGCCCTGTCCAGGCCGTAGCGGTAGCCGAACTCGGGACGGCTCAAGATGCCGCGAACCTTGTCGCGAATCGCCAACTGATCACCGTCCAGCAGCCGTCTCATGGCGGCCACCTCGAACGCCGGCGGCGGGCCCGCTGCCTCGGGTGCCGCACGCTCTGGCCTCACAAGTCGCCGGACCACCTCACTACCACTTATGCCGAGGCTCGTTTCGATCGCCTCCAGCGCCTGCAACTCTGTGGCCGAGGTCTGATGGCCTGCGGTGGCCGCGAGCTCGACACCCAACTCGGCAAGAGAGCGACGCTTACCCACAGGCATGGAGGCCACGGCGAGCCTGACAGTAGCCAACAGCCTGGTCAGATCTCTTGCCGATGGCGGATTCTCAGGATCCAGCCATCCCTGCAGGGACTGCTGACACTTGTCATCCATCCCCTCGGTCGTGCCGAGCCTCGAGCAGATGGCGCGAATCTCAACGGGCTCCAGATCGCCGTCCGCCCAGGCGACATAGAGCATGGGCAGATACGGCAGCAGCTCGGGAGCGTCAGGTACACGCAAGTCGCGACCGTCGGACGCTGCAGAATCAGAGAATTCCGGCATGCTCAATGGTACTTCAGCGCCGCATCAGGTACCGCAACAGAGTCACGAAGAAGTGGAGCACGGCGGCGAAGCCAGCGGCTACGAGTGGCAAGGTGATCCAGGCGACAGCCGGACCCATCTGTGTCAGCCAGCGCAGCTCACCCGAGCTCGTGTAGAGCGCGAGCACACACAGGTTCAGCACGGTGAACAGCGCGTAAGCCCACATGGCGGCCGCGGCGGCGCGGCGGAGTTGCGCGTCTTCGGCCCTGACCAGCTCACGGCGGTAGACGGCAAAGAAGATCAGGATCGCCACGGTGGCGATCAAGGGCGCAATGGGCTCCAGCCAGGGCGAGCGTACGAAGGCCGAGAAGGGTGCTACGTCCGAGATCCGCAGCAGGGTCTGCAGTGGAACCAGTAGCGCCATCGCCGCTCCGGCTGCCGCAGTGGCGGCCGCGCGGCGAAGTGTCGGGCGCTCCGGAGCCGTCAAGTCCAAGAGGAACGCGAGGAAGAACCACACCATGGTGGCCGTGCCGAAAAGGTGAGTCCAGACTCCCACCTGGGCCACAGCGGGGGAGGTGAACAGCTGTGTGGAGAAGGTCGCCGCCGTGCGGAGCACGAACGTGGCACAGACGCCGAGCATGGCAGCGTAGGTCGCGAAACGGAGGTTCATCTCTGCCTCTTTTCGGGTTGCTGGGGCCCCTTTTCGATCAGCGCATCGACCGCAATACGAATTCTCCCATATCCGTTGCCGATATCCGCCGGCCACAATTCTCATGACTGCTCTGACCGCCGGCTGACATTCGCGGCCTCGACCTCGACGATAGCTCGCGGCAACCTTCCATATACTCATGGGCGACAATCACGAGAGGAGACTCGCAATGGACGGCACCTTGAGCCCATCCACGGCAGACGATGTGCTGGATCTCCTGGATGTGTCCTTTCACTCGGCAGCGCTGGGAGCGGCCCTGGAGCTTGGCTTGTTCTGGCTGCTGGACGAGCAACCCCTGGATGCGGAGCAGGTAGCACGGGAGTTCGAGATTCCTCTCAAGCGCTGCCACTATTGGATGCAGCTTGTGGAGCGTATCGGCTTGATAGAGGCAGGCCCCGAGGGCTATCGACCTTCCTCGACGACACGGACTTCTATTCTCGAGGCCTATAGCAAAGATACCTGGGGGCTTCTCGCCGAGGAGGCGAGGGACCGCCTGCCGGGACTTCGAGATCTTTCAACCGGTCTTCGCGAGCCCGGCTCGGCATGGGGACGTTTGGGACTGACGCCGCGGATGTATCTCGCTGAGATGGAAGAGGATCCCAAGGTGGCGCTAAGGTTCACCCGAATGCTCTACGAGATTCATCGGCCGTTGGCGGAGGAACTTGCCAAGTTCCTGGAAATGAGCGGGGTGGAACGACTCCTGGACCTGGGGGGCGGCTCCGGTGTCATCTCGCTGGCCCTGCTTCAACGACACCCCGAACTGAGCGCAACGGTCGTGGACCTCGCCAACGTCTGCGATGCCGGGCGTGAGATTGCTGCCGAGCGATCGCTGACCGAGCGAATTGCCTATCACCCAGCCGATTTCCTGCAAGACGAGCTTCCGACGGGTTTCGATCTGGCTCTGGAGTGCGACGTCAACGTCTACAGCGAAGCGCTGTTCCGGAAAGTACGAAACTCGTTGAATCCCGGTGGCCACTTCTTGATCATCGACGAGTTCGCACCTTCGGATGAGATTGCGCCACCCTCACGTCTCCACTGGGCGTTCGAGGGCTCGATGATCGAGCCTGACTTCTCCTTCCCAACCTCGACCACGGTCAAGGCTCTCCTCGAGAAGGCTGGATTCCAGGCCTTGTCCGAACGCGCCCTGCCACCCTTGACTTCGACGGCTGCGAGATTCGATCGCGACCTGACCGTCATCGACGCCCACACTCACTAGCAGTCAACCGCCAGTTGTTTCGGAGGGTCTCACGATCAACTTCAGAGCGAGCCTGGAAGACCGCGGGCTACTTGAAGACGTCCTTCAGGACACCGGAGATCGACATGTCTGCTTGGAAGACGAGAGCAAGGTCCGTCCCTGCAATGTGCCATTCATAGCCTTCGTGGGCAGGAAGCCTGTTCAGGAACGAGGGCGGAACTCGGGTCTTGGCGATCCCGGGGGGCATCGGCTTGCCACGTGCTAGGTTCTTTCTGATTCCCGGCGGCAGCGGCTTGTATCCAGTCAGATTGCTCTCAACGGCAAACTGGCGGGCATCTCCATAGCTCAGACGAATGCCGGCAGTCGCCACGGCGATCACGTCCAGCGACCCTCCTGTATCGTCATTATCTCCGTTCTTCTCGTGTTTCGCCTTGTCGGGCTTGCCTTTGTCCTGAGGTGGGTCCAGCGCCACCAACATGGCGGGGATCGTGAGGAGGAGAAGAACCGACGCAACGGGCTGCAGCTTGGCATAGCGCATGATGAACTCAGTGTAGCTGCCTGGGATCAGTGCCGAAGTGAATCGCTTCACTGCGATCATTCGGTCTCGAGTGCACGGAGCACCCTCAGACGTCCTCTCGAAACGGACCGCGAAATCAGCTCCTGCTACCTCGATATGCCTCGATCGAGCTACGGCGTGGAGGGCACCGACACGAGCAACCCCAGCATCCAGGCACAGCGCTTCGTGCCCGGGTGGTTCTACGACGGTTTCGAGTCCGGTGATACCTCGGCCTGGTCGAGCACCGTGCCGTAGCTCAGCGGCAGCAATCAGGGACAGGGTGTGCGGTTCGCACCACGAGAGGCGATACACGTCGCCCTGGCGAGGGCACGTTGGATGCGGTTGGTCTCGCGGAGCAGCTCGGTCTGGATGAATCCGGATTTCTCGGAGGCGGGATCCAGTTCAGCAAGCTCAGCAGACGCGCTCAGCCCTGGGAACAGGGGAAATTGGCGAGCAGGGTCGTGGTGGAAGGGTCCAGCGATAGTGAACAGGACAGGGTTGATGGCCCGCGAAACTGCCATCGAGTCCTCGTTTGCCGCCGCGACTGCATCGCCCTGTGCAGCTGCGCGCCGGGCCTTCAACTGCTGGGCGGCTGCAGAGAATCCCTCGACGCTCTCCAAGAGCGGACCGAAGTCCCAGCTCTCGCCAGCCGCCCGTGCATACTCGCCAATCTGCGCCTCCATCTGCACCACGACTGGCTCGAAATCGTACGGCAGCACTTCCTGTGTCGCCAAGGGCCAGAGCATCGCCAGGAAGATCTTGGTGTCACGAAGCAACAGGTCGCGGTCGGCCTTGTCCAACGAGTCTTCGATGGTGTGCCACCAATAGCCATAGGCCGAGCCGCCGGCGTCCTTGGCCCGATCCTGACTGTCGAGCGGAATGGCCGGATAAACGGTAAGCGATGGCACTCCGATTCCCCACATGGACTCGTCGTTGTACCGGTAGCTGCGATTGATCTCGCCTCTGAATTCGGTTCTCTCGCGCATGACGCCCTCGAGGAAACCCTTCAGCTCCCACATTCCTTCTGGCTCGAGCTCAGTGGCACTGCGCACGCCCGGTGAGTCGATTGCCATGTATCCAACCGCGTGTCTGTAGAGGTCCTCGTAGAAGTTGTCGGCGTACCAGGTCGAGCCGCTGTATCGACCCGTCGAATGGCCCGGCCACCATGCGATACGCACACTGCGGCCTAGGCCCCCTTGGTTCTCGTTCAGAACCCGCGCCAGCTCCAACAGCGACGCGTTTCCCGTTGCACTGTCCGTGACACCTTCGTGCCAGGAATCGATGTGATTCGCGATCAGGACGAACTTCTTGGGCTCTACGGCACCGGGAATCTCGGCGATCACCAGCGGGATCCTCTTCCAGCCGGTGTCGGTCTTCGCCTCGAGTTGGACCTGAATCCGAGCTTGTCGGGCCAGCTCCTCGAGCCTCCTGCCGTCGGTCTCGGTGATCGAGACGATCGGAATCTTCGGTAGGCGCTCCGTATCCTCGCGTGTCGGATGACCCCAGACCGAGGAGACGATCATGTTGACGAGCCGGGGCGACGGTGCGATGCAAACGGCCCCAACAGCACCGGCGCGCTCGGACTGGTAGATCAGCTCCGGGCTGGGGTAGCCACGCAGCAGGGCGATCCGACCCTCTAGGTCGATGCCGGCAAAGTCCTCGTCACGGGTCGTGACAATCTCCGGGTCCGTCGGGCCAACGTACACCATCTCGCCGGCGAGCCCTCCTGGTGCCGTCGAGGTGGAGAATGCTGGCACCAGGGCCGAAACGTCGAACGATTCCGGCACCGTCACCGCGAGCGAAGCGGAAATCGGGATACTCAGAAACGAGTCGAACTCGTAACGGTGATGGGGAACACCGAGAGCCTCGAGCTGCTGCTCCAGGTAGTCGGCGGCACGACGCTCGCCTTCGGTGGAGGAGGTCCGGTCGAGCTCGGAGAAGACCTCGGTGAGACGCCACATCTCATCGCGCCGCACCTGGTCGAGGACCTCGTCGAGCGACTGGGCCCGACTGGCCTGCGGGAGGAGAAACGCAGTGAGAGTAAGGGCAGCTGAGACCCAGTCGAGATGTGTTCTCATGGCCTGACCTCGCAAAGTAGGCGCGGATTTCGTCTTCGAGTTATGGGCGATGCTGGCTGGCACCGACCCCGATCAACCTAACCGTACTCCTCCAACTGCTCCTCTACAGACTTGGTGATCTCGGACTCCGTGTCCCCGAGGTGCGCCGTCGACTTGTTCTCGACGAGTAGGATCGAACACTCCTCGGTCGAGGAGACCCGGTGGTTGACGCCTCGCTTGACGATGTAGAGGTCGCCCGACTCCATCGTAAACGGCTCCTCCCCCTCGATCTCGAAGAGCAGGCTGCCGTCGAGGATGTAGAACAGCTCGTCCTCGCCAGCGTGATTGTGCCAAGGGATCTCTTCACCCTTGATCTTGGCTACCTTGACGTAGACGTCGTTCACTTCGCCGATGACCCTAGGCGAGAAGTACTCGGTCAGGGCTGTCGCACGGTCCTGGAGATTGATTGCACGCATGCCCGTCATTCTATAGATCGGGTGCGTGACCCAATACCACCAGCAGCCATGGCTGGGAACGGGTGTCCAGGGTTCGGCGTGGGGACCTCCAGGGGGTTCTTGCAGCGGAAGGGAGGATAGCCCCCTGGCGGCCCCGCGTCGGACCCTCGCCTGTAAGATCAGAGCTCCCGTGAATCAGCTCTAAAGGAAACGGACCGACTCATGATCCGCAACACCCCTTCCCAACTCGAGATCATCACGGCAACGATCCTGGCCCTCGTCGGTTGCCACTCGGCGACCCAGCAGGCCGACTTATCCTTCGAGCCGTCGATCCCGCAGCCTGCTTATTCCGAGGGTAAGGGACCGGTGGTCCAGATCGACGAAGCCCACTTCAACTTCCACACGGTGGATGGTCGCTACGCCCCGTTCGCGAAGCTCCTACGCCGCGATGGATACGTAGTGCAGGCCTTAGCCGAGCCAGCGACCCTCGACCGACTCGCTGAGGGAGACATCTACGTCGTCGCCAACGCCATCGCCGAGTCGGACCAGAAAGGCTGGAAGCTGCCTGCCGAGCCGGCTTTCACCAGAAGCGAGATCGAGGCAATCCGAGACTGGGTCGAAGCAGGCGGCTCCCTCTTTCTGATCGCGGATCACATGCCTTTTCCGGGCTCCGTCGAGGACCTGGCTTCTGAATTCGACATTCTGTTCGGCAATGGCTTTCTCTACGATGCCGAGGACAGTTCCAAGCTCGAATTTACCCGCGATGCCGGTCTGGCCGACCATCCCATCACAGACGGACACGATGCTAGCGAGAGAGTCGACTCCGTCCGCACCTTTACCGGCCAGGCGTTCCGCGTCCAGCGTGAAGCCGCCCCCCTGCTCACCCTGCCGCCCGGCAGCGTCCTGAGATTGCCCAGCAAGTCCTGGAAGTTCAAGCCGACGACGCCGTCCATCCCAGCGGGAGGCATGCTGCAGGGGGCGGTGCTCCACTTCGGCAAGGGCCGAGTAGCCGTGTTCGGCGAGGCGGCCATGTTCTCGGCCCAGGAACGGATCACCAAGGACGAGCGCGTTCTGATGGGCATGAACCGCCCCGACGCCACCCAGAACCCCCAGTTTCTACTCAACGTGATGCACTGGCTGTCAGGCTTGCTCGAGTAGTTCCTTCTCCGCGGGACCTCGAGGTCTCCGAACAGCCCCAGCCAACATGCCGCGCAGAGCTTCGTAGACGTCTGGGTGGTGGGCGATGTCAACATGACTCATGCCAGGAAAGACGGCCCCGCTCGCAAAGCGGATGGCCCGGGCAGGTTCGACCGCTGCACCGGCAGCACTCCGTAGCCGCACCATCAGGTCACCAAGAAGCTGGCCCAGCGGGTGCTCCGGGTCGCGCGAGAGGGTCGCCGCCAGGAAGTGGTATCCGACCCCGCCGACGAGTGGCAGATCTCGCCGAGAATCGGCAAACACCCTGTCTGGATCCATTCCCGCCCATTCTTCGTCGACCGTGTAGCCATGGCGGAGATCCTTTACACCAGCGCTGCGGCTATCGAGTAACTCCGCCGGAACTTGTGCGCCCGCCGCCGCGACGTTTCTCAGCACCCCGGTCAGTAGGTTCACAGCCTTCTCGAGAGGCGCACCGAGGTTTGGCGAGCCGATGCACGCGACGTGGCGCAGGTGGCTAACCCAGGGCTCCTCGTGCTCGCTGCCGTAGTGCGCAGCACTTCGCACGACCAGACCTCCCATGCTGTGCCCGACGAGCGCGATCTCGTCGATCGCCACGGGATACACCTCCACCAATTCGGTAAGCAACTCCGCCAGGCAGCGCCCATTCTCGGAGATGTGCCGCCCGGTGTTGTAGAGCAGGTAGATCGGCGTGAATCCGAGGTCGGCGCGTAACCGGGTGCCGAAGGTCACGTTGGGCTCGCCATAGTGCTCCTCGGAGGACAGGCTCCATAGCCACTCGGTCGCGGCGAGGCCGTGCACAAAGACACAGATTTTGTTCGTCGCAGTTGTGAAGGCCGACGCGAGAGCCTCCGCCGTGACCGGAAGATCCCGACCTTGATGGCGGAGCGTCATTCCGAGGTCGAGACGACTGCCCTTTCGGCTCAGGTAGTCGCCCCAAAACCCATTGACGGACGATCGGAGATGATCGACGGACCAACTCGCGGTTCCCGCTGTGGACGATAGGCTGGATGTCACGAGCGAGGCCCGGCTCGAGCTGGCTTCGGCGACGTTGGCGACGGCATTCACCGAGAAACGGGTCGCCCGGTTGACCGCTCGAATCGACGCGAACACACCGCTGGAGATGGCCGTCTGGATATCAGTGGCGACCTTCGCGGCCTCTTTCGCAGACTCGCCCACGGCGAGCCTCCGAACTGAGCGCTGGACAACCGCGTCGTGCGTCCTCTCGACCAGGATCGTCGTCTCGTCAACCAGATCGAACGCCAGGTCGATGAACCCTCGTGCGACAGACGGCTTGATCTTCATGGTCTGAGGTCCAGAGGGCCCATCTACGGCCTGATCTGCTGCAGGAAGTCGGCGGCCTGCTTTTGCAGTCCCGCATCGCTGGACTCGGCCACGACTTTCTCCAATAGGGCCGCTGCCTCGTCGAGTTTCTTGTCTCGAGCAAGAGCCACGGCGTACTGGAAGTCGAGCTGGAGCAGCGTTTGCCGGGCCGGGGCCAACTGCTCCTCGGAAACACCTCGCGCTTCGGCGGTGGCTACCAAATCCATGGCCTCTTGCCGTTTGCCCGCGCGCGCGTAGCCCAGCAGAAGGTTGTAGGCTACGTCGCCCCTGCCGGGGAGCATCTCGTAGGCCTTCTCCAGGGTTGGCACCGCATCCGGCGAGGGCTTGGCCTCGAGGTTGTAGGAGTAACCCAGCAGAGCCCATCCTTCACCGTAGCTGGGGCGCAGCTCCACACTCTTCTTGAATGCCGCAACGGCCTGGTCGAGACGGGTCTGCTCCTCGGGAGTCTGCGGACGCCTCTTGCCGAGCAAGCCCAACTCGACCTCTCCGAACAGGACTTGCAGCCGGAAGGCGTCGGGCAAGTGCTCCAGGGCCTGCCGGTAGTACTTCTCGGCCGTGCTCAGGTCACCGGACATCTCGCTGACCAGCCCGAGGCCGGCCGTGGCGGGGGCGAAGTCGGGCGTCAACTGAAGAGCGGCCTCGAAGTGAGCCTTAGCGTCGGCCTGGCGGTCCGGATTGGTGTGGATCAGCAGATCTCCCAGATGGAAGAGCGCCGCGTCAGGATCGAGCGGCGTCAGGCTCACATCCCTGAGCACATCCGCAGGAACGGCAATCTCCCGGTGTGGCAGCGGCGTCTGCGCCAGATAGGCCTCGACCTCGGACTGCAGCGTCGTCACATCCACACCCAGGATCTCGGCGATCGAGACGTCCGCCGTGGGATCTCCCGCCAGCTCGCCGACGAAGCGGCGCGTGGCAGCGAATCGCTCGTCGTCATCCACCATCAGGTAGTGCATCAACGCCCAGGAGCCCTGGACAAAGGCATTCATCTGTCCTGGATCGCCGGGCAGCGAATCCGTTGCCAGAACCTGCGATACAGGCATCCTCTCGCTACCCAGGAGGCCCATCTTCGCTGCTTCGCCTCCGCCGATCGGCAGCGCCACCTGAGCCATCAACCCATCGGCCTGGAAGGTGCTGAAGATCTCCGCCAGGCCATGCTTGAACCACAGCGGCACCTGCGGCACGTTGTTGTTGATCACGTCGTGCAGATACTGCCGGTAGACCACGGGCAAGGTGTCGCCGGGAGTGCTCCCCACCACGGCTGCGAAGTTCGCATGCTTGTGAGGCGCGAAGTAACCGGATTGGCCACCCGGCAGCGCATAGGGCTCGAAGGACTCACGATCCTTGAAGAGATAGAGCAGCGTATCCAGCGGCGAGTCGAACTCGGCCCGCGGAAAAATCTCCTCCAGAACGGCCTGCAGGCGTTCGAGATCGAGGCCTACTTCCTTCGTGGCAGCCTCATTCAAGTTACTGAAAATAATGAAGTTGTCCGTCTCCAACTGCTGCCAACCGGCACCAGAGGGTACGGCTGCGGGAGAGGGGATCGCAACTGCCCAGACGACCAGGGCCAACATCAGGATAGAGATATGTTTCATGAGTAGTCCTCAGAGCCTTCTATTGGGGGGACACAATACCCATTTATGTACCCGTTCTCTTCGAAATGAGGTTTGTGTCCCCCGTGTATTGTATCCACCGGGTTGCCCAGCGGTGGGCGCTCAACCAAAAGGGGGACAGGCACCCTTTTGAAATTCACTCCGGTCAGGGTCTGTGGCCCACCACCGCCCAGGCACGTGCCTGAAGGTCAATATGGCCATCGTCCTGAATCGGTAGCCGCCGCCGGAGCTCCGCTTCGAATGCGAGACGTTGTTCTCTAGTGAGGGAGGACACGAGACTCGGGGCCGGACCCGTACCCCCAAGAAACGGATGCCAATAGTCCTCAAAGGAAGGGAACACTGTTGGCACGATCACCGGCGCCACTCGCACCCGGTCGGCACCAGCAGAGCCGAAGAGGGATTCGAGAGCCTCCAAATTGCAGATTGGGAAACGACGCCCTTCATCCATCTCCGCTGCCTTTGGCTCGACTGTCGTGGCCGCGTCCCAGAAGTGCCTGAGGAACTCCATGCCTTCAGCGTAGTCCCAGACGTACGCTCCGACCAGGCCTCCTGGGCGGACAGCTCTCAGCTGCTCTTCGATCGCGAGGTTCAGGTCGGGAAAGAAGTTGAGCGCAATACCGGAAACGACCGCATCGTACCCTCCTTCTCGAAGCGGCAGACTCCCGACCCCAGCCACCTCGAAGGTCACACGGGGATCCACCAGCACCTGACGCGCGGACTCGACGAACGGTGCGGAAGGGTCACACGCCACCACCGAAGCCGGATGGGCCACGGCACAGATAGCAGCCGCCAATGCTCCGGTACCCGTGCCCACGTCGAGCCAATGCCCACCGGGCTCGGCATCGAGCCACCCGACGAATTGCTCGGCGACCGGGCGACTCCAGCGACCCATGAACTCCTCGTAGGTCGATCCGGCGTTCCATCCATCGCTGGGCGCAGAGGTCATAGGGTTACCGCTCCGGTGCCCACTGCTGATTTGCTACAGTGGGTGGTGACGCATCGCCCCAGCATCGGAAGCTGCAGGTCATCGGGTCACGCTCATCGGTCATGAGGGGCCCCGAGTGTACAGGGGCCGTCTCGCTGACGGAAGACGCTGCACCTGGACACTCGGAACAAACCTGACTCACTCCCAGACGGCCATCTGGTTGAGGATGGCCCGCCCACCAACCCCCATATCCTGCTACGCTTTCCAACGAGCGAGGCTTCCCCGCGCGTTTGAAAATCTCTTTTCACCCTCGGAGGCAACCAACAATGCTCCTCAACCCGAAACAGGGTGTCCGCGAGTATCCGGACGAGGCGAGCCGCGAGATGATGCTCGCGGTCATCGAGTTCTTCGAGAACAAGGGTCTGGCGCGCATCAAACACGACGACCACGAGCGCGTTTGGTACCAGGACTTCCTCGAGTTCGCGAAGAACAAGGAGCTCTTCTCCACCTTTCTTACGCCTCCCGAGTACGGTGACGAAGGATGCCGCTGGGATACCTGGCGCAACTGCGAGCTCAACGAGATTCTCGGCTTCTACGGCCTGGCCTACTGGTACACCTGGCAGGTGACGATCCTGGGGCTCGGCCCCATCTGGATGAGCGGCAACGAGGAGGTCAAGCGGAAGGCGGCCCGGTTTCTGAAAGAGGGTGGCATCTTCGCTTTCGGGCTCTCGGAGCAGGAACACGGCGCAGACCTCTACTCGAGCGAGATGATGCTCTACCCGCAGGCGGACGGGAGCTTCCTGGCGCGGGGCGAGAAGTACTACATCGGCAACGGCAACGAGGCCGCGCTGGTCTCGGTCTTCGGCAAGGTGGCCGATTCGGAAGATTACGTCTTCTTCATCGCGGATCCTCGCCAGGAAGGGTATGAGTGCGTGAAAAACGTCTGCAACTCTCAGAACTACGTCGCGCACTTCGCGCTCCGCGACTATCCCATTACCGAGGCGGAGATTCTGTCGCGCGGGCGTGAGGCGTGGGACACCTCGCTCAACACAGTGAACGTGGGCAAGTTCAATCTGGGGTGGGCTTCGATCGGCATCTGCACGCATGCGTTCTACGAGGCGATCGATCACGCGTCCTCGCGGCGATTGTTCAACCACCCCGTTACCGACTTTCCCCACATCCGGCAGTTCTTTACCGACGCCTACTGCCGGCTCGTCGCCATGAAGCTCTTCGCTCTCCGGGGGTCGGACTACCTGCGGACGGCCTCACCGGACGACCGCCGCTATCTCCTCTACGACCCTTTGGTCAAGATGAAGGTAACGAGCCAGGGCGAGGAGGTGATCGACCTGCTGTGGGACATCATCGCGGCCAAGGGATTCGAGAAGGACATGTACTTCGAGATGGCGGCTCGGGACATCCGGGCGCTGCCCAAGCTCGAGGGCACGGTGCACGTCAACATGGCGCTCGTCATCAAGTTCATGAAGAACTACTTCTTCAATCCAGGCGAGTTCCCAGAGATCCCCGAGGTCCAAGAGCCACGTCACGACGCGTTTCTCTTCGATCAGGGCCCGACCAAGGGGTTGGGCAAGATCCGCTTCCACGACTACCGGGAGATCTACGACCATGTAGACCTGCCGAACGTCCGTATCTTCAAAAAGCAGATTCGGAGCTTCAGGCATCTGCTGATGGTGGCCCGTCCGAACCAAGAGCAGATCAAGGACATCGACTTCCTGCTCATCGTCGGCGAGCTCTTCACCCTCGTGGTCTACGGCCAGCTCATCCTCGAGAACGCGCCCGTCCACTCAGTGGAGGACGACGTGCTCGACCAGATCTTCGACGTTCTGGTACGCGACTTCTCCAAATTCTCGCTCCAGCTCTACTCGAAGACCTCAAGCACGGCGATGCAACGGCTCATTTGCCGCCGCATGATTCGCAAACCGACGGTCGACCAGGCCCGATTCGAGCGGGTCTGGGAAGAACAGGTATATGCGCTCAAGGGCGCCTATCGGATGAATGAGTGACAGGTTTCTAGGGCAGGGGAGTTATTGCTCAGCCTCTCGGCCTCCCTCCAACCACTCCCAGTGTCGGACACTCGCAAAGAGCCGCATCAAGACGGGTAGGAGAAGTTGACCCTGACAGGAATATCTGAGCCGAAGCTGTGCTTGATGGGGCACCCATCCGCAGCTTTCTCTAGCATGGCTCGCTGGCGCTCAGAGAGACCCGCCGGCATGTTGACCTCGACTTCGACTTCGCTGAACCGCATCACAGGTTTGTCTGTGGCAGAAATGCCCACGTCGATTCGGGCACCCGATAGATCGAGCTCGTGGCGCATGGCAATCGTTCCCATCGCGATCAGCATGCAGCCACCCAGAGCGGCCTCCACCAAGTTCGTCGGAGAGAACTCCTCTCCCTTTCCCGTGTAGGGACAGTCCATCGACACGGTCTTTGCAGTCGACTCCTTCAAAGCAGTGCAATGTTGGAGCGAGTCGTAGGTAATCTGAACATCCGTCATCACTTGCTCCTCTTCCTGAAGGTAGACGCGAGAACTGCCATACCCGCCAGGATCAGCAAGAACGGCACCATGGAGAATTGGATCTCCGCCAGCTCCCAGAATCCGCCAGCCAGGAACAGTGCTCCCACTACAACCCAGAATCCGTCGAGTCCGATTCCGAAGTACCGCCGGGCGGCCTGCCCCCCGAGGGTAATGATGCCCACGCCGAGCAATCCGACACCCCAGCCGACATCTGCCAGCAGAGCGATTCCCATCCACAAAAAAAAGAGGCCCCATCCGGCCGCGTCGAGCTTCTGGTTCAACTCGGCCGTGCTGATTGTTCTCGAGCCGACTTGGTTCTCTGCCTCTTGTTCCGCCACAGTCCACCTCCCAACCGTCGAGATTAGATTTCCCTCAGGTAAGTTGCTTCTCGCCATAGACCTTCGTATGCGCCTTCCATCCGGGACACCAAGTGCGGTGCCACCTCATGGTCTTCTCGAACGCAGAGTTCGGCCTTCTGGCCGCATAGGCACAGATCCCGCAGTTGTGACACAGACCAGCAAGCGCTCGCGTCGTCGTGCCAAACTCTTGGTCATTGTTTTTCGATAGGTCGGTGTTCATTTCCGATTCCTCCTCTTGGCGACCAGGGAGACCATGACAGCGATCCCCGCCAGGCTCAGGATTGGCAGACAGATTCGTTTCTTGCACGGACAGTCGTGACCACTCCCGGCCTGCGCGCATCCACAACCCGCTGCCTTCTTTGTTCCGCTAGTTGCTTTCAGATTCTTATCGGACATGCCATTCTCCTTTCCGTTGCGTTCAGTCGTTGTCTCGTCTTCATCCCTTGAGACGAAGTCGCAACGCAAAGGGATACACCCCCTTTCTAGTCAGCGCCTTCTGGATCTCGGGGCGGCTTTGGTTCACAAACCTGAACACCACGCTCATCGTGCGAGAACGAGCAGCCTTCGCCGAGCGCGACTCGCAGCCTGCTGCGTGCTCGGTGAAGTCGAATCTTCACCGTTGCCAGGGAGACCCCGAGCATTTCTGCGATCTCTGGATTGGTCAGTCCCTGAACGTCGTGCAGCAAGATCACCGCGCGATAGGAATCCGACAGATCCTCGATGTAATCCTTCACGCAGGAGCTCATCTCCCTCTGCTCCATCAGTTTGTCGAGACGAGGGGAGTCATCAGGCACGATTTCCAGTCTGGCAGTCTCACCCACAGCGCCACTGTCCTCCTCGAGCGACAAGGGTCGATGACGGTAGGCGGCCTGACGGAATCGGTCGTGAGTTACGTTGGTGGCGATCCGGTACAGCCAGGGCACCAGTCTTGCGGGATCCTCCAGAGTCGACAGCTTGTTGTAGGCGCGCAGAAGAGTCTCCTGCGTCAGATCCTCCGCCTCGGCCTCATTGCGCACAATTCCGCGGATATAGCGAACAATGGCTTCACGATGCTTGGCCAGCGACTCGGACAGGTCCGGTGACACGACGGTCATGCTCGGGCCTCCTACTCTCTCATTGAGGGCAAGATCCACGCTTTCACCAAACTCTCCGAAACAGCAACACTCAGAAGGGTGGGTCGAGGGCCGCCCGGAAGGGCGGGTCTGCCTGTAGCTACCGACGCGCGGGAGATGTGGTTTCTGTAGAGTGAAGAGGCAAAGGGAGTGGAAATGATGACCGAAGAGAGCTCGGCACAATCGAAATGGCCGATGGTGCTCGGGACTTTGGGTGTGGTCCTGGGCGCACTCATGATCCTCGATACCCTCGATGACTTGTTGTTTCAGTTGTCTTGGAATGAGGAGGACTGGGCGGGGTGGGTCGGCGCGGATCTCGCACGGTCCATCGTCGTTTCCATGCCTCCCTTCGCCTGGGCATTTCTGTCGGCGGTCGTCCAGATATGCCTGGGTGCCTATCTGGTAGCCGGCTCGCTGCGACTTCGCCGTCGCCAAGCGTCCGGGATCGAGATGTGTCGAACCTGGGCCAAAGTCACCGTGGCCTGGGTCATTGTGAGCATGGGCTTGGCGCTCTGGTGGATCGGCAGGTTCGCCGGCGACATCGCGGGAGTCACCCAGGCCCAGGTCGACAGCGCCGCGGCTTGGGGCGTGGCGCTGGCAGCAGTTTTTCTGTTGGCCTACCCGCTATTCCTGCTGTACTGGATCTCGAAAGACGCCATCCAGAGCGAAACAGCTGCCTGGGCCCAGTGAGGGGTGTAAGAAGATCGCAGGCCGCAGATCCAACACCCGCCGCCGTTCACGGCAGCGTCAGCGGATCCACTTGCAAACTCCCTCTAGATAGGCCAACCAGGGAGGTCGTCGAACTTGCCACGCCTAGCCCGCCACCACACCAGGAAGCGAGTCGCGCTGCGCTGAGTGATGATCAATATGGCGAGCCCAACCCCAATCAGGATCGGGATGATCCAGTACCCACCCGCCATCTCGGCCCCCGGGGGAATATCCGAGAACACTCCGAAGCCCCTGGGGACCCCATCCACGACCATCATCCCCGCGTTGTTTGGGAAGATCGGCTTCATCAAAGCAGTCAACAGGGACGCAAAACCCAACAGATATCCGAGCAGTAGTCCCAGGGCTGGAAAGAAGCCCAAAAGACTCGTGGTGGCTAGATTCCAGAACGCCCGCACAGTCGGAGCGACCCTTCCGGTGGTGATCGCTTCCTCGATCGTAAGCTCGGCAGAGTAGGCCTGGGCGACTCGTTGCGGCATCCCGAGCTCCTTCAGGACTTGCTCGAGTGCGGTGCGCTCGTCGGGCTCGGGCTCAGCCCCGTCAATCCTCTCGCGAATGTGGGACTCGAGCTCCTGAACCGCATCCATCACGACGGCGCGGGGCAAGAACGACTTCAGAGACTGTCCCAGTACGAACAGATAGCCTCGCACCCGGGCTTCACCGGCTTCACTGAGCTTCATGGTTCCATCCTCCCTGCTGTTTCCACGAGGTGGTCGATCTTGCTTCGATAGGCGTTCCAGTGGTCGAGCATCTCGTCCAGGTTCTTCCTGCCCCGTAGGCTCAAGCGGTAGTACTTCCTGGGGTGTGGCGTCCCTTCGGAGATCCACTCTGCCTCGACGACCCCGCTGCGGGTGAGTCTTCCCAGAATTGGGTAGATCGTCCCTTCGGTGACCACGAGGTCCGTGGACTCCTGGAGATAGCGAATGATCTCCAGCCCGTACCGGGGAGTCGAAGAAACCGAGAGCAGGATAGCCAGCTCCAGCCCCCCTCTGCGAAGCTGCTCTCTCCACTTGTCGAGGGGATCGTCGGCTTCTATTGGCTTCTTCTTCATCGCGGTTATCCTGGCTTGGCATTATATCTTGCGCTACAAGGTATATACGCCCGATCCTACGGAAGGTTGCACCGCACAACTGAGGGACTCGGTTCAGTCTTCTCCGGAGCTTCGACTCCAGACCCGCAGAAAGTTGCCCGTGAGGACCTGCTCGATCTCCGCAAGGCTGTAGCCGCGAGCCGCCATTTCTGAACAGACTCGCTGCAAGGCATCGGTACGCCTCAATTCCTCCGGCACGTACTTGCCGAAGGCTTGGAGATCAGTCCTGATTCCGATCTGCTCTATTCCAACGGTCGCTCTCAAGGCATCGAAGTGGTCCACGAGCCTCTCGACTCCACCGCTATCGACCTTCTCTCCATCATAGAGATCACTCTTGTTGAAGGAGACCAGGACCAGCCCCTGGCGCGCAGCCATGCTTTCGAGGATCTTGTCGGTGAGCTGGGATTCCTAGCTTCCCACGGCCCTCGGGTTGGAATGGGAAGCAATCACAGGTCTCGACGAAAACTCGATGACTGCGAGCATCTCTGCCTCGCTCAAGTGGGAGATGTCGACCAGAACGCCGACCTCGTTCATCCGAGCAACGACTTGCCTGCCCAGCTCTGTCAGTTGGGCGTCGGAGGAGCTGGAGGTGATCAATCGGTCGCTGGAGTTGTCGACCAGGGTAATGGACATTATCCCCTGGGCTCTCAGACGGTCGACGGCGAGAGGATCTCGAGCAAACACTCCCTCGAAGTACTCCAGGCTCAAGAGAATCCCGATCTCCCCGTTCTGGCACGGCTGGTCCAGTTGGTTCATCGAATGAACAAGCGAAAAGGAGCGGCTTTCCCTGAATAGCCTCTCGAGCTGTTGGACTTCCTGCTCGATCCGACTTTCAAGATCTTCCGCCTCGGACCGGAGAGGTGAGCACCTCGAGCTGATCACGATCTTCTATCGGGAAGGGTTTCGGCATGGGTTAGGCCCCTGACTCGTTCCATGATTGAAACCAGTGACCATTTCTTCAATACCTGTCAAGCGTCAGCTCAGTACCGAATCGCAGGTAGCCTGCTCACACTTCTCAACTCTCCTTGCTAGACTGAGATCGATCGACTAGCCGAATCGGCAGACGGACACCCAGCGGTACAACCGCTGCGTGCGGCTGGCGCGGTGCTGACGAAAGGAGCTAGTCCATGGCGCGGAACAGCCTTCCTCTCGTTCTCCTACTTTTCGTGACTGCAGCTGGCGCCGAGCCGCCGACAAAGACGGTAGCCATGGAGGCCTTGACCTCCGGTCTTTGGCATGCCCACGTGCAAGAAGAGGACTTTCTCTACGAGTTCACCATCGAAGATGGAAACCTGGGCGGACGAATGCACCGGGTGGTTGGCGACAAGCAGATGCTCGAGGTCCCTTTGAGCTGGGTCAAGCTCGACGGAAGCGCCATCGAGATCGGGATGGGGATGTTCCCACCCTACGTCGGAGAAGTCGATCTGGAAGCAGCACGAATCGTCGGCGGACTTCCCGAGGTTCCACCCTTCCGGGAATTGAACCTGACACGGGTCGATGCTGCGGAGTGGCCGATGACTCGTCCGCGGCCACCTGCAGAGGCTGGGAAGTCCTCTTCTCTCTGGACTCGGCCACAGGATATCGACGACGGCTGGCCAACGGGAGCTCCGTCGGACTTCTCAGTCGATCCGGCGGACATTGACAGGATGATCCAAGCGATCCTCGATGGCGAAGCAGGCAGCATTCACTCTCTCCTGGTGGTGCGCGACGGAACGCTGCTCGTAGAGGAGTACTTCCATGGCTGGAGCCGTGACGACCTTCACATGACCGCTTCGTGCACCAAGAGCGTCGCGTCGCTGCTGACCGGAATCGCCATCGACCGGGGACAAATCAAAGGTGTGGATGTTCCGCTACTCGAGTTCTTCCCAGAGTTGTCAGCCTCGGCTGGTCAGGGATGGGAGGCAGTTCAACTGCAGCACCTTCTGACCATGAGTATGGGGCTCGACTGGACCGACGAAGAAGCCAAGGGCTGGCCACTACTCGAGAACCAGTACGCCCTGGTCCTCGAACGAAAGGTGACGACGCCACCCGGCACCCATTGGAGGTATGGGAATCGAGACGTCAATCTGCTGACAGGCGTGATCTCTCAGTCCACCGGAGTCGAGGCAGACACCTTCGCGGCAGAGCACCTGTTCGAGCCCCTCGGCATCGACGATTGGGATTGGGACTACCGTCGATGGGAAGGCCATCCCGACATGGCGACAGGCCTGTCACTGCGGCCTCGCGACATGGCCAAGCTCGGCCAACTCCTGGTCACCCAAGGGACCTGGCAAGACCGGCGCGTGGTCTCCGAGGAATGGATCCGTGAGTTGCCCGAAACCCACATCCCAACCGATCGTGGAAAGGGCTATAGCTACCTCTGGTGGCGCTTCGACCCGCCGCCACCGGACTTCCCCCTGGGGGTCGTGACTCTGGCCTGGGGTGTGGGTAGTCAGTACATCTGGGTCGCACCCGAAGCTCGCCTGGTAGTCGTCATCACCGGCGGCAACAACTACAACGAGCGCGCTATGGATATCCTGCGTGTGCTCGATCGTAATCTGGCACCGGGAGTGGGCGAGCCCTAGGGGCCGCCCCCTGCCAGACGATGCCGCTCGGCACGCATCCGACGACGGCCTTGACCCCATCCTTCGCTTCTTCAGCCATCGCCTCCAGCCAGGCGAGATTCAGCGCACCCTTTCCGTCTCTTGGAAGACAGACAGGATTGATCCGGCTCGAGTCTGGCCGCACAGAGTCTTGAATCGGTCTTTACATTAAGCACAGTTACACATATACTGTGTTTATGAAGAACGTGACCCTGGCAATAGAGGAAGCGACTCTGCGCACCGCCCGGCGCATCGCGGCGGACCGTTCGACCTCGCTCAACGCCATGATCCGAAGGTTCCTGCAGGAGCTAACTGAAAGGGAGTCGCAAGCCGATCAGGCACGCCTGCGTATCCTCGAGCTTTGTAGCGAGTCAACCGCCGAGGTGGGACAGAAGGACTGGAATCGGGAACAGCTGCATGAGCGTTGAGTGCTTTCTCGACACCAACATCCTGGTCTACGCGATTTCGGCCCTGCAGCAGGACGCCTCCAAGAAGACCCGAGCCCTGGACCTGATCCAAAGGGCCGACTTCGGCATCTCTTCGCAGGTACTGCAGGAGTTTTACGTCACGGTGACGCGAAAGATCCAGAAGCCCCTCGCCCCGGAGACGGCGGTGGCACTCCTCGAGGAGTACCGGCTGTTCCCGACTGCCTACACAGACTACCCGCTTATTCTCACTGCCATCGAGCACTCGCTTCGATACGGCATCTCCTACTGGGATGGTGCGATCGTCGCGGCTGCCGAGGCCCTGGAGGCGACCGTTCTCTACAGCGAGGATTTGTCGCACGGTCAGCACTACGGAGCGATCCAAGTCGTCAATCCGTTTCGTGAGACTTGAAACGGAGATCAGGTCCGCAGCTTCTTGCTGGCGATCGCACCCGCTGTCTTGTCACTGTTCTCCGCGACAGCCCGTGCCGCCGCCGTGTCCTCGAAAGCCACCTTCTCCGCCTCGGGCAGGTCGGAAAGAAAGGTCGTGCACTGGGCCAGTGCCTGAGGATGGGAGAGGATGCGACTCAGGTCCTTCAGGACCGCTCCAGGGTGCGCCGCAAGGCAGTGGTGCCGGCGGCGGAGCCTCGTTGGCAGAGCTAGCTCAGGGATTGATGTTCTCGCCCTTTTCGAGTCGCTCGATCTGGGTCTGCAGATTCTGCTTCTGAGGACCTTCCGGCGCTCGTTCCAACGAGGCGCGGGCGTGCTCCAGCGCCTTGTCGAAGTCGCCTTCCTGCGCGTAGACGCGGGCCATGCCGAAGTCGACGGGCCACTCACCGGCATTCATCTCGTAGTTCTTGCGGAAGATCACGTTGGCGGTGTCCAGTTGTCCCTGCGCCTGCAGGCCGCGAGCGGCCATGTGCACTGCGACTGCATTGGCGGTCGGATCCTCCATCGCCTGGTCGAAGGTCTCCATCGCTTCCTCGGCGCGTCCGATCTGCCACAGGATCTGGGCCTTGTTCGAGATCGTCGGAAATCCGGCGTTGGCCGTGATGGCCGCATCAGCCCAACGAACCGCATCCTCGTGATAGGCGTCCTGCTGGGCGGCCCACTGAGAAGCCTGAATCCAGTTCTGGAAGTTGAAGCCGGCGGCACCGGTCAGCTCCATTGCCATCGTGTCGTGGTAGAGCTCCGTCTGGTTGGGCACAGAGATCCGAAACGGCACACGGAGATTTTCCCAATGCAACACGGCCTGGGCGGTATCGAGCTGGCGATCGTCGAACTCGTAGGTCAGCCACTCGCGGAAGAAATCGGTCTTGGCGGGCTGAACCTGGACCTGCAGGGCGTCGAGGCTCGGTTCATAGAAGAAGCTGCCCCAGGCGGAGCTGTTTTTGTTGAAGATGATCGTCCATTCTTCCTCTCCAGGCGCCATGAACAGAGCGTACGTGCCGGCTGCAAGCGGCTGGCCCTCGATCTCGACATCGTGGGAGAAGGTAATGGTCGTGTTCTGATTTGAGCCAGCCCGCCAAGGCATGTTCTCGGCGGTTCCGAACCCCGGATAGAAGGGATTGGGCGCGATTCCCCAGGGAACCAGCTGGCCCCAGATCTTGCCGGTCCGGTCTTCGCCGGCAGGACTTGTGACATCCGGGGCGTTGTAGTCGATGGTCACCGAGACCATTCCGAGGTACTGCGTGACAACCGCGCGCTGATTGGCTCCACCCGGTGGAGTCGTCAGGCCCTGGGCCACAAGGGCCCCAGAACAAGCCACCAGGAGTAGAAGGGCAAGTGCGAAACGGATTGAAAGCGAAGGACGCATCGAGAATCTCCTATCAAGTCTCAAGGGGTGGGCGCGGCGGGCCCTGGGTTCTTGGATACGTCCTACTCTACGGGATCGGCGACCCAAGGTTGCCCAGGCAGTGATCGGGCCTATTCTTCGAACGGATTGACCACCTGGATCCCACAGCCGTCGAAGTCCCGTGCGTTTCGTGTGACCAACGGAAGCTGATGAACCTGTGCGGTCGCCGCGATCAGCATATCGGCCTGCGTACGCTGCTGGCCGCCGCCTCGGAAGGTACCCCGCAATTCACCCGCTCGCCTGGCGATCACGCCACCTACTGGCAGAATGGTGCAACTCTCGCTCAGAAAGGCCTCGAACCATGCATGGATCTCAGGATTGGGTCGCCAGGCGAGTCCGTAGCTCACTTCTTCCAGAGTCACCACGCTGAGCGACAGTGGTAACGAGGCGCCACGCGCCCATCGCAGCACCCCTGGATCTGGCGACGGCCGCACCAGCTCGCTGAGGACATTCGTGTCCACCAGCATCAGGTTGACTCATCCTCCCAGGCTTCGCGGTCGATCCGGTCCCCGGTGTTGAACTGGTAGTCGTAGCGAACACACAGCTCCCGAACTTCGTCGAAAGCCTCTCCGAGAGTACGTCGCTGCCTGAGCTCTCTCCAACGCTCGAACTCCTCGAAGGTCGCCGCGGAAATGACCGCAGCTACCAAACGGTTTCGCCGGAAGATCTGCTGCGGCTCGTCCTCACTCTGCCGAAGAACCTCGGAAAACTGCTGTTTGGCTTCACCTGTCAACCATTGGCTCATTATGTCCATAATAGATATGCTACTTGGACATGTCAAGATCGCCTGTCCAGCGGGTTTCCGCCGCCAGGCCTTCGGTGCCTTCGACACCAGCGGGCAACCTGCGCATCATCACCGCAACGCAATTGGTGAGGAGCTTCGCTGGCGGCGGCGACTGTCGTAGTCGACGCTGAGAGTGGTGGTCTGCTGCGGCCAAGTGGACCATACCCTATAGAATGAGGCGACCTTCTCGACCAGGTTGACCAGGGACGGACCGATTCATGATCGGCAAGACTCTCTCTCACTTCAAGATCACCGCCAAGCTCGGCGAAGGCGGCATGGGTGAGGTGTATCGCGCCGAGGATACGAAGCTAGGACGCGAAGTGGCGATCAAGGTGCTGCCCGAGGCAGTCGCCAGTGACTCGGAGCGCTTGGCTCGATTCGAACGAGAAGCCAAGCTGCTGGCCTCGCTAAATCACCCGAACATAGCCGGCATCCACCAGATCGAAGAGGCTGATGGCAAGCAGCTTCTCATCATGGAGCTCGCCCAGGGCGACGACCTCACCGACCCCATCAGCCAGGGTCCCCTGTCGCTCGAGAGGGCTCTGCCCATCGCGAAGCAAATCGCCGAGGCCCTGGAGGCGGCGCATTCGAAGGGAATCATCCATCGAGACCTGAAACCGGCCAACATCAAGGTAGACACCAATGGTCAGGTGAAGGTGCTGGACTTCGGACTGGCGAAGGCGCTCGACCCTCAAGACCTCAGGACCCCAGGACCCCAGGACCTCTCCATGTCGCCGACCCTGACCGCCCAGATGACTCAACCGGGAATCATTCTTGGCACCGCCGCCTATATGAGCCCGGAGCAGGCGCGCGGCCAGAGCCTCGATGAGCGCAGCGACATCTGGTCGTTCGGATGCGTACTCTGGGAGTGCCTCACGGGTGAAACGTTGTTCGGCGGCCTAACGGCATCCGATTCGATCGGGGCCATCCTGCAAACCGAGCCAGATTGGGAAGATCTTCCAGCGGACACGCCACCGACCGTGAGGCGCCTGCTGAGACGCTGCCTCGCCAAGGATCCACGCAACCGACTGCATCACATTGCCGATGCGCGGATCGAGCTCGAGGACTCGGAGCCTTCCGCGCCCGCCGCCGAGAGTCCGACGCGCGGCTACAAGGTCGCCATCACAGTCCTGGCAGTCGCCCTGATCGGGAGCCTGATCGCTGCACTCCTATCTGTCTTCTCGCCGCCCACCAGCTCGCCGGAAACAGGGAGTAACAATCCCTTGGCCGCCGCCAGATTCAGCAAGGTTACCGATTTCGATGGGTCCGAGTTCGACGCCGCGATCTCGCCCGACGGTAGCTTCGTCGCTTTTGTCTCCGACCGAGACGGGCCGTTCGAAGTCTTCGTCGGTCAACTAGGAACTGGTGAGTTCCGCAATCTCGCATCCGGCGCGGACGAGTCGACCGTGGAGGACGCCCGCGCACCGGTGCGCAGCGTCGGGTTCAATAGCGAAGGGTCGGAGCTCTGGCTTGGCGGTGGCCTGTTGCAGAGGGTGCGATCGGTGCCGCTGCTGGGCGGGCCGATGCGCAACTTCCTCGGAGAGTTCGTCGTTAGCGTGGCATGGTCACCCGACGGCGAGCACCTCGCGTATCACGAGGCCCTGGCGGGAGACCCGCTCTATGTCGCTGACCACAACGGAGCAAACGCTCGACTGATCCTCAGCTCACCTGCGGGAACGCACCAGCACTATCCGACATGGTCGGTTGACGGGGAGTGGCTCTACCTGGCGCGTGGTCGGCCGGCAACCCTCGAGATGGATCTGTGGCGGGTGAGGGCCGACGGCGAGGAGTTGGAGCAACTGACCCGACGACAGCTGGACGTGCGGTATCCAACTCCGATCGATGAGAGGACCGTGCTCTACATCGCCCGCGATGCGGATGGCGCCGGGCCGTGGTTGTGGGCGGTGGACGTGGAGACCCAGGTTTCCCGGCGCGCGAGTGTCGGGCTGGAACAGTATGGCTCGGTGGCAGCCAGTGCCGACGGGCGCCGCCTGGTGGCAACCGTCCAGGATTCTGGAGCAAGCCTCTGGAGTGTGCCAATCCTCGATCACCCAGCGACTGAGAGCGAGGCAGAGCCCTTTGCCGACCTATCCACAACGCGAGCCCTCGCACCGCGCTTCGGTGGCTCGTCACTGTTCTATCTGTCATCGCTGGGAAGCGGCGATGGGCTGTGGCGCTATGACGACGGCAAGGTCCAGGAAATATGGCGGGGTAGCGAGACGGCGTTGCTCCAACCGGCGGCGATATCGCCCGACGGCGAGTCGGTCGCACTGGTGTTGCGACGCGATGACGGATGGCATTTGAGTATTCTCAGCGCCGACGGCGCACAGCTCCGGGAGCTATCGAGGGCTGTGGATGTCCGCGGTGCGGCTGCATGGTCACCAGATGGACGGTGGATCGTCGCGGGGGGAAGCGCAGATGGAGGACAGGGTCTTTTCAAGATCCCCGTGGACGGCGGTGAACCAGAACGGATCACCGACGGAGAGGCGACGAATCCGGTCTGGTCGCCCGATGGAAATCTCATCGTCTACGCCGGCCCACAGGTCAACGTCGTCTCACCGCTATTGGCCGTCAACCCCGATGGAGAGCCGGTCGAGCTACCGGAGATCGCGGTCTTCCGAGCCGGCGAGCGCATGCGCTTCCTGCCCGACGGCACGGGACTCGTCTACATGAGTGGATCCGGGCTTACCCAGGATTTCTGGTTGCTCGATCTCACTACGATGGAGAGCCGTCAGCTGACGCAACTCGATTCGACGGCCTGGATGCGGACCTTCGACATCACACCAGACGGAACTCACATCGTCTTCGACCGCCTGACCAAGGATTCCGACATCGTGCTCATCGAGTTGAGCGAGCCCTCTGGGAACCTGAGAGAAACCCCACAGACCGACTAGGCTTCGAACTGCATCTCGTCACAAGAAACAACCGCCGAGCAACTCGTCATGAGTCACCCGGCGGCAAGAGAACAACGATCTCTTGGCGGAAGACCTCTATTGGGCCTTGCGCAGAATGATGTCGCCGTTGAAGGTCTTGAACCGCAGCTCGGGGCCGCCCCCGCCGATCGAGCCCTCGACCGCCTTCTCCATGCGAACCCGGTAACTGCCACCACCCTCCTGCTCGCGAGTCACCTTCGCCTGGGTTGGCTGGAGCTGCAGGTCGAAGTCCGTGTACACATCCCCCTGACCCGACTGCATGAACAGGTTGGCCTGGACGGCCGCCGGCAGGGTCACTTCGACATCGCCGTTGAAGGTACTGAACGACATGGGCGTGTCGGCATCGACCTCGAGCAACTCGACCACAACCTCACCGTTCGTCGTGTTGGCGACGACCGAGCCACGCATGTTCCTGGCCGTGATCTCACCGTTGGTGTGGCTCAGCTCGTGGGTGCCCTGGACCCCTTCCACCTCGATGAAGCCACCATTGACAGCGCTGAGGCGTAGAGAGGTCTGATAGGGAACCTTGATCGACAGAGCAACCTCTTCCTTGGACCAGTCGGTAACGATCTCGACCTTGTTGCCCTTCTCCTCGACGGTGACGCCCGCCGAATAGCTGGGGATGCGCGTCAATCCCTCGCGCTCCTCCCCATCGGACTCGTCGTCGTGCTCCTCTTCGAAGGTCACCTCAACCTGGACTTCGGCCCCTTCATAGCCCACCACTGTGATGGAGCCCATCAATACCGAAGCCTCCAGCACCGCGGGTTGCCCCGGATCGCTCAGCGGCACCACGAAGTTCTGTGGCTGGGCTGCAAGAGCACCACACATCAGGGTCATACAGGTCAGGATCATC
>Ga0316187_10000045_pt1 | contig 67380 bp, 59 predicted proteins | sample CroRivburrow1_MG_FD_204927 | JGI IMG/M metagenome (GOLD analysis project Ga0316187, IMG submission 204927) | Coastal sediment microbial communities from Maine, United States - Cross River worm burrow 1 | ecosystem: Environmental > Aquatic > Marine > Coastal > Sediment | place: USA: Maine...
ACGCATGCGGGAAACGTCGCAGATGTTCCAGGTTGAGTCGACACTTGGCCGCTATTTCACGCACCCTGGCGTCGGTCTCTTCCCGACCCGATGTCAAGCCCATGACTTCCAGTGGCTCGGCAATGATGTCACGCACCGTCATCCGGGGGCTAAGCGCCGCGTAGGGATCCTGAAATATCAATTGTGAGCGCTTACGATAATCCTTGAGTTCATCGCCCTGCAGGGTGCCGAGGTCGTAGGTGACATCGCCATCTGTAAAAACGACCTCACCATGACTGATCGGCGCCGCCTTTAGCATCGCGCGACCCAGTGTAGTTTTGCCCGAGCCTGATTCACCCACCAGCCCGAAGAAACTGCCCTTTTCGATCTCGATGTTGATCCCCTCGCAGGCGCGCACCACGGGGCGTTCGCCAAATCCCAGTTTTCGCAACGGAAAGTGCACCGACAGATTACGCGCCGCGATCAATACATCACTCATGACTCGTCCCCTTGTGTCGCCAGGTGGCAAGCCACCTGGTGATTGGCGCTATCGCTCGTGTAAACCGGTATCTCGGTACGGCATCTTTCAGCGATTGCACCCGATTCGACGCAGCGCGTGTGAAAAACGCAACCCGAGGGACGATCCAGCGGCGAGGGAATATCACCCGGTACCGGGGTTAGCGGCGCCTCAAGATCATCCAGCTTCGGCAGCGAGTTCAATAAGCCGCGGGTATAGGGATGCGCTGGAGAATTGATAACCTGGCGCACGGTTCCGGTTTCTACCAGGTTACCGAGATACATGACCGCCACCCGATCGGCGGTTTGCGCAATAACGCCCAGATCATGGGTAATAAACAGAATCGACATATGAAACTCGTCGACCAGGTCCTTCATCAGGTCGATGACCTGGGCCTGGATGGTAACATCGAGTGCGGTGGTCGGTTCATCGGCGATCAGCAACCTGGGCTTGGTCGACAGCGCCATCGCAATCATCGCGCGCTGACGCATACCACCGGAAAACTCAAAAGCGTACTGGCCAAAGCGCTGCGCCGGTTCCGGAATGCCCACCCGGGTTAGCATTTCGATCGATATTTCCTTCGCCTTTGCCGAGGTCATATCCGAATGAATCATCAATTGCTCGACCATCTGCTCACCAATGGTAATCGCCGGGGCAAAACTCGCCATCGGTTCCTGAAAGATCATCGAGATCGCACCACCACGAATGATCTTCTGCTCCTGGGGGCGTTTTAGCGACAGTACTTCGATATCCTGTCCATCCACATTCAGCGTAATATGGCTGCTGTCATCGTAAACCGAATTCTCGGCATTGAGCATCATCAATGCCTTGGCGGTTACCGATTTGCCGGATCCACTTTCACCCACTAATCCGAGCACTTCGCCCGGTGCGATATCGAAAGACACGTTGTTGACCGCGGTTACCAGGCCTTCGTCGGTCTTGAAGCGCAGCGTCAAATCTTTTACGGAAATCAGCGGACTGGTCATTTTTTGGTGTCCGCATAAGGATCCGCGGCATCACGCAGACCGTCGCCGACAAACACGAAGGCGAGCACCAGCGTGATGAAGAATATGACCGGAATGAAATTCCACTGGTAATTGAGCAGTACATCCGCCTTGGTCACATTTTGCAGCATGACGCCGAGCGAGTTAACCGGTTCCTTCAGCCCCAGGCCGATAAAGCTGAGCGCCGTTTCGGAGAGCACCATGTACGGGAACGAGATGATCAGGTCGACGATGATATAGCTGGTAAAACTCGGCAGCAGGTGGCGCCGGATGACATGGCTTGCAGAAGCACCGCACAATTGTGCGGCGAGCACATACTCCTGGTTGCGCTCGGTTAACAGGTGCGTACGCACCCGCCTCGCCAGCGTCGGCCAGCCGATGAAACCGAGAAGCACGGAGATGAAAAAGAAACGCATCTCCGAGCTCCAGGTATCCGGTATGAACGCCGCCAGCGCCATGAATAGCGGTATCGCCGGAATGGTGCGCACCGCATCGGTAATCATCTGCAGCACCGAGTCGATCCAGCCGCCGTAGTATCCGGAGACGCCGCCGATCATCAACGCCAGCACAAAGGCGATCAAAACACCGATCGTACCCACCGCCAGCGATGTATTGATCGCATGAAAGGTCCTCGAGTAGATATCCTTACCCGTAGCATCGGTGCCGAAGAGGTGGATCTTGCCCTCATCGACGCCAAACAGGTGCGTCCTGAAGGTCATACCAAGCATGGTATATTTATCGCCCTCCGGGAAAAACACAACGTAGCGACGCTTGTCCTTGTTGACCTTGGTCACCCAGCGGAAATTAGTCTCGATCGAGCGGGTTCGTTCAAAGGTATAAATAAAGGGTCGGAAGGAAAAACCATTTTCATCCCAGAACTTCGGTACGTTCGGCGCGCCGTTCTGGTAGTCCGGATTGCGACCCTCGATGGTGGGATCATAGGGCGTCAGGAAGGAAGCAAACATCCCCGACAGAACCAGGATAATGAGTACCGCCGCCCCGGCCATCGCGGCACGTTGTTTTTTAAAGCGGGTCCAGATCAACTGCCCCTGGGAAGCGGTAAAATAGGCCTCCTTGCGACTTTGATCTACATTTATATCGGTTTCTTCAACGGTTGCCGTATCTGCCATCTCGATTATCCCAGAATACTGCGGCGAACCCGCGGATCGGTCAGCGCCAGGATGATGTCGGTGACAAAATTGATGCCGACGATACTGGCGGTGAGCAAGAATATAATCGCACCTGCTAGCTGCTGGTCATTCGATCGGGCCAGCGCCTCGATCAGCAGGGCCCCTGCTTCTGTCAAGGTTAATATCAACGCGACGATCGGCAGCTCGTTGAAGATTCGGTTCAGGTCAAAGCCGAGCGAGTTGATAATTGGCCCGAGGGAATGTCGCGCCGGATAACGCCACAACAGGCGGCGCCCGGTAACGCCGCGTGCAGCGGCGGCGAGCACGTACAATTTACCCACTTCGTCGGACATCAGCGCGCGCACGGTCTGAATCGCAAACGCGGTCGCCGACCAGCCGAGAATAAATACCGGCAACCAGGCGCGCGACAGGAAATCCATGAGCCGCTCGTAAGACCAGGCAGCATCGCGAAATTCCTTGGAAAACAACCCGGTCAGGCTGTCGCCGAACATCACGGTTGAAAACAGCATGATCATCAGCGCCAGCAGGAAGTTCGGCATCGCGAGGCCAAGGTAGCTGATGAAACGCAGGCTATTATTAACGATTGGGCTTTTTGACGTGGCCGAGATGATGCCGACCGGAATCGCGATCAGGTACGCGACCAGTAACGAGGTTAGACAGATCACCAGGCTGATCCAGAATTTCTCTCCTAACAGCTGCGCGATATTAACCCGCAGGATGCAGCTGTCACCAAACTCTCCCTGGAAGGCGTTAACAATCCACTTGCCCCAGCGAACCACATAAGGCTTGTCCAGCCCGAGACGCACGCGTTCGGCGTCGATATCAGCAACCGATATCTGGCTACCCTGTGTATTTTTAAAGGCGAGGTAGCGTTCGGCGCAATCCCCGGGCACCATTTCCATCAGGCTGAACACGATGAACGACACCATGATCAGGGTGATGACCGCAAGCGTGGCACGCGTCGCGGCGAATTGCAGAAAATGGAACATCGGTGTTGCTTGCCCCCTCGTTTAGGCTCCTCCTGTGGTCATTCGACCCGGGAGGATTTTTTATTTTGGCTGCGGGCAAGCATAGCCCGCAGCCAATTTTACTGTCAACTAACCGATCTTACTCGTCCAGCCACCACTGCGTGGGCCTGTACGGATAGGAACGATAGTATTCAAACGAGTGCGTCTTGTACTCAACGAAATTTTTCACCACGTTGCGATGATAAATCGGTGCTGGCACCTGGACCGTACCGATAAACAGCAGGTTTTCAACCAGGTTCTGCACCAGGCGTGCACCCAAAGCGTCCGATTCCGGCGTGCCCACGGAGGTGGACTGGAACGCGTTGATGTCTTTTATCATCTGTTTCGCGTAATCCGGCGGTTCTACGCCGCTGGCGCCCTTGGAATCGATCCATTCGGCCCACAGCATGTTGGTGCGCACGGTGAAGTAATCGTGATAAGGCGGTACCCAGATCTGGTTGGTTCCCAGCACGATCGCAAGCGGCTGACCGTTGCGCCACATGGTGACATCGAGCTTGTTGGACGATTGCGCAGAACGGTACTCATCCGGGGTAACCTCCTTGACCGTGGTCTGGATGCCGACAGCACCCCAGTGCTGACCGACGAGTTCGACCAGCGCGGCTGGCGCGCCCTGTACCGCAAACTGCAGGTTGATAACCAGCTTTTCACCGTTGGGCAATTCCAGGAAGCCATCACCGTCGACGTCCCTCAAACCAACCCGCGCAAGTAACTTACTCGCGAGTGCCGGATCATACTGGGCGTAGTGCTGCTTCCATCTTTCGTCGACGAAGCCGGGGGCTGGTGAGAAACCAGTGTACTGCTTGGCTTCACCCATACCAAAGAAGGCAACTTCGTTGATTTCTTCACGATTGATCGCGACCGACATCGCCTGGCGGAATTGCAGGTCGGAGAAGACCTTGCGTTTTTCCAGGTCCTCATGAGTCATGTTGATACCAAAGGTCAGGATCGTGACTTCGGGACGCAGGTGAACGGTGTAGTCACCTTTCTCCTGGTTTTCCAGTAGCAGCGGCGCGGTGGACAACTGTAGCGACTGTGCCTTGAAGTCCACTTCGGCGTTGACCAGCTTGAGCAGACGGACCTCATCTTCGTTGACGAAAATCTCGTCCTGCTCACTAATATAAGGCAACTGGTTGCCCGCGGTATCGACCTGGTGGAAATAAGGATTAGCCACCAGGTGACGTCCTTCGGTCGATTCCGAGATCAGGATATGCGATTCCAGGGTCGGCATTGTGTCAGCCGGCAGCTTGGCAACCTTGTCCGGACTTCTGAGCATCGGCGTCGGCGTATCGGTCCAGTCCGAGTTACCGTAATAGTTCGATAACACTTCCAGACCGTTTTCGAATCCAGCGGCCTTGGCCATCTTGTCAGCATCCGGATTTATTTCAGGATCCCATTTGCCGAGGAAATGCTTGGGCTGAAAACCCTGCGCATAAGAGTTGGCAAAATGCGCCAGCAATCCCGGTTTGGGAGCCGGCAGATTAAACTGCACGGTCTGCGGATCGATGACCAGCACTTGCATGCGCTCGTCGCCGACCAGAACATAGTTCTTCGGCTTTTCGAACACACTCGGGTTCAACGCAAGATTGTCATACCAGTATTTGACATCTTCCGCGGTAAACGGTTGACCATCGGACCATTTGTGACCCTTGCGCAGATAAAAAGTCAGCTGCGTGAAATCACTGTTCCATTTCCAGCCCTTGGCGACATTCGGTACGATGGTGGTCAGGTCGTCAGAAAAACGCACCAGGTTGACGTGGCGTATCGCGAGGAAGTCAGAGGTACCCGCTTCAGTCGCATTCGACATCATGTCGAAGGTGCCGCCGTATTTGCCGATACTATCGTAAGGCATCACGACCAGGGCATCTTCAGGGATACGTTGCTCCAGCGGTGGCAGCTTCGGGTTACCGCGAATCCGTTTGTTCAACTTCGCCATGTCGGGATTGGTGGAAAATTTCAGCTTACAGCTGGCGAGTTTCTGATACTCGTCAAGGTTGTACTGTTGCGGATACTCGCCGGCGGGAATACCCATCATATTGGAGAGGGTAGCCGGGGGGCAATTTGATGCGCCCAGCGAGCTGCCAGCCACGGCCATCAGGCCGATACTTAGCAAATATCGTAGTTTGTTCATTGGAAGTGTCCTCAAGCGCCCTTAATATTGTCAATTTATTAGTATCTGCTTACCGGGCAAAAAAGGTAAGCGTAGCTAAACTAACCTACCTCTAAGCAATAATCAATGCTTGAAGCAGTACAAACAATAATTGCAGATTTTTATGACAATAATGTGACGCTTAGAATTTAATGCCAGTGCCACGCGGAATGTGACTTTGCTGGCGCTAGCGGAAATTCACAACAGCTCGATCCAGTGCACCACCGGCGTATTATTGCCCTGCGCAAGATGTACCTGGCAACCGATATTGGCCGTGGCGATGACTTCGGGTTGATCTACTGATAACGCATTGATCTTGTTCTGGCGTAGTTGCGTGGCAAGCACCGGCTGCAACATTGAATAGGTGCCGGCCGAGCCACAGCACAGGTGTGCTTCTTCGACCCGGCATATCTGGTGGCCTGCCCTCGCCAGTACCTGCTCGACCCGGTTATTGATACCGAGGCCGTGTTGCATCGTACAGGGAGTATGCACCGCGACACGTTTAGCCGGCACTTCAAACCCTGCCAGGGATTCGATTTCCACTTCCACCAGCTCGATCAAATCGCGATACAACAAACTTACCCGTTCGGCTTTTTGCGCATAAACAGGATCATCGGCCAGCAGGCGTGCGTAATCCCTGACGCTGACCCCGCAACCCGTTGCGGTTACCACAATCGCCTCGACCCCGGCCTCGACATGTGGCCACCAGCTGTCGATCAGCTGCCTGGCCTGGCGCAGACCATACTCGGGAGCAGAGGTATGCGAGGCGGCGGCGCCACAGCAGTATTGCCCCTGCGGCTCGATAACCTCTATCCCCAGGCGATCGAGCAGGTTAGTGGCCAGAATGTTGGTATTCGGCGCCAGCGCCGGCTGTACGCAACCTGCGAGCATTAATACCTTGCGCGAATGGGTCGCGGTAGTGCGCGTCACCAGGGTTTGGCGAACAGGAATCGATTGCCGTATGGCGGGTGGCAACATCCACGCCAGGGACTGTCCGATGCGAATCGTCATTGCAAACAGCCAACCCGAATTAATAAAACGCACGATCCCCCAGCGCCGCAGTCGATCCCAGGCCGGGCGCGGTAGCTCCTGCTCGATAGCCTGTTTACCTATTTCCAGCAGATGGCTGTACTGGACGCCGGACGGGCAAGTGGTCTCACAGGCGCGACAGGTCAGACAACGGTCAAGATGCTTGAGCATTTCTGCATTGGCCGGTTCGCCTTCGAAAAACTGCTTCATCTGGTAGATGCGGCCGCGCGGCCCGTCGAGCTCATCGCCACGCAACTGGTAGGTCGGGCAGGTCGCGTTACAAAAGCCACAATGCACACATTTGCGCAGGATCGATTCTATCTCCGGCGCATGTCTACCCTGTTGGATGTTTGCTGCGAGCCTGGTTTGCATGGCTATAACCCGGGGTAAATTCTGCCCGGGTTAAAAATACCGGCCGGATCGAAAGTCGATTTGATGCTACGCTGCAGTTTCAGCATCGCAGCTGGCAATGGATGGAAAACGGGCACACCGGCGCCATGTCGTTGAAAAGCACAGACGCTACCGCCCACGGCTTCTGCCTTCAGTCGCAGCGCGGCGATATCGACTTCACCACTAATCCAGCGCTGCGCTCCGCCCCATTCGATCAATTGCGCCCGATCACCCCACAGGTCGGCACTCGCCGGTGGCAGTGAAATGCGCGTCAAGGGTTGGGTGGGATCAAAAAATTCGAGGGTTTGCTCCTTCAATTGTTCCCAGCAGGCATCGCCTGGTTCGCCGCCAAGCTGACCCGCCGCGTGGCGCACGCCCTGCTCGCTGCCGGACAGACGCAGTTGACTGCGTCCTGCCACCCATAAAGACGCCGTGATCGGATAGGGTTCAGCCCCCAGTTCGTTGACCCAGCGGATATGTTTGTCAGTGCTGTCATGTTCAAATGCAAGCGTCAATTCGGTTTCATACATTGGTATGACCCTGATCGAAACCTCGAGGATAATGCCCAGGGTTCCATGCGAACCGACCATCAACCGGGCAACATCGAAGCCCGCCACATTCTTGATCACGCGCCCGCCAAACTGCATGATTTCGCCACGTCCATCGAGAATTTTTGCACCTAGTAAAAAATCCCGGATACTGCCGGAAAATGCACGACGCGGGCCTGCCAGACCGCTCGCAACCATGCCGCCAATGGTTGCGTCCGCCTCAAACCGGGGTGGCTCAAAACCAAACATCTGCCGATTTTGCGCCAGCAGGGCTTCAACTTCACTCAGCTTGCACCCGGTGCGCAAGGTGATAACGAGCTCCGCCGGATCATAATCGATTACCCCGCTATGGGCCGAAACATCTACCGGCAAGGCTTCCATCGACTCACCGTAAAAGCGCTTGCTGCCACCGCCGAAAATTTCGATTTCACCGCCAGTGGCCGACACCGCGGCTACCTGGGTCGCGAGCTCCTCCTCGATGTTGACATCATCTATCGACGACATTAAAAGCGTTCCAGTTCCGGAAACGGCAGTTCTCCGCCATGTACATGCATCGCGTTGAATTCAGCGCACCGCGCCAGTGTCGGAATTGCCTTGCCGGGATTCAGAATTTTCAACGGATCGAAGCACTCCCGAACCGCGTGAAACAGGTTGCGCTCGGTTTCGCTAAACTGCACGCACATCTCGCCGAGTTTTTCGATACCGACCCCATGCTCACCCGTAATCGTGCCGCCATGATGAATACAAAGTTGCAGGATCTTGCTGCCGAGCTGCTCGGTTTTTTCGAGTTCACCCTCATTATTGGCATCGTAGAGAATAAGTGGATGCAGGTTGCCGTCGCCCGCATGGAACACGTTTGCTACCGGTAATCCATATTCTTCCGAGAGTTGGCGCACGCCAGCCAACACCGCGGACAATGCCTTGCGCGGGATGGTGCCATCGATGCAGTAGTAGTCGGGTGATAAACGTCCAACCGCGGGAAACGCCGCTTTGCGCCCGGACCAGAACAGCAACCGTTCGGCCTCATCGCGGGCGAGACGGGTTTCGGTCGCACCGCCCTTTTTGAGGACGTTTTCCACCAGCTCGATTTGCGCCTGCACTTCTTCTTCAGTGCCATCGAGTTCGCAAATCAGGATCGCTTCGGCCTCGATCGGGTATCCGGCATGCACAAAGTCTTCCGCGGCACGGATCGCCGGGTTATCCATCATTTCGATGCCAGCCGGGATAATGCCCTCGGAAATAATCGAGGCGACACTATCCCCTGCCTTTTCTACCGAGTCGAAAACACCCATTACCACGCGCGCGCAACGAGGTATCGGCAGCAGCTTGACGGTGACTTCGACGACGATGCCGAGCATGCCTTCGGAACCCACCAGCAACGGTATTAAATCGTAGCCATCGGCACATAACGAGCGTTGATCGAGTTCGAAAATCTCACCCTCGGCACTGACCAGTTTGAGCGCGAGGATATTATGCAGCGTCAAACCATATTTCAGGCAATGCACTCCACCCGCATTTTCTGCGACGTTACCGCCGATCGAACAGGCGATCTGCGAAGAGGGGTCTGGCGCATAGTAGAGACCGAGTGACTTGACCGCTTCCGAAATCGCCAGGTTACGCACTCCCGGCTCGACCACGGCCAGGCGTGACAGACGATCGACCTGCAATATCCGACTCATCTTCGCCAGGCTGAGCACCACACCTTCGGCATGCGGCAGCGCACCCCCGGAAAGGCTGGTACCAGCCCCGCGGCTGACCACGGGCAGACGCTGTTGATGGCAAAGGCGCATCACCTGCTGGACCTGTTCGATGTTCTCGGGCAACAGCACCAGCAAAGGTTGTTCCCGGTACGCGCTCAAACCGTCACATTCGTAAGCGGCAAGCGAAGTCGGTTGATCGATTACATTATCGGTGGCGAGAATTTCGCGGAACTGCGCGGCAAGTTTTTGGCGACGAGTCTGTGACATGCGCGGTATGCTAGCATTTTGCCCGATTAATAACAGGTACCGACATAAATGAAGCGTATTGTTTTTTTAAATGGCAAGTATCTGCCAGAACAGGAAGCGAAGATTTCGATTTTCGATCGGGCAGTTACATTTGGTGACGCCATTTACGAGGTCGCCGGGGTGCTCGACGGCAAACTGGTCGATTTTGAACACCACATGCAGCGCTATTTCAGCTCGCTGAAAAAACTCTCGATGGAATCGCCGCTCAGCCAGTCCGATATCCTGCAAGCGTTTCGGCAACTGGTCGAGTTGAATCAGCTCGATGAAGGCCTGGTATACATGCAGGTGACGCGGGGCACGGCCGAACGCGATTTCGTCTGGCCAGAAGATATCAAACCCACAGTGTTCATGTTCACGCAGGCGAAGGCTGCTAGTGAAAACGAGGCCGGCCGATCCGGAGTCATCCTCGCCAGTACAGCCGATATTCGCTGGGCGCGACGCGATATCAAGTCAGTTAACCTGCTCGGCCAGGTGCTAGCCAAAAAAGCGGCTTATGACGCCGGCGCTGACGAAGCACTGATGATTGATACCGAGGGCTATGTCACCGAATGTGGCAGCACCAGCTTCTTTATCATCAGGGACAAGTTGATTCTGACACGTCCACTGGACAATGATATTTTGCCCGGGGTGACGCGCCGCGCCGTGGTTGCGCTTTGCAACAATCAGGGGCTCAGGCTGGTAGAAAAAAGATTTACGCTGGAACAAGCTTTAACGGCAGACGAAGCCTTTATCAGCGCGGCCTCGAGTTATATCTTACCCGTCGTAAAAATCGATGATCAGGAAATTAACGGGGGCATTCCGGGAGAGCTCACCCTTAGCCTGCGCAAAATTTATCTCGAATACGCACGCGCCTCGCTGATTTGAACCAGGATGCAGTATAAGCGTTCTCACTTCTTGTGACTGTAGTCCCGCTGGGCCTGTTCAGAACTGATGTACTCGCGGGCGATATCCTGCTCAACCAGGGCCTTGTCACGGGTCGAAGGATCACCATAGCCGCCACCGCCCGGCAGGTTTAACACCAGGCGCCTGCCATCGGGCACCCATTGCTTCCCCTTGGACAGCATTTCGCTGCCATCGTCCAGCCTGACTTCACCGGCGGCACCTGCATGCCCGTCATCACGACCACGCGCCGGATGCTGGCAACGGTCAAACATCGCGTTGATGTAGATCCGATGACCCGGATTAGCAGAAATTTCAATTACCTGCCCCAGCCCCCCGCGCTGCCTGCCGGCGCCACCCGAACCTTCGCGCAACTCCTTCCGCCAGATCGTAACTGGACCCACATGCTCGGTGACTTCAGATGACATCGTGTGCACCCCGGAGGGGAAGGCTGTCGCACTTAATCCGTCGAGGCTTGGGCGCGCACCGGTGCCACCAGAATTGAACATCAGGATTTGCGCGTAGCGCAGGGTTTCACCGGCAGCGGCTTGCGCGGCTTCGATCGGACGCGCGCCTAGCTGCACATTCCATAACGCGCTGGAGCCTTCAGCGGGAACCGTATCGGGTAACATTTTGTGCAGGGCGCCCAGCACCACGTCGGGTAGAAACTGACCCAGCACGTGGCGGATCGCCACGGGCGCTGGATGCACCGCGTTGAGAATACAGTTTACGGGCGCACTGACTTTAAACGGGGTCAATGACGCATGATTATTGGGAATCTGCGGCGCAAGCGTACATTTCAATGCATAGCAGGCATAAGCCGTTGTATAGACCAGCGGAACATTGATACCTTTTTTGCTCAGGCCACTGGTACCGTCGAAATCCGCCAGCACACCCTGATCCGAGACATCGAGACGTAACTTCATGGTTACCGGTTCATCGTAGCCGTCAACTGTCAGCTCATTGGAATAAGACCCAGGGGGTAAATGCCTGAGGCGTTCCAGCGTGGCCCGCAAACTATTTTCAAAAATAAAGTCACGCAATTCATACAAGTCATCCAGCTGGAATTCATCCATCATGTCCATCAGTCGTCGATGCCCGATTTCGTTACAGGAAGACAGTGAAAAGAGATCGCCTATAACCTGGCCGGCTTCGCGTACATTGTTGCGGATGATATGAATCAGGCGCTGGTCAACTTCGCCGCGCTCGGCAAACTTCATGATCGGGATGAAAATGCCCTCTTCGTAAACCTCGTTCGCATCCGGACCGAAGCCGCGACCACCAACATCGACCACGTGCGCGGTACAGGCAAAAAAACCAACCAGCCGGCCGTTACGAAACGATGGATTGACAAAGGTAAAGTCGTGTAAATGCCCGGTGCCTTTCCACGGATCATTGGTGATATAGGAGTCACCCTCGAAAATATTGTCACGACCGATATCGTCGATGAAATGCCCCACTGCCTCGGCCATTGCGTTGACGTGCCCTGGAGTCCCGGTGACGGCCTGGGCTATCATATGGCCCTGTTCGTCAAACACCCCTGCCGAGAGGTCGCCCGCTTCACGCACCGATGTCGAAAACGCGGTACGCAACAGCGTCAATGCCTGTTCCTCGACCACCGAAATCAATCGATTCCACATGACCTGCATATGAACGTTAAAAATACCCTTATCCATGCTTCACCCCATCTAGTTGCTTGCGCAACAGCAGGCAGCCATCATTTTGTTTTATTGCCTCGAAACGCCTGGTTACAATGGTGCTGGTTTCACTTTCGATAATGACCGCCGGACCGGGCACCAGGGCGCCAACCTCGAGTTGGTCGCGCTGGTATACCGCCGCTTCGACAAATTGCTGCTCACGGGCATCGTAAACAGAACGAAACTCGGCGCTTGCAGTTGGTGCAATAGTAGCGACCGGCTCGATGCGACCGGTCTCGGCCAGCAGGCTACGCACCTGCACCGACCAGTTCATGATTTCGATATCGAGATCTTCGAGTGCGCGCCCGAACAGGCGAATATATTCAGTCTCGAACAGCCTGCGGATTTCGGCAGCGTCAGCCTGCACAAAATCCCGATTTGGCAGTACCACCACGATTTCCCAGCCCTGGCCCTGGTAGCGCATGTAGGCCTTGATCTCACGCACCAGTTCAGCATCGGGCGCGCCGGCGCGCGCGAAGCGTTCGGCTTCATCGCCAAGCTCGGCAAGCAGCAGGTTAGTCCAGTCCGCGTCGAATTCGCTCAAGCGCAGGAATGCGCCGCGCACGGCCTCGAAACCGAAGGGTGCGCGCAAAAAGCCAATCGCCGAACCAACGCCGGCGCCGGGCGGAATCAGCAGTTCATCTATGTCCAGCTTTTCGCATAAGCGGCTGGCATGCAACGGCGCCGCACCACCAAAAGCTATCATGGTGAATTCTGCCAGCTCCTTACCGCTTTCCACCGCGTGCACGCGGGCGGCATTGGCCATATTTTCATCCACCACCTCGCAAATTCCAACCGCCGCGGTTTCGCTATCCATATCCAGGTATTGCCCGATAGCCTGCTGCATTGCCGCAGTAGAGCGTTGCGCTTGCAGGCGTATATCTCCACCGGCAAATCGGTCGGGGTCGAGCCGCCCGAGTAACAGGTCGGCATCGGTGACCGCTGGATTTTCGCCGCCACGATTGTAACAGGCCGGACCCGGTTCCGAACCGGCGCTTTCCGGCCCAACTCGAATCTGCTTCATCTCATCTACCCAGCCGAGCGAGCCACCGCCGGCGCCGATTTCGACCATTTCAATAACCGGAATCGAAACCGGCATACCGGAACCTTTCTTGAAGCGGTAGGTACGCGCCACTTCAAAGGTACGCGCTGTTTTAGGAACCCTGTCCTCGATCAGGCAAATTTTCGCCGTGGTACCACCCATGTCGTAAGACAAGACCTTGTCGAGCCCGAAACGCGCCGCGAAGTCGGCCGCGTAAATCGCGCCACCGGCGGGACCTGATTCAAGCAGGCGTACCGGAAATTCAATCGCGCTCTCAACCGAAATCAGGCCGCCCCCCGAATGCATCATGAATACCGGGCAATTACCACCTTCAGCCTTAAACCTGTCGACCAGGCGACCGAGGTAGGACGCCATCAAAGGCTTGACAAACGCATTGGCACATACCGTGTTGAAGCGCTCGAACTCACGCATTTGCGGTGAAACTTCGCTCGAAATCGATATCGCGATAGCGGGCAGTTCCCGGGCGAGGATATCGCGGGCACGCCGTTCGTGATCCGCATTGACATAGGAGTGAATAAATCCAATGGCGACACTTTCGTAACCGCCCGCGCGGATTCGCCGTGCTATTTCGCCGAGACCCGCTTCATCCAGTGGCACCAGCTCGCGGCCGCTGGCCGCGACGCGACCATCGACAACATAGCGATGCTCGCGTGAAATCAACGGTGGTGGCAGGCGCAGGTTCAGGTCGTATTGTTCGAAGCGCCCCTCGGTACGCATTTCGATCACATCGCGAAATCCCTTGCTGGTAATAAATGCGGTACTGGCGCCACGCTGCTCGATAAGCGCGTTGGTCGCCAGCGTAGTGCCATGAATCAACTGATCGACATGCTCGATGCCAACTCCGGCAATCTCGACCACCTTGATCAAACCATCGATAATCGCCTGTTCGGGCTCGCTGTAATTTGTCAGCACTTTTGCGCTGTATTGATCCGCTCCGATCTCGAGCACGACATCGGTAAAAGTCCCACCGATATCGGCGCCGACTCGGACGCTGTGATTGTTGTAGCTCATGGATTACCCACCCTGAATCGCTACCTGTCGGGCGCAGGTGCAGCCGGATTTTACCGGATATAGGCTGGAATTATTAGCCTAATTGGAAGCGAACCCTGATCGCGAGGCCCCCCAGGTCGGATTCACCCAGCTCAATTTGGGCGGAATGGATTTTCGCGATCGACTTGACGATCGACAGGCCGAGTCCGGCACCGCGGGTATTGGTGTCCGCCGCGCGATAAAAACGCCCAAGCACTTTTTCATGCTCACTGGGATCCAGTCCGGCACCCGAATCTTCGACCGCAAGCACCAGGTTTTTTTCATCTTTATAACAACGCACCCGTATCTTGCAGCCATCCGTACTGTATTTAATCGCATTGTCCACCAGATTGGAAACCAGGCTGGTGAGCAAAGAATCAATCCCGTCTATCTCACATTGATCGTCTGTCGGCTGCAACTCGATTGCCTGCTCCTTTAAAGCGGCTCGTGGTTCAAAAGTACTTACTACCCGGTCGCAAATCTGGTACAGGTCAACCCGTTCGAACTCCCTGCTAACCAGCGGGTTTTCGAAATGACTGAGTTCCAGTAGTTGCGCGACCAGGTGGGAAAGCCTTTTGATACTAGTCTTCATGCTTTGCAGCGACTCGATCGACTCCGCGTCGCGACTTTCCTCGATCGCATTATCGACGTTGATCAACAACGATGCCAAAGGGTTACGCAATTCATGCGAAGCATCGCTGACAAAACGCCGTTCGCGCGCGTAAGCTGCATCGAGATCGATAATCATCTGGTCCAGGGCCTCCACTAGCGGGCTAATCTCCGTGGGGACACCGACGACGTCGATGATTTTCAAATCCTTGAGGTCCTGCTGGCGCAACTGGTCGCTTACATCCTGCAACGGTTTCAGCGCAACCCCGACGATCTGCCACAACAACCACAGCCCCGCCGGTAACAGTAAAATTAGCGGCAACAGTAACCCGCCGCCGATATACTCGGTAATCTCCTGCCTGATTTCGCTGCGCTCGCCGACGACAATCAGCAAATTATCCAGGCTCGATTTAAGCCCAAAAGTAAGCCACTTCTCCCCCTCGAACTCAAACTCGGAAAATCCGGTATTGATAATTTCAATGGGTACATCGGGTGACTGTCTTGAATGCAACAGGACCTGGTTATCTGCATCGAGTACGGCAAAGAACAGTTTTCGTTCATACTCGTGGGCATCCGGGCCGCGTTCAAGCGCGCGCGTTAAACGCTTTTTGTTAGTCTCGATCTCCGTCCTTGAAATCAGCCCATCCAGGATTCGTGCCGTCTGTACCAGGGAAGCACTGAATATCTCCTCTGTTTCATGGGTGGTGCCCTGGTAGATGAGCGCTCCAGATAGCGTGGTCATAAGCAGCACGATAGCAACCACATACCAGGTCAGGCGCCGACGCAGTGAAACAACCTCAGCCACGCTCGATATCCAGCTTGTAGCCGACGCCCCTGACAGTTTTGATCAACTTGCTATCGAGTTTTTTGCGCAGGTGGTGTATGTGAACTTCGAGCGCATTGCTTTCCACGCCCTCGTCCCATCCATAGAGGATTTCTTCGAGATAACCGCGTGCCAGTACCTGGCCAGGCTTGTTTACAAATTCAGCCAGAACGGCAAATTCCCGGCGGCTCAATTCAATCTGGACACCACGATACCAGGCCTGTTGGGCCGCCGTGTCGAGACGTAACTCACCGAGCACTATTGCAGACGCCGCGAAACCATGGCTACGTCGGCTCAGCGCGCGCACCCGGGAGCGCAGCTCCTTCAGTTCGACAGGCTTAACCAGATAATCGTCGGCGCCACTATCGAGTCCGAGTACGCGTTCATCGACCGTATCCCTGGCGGTCATGATTAAAACCGGCGTATCGATAGATTCACTACGCATGGCCCGCAACACTGAAATGCCATCCTTGCCGGGAAGATGCAGGTCCAGGATGATTAGTTCGAACTTCTCCGTACGAATCGCGGCAAGCGCCTGGGCGCCATCGGTGAGCCAGTCAACATGGTCACCGTCGCGCATCAATGCCTTGCGGATTCCCTGGCCCAGTTGTTCATCATCTTCTACCAGCAATAATCTCACAGCATGTCCCATTGTGATCGGATATGGAGCGGCCAGTCGCGGGCAGATACCTGGGCAGTATCGACCAGCTGGCACGATACCGCTCATGATCCGAGCAAAGATTCCCGCAACTTCATCGCCTGTTCACGTCTGCCCGCATCAGCCAGAGGCCGCTCTTCCATGGGCGGCGCCTGCAATGCCTTATCGATATATTCGAGAGCGAGTTGATCTTCGCCATTAGCGGCCAGGTACTCGGCAAAAAAGTAGTTAATATCCAGTCCCTGGGGGTTTATAGCAAGTGCTTTCTTGAAGTATTTTTCAGCCTCTTTGTCGCTGCCAAACCCAATCGGCCAACCTGGCACCTTGGAGTAAAGCGACCCGAGGCTGGCATAGACCGATCCACCCAGCACCGTAGGATCGATTGCCTCAGCCTGCTCCAGCTTCAGCTTGGCTTCCTTCACCAGACTCAGGGCACCTAAACCGCCCTTCTTTTCCGCCAGGGTACTCAACACGATTGCGTCCCAGACCAGTGCTTCGGCACTTTGCGGATGAGCGGCTGCGACCTCATTCGCTTTTTTTGCCAACGCCTGTAGCTCACGGTAGTTGACGTTGAGGAATTCATCCTTGTAATAAAGCTGCGCCCATTCGTATTGAATTTCCTTGACCTCGGGCATTTCTGCCGATGAAGAAAGACCGGCAATTCCCGGTTGAAAATAGACCAGTGCCAATGAAAGCAGGGTAATTTTGAAAAGTTTCTTATGCATGTTGCACCTCATTAAATATTGACTGAACCAGGGCCACTCAAGCCGTGTACTGCTTGATCAACGGAAGTTTCCTGGAGATAGCATTACCGACCAGGGCCGGGAATACTGAATTGATACGCACCAGCAGCTTTTCAGGCCAGCCCAATGCGAGCTCACCGCGATTACTGCAAATGAACTTGACTACCGCAGCGGCAACTTTTTCCGGCGGATCCATGGTGACGTTCAGCTTGCGATTCATCTCGACCACCCGATCACTGTTTATCGCGGTTTTGGTGGCTCGCGGCAAAATGCAACCGACACGTACACTGGTATCTGACAGCTCACGCGTAAGGGCCTGTGAAAATCCACGGATTGCGTACTTACTCGCCGAGTAAACGCTGTATCCAGGAAAGCCGATAGCGCCGAAGGTAGAAGCAATATTGACGACGCGTGCCGCGGGGCACCGCTTTAAGCCAGAGAGCAGTTTTCTGGTCAGCTTCATCGGCACTATGCTATTCAGATTCATCATCTGTTCGATATCTCTATCCTCGAGTTTCTCAAACATTTCGAATTTACAAATACCGGCATTATTGACCAGCACATTGACTGCTCGGTGGGTTTGCGCAATCGATTCGAGCCACTGATCCATTGCACGGTCATCGGTTAAATCGACAACCCTGGCGTCGATATACTGATCACCGATTGCTTTTTGGCGCAATTCCTGTTGCAAGGCAGCCAGGGCATCGCCGTCACGACCACACAGGAAAAGGCTCGCCCCGGACGCTGCCAGCTTACGCGCCAGCACTTGTCCAATCCCGCCGCAGGCACCGGTGAGTACCACAGTCATTTGATCAGGCTGCATGACTGCTCTCCTCTGCCGCGCACTGCTTTAGCGTTAGCGGTAGCGACTGAAAAATCCTGCTGTAGAGCTCGTAAAAAACGGGCGCTGAATGCAGCACTGCCGCTTTATCAGCCGGGTCTTCGAGTCGATTCATCAGGCGCTCGAAATGCTGCATATGCTCTATATCGAGGCTGCCATGAGAAACCATGTAGGTCATCGATTCAGGGGTTAAATCGAGAGCGCTAACTATCTGGCTCGCGGCGTAGGTCGCTATCGTCGAGCTGGTTTTTTCAAGTGCATAAACCATGCCGAACAGCCCGACGGGATTATTGCGCGCTACCGTGTCATAGGCATAGCTCACCATCAACTCGGTGGGCAAAGAGGGCTTGCCATGGCGGACAAGCTCCTTGTCTACTCCCAGGCTCTCCAGGTCATTCAGAATCCACTCCTGGTGTCCGACCTCTTCCTGGATGTACATGACGATCGCTTCGCGCAACCATTCGAGTCTTTCCGGCAGGCGACTGCCACAGGCCATCAATAAAGGCACAGTGTGTTTTACATGATGGTAAGCCTCGGTCAGGAAAGCCTTGTAGGTCTGCATTTCAACCTCACCATTAAGACAGCGTTGAATCGCCGGCGAGGCCTCGAGCCGTTGCCTGTCAGCGGCAGTTATCGTCTCGATCTCGCTGAAAAAAGTTTCGTTCAACATTGATGAATCTCCTGTACTGAATGATTTGGCAAATCTCTACCAGTCAACCGAGGCCGGGGTGTCGCACCGGTCAACAGCGTTGGCAACAGCTGCTCGATTTGCTGGCGCCTGAGCCGCCCGTTGGCGGTAAGCATCTGGTTATCGTGAGAAAACGGGTACTGCAGACAATGACTGCGCTTTACCTGTGCATAGGGTGGTAGCTGCAGATTGATGCGTTCAACTTCAGCATCGAGAACAGAATCTGCTACACCCGGTGCAGCAGCTACCAGCAGTGCCGATAGCTCGGACCCGGTTTCGCTAAACACGTAGCTTTGCAAAATCAGTGGTGACGCGTTGAGCTCGGTCTCAACCCATTCGGGTGCTACGTTACGCCCGGTAGACAAAACGATCAGATTTGATTTTCTACCGTGAACATAAATGAATCCGTCGCTATCGATACTGCCAAAATCGCCGGTTTGCACGGTAATCTTTTTTGCGGGCCTGGCGTCTGTGTCGGTTTGCCAGAGCATCGTGCTGAGACATATCTCTCCGTCCGCGGCGAGCTCAACCGTCACTCCCGGTATTGGCTTGCCGACGCTGCCAATCCGATAGTCTTGTGGTGTATTCAAGATTGCGACCGAACCAAACTCGGTCAGGCCATAGCCCTCATAGACGGGAATGCCGGCACTTTGAGCCCGGCGCAGCAGCGACTCGCCGACACGTGCGCCGCCGACTGCCACAAACACCAGGCAAGCAGGGTCGATGGCATCGTTTTCCGCCAGCAGGCAGAAAAGCTCCAGTAACTGCGGCGTAAGAATCAGGCTGTTGGGCTGTATCAGATTAAAAGTTTGCTGCAGCTGGACCGGATCGAGGCGAAGTTCCGCCGTCAAGCCAACGCCTGCTGCAGGCTCGGCGTATACCGTTTTTCCCAGCATCAGCGGAAGATAAATCCCGGCGATATTTTCCAGCAGGGTTGCATAAGGTAAAATGCTCAAATGTTTTTCTATATTTAGCGAGGATATGGCTTTGCTAATCGATCGACAGGTTTGATCGATAAATCGATGCTCAAGTTCGACACCTTTAGGTGTGCCGGTCGAACCCGAAGTAAAACTCAGCTTGCCGCTGGCAGGCGTTAACGTGGCGGTTGTGGAGGTGGGTAGCAATAACGGCTGCAAGCGGCAGTTGCCATACAGCTCCTTCGCTACTCCGGTGCCTACGATGCCGGCAGGCAAATTATCGGCGAAGGCAACAAAATCTATACCACCGGCATCGACCGCGTGGGTTAGCTGCTCGTTACTGAAAAACCAGGGCAACGGCACTACTTTAATATCTGCAGCAATACTCGCCAGGTCCAGCACAATCCATTCGATGCCATTGTCCAGGTAAATCCCTAATGAGCCGGCCTCACAATCGCCCAATCGCCGGGCAACCTGCTGCACGGCAGTCATCAACTCCGAGTAAGTCAGGCTTTCATCGCGTGAGCGAACTGCGATCGCCTGTGGGCTGGCGAGCGCGTGTTTCGCCAGACTGGTAAGCAGGGTATTCATGCCACGGCTCTACTTGATGACGCGTCCGGGTCTTGCACAAGTAAAATACTTCCGCGACTGACCTTGCCGGCGACGACCTGGGGGTTATCTTCGTAGTAGCCACCCCAGGTTTGCTGATCGACAGGCAGACGTGCCTGCAACGCTCTGCCAAGACCAATCGTTTCGATACCCATGGTTTTAAACATGCGGTGTAGCGAACTGCAACCGGTGAATACGGCCCATTCAAAATTCTCGGCCTGCAGCAGGCAGGCCAGTACTTTGAACAATTTTCGACTGGCATGACGATCGATCGAAGCCAGGTTACCAATTTCGACGATACGATCTCTTTCCGGCGTCAGCATCGCTGGTCCGGCAGTGCTCGAGATGGCCTGTTGAACCGAAGTATCAAGATAGTGTTCGAGAAAGAGCGCTTCACAGTCCGCACTGCGAATACCGACTGCGGCCAGAATTTTCCCGTCTTCACTCAATAACGCGATTAACAACGGCATGAAACTGGAAATGCGCGCGCCATGCATATCAAGGAATCGCCGCGCAATAAACTGTTCCACCTGCGGGCGCAGCGGGTGCTGTGCGTCGATCAAGCAGGGCTGTTTACCTGCAGGCATCGATTCCGGTAGCCTGGGGAGCAGCGGGATAGCTGTCGCTGCGCTGGTTGCTAAGTTCATTTGACTTGCCTCTCAAAGAATATGGAGGCAAGTATCCAGCTGGTTCCTTAAGGGAATCTTAAATGTAAATAGTTAACAGAAAGAACTATAAAAAAAGGCCTTTTTGATACGAAAACCGTGCTTTGGGCTATGTCGAGGCCGCGAAAGCCTCGAGTTTATCGATCAAATCGTTCGGTACCGCGACGCCTTCGGTTTCGGCTCTTAATCTGAATTCATGACGGCGTGAACCCGGCAACCGCACTCCCGGCTCCGCCGCCAGTGCGCCGAGCATTGTTTCGAGTCGATGGGTGTAGGCGTTTTCTCCACCAGGGGTGAACCCACCCGGAGAAATAGCGATAAAAAACTGCCCGACCCTGGGTTCGCCACCCGTATTGTTCTTGAACACCGGTGCCTGGAAGGAGCAGTTCGGTCCACTTAACACGCCAGCGAGCAAATCGACCAGCAATCCCAGCAACATTCCTTTATAGCCACCGGCCGGTGCCAGCGCGCCACCGTTGATCACTGCAGCCGCATCAGTGGTATCGTTACCATCCTCGTCATATCCCCAACCGAGCGGAATCGCTTTACCTTCGGCGGCGGCTTTCTTAATCGTTACCAGAGCGACCTGGCTGGTTGCCATATCGGCGATTAGCGGGTCTTTTCCGTTTCGTGGAATTGCAAATGCCATCGGATTGGTTCCGAAAAAAGGGCTCGCGCCCGGTGCCGGTGCAACCGCCGAGGGCGAGTTGGCGAAACCGAGCCCGATCAACCCGGCGCTGGCCATACGCTGTACGAACCAGCCAACCACCCCGGCCGAATATGAGTCGATAATCGACAGTGCCGCGATGCCCTGGGCATGGGCGAGAGCAAAAAAATCGGCTTCCGCTTCCGCGAAAGCGGCATGCGCAAAACCGCTATCAGCCAACGATCGCAACGCCGATGGCGCAACTTGCGCGTGTCTCGGTTGTGCATCCCGGTTGATCTTACCAACCTGCAAATGCCCGCAGTAAAGCGGTAAATAACCAAGCCCTACAGTACGAATGCCGTCACATTCCGCATCGACCACCGATTGCACGGCCAGATCCAGTTGATTTCCATGAGCGCCGCTGGCACCCAGCGCACGCCGTGCCAGGTCATCTACCTGCGCCAGGCTAAGGGTTTTATTCTGCTCAGACATACTATTCTCCTCGATATTTAATCCTGCGCCGGCAGGATCGCTGTAATCATGACGAGTTTGAAATTTTCCCGATTACGCGGGGACGATAATTGGCCGGGTCTTGACCCGGCTAAACGCCAAATCCCTTCGCCATCAACGAAGCACACAGCATGATGCCGGCAATCAACACCAGTTCCCAGTGAATGATACTCTTCAGTCGCTTCACCGATACGCTCGTCAAATCGGGAGCAATCCCCTGTTTGAGCTCGTGATTCCAACGCACAAACTGCAGCGTCGGGATCAGCGAAATCAACGCCGCAACAAAAAACAAGCCGAGCTTGATCTGGAAAAAAGTGTTACCAAAGTAATACTCGCTGCCTTTTTCAAAATAGATCACGCGCAGGAAACCAAACACCAGCAACAGTATCGCCGCCATGCCGATGACGCGGTCGGCACGCTGAATTCTTCTTGCCGTTTCGACGCTCAGGGATTCGCCGATCAGTGTGAGTTCGAGCACGAGCGCAGCTGCCAGCGCGAAGAAAGCCACGAAATGCCCGAATGCGATGAGCGCGGGCACCAGCATCACGGAGAAATCCGCTTCATCACCCAGGCGTTTTCAACCTTTGTATAGACGATACGATCGTGCAGTCGGTTGCTCTGCCCCTGCCAGAATTCAAAATATTCAGGCGTCAAACGGTAGCCAAGCCAGTCGTCGGGGCGCGGTACATCCCCGTCCGGATAGGCCGCGCGCAGGCGCAGCACCTCGTCTTCCAGGTGCGATCGACTCTCCACCTCGGCGGACTGGCGCGAGGCAGCCGCGCTGTAGCGACTGCCCTCGGGGCGTATCTGGAAATACTTGTCGGCATCATGCGCGGGTAACACCTCAACCCTGCCGTGCACCCGCACCTGGCGGCTTAGATCGCGCCAGTGAAACAAAAGCGCAGCATTGGGGTTGGCATCGATTTGCTGCCCTTTTAAACTGCGCGAATCGGTGTACCAGGTAAATCCGTCAGTGTCGACATGCTTGAGCAGAACGATGCGCGCCGATGGCTTGCCTTCGAGATCCGCCGTGGCCAGTGTCATCGCAGTGGCATCGAGCAGTTCCAGGTCGCGGGCGCGTTGTAACCAATGCCCGAACTGCACAACTGGATCGGAGTCCATGTCTTTGCGGCTAATGTTATGCGCTTCATAATCACGGCGCACATCGTTTAAATCCATTTCGATAGTCATCAGAATACGTCGGCAAACAAGGTCTGCATCGCGGCCCAGGACTGTTCATCGGCCTGTTGTTGATAGCCGAGGTCGAGGCCATATTTTTCGGCATTGACATCCGCCTGTGGATTGCTGAAGCCGTGTTTTGCGCCCTCGAGCAGCAATACCTGGTAGTCGGCCTGGGCGGCATCCATTTCCTGTTTGAAGCCCTCGAGATCGTCCATGCTCACCATTGAATCAGCGGCGCCGTGGCTGACCAGGAGCTTAGCCCTGATACTGCCTGGAACAGCGGTATGAAATGATCCCAACGCGCCATGAAAACTCGCCACCGCGGATAACGGCAAGCCAATTCGGGCCATGTGCAGCACCATCGCGCCACCGAAGCAGTAGCCAATTGCAGCGGTACGTTGCGGATCCACGCCGGGCTGGGCGAGGAGCAAATCGTAACCCGCCCTGAGCGCGGCCGTTCCCGTATCCATATCCTCCAGAACACTCTTCATCAGCGCTCCGGCCTGGTCGGGGTTATCTGCTATCTGTCCGCCACCATACATATCGATGGCGAGTACCACATAACCCAGTTCTGCGAGCATATGCGCGCGCCTGACTATGTAATCATTCAATCCCCACCATTCATGCACAATTATGATGCCGGGCCGGGTCGCCGCTATTTCATCGTCGTAAGCCAGGTATCCATGATGGCTGGTGTCACCGACCGGGTACTCGATTCGATTGGTCAAAATATTCATTGGCGTCACCTCGCTGCAGATTTGGGGAATGAAATTCTACCGCGTAATACTGTTAACAGGTAGCGTTGTAATCTACCATAGCGGGATGAACAATCTCGATCATATCGTTATCGCTGCGGATACCCTAAAACAGGGCGTCGACTATGTCCGCTCATGCCTCGGTATCGAGATTCCCAAAGGCGGGTTTCATCAGACCATGGGTACCCACAACCACTTGATGCAACTCGGTAACGACGCCTATCTCGAAGTCATCGCCGTCGACCCGGAGGCCGAGGCGCCGACGCGGCCGCGCTGGTTTGGACTCGACGACGCGCTTATGCGTGCTGCCATCAGGCAAGGTCCGCGGCTCATTACCTGGGTGATGAATACGGCTGATATTCGCCAGGTGGCAGGTAGTGCGGGTTTCGATATCGGTACCCCGACCACACTCAGTCGCGACAATCTGAAATGGGAAATCGGGTTGACCGATGATGGCCGTTTGCTCGCGGGCGGGATGCTACCCTATTGCATCCAATGGCACAGTACCCCGCATCCATCGCAGGGCATGGCCGATTTCGATTGCCTGCTGCAGAATCTGACCATACATCATAATCGCCCGCGGTGGATAACCGCGCGGCTCGACGCAATAGAGGCCAGCCACCTGGTCGACGTCGAAGCGATTGCCGATGACGAGACTCCTTACCTGTCGGCAAGCATCGACACCCCCACCGGCAACGTTATTCTCACCTGATACGTAATTCAGTCTCTTTCTTCGAGGGGGTCAGAGCACGTTTTTCGGTGCTTGCGGAGTCTGGATTGAAAGCCTGTGGCGAAAAACGTGCTCTGACCCCTTCGAAGCCACCCACAAATCAATTCATCAAGGATTATTAAGCCATTCATAGGGCCCGAACGGATCGGGGCGAAAATAACAGATCATGCGCCCATCAGCGTCGGCAACAGCATGATTGCGCCATGGCGCCATGCCGTGCAACACCAGTCGATGTGCGAGCAATGCCTCACCGGGCCGGGCATGGATTTCGCGGCGCTCGCAGGCGCCAAATACCTGTTCGCGGGCTGCGTGGTAAACCTCGGTCACATCCTGTTCCCCCCATTGTTCGGCTGGAAAGCCCGCAAACCGCTGCGCGAACGCGTTACGCATAATCTCGTGCGAACCCTCCCATACCACAAAAGGTGAAGCATCGGCGTCAAACTCGACCATCGGGATACCGAGAATAAAACCGTGGTACTCGCGTAAATGGCGCCGCCGTTCGGGACCTTCGGGCAACAAGCCATCGACATGCGCGGCGTCGCGCTCACGCCGATAACGCGCCTTCCCGGGGGATTCGCCCGCCATCGGTTGCGGATAACCGGGATAACATACCGAAACCTGGGCCCGGTCCCAGGCAAAATGCTCAAGCTTCAACTGATCCGCTATGAAATCTATCGCCTTGCCACGCAAGGGCCCGCTATTGGCAACAACACCCTGTGGGTCGTTGGGCAATGCGTTGACTCCGGCAAACCAGGTTTTCTGATAGCGCAGCCACTTTTGCTGCCGTGGATCCTGCACAGTCGCGCGTGCCGACGCCAGAGTCGCGTTAACCCAGCCGAACAATACCGGGTCGAAGTTGAACTGACACCAGCCCCGGGTAAAGAAATGCCTTGCCTGATTGCGCATAGTGATGTCGATGCTATCATGCCGCGATCGGTACCTGGAAAAACCCGCTACATGAACGAAAGCGTCGCAGCCCGTATCACGGCCCTGTCCTGCTGGAAAAACAAGATCGACATCGAACCGTTAAGCGGGGGTATGACCAACCTCAATTTCAAGGTAGGCGATGGTGCCGATCAGTTCGTGGTGCGCTTCGGTGAAGACGACCCGATTCACCTGATTTCCCGCGCAAATGAAGTTGCGAGCAGCCAGGCTGCTTTCAAGGTTGGTGTCAGTCCCGAACTGGTACATCACGAAGCAGGTATCCTGGTGACCCGGTTTATCGAAGGCAGGGTATTTACCGAAGCCGAGGTGCGCGTCGACGCCAATCTGCAGCGTATCCTGGAATTATTGCATCGCTTCCATCACGAAGTACCGGAACAGTTCAATGGCATAGCGGTAATGTTCTGGGTATTCCAGGTGTTACGCCACTACCACAACCTGCTTATGCAGGGTGGCAGCGCTCACGCCGGGCGCCTGCCCGAACTGGCAAAGATATCTCGCGAACTCGAGGCCGCGGTAGGCCCGGTCGAAATCGTGTTTGGTCATAACGACCTGTTACCTGCTAATTTCATCGATGACGGCAACAGGATCTGGCTGATCGATTTCGACTACGCCGGTTTCAATAGCCCGTTATTCGACCTATCAAATCTGGCATCGAATAATGAACTTGACGCTGCGCAGGAACTGCTTATGCTGCAACGATATTTCGGCACAGATCCCGACCCGGTAAAACTTGCCAGCTACCACGCAATGAAATGCGCATCATTACTGCGCGAAACCATGTGGTCGATGGTGTCGGAACTTTATTCAAAGATCGATATGGATTTCGCCGATTACACGGACAAAAACCTGGCGCGCTTTGAATCGGCTTATACCGAGTATAGAAACAACTACCATTAAAAAATTTCTACGGAAGACTATTATGAAACTCGACATTGACTTTGTCCGGTCGCAATTCGACCAACTGAACGACGACCCCGAATTCGTCTTTGCCTGTAACGCCGGAGGCAGCTATGTCTGCAACCAGGCTAACAAGGTACTCGAGCACTACAATCACCATACGCGGGTGCAACCCTACTCGCGCTTTACGCCGTCAGCCGAGGCAGGCGCAGCGATGGACCGGGCGTATGACGGTTGGGCAGAGGCATTGAACATCAGCCGTTCCGAGTTGACCATCGGGCCTTCTACATCGATAAATACCTATGTCATGGCGCAGGCCATCGGCGAACTGTGGAAACCCGGCGACGAAATCATTGTCACCAACCAGGACCATGAAGCCAACAGTGGTGTCTGGCGTCGCAAAGCACACGAAACAGGCGCCACCATCCGGCAATGGGAAGTGGACCCCGAAACCGGCCTGTTAGATATCGAATCGCTGCTGCCACTGCTGCGTGACAATACCCGCTGGGTATTCTTCACGCATTGCTCGAACATCGTCGGCACGGTTAACCCGGTTGCGGAAATCGTCAAAACCATCAAGCTCGGTAGCAATGCACGCGTGTTCATCGATGCAGTCGCCTATGCCCCGCATCATATATCCGACCTGAAGTCGCTGGGCGTCGATGCCTATACGTTCAGCCTTTACAAGGTTTTTGGTCCGCATCAAAGCATTCTCTATGTCAATGCGGAGGTCCACGGTGACATGACATCGCAGGCCCATTATTTTAATGCCGGAAATCCAGCCAAGGATTTCAATCCTGCGGGACCGCAGCATGCGCAGGTCGCCGGTTGCGCCGGTGTACTCGACTATTTCGATGACCTGCATCAGCATCATTTTGGCGAAACCGATAAATCGCGTAACCATCGGCTCGACGATATCCACCAGTTAATACTGCAGCATGAAAATGAACTGACAGCACCGTTGCTGGAATTTGTGCAGAGTCATAAGGATCTGCACCTGCTCGGCAAATCTCACACCAATGACAACGATCGCGCACCGACCATCGCCTTCAAACCCCTCCAGCAAAGCTCGGCATCATTAACCCGCAAGCTGCAGGATGCCGGCATCGGCAGTGAGCATGGCAACTTTTACGCGCACCGACTGATCAGCGACCTCGGTATCGATCCGGAGGACGGCGTGGTACGTCTATCGCTGGTGCACTATGGCAACCTGAACGACGTAAGCAGGATTTTACAGGCGCTCGAAGCGGCGCTGGATTAAACCGGTGATGACGACTCAGCGGCCAGCATCTTGCGACGGCGTGCAGCCACCGCTTCGCGGTGCGTGAGGTAACTAATCGCGGCCACTATGATCGACGCGCCGACGATAACCCAGCTATCCGGAACTTCGTCAAACAACCAGTAACCAAAAATTATCGCCCACACCAGCTGTAAAAATGAGAGCGGCTGGGTAACCGTCAATGGTGCATAGGCGATCGCGCGTGTAATCACATAGTGCCCGGCAGTAGCAAAAACCGCGACCAGGGCCAACCAGCTGACTTCCAGCAGCGTCGGTTGACGCCAGTAGTAGATGGCGCCAGGCAACAGGGTAAGCGTGCAGAAAATAGTCAACATCACCAGGATTTCGCCCGAGCTCGCGCTCTGCGTCATATGCTTGGTAAACAGAAAAGAGCCCGCGAAAAAAAATGCCGCAATCAACTGTGCCAGCGAGCCTGCCTCGATAGTTTGAAAGCCGGGTCGCAGGATGATCAAAGTACCGACAAAGCCGGCCAGGATCGCCATCATGCGACGCGTCTTGACCTGTTCACGAAATATCAAAATTGCGCCCAGCGCAGTGAACACCGGCGTCGAGAAGCCGATCGCGGTAACTTCCGACAATGGAATTCGCGCCATCGCGAAAAACCATAGCATGACCGCGATACCGTGCAGGATGCCACGCAAAAAGTAGAGCCTGAACCTGTCCGGCCTGATGCCCCGCCAGTGCAGCCGCCAAAGCATGGGTAGCAACAGGAACACTCCGATCAGGTAGCGAATAAAAGCCGCCTCAACCGCCGGCATATCGGAGCCGAGGTAGCGTACCAGTACAGTCACGGCGACAAATAGCAGCCCCCCGGCCATCATCCATAGACAGCCCAGCAAATTAGATTGTTGTTGCATGCGCCTGATTGGAACATTATCGCCCGGAGGAATGCAACCGTGACAACCGATATAGACGTTGACGGCAATCCTGGCGCTAAGCGGGTTTTCCGAGTCTGAAAATTGCGGCACAGAATGCTGACAATATTGCGATCGCGGCGGCAAATAGCATAGCCAGTTCGTAGCCCCCGCGCAGATCGTATATTAATCCTGCGCTCCAGGGTGCGAGCAGTCCGGCAAACCCCCAGGCGATAAATACCCGACCGTAGGCTTGCGGGCCTCGTGCCGAGAAGTAATTTGATATCGCTACCGGGTAAATGGCAATTATCGATCCATAAGAAAATCCGACCAGGGATAACAGTATTACCGCGACCAATGCACTTTCCGTGGCGCCAATGCCGAGCAGCGCAAACGCCGACAGCAGTGGTAACCCGATCAGGAAACGACTCGCCGGCCAGCGATCGACCAGCCATCCGGCGAGAAATCCGCCTGCCGCACTGCCGATTCCGATTGCTATCGCCGCCAGGGTGGCGAGCTCGATACTGGCATCCTTGGACAACGCAATGCCGACGGCATGCCCAATTGCCATCAGCCCCGCAAATACACTGGTCATATATGCGATCCAGAACTGGATAAGCTTGCGCTGACCTCTGACTGGCTGTTCCTGGTTATCGTCAAAATGCGCTTCACCATAGCTGGCACGGGCCAGGCGCAGCATGATTGCGGCGACCGTTCCACAGACGATAATAGCGATGGCAATTGACAGCAATGCCGACTCTACCGATACCAGCGCGATGCGCCAGGCGAATATCTTGGCGAAAACAATCGAGCCCACGGCATAGGCCGCGGTGACCGCGCCCATCGCGAAGCCCTTGTTTTCAGGCATCACCCGTCCCACCAGTTGCAGGCTGAAGCCGTAGCCGACACCGTTACAAAAACCGAACGCCAGGCTATAGCCGGCAAAGAGTACCCACCAACTCGTCGCGTTCGCTGCCAGCAAAAGCCCCGCGGCGGCGATTAAACAGGTAATAAAGATTAGCCACCAGGCCGCCAGCAAGTTATAAAATCGATACCCCAGTAGCACCGCCAGCGTAATCGCGACCAGGGCAAAGGAATAGATTAAGCTGATCTCGGAGCGTGGCAGCCCAAGCAGTGCTTCAAAAGATACGATAAATACCGAAAACGCGTGCACCGAACCAAGCACGAAAGTAACCAGCATCGAGGCCAGCAGCGTTAGCGTTTTGTTACTCAATCGCAACCGCTTCAACCCGCCTGGGCGGCGGCTTGCTTTTCTGTCGGCGCATGAAGATAAACAGGCCACTCGCGGCGATAATTGCGCCCCCGATCCAGGTCGTCATCACCGGCACTTCGCCCCAGAAAACAAAACCCACGATAGCGGCGAAAACCATCGCCAGATATTCAAACGGCGCCAGCAGGCTCGCTTCCGCATAGCGAAATGAGACCGTTAACAGCCATTGTTGCATTCCACAACCAAGTCCGAATCCCATGAAAAGCCACAGATCGGCGCCGCGCGGGGTCAACCATCCCGACAGTAACACCCAGGCCAGGCAAACCAGGCAACCGAGATTATTGTAGTAAATTCCGATGCTGACCGACTTCTCGCTACTACTGAGTTTGCGCAGCCAGATTGCCACCAATGCACCGGTTACAGCCGACCCCGCCGCGGCAATCACCCCGATATCCCAGCCATCAGCCTGGGGTCGGGCGATTAGCAACACCCCGATGAAACCCGCGATAACCGCGAGCCAGCGCTGCAAGCCGATGACCTCACCAAGCAGAAAAATGGATAACACCGTGATAAAAATGGGGGCCGCGTAGGAGAGTGCCGTAGCATCGGCGATCGGGATACGGGTGATCGCGAAGTACAACAGGCCGAGACTGATAATGCCGCTGATACTGCGAATGGCATGATCTAAAGGCCTTTGCGTGGCAAGACCCGCCAACCCCGCAGTCGATAAAAGAATAATCCAGAAAAAAACACTCGCGAACAAGTAGCGAAATAACAGCACCTCGCTTAACGGATAGTCACGATTAACCAGTTCGCGCACCGCGGCGCTTAGTAATGCCATCAGCAACAGGTTGCCGATGAAGGTCCAGATCCCGAGCGCGGGATGATCGCGATGTTCATTGATTAAACTCGATGATAGAGCCATGCGCCGCTTCAATCCACTGAGATAACGTGACTACTAAACGGTTATGTTCAGGATCGAATTTTTGCGTAACCCTGTTGTTGCAATTTCATACACAAATGGCTTGATCGAAAAAGTTAGTTTCATTTCCTGTCTCCTCACCTGGTTACACGACAGTGTCGAGATTCCGTTAATCCACACGACTGCATGCCTGGGCCCGGTGCCGCACTGTTTCACGGTGGATGACATAGAGTCCACAGCCAATTATGATCGCCGCTCCGATCCAGACTTCGGTTGATGGGATATCGAGCCAGATGACATAGCCAATCAGGGTCGCCCATACCAGCGCAGTATACTCAAACGGCGCCAGTGCCGATACGTCCGCTCGCGCGAAGGCCGCCGCGAAGAGATAGTGCGCAGCCAGCGCGATCGCCGCCATCAGCATGAGCTTCCCCATCACTGCGAGCGTGACCGGAACCCATACCCATGGCAGCATCAGCGTGGCCATAAATCCCATGCCGAGTTGCAGCGAAAAAACCAGTGAAATAACCGAGTCGGTTGCGGACAAATGCTTGCCGGAGATAAAAATCATCGCGTAAATCGTGGTTGCGACAAGTACCAGCAGGTAGGCGTTGATACCCCCTTCTCCCTGCGGATTCATCGCGATCACGACTCCGACGAAACCAACCATCACGGCACTCCAGCGATGAATTCCGACCCGTTCTTTCAAAAACAGGGCGGAAGCCGCGGTCAACACAAAAGTGGAGCTGAAGAAAACTACGGTTGCATCTGCCAGCGGCAGAAATTTCAGGGAAGTAAAAAATGTAAAGGGGGCAAAGAAACCGATACACCCACGTAACGCGTGCTGCAGGGGTTTCCTGGTAGCGAGCTCAGCCAGTTCGCCCCTGATTCCGAGAATCGCCAGGATCATGACCAGCATCATCCAGCTGCGTATCGCTATCACCTGGATCGCCGACATATCCGCGCTGACCAGCCACTTGGCGACCGCATCCATTACTTCAAACAGCAGCATTGCCAGCATCATCAGCCCGATGCCGAGCAGGTTATTGGTTTGATAACGAGCCATTAAGGCGCAACTCCGGGGCGAGTCAAAACGCTAAGCTTATCCGCTGATAACAGTCACTACGAGCTATTTATCTTGAGTCAATCCGGTTGCACAAACCAGCATAATTCCTGGCAGAACTTTTATTCGATGCATGGCCTTGTCAACCCCGTACCGGGAAACGCCCTTATCAACGTTTAACCAGGATCGAGAGCACCGCTAAAACCAAAGTTGTTTTTACCCTGGCGCTTGATCCGATACATCGCCTTGTCGGCCGAACGAATCAACGCTTCAGCGGTGGTACCATTTTCCGGATACAGCGAAATACCGATGCTAGCACTGGTCAGGACTTCAGTATTTTTAATGTCGAACGGCCGCGCAATCTGTTCGATTACGCTGGCGGCAATTCGATTTGCAATTTCTATTTCAGGCAGGCTGGAGAGAATGATAACGAACTCATCGCCACCGATACGAGCGACGGTGTCGGTTTCGCGAATTTCAGCCTTGATGCGATCCGCGGCAGCCTTCAATACCAGGTCACCAAATTCATGCCCATGCTGATCGTTAATTCGCTTGAAGCCATCGAGATCCAGAAACATGACTGCTGAAGTCTGGCGATTACGCCGCGCTTCCGCCAGCGACTGATCGAGTCGGTCTTTGCATAGACGCAGACTCGGCAGACCCGTGAGCGCATCGTGGTTGGCCAGGAAATCGAGCTCAGCGGCGATTTCTTCTCGTCGTTCGATTTCAACCTGCAATTGCTGGACCGTGTTGGCAAGCTCCCGGGTGCGTGCGACCACTTGCTGCTCGAGGGTATCCCTGGCCTTGATGATTTCCTGCTCCGCGTTTTTCTGCTCGGTAATATCCTGTATTACACCGATGGTCTGCTCCGGAATTCCATGCGTCATCAGTAGCGCCTTGCCCATTTCCCGCACCCAGCGAACTTCATCGTCACCACGCAGTAAGCGATACTCAACCTGCCAACCGTCACCTTCGGCCATGAACCTGTCATAAGCACATTGCACGCGGGCGCGATCATCGACATGGACCGTCAGCATATCTCCTTCCCTGGACACGACATTGATGACCATGTCATTCACATCCATGCCGAAAATATTCGCCAGGCCCGGGCTGACGAACAGGTACCTGCGCCTGATTTCATCGTAAATAAAATGTCCGATATCAGTAATCGCTTCCGCCTGGTTAGCCAGCGCGTCCTTGTACAGCAGTTCCTGTTCAACTTTTTTCTGCTCGGTGATATCCTGCAACACGCCGATGGTTTGCTCTACCTGGTCACCCTTTCTTTTGTGTGCCCGGCCCACTTCCCGAACCCAGCGCAAATCGCCGTCCGAACGGCGTAGGCGATATTCGACTTTCCAACCGTCGTGATTCTTCAGTACATCCTGGTAGGCCTGCCTGACCAGGTCGCGGTCTTCCTCGTAGATTAAATTATAGTAATCTTCGTTGGACCGGATCTCGCGCAGAAACGATTCGACGTCCAGCCCTACAATGCTTGCCTGACCAGGGCTTACAAACAGGTGCCTGTCCTTTATTTCGTCGAACAGGAAGTAACCGATATCGGTTATGGCTTCCGCCTGGCTGGCCATCGCGTCCTTGAACATCAGTTCCTGCTCACGCTCGACCCGCTCGGTGATATCCTGCACCACTCCAAGCGTATGTTTGACAAGTCCGTTTTTTATCAGCTTGGCAGAGGTGAGCTCGCGCACCCAGCGCACCGCGCCATCGGCACGCCGTATTCGATACTCGAGCGCGCAATCCTGTCCATTTTCGATGTAATGACGATACTCTTCCTTCACCCTGTCGCGATCTTCTGCGACGATATCCGCAAGGTCGTCCTCGACGCTGTTTATCCGTTCCTTGTAAGCCGAGGCAGTACAGCCGTATATTCGCGCGCAACCTTCGCTGAGATAAACGTAGCGCTCGTCTTCTTCGTCGTAAATAAAATGACCGATATCGGTAATGGCTTCGGTTTGACGCGCGAGTTCATCGCGGTACTCCAGGTCACGATCGTATTTAACCTGTTCGGAAATATCCTGTAACAGACCGAAGCTGCCGCGCGCTGCACCCTCATCATCAACCACCACAATGCCGAACTCACGCACATGCCTTATCGAACCATCGGCAAGCAGGATACGATAATCAACACTGAGCGACCTGTTAGCACGCAACTCGTCTGCTGCCTGCGTGTATCGGTCATGGTCGTCAGGGTGGATATACTGCAGCGTTTTTTGCCAGCTATCCTGTGACTGCATCACCTCTTCGATAGTCATATTGAACAGGTTTGCATATTCTTCAGAACAGGATGCAAGCCGGTCAAGTTCGTAATCCCACTCATAGTGACCGATTTTTGCGGCCTGCTCGGTCGCGTTAAATAGTGATTCCCGACGACGCAGCTTGCCCAGTTCGAGTTCGAGTTCAGCCCGGGTCAAACTGGAAAATTCAGTATCTGATGTTTGTAACGGTCGCGCTAATACCAGCGACTCAATAGTCGGCATTTAATTATTCTGTTGGCTATTTCGTGGTGTAGGCAATGAGTATAGGCGTCAATATCAATTTTTCCATGCACGCAGCCTTGCCCCGGCCTACGGGTGAAATGCCGGTATCAAGAGTAATTTGTAAGCGCCCGCAGTAGACAATATACGGGCAAAAGACAATTCCGCAGCTGATACCACCAACCATATCTATCTGAGTGATAAAAATTACTCCCTGTAGCATAATTGCAAGTCTGCACAATACCCCCAGGGTTTACGTCATGACTCAAACTGCATCGAGAATCTCTACCATCGAAACACTCATCGAAGAATTGCGCGCGATGCTCGGCGAACGTGTTTCAACCAGCAGCTCGGTGCTCGAGCAACATGGCCACGGTGAATCCTGGCATCCGGTGCAGGCACCCGACGCGGTATGTTTCGTCCAGAGTAGCGACGAAGTCGCGGCCATCGTCAAACTTTGCGCGGCATCGGCGACACCGGTAATCGCATTTGGTACCGGCACTTCGCTGGAGGGCCAGGTACAGGCCATCAATGGCGGCATTTGTATCGATACGAGCCAGATGAATCAAATCCTCGAGGTAAACAGCGAAGATATGGACTGTCGCGTGCAGGCCGGGGTAACGCGACGTGAATTGAATCAGTACCTGCGAGATACCGGGTTATTTTTCCCGATCGATCCCGGCGCCGATACCTCGATCGGCGGCATGACGGCGACACGCGCCTCCGGTACCAACGCGGTACGTTACGGCACCATGCGCGAAAACGTGCTCGGCCTGAGCGTGGTTACCGCGAGCGGGGAGATAATCAAAACCGGAACCCGGGCGCGCAAATCGGCGGCGGGCTATGACCTGACACACCTGTTCGTCGGTTCCGAGGGGACACTAGGTGTTATTACCGAGATTTGCCTGCGGCTTCACGGTCTGACAGAGGCGGTGTCGGCCGCTATCGTCAATTTTCCGGATGTGCGTTCGGCAGCGGAAGCGACGATTCAGACCATTCAGATGGGAATTCCCGTTGCCCGCATTGAAATTGTCGACAGCGCGTATATGAAAGCGATCAACGCCTACAGTAAAACCGATTACGCTGAACTGGACACATTGTTTCTCGAGTTCCATGGTACCCGTGCCGCGGTAGCCGAGCAGGTACAGATGTTCGATGAAATTTCTCAGGAATTTGGCGCGAGCGGGTTTCAGTGGGCGGAACACGAGGAAGACCGCAACAGGCTATGGCGCGCACGGCATGACGCCTACTATGCGGGTCTCGCGGTTTACCCCGGGTATCGTGGCTATGTAACCGATGTCTGTGTCCCCATTTCCCGCCTCGCGGATTGCATTACCGAAACTCAGGCCGATATTACGAATTCTGGGTTGTATGCCCCGGTCATCGGACATGTCGGGGATGGTAACTTTCATGCCACCATGTTTATCGACCCCGCCGATGACGCAATGTTCGAGAAGGCGCTCGAGCTCGATAAACGTATGGTAAAAAGGGCTCTGGATATGGGCGGCACCTGCACCGGTGAGCACGGCATCGGTATGGGTAAGCTGAAACACATGCGTAACGAACATGGTGACGGCGCGGTGGAGGTCATGAAGGCAATCAAGGCGGCACTCGACCCGCATAACATCATGAACCCGGGCAAGGTTGTCGATTGTTAATCCGACTCGATCGCCTGCTCTGTTACGTGCCGCTGCAACTGCGGATAAAACTCAAGAAAGCCCTGAAGAATCATGTCATGGCTGCGCTGTAAATCTTCGATCGCGTTATCGAAATCATTAGCAAAGCGTATGCGCCCGGCAACTCGATCGAGCGCTTCGGCGACGGCGTCGAGGTCACGGTAGGAACCAAACCAGTCGTACTCGATCATGCGTTGGGTGACACGCTGCATAGCGTCATGCGGCATCATTTTCCGGCCTTCATCCATACGCTTGTATAACCCGGCGATCAGGTCTTCCAGACTGCGCTGTTCAAACCTGTCCCAGTGAGTGATCAACAGATGGTCGAAGTAGATATCGAGTGCGATACCGGCAAATCGGCGCCTCCTGGCACTGAAACCGTGCTTCATTTCGAGCACTAGCGGGTGGGTATCGGTAAATCGGTCGACGGCACGATGATTGAGCAGTCCGGCCTCTACTGCAGCTGGCAGGGATGCCTGGTCCAGACCTCGTGCAAAATCGCCAAGGAGGTTGCCGACCGTCGATTCGACGGTCGGCTGCGCCAGTACCAGGTGCGCGAAATGGTTCATTCAGGTGACACCACCATGTTCCAGCAACCAGTCACAGAATTTGTTCTCGTTATCCGACAGGCGACTGCGATCGGCTTTCAGGTAATAGGTTTCCGGAATTTCCAGTTCGACATCAAACAGGCGTACCAGGTCACCCCTGGCGAGCAGCGCATCGGAAATAAAAGACAGGCCAAGCATGACACCGAGCTTACATCGTGCCATTTCCACTGCCAACATGTAGCCATGGGTGCTGAGCTCGGATTGTTGCAAACCATCCGGAGGCTTTACATCGCAAAGCTGATAGAAGCTATCCCAGGGGGTTGCTGCACCCAGTGAATTGATGCGGCCAAAGCTGAATAAATCTTCCGGCCTCGATATCTGCACCGCCAGCTGCGGAGCGCAAAGGGGGAAGCAGGACATCTTTGCGCTTAACAGGTATTCATTATCCTTGCCCGATCTGGTGCCGAATCGAATCTCGATATCGTCCGATCTAGCGCTGTAATCAGTCTCCCAGATGGCCGGCACAATGTTTAACGAAATACCGGGATTGGTTTGCATGAATGAAGCAATTCGCGGTGTCAGCCAAAGCACGCTGAATGACCAGTTACTTCGAATCGTAATGCGACCGGGATCGGAGCGGACGAAGTTCGAGCGTGTACTTTGTCGCAGTATGCGCAGCGCGCTCTGGATATCCGGCAGGTAGGTACTGCCGGCGTTAGTCAACTGCAGGGATCTTGCGCCGCGGATAAACAATGGCTCGCCGACGAAGTTCTCCAGCAGCTTGATCTGCTGGCTCACGGCCGACTGGGTTACATTCAACTCATCAGCCGCCTGGGTGAAACTCAGGTGGCGTGCCGACGATTCGAACGCCCGCAGCCATTGCAGAGGAGGTAGATCGCGCATTCGACTCCATGCATAAGTTAGATATTAGTCAAACTTATATCATGGGTCAGAATAAATTGATTGTCCAGTCAGCAAGGCTGCGCTTTAATTTGCCACTAATCCAGACAGCCGGAGCTCAGTATGGCTATTTCTGCCGTTGATACCAGTTCGGTCAATCCCGACAACGATCCACACTACGAAGACCGCATCAATTTAGCCGCGGTATTTCGCATGACTGCACGTCTCGGTATGGACGAAGCCGTGGGCAATCATTTCAGTTACGCGGTTGCGGATGACGGCAATCAATTTCTGGTGAATCCTTTCGGCCGCCATTTTTCCAATATCCGCGCCAGCGAACTGTTACTGCTTAACGCGCACGAAGCAACCGACATGGATCAGCCTGACAAACCGGATCCGACTGCGTGGGCGATACACGGCGCAATGCATCGTAATGTGCCACAGGCGCGATGCGTACTGCATGTGCATTCCAGGTACGCGACAATTCTCGCTTCGATCAAGCAGGACAGTCTGCCACCGATCGACCAGAACAGCATGCGCTACTTCAATCGCGTCACGGTTGACAATGGTTTTGATGGCATGGGGCTTGGAGATGAAGCCGAACGACTTTCTCGCGGCGTCGGCAATAATCGCATCGTTATCATGGGTAACCATGGAGTCATGGCAATCGGGGAATCTATCGCACGCGCCTTCGACGAACTGTTTTACTTCGAACGAGCCTGCGAAAATTATATCAAGGCGCTGATGACCCAGAAGCCACTGCGCATTGTCAGCGACGAAATCGCGGAAAAAACGGCGCTGCAGTGGGAAGATTACATGGACAGGGTCGGATTTTGCGACGCTCACCTGCGCGAGATACGCACCATCCTCGACCGCGAAGAACCCGACTACAAGCTATAGCCAACGATGCCTGGAGCAGCCAATAAACCTGCACCTACCAATGCGGCGTCATCCGGGGTGTCCATTGACAGGCAGTTGAGCAAGCAGTTAATGAAGCGCTCGGACCGCCCCGGCCTGGTCTGGCTCGGGCAGTGGATCGCGTTGTTACTGGTTACCGGGTATTTATTGTATCTCTCCGAGGGTAGCGCCTGGTTTATCCCGATGTTGTTCATTTACGGCAGCGCGATTGCCGTGCCGGCCTACGCGCTGTCACACGAATGCGCGCACGGCACCGCGTTTCGTACCCGCTGGATCAACGAAACCCTGTTCTGGGTTTCATCGTTGATTTACTACGAAGAACCGCATTATCGCCGCTACGCTCATGCCCGGCACCACACCTATACCTGGATCAATGGGCTCGATGCACAGATGCCGTTCGAGACCCCGATGACATTCAGGGGCTGGTTACTCGAAATAACCGGTATCGGATATTTTATTTTCATTAGCAAAGCCATGTACGCCAACGCCCTGGGCCATTTTAGCGATCAGGTGCGCGAATTTACCCCGGCAAGCGAATTGCCGAAATTGAAGTGGGGGGCCCGGGCATTCCTGACGGTTTACCTGGCGATTACACTGGCCATCATACTCGGTGCCGACTACCTGTTCTGGTACCTGGTGTTGCCTCGCATCCTCGGTAACCCGGTTTTGTTCCTCTATACGCTTATTCAACACGTCGACATGGAAGAAGACCAGCTCGATCTGCGCCGCTCGACACGCTCTTTCAGAACCAACGCGTTCAGCCGTTTCCTGTACATGAACATGAACTACCACGTCGAGCACCACATGTATCCGACGGTGCCCTTTCACGCCCTGCCGGCGCTTGGTGAGGCCGTCAGGGAACAGTTGCCCGAACCCGACCCCGGGTTTTTCCGGACCAATTACCGCGTACTGAAAGCGATCATTTCGCGCAGTCTCGGCAAGTTACCCATGAGCAACCAGGGCAAATCCATCACTATCGGCTAGTCATTCGAGGAGAATAAATATGAGCATACCCGGTCCCGGCTGGCAACGCGTTGGCCCGGCAGCCGAACTCGACGAGGAAGACGTCATGCCATTCGAGTTTAACGGCCGCGAGTACGCGATTTATCACACCATCGACGGCTTCTTCGCCAGTGACGGCATGTGTACCCATGAAGAAGAGCCGCTCGCCGATGGTATCGTCATCGACAACGTGATCGAATGCCCGCTGCACCAGGGACGTTTCGATGTGCGCAACGGTAAAGCACTCAGCCCACCGGTTTGCGTCGATCTGAAAACCTTCCCGGTGCAAATCCACGCTGGCGATATCTATGTTCAAATATTGGTGGAAGCTTAGCCGAACATCTGTTCCAACACTCCCCTGCTCAGACTCCAGGAGTGCAGGAGCAGGGTTGATGCGCCTGCCGTCAGTCGTAAAGCATCGCCCTTTCTTTTAAACTGACGGAAATTAGACGAGAAAAATACGACATGGCTCTTTCAATTGCATTATTGATGTTTAGTGCGTTAAGTATTTACCTCTGCTATTCGGTTGCAAAAAGCAAAAAGGCGAATATTACGTTCTGGGTAACTATGGGATTGCTGTTTGGACCATTGGCGCTGCCATTTTTGTTTTTCGTGAAACCTCGCGATTGAATCCCTCAAAGAGAGATATAAACAGGCAAAGCTATCGGTATCGACGCAATTTCGCTAGAATTTTAACGCGGCCCGGTAATTCAAATGGGTTTCAAAAATGGAATGGAGCGCGCGCAATGCCACAAGTAAAATTCAACCTGATCGCTGTATTGGCGCTGATAGTGTTTGTTACAGCCTGCGAATCAACACCTCCCAGGATTTTGAGTGAACCCGGCGTCACCCGCCTGAATGAAGCCGAGACCAGGGCCCACATAACCGGGAATACCGAAAAATGGATAGAGGGTACCGGATACTATAACCCGGATGGCGAGATGGAAATGGTCTGGCGCAAAGTCAGAACCAAAGGGACCTGGGAAGTAGCCGATGACGGCAACGTATGCATCAAGGTTGAAAACTGGAAACCGATGTGTCACTACTACGTGGATGACAACGGTGCGATTACGATGATTGGGGAAGGAGAAAACAAGCTGTTTTCGCGGGGTAGAAACCGTGGCGTTAATCAAATAGTGAAAGGGAAAAAGCTACCAGCCCGATAACCCGTAGTGCTACCAGTTTACAATCTCGTTGTAACTGTCCTTGAAATTCTGGTTATCAGGTTCTAGTTCTAGCGCTCGACCGATAGCGTCTATCGATGATTCGTGTCGGCCCAGTTGGGCCAACGTATAGGCAAGATTGTTCCAGACTTCGGCCTTTTGCGGATCAATCATTAATGCCGAACGGTAAGCTGCTTCGGCGTCGACAAATTCACCCATCGCATAAAAAGTATTACCCAGCCCCGTGGACGCCAGCAGATTTTCGGGCCAGCGTCGCAACGCTGTCGAGTAGGCATGATTCGCGCTTTCAATCCTGCCTACCTGCTCCATTCCGATTACTGCATCCAGGTAAGCATCGGCACTTGCCGTGGCGGGAATCGAGTCGACCGACACGACTGCCAGTGCCCAATGATCAGCCCGCTGCCAGGTTTTCTCAAACACCGCGAACGAGCGCGACACTCGCGCATTAACGCCCGAGCGTAAAATAAAAACGCGCTCGTCAAAGTCATAACCGACGACGACTTCGTAATGCCAGAGCGGAACTGCATCCAGTCCCAGGTTCTGTAAAACAAAAATCGGATTACCGGCCGCAATTTCACGCAACAGCGATTCCAGTTTGCCATCGAGCTGCACCGGCAACATTTCAAACTGGCGCGTCGCGGCTTCGACTTCGATTTGCAGACTACCCTTTAACCCGGGTACGTAAATCATTTGCGCAATCTGATCGGGCTCCACCGGGGTGCCGCGATAGTTGATGATACTGGCTAGCGACGCGGGGCCGCAATGATATTGCTGTTGCGGGAAAAACGGGACATCGGTCAATTCCACCTGCGGCGGAATATCCGGTGGATTATCTAGCAGCAACCGTGTTTGCGGAGAGGTCGCGCAGCCGCCGAGGTAAGTGAGTAAGCATAGCGCGCAGGCAACCAGGCGAGCGCGCTTGATCATGAAATTCAACTATTTAGCAGGCCAGTTGGGGACTATATCGGTAACGCCCATCAATTCAGTAATCACCAGAATCAGGAAAATAATCACCAATGTAGCACTCCCCCCGGCGGGCTCTTTATCGATACGTTGATGAATTTTCAATACCTGGACATCGGTCAATGCCGCAATCCGCAGCGAAGCATCCGCGGCGTCAACACCGCCTTTCACCAACTGTTCTTTAATCCAGTCCCGCTTTGCCGTAATACTACTGAAGTCTATGCTCACCTGGCTCACCTGCAGCTGCGCAGTGTCAACCATCGCGGCCTGGCTCGGCAGGCTAACCGCAGCAACTACAGCTGCGAAAAACAGGTATTGTAATAGTTTTTTAACCAACATTTTCATCTCCTCAAATTACGGATTCATGATCCGGCTAGTATAGCCGAGTTTGGCTCAGGCGAGTTTTGCGCCGTTGGGTACTTCGCTATCGGGTCTTGCCAGTACCACCGCGCCGTCGTGACGATGAAAACCGGTCACCAGGCACTCCGAACGCATCGGGCCTATTTGCTTGGCGGGAAAATTCACCACGCCGACAATCTGGCGCCCGATCAGCTCTTCCCTGGTGTAGATATCGGTAATCTGCGCACTCGATTTACGCATTCCGATTTCATCCCCGAAATCTATCCTGAGCTTGTATGCGGGCTTGCGCGCTTCAGGAAAATCCTCGACCTCGACGATGGTGCCGACGCGTAATTCTACTTTTTCGAAGTCATTCCAGTCTATGGTTTCCACTTTAGTTCGTCCTCACGAAAATTCGTTACGAATCGCTTCGCTGTGCTCGCCTGCCGACGGCACCTTGCGCGGGGTTTCAGTCCTGTCGGAGCGAATCGCCGCAACTGCGACCACCTGCGCGTCTCCAGCCGACGTCTCGACCTTCACGCGGCGTAATTGCGGATGCTGCGACAGGCCTGCCATATCGTTGAGGCGGCCATAGGCAATGCCGGCCAGGCGTAAAAGTTCAGCGGCTTCAGCCTGATCGAGCTGCGACAGTATCCCGCTGATGAGTTCATCGACAAATGCCCGGTTTTCAACCCGTGCCTGATTGGAATTGAGCCTGGCATCGCTGGCCAGAGTCACATTACCGAGTACCCGGTCGCAAAAATTGGCCCATTCCCGCTCGTTTTGAATCGCCAGTACGATATCGAGACCGTCGCGACAGCGGTAAGCACCATATGGAGAGATCGTCGCATGATTGATTCCCACGCGCTGTTGAATTTTGCCCGCATAGTCGTAATGCAGCAACGGTACCGCCAGCCACTCGGCCATACCATCGAACAATGACACCTTGATGACACAGCCTTTATTGCTCTGCTCGCGTTCGATCAAGGCCTCGAGGATTGCCGCGTAAGCCTGTTGCCCGCAATTAATATCGCAGGCTGAAACGCCGATACGACCCGGCGCTTCCTGCGTACCGGTGATCGAGGCCATTCCCGACTCGCACTGCACCAGCAAGTCATAGGCCTTCATCTCGCTGTATTCGCCCTGATCGCCGTAACCCGATATATCGCAACAAATTAGTCGCGGATAACGATTGCACAGTTCTTCGCTACCGAAGCCGGCGCGTCGTGCGGCCGCAGGCGCGAGGTTCTGGATAAACACATCCGCCTGCGCCAGAATCCGATGCAGCAGCTCGGCATCGTCTTCCTGCTTGATGTTCAACTGCAGTGACTCCTTGCCCTGGTTCAACCAGATAAAGTAAGCCGATTCACCGTGTACCACGCTATCGTAGGCGCGCGCAAAATCACCCTCCGCGCGCTCAATCTTGATGACGCGCGCACCGGCATGCGCGAGCCGATTGGAACAAAACGGTGCGGCCACCGCCTGTTCCAGCGAAACCACCAGCAATTCATCAAGCTTCAGCATTAGAATGACTTGGGCAGGCCAAGTACATGTGTCGCAATATTCGACAGAATAAGGTTGGTCGAAATCGGAGCAACCTGGTAGAGACGGGTTTCACGAAACTTGCGTTCGATATCGTATTCGACAGTAAAGCCATAACCGCCATGAGTCTGCAGGCACATGTCTGCGGCCGCCCAGGAAGCATCGGCTGCCAGCAGCTTCGCCATGTTGGCTTCCGAACCGCAGGCTTCACCGGCGTCAAACAGACGGCAGGCCTTATCGACCATCAACGCGGCGGCCTCGGTTTGCACATGGGCGCGTGCAATTGGAAATTGAATGCCCTGGTTCCTGCCGATCGGCGCGCCAAATACTTCGCGATCACGCGCGTAACTACTGGCACGTTCGATAAACCAGCGCGCATCACCGATACACTCGGCGGCGATCAATATGCGTTCGGCATTCATACCGTCGAGAATGTAGCCGAAGCCCTTGCCTTCTTCGCCAATCAGGTTCTCCGCTGGAACGCGTAATTCATCAAAGAAAAGTTCGGTGGTAGCGTGATTCAACATGGTTTCAAGGGGGCGCACGGTCAATCCATTACCCACGGCCTCACGCAAATCAACCAGCAATACCGACATCCCCTGGGTAGGTTTATCAACTTCGTCGCGTGGCGTGGTGCGTACCAGTAATAACAGTAAGTCGGAATGTTCGACCCTGGAAATAAACACCTTCTGCCCACTGACAACATAATGCTCGCCATCGCGCCGTGCGCGCGTTTTTATACGCGTGGTATCGGTTCCACTCGATGGCTCGGTGACCCCGAAGGCCTGCAGCCTCAAAGTCCCAGCAGCAATATCCGGCAGGTATTTTTGCTTTTGTGCGGCGCTACCATGACGCAGCAGAGTTCCCATAATATACATTTGCGCGTGGCAGGCGGCGCCATTGGCACCGCTACGCTGAATTTCTTCGAGTACCGCACAGGCGGCTGCCAGGTCCATACCTGCGCCATCGTATTCCTCAGGAATCAGTACCGACAGGTAACCGGCATCGGTAAGTGCCTGTACAAATTCACCGGGGTAAGCCTTGTCGCGATCCTTGTCACGCCAGTATTGATCCGGGTAATCACCGCACAGGCGACCGACTGCGTCTCGTACTTCCGGGTGGCTGCGTTCTTCCGACATATGACCTCGGTCTAAATCAATAACATTCCCGCTGTGATCGTAGATCGGCGAATATGGGTATTCACCGCACAAACGGCTATCTTTAAAACACTATACGACTGGCTTGCGGGATCCCCGCTTACGCGAGGACCACAGGCCAACTACACAGGATCAAGCCGCAATAATATTGTGCTCGGGCCCGTAGGGGAAGCCGGTAATATTTTCGACGCTGTTTTCACCGACCACCAGGATATCATGCTCACGATAACCTCCGGCACCAGGCAAGCCCTGGGGTAGCGTCAACATCGGCTCCATCGAAACCACCATCCCCGGTTCAAGCACGGTGTCAATATCTTCACGCAATTCCAGACCCGCCTCACGCCCGTAGTAATGCGACAACACACCAAAAGAATGCCCATATCCAAAGGTACGGTACTGCAACAGATCCAGGTCGGCAAAATAGCGATTGATTTCCGCACAAATGCCCGAGCAGGTGGCACCCGGCTTGATCAGCGACAGTCCCAGTTCATGCGCGCCGACATTGGCCTGCCAGATTTTGAGTGAGGCGGGATCGGGTTCGCCAACGAACAAGGTACGCTCAAGCGCGGTGTAATAACCCGAAATCATCGGAAAGGTATTCAGGCTCAGAATATCGCCTGCTTCCAGCACGCGGGTCGTCACCGGGTTATGCGCCCCGTCGGTATTTAGTCCGGACTGAAACCAGACCCAGGAATCGCGAATTTCGCTATCGGGATAAGCGCGCGAAATTTCGAGTTCCATCGCATCGCGCCCGGCCATCGCTACATCGATTTCGCGGGTTCCGACCCTGATCGCATCGCGAATCGCTTCACCGCCGATGTCGGCGGTACGCGCACCACCCTTGATCAGTTCAATTTCTTCGTCCGACTTGATCATGCGCAAACCCATAACCTCGCGGTTCATATCGCAGGCTTCGACGCCACTCAGGAATGCATCCATCAACTCCCTTGATGCCAGCGTCATGTGATCGCCCTCGATACCGATTCGACGCACATTTGGTAACAGTGATTTCACCGCGCGCCAGTAGTTATTGCGCTGCCAGTCGGTATAAATCACGTTCTCCCCGTAACAACGTCGCCAGGGCTGTCCCAGATCGATATTTGCCGACACCGTAACGCAGCGCTCGGCGGTTACCACGCAGGCATAGGGGCGGCCGAACGAGCAGTACAGGAAACCGGAATAGTAGGCGATGTTATGCATCGAGGTCAGCAGCATCGCATCGACCCCGGAGCTGTCCATTAGCTGGCGCAGCCGGCTGAGGCGGTTTGCATACTCGGCATCGGAAAATGGCAGGTTTGCCTTGGCACCGTTTTGCAGTGCGAAGAACTCGGGACGTTGGCTTTGAGACATGATAATCACTCCGAAAATATCCGGGCGTACAGGATCAAAGTATCCGCTTGAAGGGCAGCGACGCCATCGTTGCCAGCGGGCAGCGATTTTATCCAGCGCATCGATGTCAGGCAAGATATAATTGCCCGTCTGCCAGTCATTCTCAAGCACGAATAATATGTCCCCTGTTCAATATGATATACGCTCGGCCACTGCATCAGACCGCGCACAATGGGATCCTCTCTGGCAGGGTTATCTTGCATTTTACGAATCAGAGCTTACGGACGAGGTCACCGATTTACTGTGGCAGCGGATTATGGATCCAGCACATCAAATTCAGTGCCGGGTCGCCGCAACTGGTGACGGCAATCTGCTGGGACTGGTCCACTTCTTTCCGCATGCCCATACCTGGTATGTAAACCCGGTCTGTTACCTCAACGACCTGTTCGTATTACCGGGTATTCGAGGCGCCGGCATCGGCAAGTTGCTGATTGATGCAGTGGTCGAAGAGGCGAAGCTGCAGGGCTGGAGCGAGGTTTACTGGCATACCCAGGATCATAATTCGGTTGCGCGTGGTTTATATGACAAGATTACCGGTGGTACCGACGGTTTCGTCAATTACAGTATCGACGTCTCAAGATTAGATAGCTGATAATCTCTCGCTCTCACTGCATATCGTCATGGCGACTCGTCCGTATCGCCAGCCGCCGGCAGCTCGAAATGGAAAGCGCTGCCATGACCTTCGCCCGCGGACTCGACCCAGGTTCGACCACCGTGTGCTTCGATGATACGTTTGACTAACGCCAGACCGATACCAGTGCCATCAATCTTTGTATCGAGGCGATCAAATAAATCGAATACCCGCTCATGGAACATGGGCGCAATGCCGATACCATTGTCACGCACCCAGCAGTGAACCCGGCCATTTTCGCGCTCGGCCCCGATTTCAATGCGTGGCTTCTCCTGGTCGCCCATGAACTTTATCGAATTATCGATAAGGTTTTGCAACACTTCGTGCAACCTGCCCGGATCGCAGTAAACCTGGGGCATGTCAGCCGCAATCTGCAACTCGACGCCCCGTGCTTCTATTTGCATCGTCATCCGCTCCACGGCTTCGTGCACCAGCAAACCCAGATCTCGAACTTCCGGGGCATTCATCTGACGGCCAATCCTGCTCAGTTCGAGTAATTCGTCCAGCAGCTGCGTCATTTTATCTGCGGCAGCACTGATTTGATCGACATCCCTGGCCATCGCCTCCGGGTTATCAGTGTTAATATCTTTTTCCAGAAAACCGAGAAAACCCTTAATCGTAGCCAGCGGCGCTTTCAAATCGTGTGAAACCGTGTAGTTAAAACGTTCGAGTTCAGCATTTTGGCTTTGTAGCTCGATATTCTTGCCCTCGATCTCATCGGCACGCTGTTCTAACTCGCGGTTTTTGATCTCGATCTGCAACAGCAATTGACGTTGCCGAAAAAAGAACAACGATGTAATCGCAATCAACAAGGTCGCCAATAAAGCGATTGAGTAATGATTAAATCGGGAAGTCGCGATGGAATGCTGAAAATCCTCAACCGACAATCCAATGGTGACAATAAACGGAAAACCCGGCACTTTTCGATAGGCGTAGTATCGAGTTATACCATCGACCACACTGGTCTGCAGATACAGACCTGTCGGACTTTCTTCGAGCCGCTGCCAGATCTGCGAGCCGCTTATATTCTGCCCGGGACCCCTGGGTCCATAGGAAGATCTGGAGCGAACGAACTTGTCTTCACCCACCAGCGTGGCGGAACTCATCGGCCCGATCTGCATGGTGTTGAAAAATTCGGTAATGTGCCTGGCCTCGAGCGCGAGGAAAATCACCCCACCGAATTCCCCATCGGGTTTGTTAAAGCGACGCACCAGCCTGACGATCAGCTTACCGCTGTTGCGTCCCTTGTGTAACTTCGAAACGAGTAATTCATCACCTGTCGAATTCTGCTGGAATTTAAAGTAATCGCGGTCTCTGGCGGTCACGCCAGGCTTGATCTCGTGACCGGAAACAAGCAACGGTATACCGTTTTCGTCGATGATGGTGATGTGGGATGCGATGGATTTGTCGAGCGGGACCTCGGCCATCAATTGCTCGACCTCGGCGAGGTCATAATTCCTCAGGTACTCAAGCCTTACTAGCTTGAGATACGCATCTCCGTAGTCAAAAATACCTACCACGTGACGTTCGAAAAATACCGAGATTTGATGCGCCTGGTCGGCGGCGTCCTTAAAACGCATCGCTTCTTCCCGGGCGACGAAGTTGTACGAGACAATCCAGACAAGCAACGAAAGGATTGCGCCGGTAGCCAGGTAATGTTTGCCAGATGATTTAATATATTTTCCCGAAAGCCCTGCCCATGGCTTTACCTGTTAATATAGCTCGGGTTTGCGTAGGTGAGGACTACAATAGAATAATTCGTGATTGATTATTTCTATTTCGATCGCGTTTACGAATGTCGTTTATGTGCTCTGCCGGGTCGTTTATCGGTTGACTGCGATATTCTCATTCTGTTTAAACTTGTCATTCGCAGAGGATACCTCCTTAGCCTGGCTCTAACTGCAGGCTACGGGTGCCCGGCACCCGGTATTCTGATAGCAGACTCAACCAAAACGGCGCTTATGCATTATTCAGCTTTTAACCTGGTAAAACAGGCATTAACCGGCAACCGCGGCTGGACCAGGGCCTGGCGTAATCCGGAACCCAGGAAGCAATACGACGTCATCATTATCGGTGGCGGCGGGCATGGTCTCGCGACCGCCTACTACCTGGCGAAACTGCACGGCATCACCAATGTCGCAGTACTGGAAAAGGGTTATATCGGCGGCGGCAATACCGGGCGTAACACGACTATCGTGCGCTCGAACTACATGCTGAATCCCAACTCGCAGTTCTATGAACACTCGATGAAACTGTGGGAAGGCCTGAGCCAGGATTTGAACTACAACGTCATGTTCAGCCAGCGCGGCGTCTTGAACCTGATTCATACTGACGCCCAGCGAGATGCCGCCGCTCGCCGCGGTAACGCGATGCACCTGAACGGAGTCGACGCCGTCATGCATGACCTGGAAGGCGTGAAGAAACTGATGCCGCATCTTGATTTCTCAAAAAATACGCGTTTCCCGATTCAGGGGGGCCTGGCACAACCGCGTGGCGGCACTGCGCGTCACGATGCGGTCGCCTGGGGATATGCGCGTGGCGCTGATCGGCTCGGCGTCGACATCATCCAGAAGTGCGAAGTCACCGGTATCAAACGCGATGGCGACAAGGTGATCGGCGTTGAAACCTCCCGCGGCTTTATCGGCGCAGGCCAGGTCGGAGTCGCGGTGGCGGGTAACTCGAGTCGCGTATTTGCTATGGTCGGGATGAAATTGCCGATCGAATCGCATGTATTGCAGGCCTTCGTAACCGAAGGCATCAAGCCGTTGGTGGATACCGTCTGCACTTTTGGTGCGGGTCATTTTTACATTAGCCAGTCAGACAAGGGCGGCCTGGTTTTCGGTGGTGACATAGATGGCTGGAATACTTACGCGCAACGCGGCAACCTGCCAACCTTTAATCATGTGGTTGCGGGGGGCGTCACCATGATGCCCTGCCTTGCACGGCTGCGGGTATTACGCCAATGGGGTGGCGTTATGGACATGTCGATGGACGGAACGCCCATTATTAGTAAAACCCCGATTGATAATCTCTATATGAATGGCGGCTGGTGTTATGGCGGCTTCAAGGCAACCCCGGCTTCGGGTTGGGTGTTCGCGCATACGATCGCGCATGACAAGGCGCATGCGCTGAATGCCGAGTTCACGCTGGAGCGTTTTCGCGAGGGTAACATGATTGATGAAAAAGGCGTTGGCGCGTCACCCAAAGCACACTAGGAGATAATGACATGCTAAGAATCGAATGTCCCTGGTGTGGGCTGCGCAACGAAGACGAATTCTCTTACGGTGGCGATGCCACCGTCGAACGCCCAGCGGATGACGCCTCGCAGGACGCCTGGTACGACTATGTATACACCCGCGACAATCCCGCCGGTCGGCACCGCGAGTACTGGCATCACATCAATGGCTGCCGCGCCTGGATTCTGCTGGAACGCAACACGCTAACCCACGAAATTTTCAACATTGCACCGGCTTCACCAAACCTGCCGATCAGAAAGCAGGAGGATGGCTCGAAATGACTCAGCAATTTCGCACCACAAGCGGTGGCCAAATCAATCGCGGACGTTCGATCGGTTTTACCTTTGACGGTAAACACTACCGCGGGTATGAGGGCGATACCCTCGCATCTGCACTGCTCGCCAATGGCGTACACCTGGTAGGACGCAGCTTCAAATATCATCGCCCACGCGGTATCCAGGCCGCCGGTTCGGAAGAACCCAATGCGATTGTCGAATTGCGCACCGGCCCGCGCAAAGAACCCAATACGCGCGCGACTACGATAGAACTGTTCGATGGCCTGATCGCAAACAGTCAGAACCGCTGGCCTTCACTGACCTTCGATATCATGTCGGTTAATAACCTGTTTTCACCGCTACTGTCAGCAGGTTTTTATTACAAGACCTTCATGTGGCCGGTTTCTTTCTGGACTAACGTCTACGAGCATGTCATCCGACGCGCGGCAGGTCTTGGTACCGCCGCCACGGAAGCCGACCCTGACTCTTACGAGCAATGCCATGAGCATTGTGATGTGCTGGTCATCGGTGCCGGTCCCGCTGGATTGTCCGCCGCGCTGGCCGCAGCCGAGACTGATGCGCGCGTCATTCTGGTCGACGAACATCCGCTGCTGGGTGGCTCGCTGAACACCGAGAATTTTACCATCGACGGCAAACCCGGTAGCGACTGGGCGGCCGAGGCGGTCGCACAGCTTGAAGCCATGGACAATGTCCATGTATTTAATCGCACCACCGTGTTTGGCTACTACGATCATAATGTGGTCGCAGCGGTCGAAAAGGTCAGCGATCATCTGCCGGTACCACCAAAAGGCCATCCACGCCAGCGTATGTGGACCTTCTACCCGCAGCGAGTTGTTATCGCCAGCGGTGCAACCGAACGTCCGCTGGTTTTCGGGAATAACGACAAACCGGGCATTATGCTGGCCTCGGCCGTGCGCGCCTATGTCAATCACTATGGCGTTAAACCCGGCAGGCGAGCTGTGGTTGCAACTAACAATAATGACGCTTATCGAACCGCTCTTGACCTGCATCGCGCCGGTGTCGCCGTCACCGCGGTGGTCGATTCGCGCGCGCATCCGCGCGCACCCCTGGCAGACGAACTCGAAAAACTTTCGATTCGCCTGATTACCGGCGGTACCGTCGGTGCTGCCGAAGGTGGCAAGCACGTCAAGTACGCCCAGATCGTTACCACCCAGGGCGATACCCTGGATCCGGAACGCATCAAATGCGATCTGATCGCCTGCTCCGGCGGCTGGAACCCCAATGTCCATCTGCATAGCCAGTCGGGCGCCAAACCGGTCTACGATAATTCGATTTCGAGCTTTGTCCCAGGCGAATCGCGCCAGGCAGAGACCTCGGCCGGTGCCGCAAAGGGTAGCTTTGGTCTGCAGCAATGCCTCGACCAGGGCGTCGCCGCCGGCATCGAAGCCGCCAGACTTGCCGGCTTCCAGGGCCGTGGTTTCAGCGCCGCCAAAGCCGAGGATGAAACCGCTTACGCGATCGAGGCATTGTGGATTTCACCAACCCCTTACAACAAAACCTACAAGCAATTTGTCGATCAACAAAACGACGTCAAGGCCAGCGATGTCGCGCTGGCCTCGCAGGAAGGATTTGACTCGGTCGAATTGCTGAAGCGTTACACCACCCAGGGTATGGCGACCGACCAGGGCAAAACCAGCAATGTAAACGCACTCGCAATTCTCGCTTGCCAGCGCGGTGAGCCGGTGCCCGATGTTGGCATTACGACCTTTCGCCCACCCTACGTACCGGTGGCGATGGGCGTATTTGCCGGGCATACCGTCGGTTCCGATTTCATGCCGGTACGCCGTACCGCGATCCATGACTGGAACGCAAAACAGGGGGCCGTATTTATTGAAGCCGGCCTGTGGCTGCGGGCGCGCTATTACCCGCAAAGACCGGGGGACACGATGAACGACTGCTACATCCGTGAAACCAACGCGGTGCGTAACAATGTTGCGCTGGTCGACGTGACCTCACTCGGCAAGATTGATATCCAGGGGCCGGACGCAGCCGAATTTCTAAACCGCCTTTACATCAACAACTGGCTCAAACTGCCGGTTGGCAAAGCGCGCTACGGCATCATGCTGCGTGAGGACGGCATGGTTTTCGACGACGGTACTACCTCGCGCCTGGGCGAGAATCATTTCTACATGACCACCACCACCGCCAGTGCGGCCCCGGTACTCGCGCATATGGAGCAGTACCACCAGACTGAATGGCCGGAACTCGACGTGGTATTTTGTTCGGTCACCGAACAATGGACCGGTATCGCGGTCGCCGGACCCAATAGCCGCAAGCTACTGGAAAAGGTTATTGATATCGATATCAGCAACGAAGCTTTCCCCTTCATGGGCGCAGGCGAGTGCATGATGAACAATATCCCGGGACGCCTGTTCCGCATTTCTTTTTCCGGCGAACTCGCCTACGAAATCAACGTACCCGCCGACTATGGTGAACAGGCCTGGCTGGAACTACTCGAAGCCGGCAAGGAATTGGGAGTCTCGGTTTACGGCACCGAGGCGCTCGGCACCATGCGTATCGAAAAAGGTCATGTCGCCGGTTCCGAACTCGATGGTCGTACTACCGCTTTGGACCTGGGCCTCGAAGGCATGGCCAATCGCAGCAAGCATTTCATCGGCAAGCACAATTCCGAGCGCCCGGCACTACTGGCCGAGGGCCGCTTGCAGGTAGTCGGGCTTAAGTCCCTGGAACCGGGTAGAAACCTGCGCATCGGTGCCCACCTGGTCGACCCGAAAGTTACCCTGGAGACCGTGAGCCAGTCACAGGGACATGTGACGACTACGACCTACAGCCCACAACTCGATTGCGGCATCGCGCTCGGCCTGTTACGCGACGGTGCTGCGCGACATGGCGAGCAGATCGAGGCGGTATTCCCGCTCGACGATGAAACGCTTAAAGTCGAAGTCTGCCACCCTGTATTTATCGACCCCGAGGGAGAACTCGTCCGTGCCTGATAAACAAGACTTACCGGTACGCCTGTCACCATTGTTACCGATCGCTGACGATAGCATCGTCGATTACGCCAATGTTCGCCTGGCTGAACGCAAGGCGCTGAGCGCAGTCCAGGTACTGACCTTCAACGGCAAACACCGCGACACTGCGGCGGCGATCGGCAAGGCGATCGGTGTTGAATGCTCAACCGAGCCCGGGGTATGTAGTTCCGACGGCAAAACGCAGGTTTGCTGGAATGGACCCAATAGCTGGATGATTATCGCCAGTGATGAAGAAACCGGGCGCGCAGCTGGTGAGTTATTGCAGACACTACAGGCTGCCGTGGGAGATCTCGGGGCAGTTGTCGACCAAAGTCATGGTCGTTGCGGCTTACGCTTAAGCGGCTCACGCGCACGCCAGGTGATGGCGAAAAACACCGCGATCGATCTGCATCCGCGCGCCTTCGGGCCTGGCCGGTGTGCAATGACTTCGGTGGCGCATATGAACGCCACTATCGTACAGGTCGACGATGTACCGACTTACGATTTATTCGTGATTCGCAGTCTCGCGCGTTCCTTTGCCCACGCCATCGAGCACGCCTGCCAGGAATTTGAACGCGATTAATAGCGCTACAGTTACCGCAATGCTTTCAGGTTTGAAATCAGCAGCTGTTTCTGACGATTGACTTCTTCACTGATCTGGTGCGCCAGGTCAAGCTCCGGTCCGCAGCAGTTGGCCGTCGTCTTCAGGTGGTTGCTGGTTGTTTTTTCGACGGTCTTCACCAGCAACTGGCTTACGATTTTCGTAACTTGCTCTTTTTCGGCGTCTGACAGGTTATGGGTCGCCAACGCCGACATAATCTCGTTGGTTGTATTTTCAATGGAGCTCTCAACTGACATACTTTTTTCCTCAGGTTTTCAGAGCACATCCAGGCTCTGCTCAAGATCGTTTATCAAATCCTGGCAATTTTCGATACCAATTGACAGGCGCAGCAGGTTTTGCGGTACTTCACTAAGCGGTCCTTCCACCGAGGCACGATGTTCGATCAGGCTTTCAACACCACCTAGCGAGGTGGCACGCACGAACAACCGGGTTTTCCCTGCGATACGTTTCGCTTCATCGGCGCCCCCTTCGACCAGCAATGATAACATCCCACCGAAGCCCTGTGTCATCTGGCGTTTGGCGATCTCGTGCCCAGGATGACTTTCGAGTCCTGGATACAGCACCTGCTGCAGGCGTGGATGGCCCTCGAAATGGCGTGCCAGGTGCAACGCGCTCTGCGATGCCTTCTCGAAACGCACAAACAGTGTGCGCATACCACGCAGCAATAACCAGGCCTCAAAGGGTCCGAGAATACCACCGGTCAAGGTCCGCACCAGCTTGATTTCTTCCCAGCGCTCGTCCCGCTGCGCCGTTACCAGGATTCCGGCAACCACGTCACTATGACCATTCAGGTACTTGGTCGCGGAGTGGAACACGATATCGGCCCCATGCTCGAGTGCTCGCGTAGTCACCGGTGACGCGACAGTTGCATCGACCGCCAGTATCGCACCCGCCCGGTGCGCAATCTCTGCCGCCAGCGCAATATCGATGACGTCCCAGGTTGGATTGACTGGTGACTCGATCCAGACCACGGATGTCTTGCCGGGCTGAACCGCTTGCCGTAAATTCCCGATATCGTTGGCATCGAACAGGCTCAATCCGATCGATCGCTTCTCTGAAATACGGCGCAACCAGTCTTGCGAACCGTGATACATAATACGTGGGGCAACTACGTGCTCGCCAGCGTTCACGGTTTCGAAAAGCGCGCATACCGCCGCCATGCCCGAAGCGAAGCATTTTGCCTCCGCCCCTCCATCGAGTTCCGCGCAAACATTTTCCAGCACCTCCCAGGAAGGATTGTCTGATCGGCTATAGCTGTAGTTGCCGATGTGGTCATACTCTGGATCCCTGGAATAGGTTGTCGAGAGCTGCAGCGGCGGACTGATCCCACCGGTCACCTCGTCAACATAGTGGCAGGCCTGAGCAAGGCGGGACTCCATGGAGGTTGTGATATCGTTTTTCATCTAAACTCTACTGGTGAAATTATTGACCGAAGCCAACAAAAAAGATTTATCTTAACATCAATAATCCCGTATTCTTGTGCCAGTTACGTTTTTCTAGTCGAGATCCATTCATGGCCGTCAATCCCTATTCCATCGACAGCTCAAATCGCAAGATCGATCCCAATCGCAAGCCCGAATTCGCTTTAAAGCCCGACGGTTCACCCGATGACAATGATCGTGTCGAGATCGGGCCGACCGCACTCGCGTTTGCCGAATGGGAAGCGCTTGGCCTGGAATGTCCGCAGCTCGACTCGATGCGCGAATTCCGTTTGCAACGCCTGGTGCAGGAACTGCAAAAACACGACTACGGCGGCATCGTACTGTTTGATCCGCTGAATATTCGCTATGCCACCGATTCCACCAACATGCAGCTGTGGATCACGCATAACCCGGCGCGCGCCTGCTTTGTCTCCGCCGACGGTTACATGGTGCTATTCGATTTTCATAGCTGCGACCATCTCTCCGACCACCTGCCACTGGTAAAGGAACTGCGCAGCGGCGCTTCATTCTTTTACTTCGAGTCAGCAAACCGCGGCGCAGAGCATGCCCTGAAATTCGCCAAAAGTATCGACGAATTGATGCGCACCCACTCTGGCGAGAATCGACGCCTGGCGGTCGATAAAATCGAAATCGCGGGACTGCGCGCGCTTGAAAAAGTCGGCTTTGAAGTGTTCGAAGGGCAGCCGGTGACCGAGGAAGCCCGGGTCATCAAGGGCCCTGACGAAATCAAGGCGATGCGCTGCGCAGTTGCCGCCTGCGAAGCCGCGATGTACGAAATGCAGGACGCCATCGAAGCCGGCAAAAGTGAAAACGAAATCTGGTCGGTGTTACATGCTGGCAATATAAAGCGGGGCGGAGAATGGCTTGAAACACGCATATTTTCGTCGGGCCCACGCACCAACCCGTGGTTCCAGGAATCCGGCCCGCGTATCATCAGTGATGGCGAACTGCTTGCCCTCGATACCGATATGGTCGGCACCTACGGCATGTGTTGCGATATCTCGCGCACCTGGTTGTGCGGAGATGTCGAGCCCACGAGCGATCAAAAACGCATCTACCAGATGTCCTACGAACACATCATGACCAACATGGAGCTGCTCAAGCCCGGGGTCAGGTTCAGCGAGATTACCGAAAAAGCGCATCGCCTGCCGGACAACTGTATTCCCAATCGCTACGGCGTGGTGATGCATGGTGTAGGGCTATGCGATGAATACCCCGCGATTCGCTATCGCGAGGATTACGACGCGCACGGCTATGAAGGTGTTTTCGAGCCCGGCATGGTCATCTGTGTCGAGGTTTATGCCGGTGAAGTCGGCGGCAGGGAAGGGGTCAAGCTTGAAGACCAGGTACTGATTACCGAAGACGGCTACGAAAACCTGATCAGCTATCCTTTCGAAGCCAGGCTGTTGAAATAGCCGGAATCGCTTCGCAGCGATCAGAGTTGTTCCCGCACCCCTGAGTCATTCCCGCGAAAGCGGGAATCTTAAACCGAACAGCGCATTAAATAATGCTACTGTCAGGCAGTCGGCTCGGTGACTGGTTCGTTTCCCTTCAGTTCTTCCCTGCGATGCGCCATATAGACCTGCAGCGCTTCCTCGATTGCCGGATCCTCTGGCGGAGGCTCAAACTCTTCGAGAATCTTTGGCCACAGTTCAGTAGCCCGGGTGGTGGCGTCCTTGGACCCGGCCAGAGCCCAGTTCTCGCTGTTTTGCCAGTCACTGATAAATGGTTCGTAAAACGCGTCCTTGTAACGCTCCATGGTGTGTGCACAACCGAAAAAATGACCGCCCGGACCCACTTCGCGCATCGCTTCCAGCCCGGTCTCCGCCAGATCGATCTTGAGTGGCTCGAGCATCTTGCTCATATGCTGCAGCATTTCGCAATCGATGACGAGCTTCTCGAACGACGCTACCAAACCCCCTTCGAGCCAGCCAGCGGTGTGATAAATCAAATTACCATGACCCATGACCGCACTCCAGAGTGCCATTTGGGTTTCATAGGTAGCCTGCGCGTCGACAGCATTTGACGCGTTGCAGGCGCTACTGCGATAAGGCAACTTGTACTTGCGCGCCAACTGGCCACCGGCGATATTGGCGATTGCGTTCTCCGGGGTACCAAATGCAGGGGAACCCGAACGCATATCAACATTGGAGGTAAAGCCGCCGTAAACTACCGGAGTTCCCGGATTGGTCAACTGCAACAGCGCGATGCCGACCAGTGCTTCCGCGTTCTGCTGCGCCAGCGCACCGGCCATGGTGGATGGCGTCATCGCACCCATTAATGTAAACGGTGTCACCGTAACCGGTTGCCCGAACAGCGCCATCTGCATGGCTCCGTAAGCCATCGCATCGTCCAGCTTGCGCGGAGAATTGACGTTGATATTGGTCATTACACTCGGATTGGACTTCATTTCCTCCATGCTCATGCCACGGGAGATCGCCGTCATTTCGATGGCGTCACGGGCGCGCCCTCCCCCTATGCCGGTGGCGAAAAAAGGCTTGTCCGAAAGCGTCAAATTGATGAAGGTGGTATCCAGGTGGCGCGAATTTGCCGGCATATCGGTCGGTGCGGTTGCCTGGTTACCAAAAAAGGTCAGTACATTGAAGTACTGCCCGAAACTGATCAGTTTTTTGTAATCTTCGAAATTCCCGGCACGTCGCCCGTTGATATTGTCGTGTACATTTGGTGTACCCGACACCAGCCCAAAATTGATAATGTTGCCACCCACTGACAGGGTTTGCTCGGGGTTACGGGTTTTTACCTCAAACGACTCGGGAGCCTGGGCAACCGTTGCCAGTAATAAACCGCGATCCATGCGCACCACACCGTCATCATCTACCGACGCGCCGGCCTTGCGAAACAAATCGAGCGCCTGATCGCCGATTACCTCGATACCTTCTTCTTCGACAATACGCAACGAGACATCGTGAATAAATTCCAGCTGCTCCTCGTCAAGGGCTTCGAGCGGTGCAAATCGATTGCGCAGAATCTTGCGATCGATTTGATGGATTGCTTCAACCGGGGCCGGGGGCCTGTTGCGGGAACGACGGCGGTTCGATCTGACCATAGCTATGAACTCGCTTTCTGAATGAGGCTATTATTCTGCGTAATCGAAATTATTTAATCTTTTATTTTTGAGTCATTTTTTGTTAGATTTGAGCAAAATACTGATCAGTCATGAACCGTCAAATCACCTTTTGCCTGTGCCCCGGGGTACCCCTTTTCTGTATCGCCTCCGCGCTCGATGTCTTACGGCACGCCAATCGCTTCGCCGCCGAGGAATTTTATCGCTGGACCTTTCTCTGCGAAAATAATCAACCGGTACAGGATGGCAACGGGCTATGGCTCTACCCCGGTCAGGATATTGCCGATGCCGGCCCGCCCGATCTCGCATTTATCGTAGCTGGATTCGATGCCAGCCAGCTAAAACAACCGCAACTCTGCGCCTGGCTGACTCGACAGGCACATGCCGGTCGAAAGATTGGTGGTATTTCTAACGGCGCCTTCCTGTTGGCCGCGAGCGGATTGCTGAATCACTACAGTGCCACTACTCACTGGGAAGATTTCGAAAGTTTTTGCGTTCTGTTTCCCGAAGTCCATGCGCGTTACCAGCGATTCGTGATCGATCGCAATCGCTTAACCTGCGCCGGCGGATCGGCCACGCTCGATATGTTTATCGAACTCGTTCGACAGGATCTCGGTAACGAAATTGCATTAAAAATTTCCCGCCAGATGCTGTTGCAGGAACAGTCCGTAGTGCTACCCGGCAGCCCAACCAGTCGCATGATGGGTCAGCATTATTCTCCCCGGGTACAACGCGCACTCGCCATGATAGAAGCGGGCGTCGGGCAGTCGATCACGGTGACCGAACTGGCGACTCGCATCGGCATCAGTCGGCGAGAGCTATTACGCCTGTTCAGGAGTGAACTGAACAGCACGCCATCATCTATTCTTGGCCAGCGTCGACTGGATCGCGCCCGCTCCCTGATTCTGAACACAGGCCTGCCAATGACCACGATTGCCGATTCGGTCGGTTTCAGTTCACAGTCCCATTTAACCAGTAGTTACCGCGCTCATTTTGGCATCACCCCGGCCCAGCAACGTCGTGAGTACAAGGCAGCGAGCCATCGTCTGCCACTCAAAAGCCGTGATTTTCGCGATTGGTGAAACCATCCTGTCTGAAATCGCTTATCGTTCGCTGCTGAATTTAACGCAGAAAAATAGCAAATGATTGTTTAAGGATATAGACTGGCCGAAAACCAATAGAATCCGATAACGCCGAAAATTGCGAGCTAATCATGGCCAGAACCCCAAAAATCCGCGGATTATCCGACATCCTGACTTTCTTCCGTCGAAACGAAAAACCGATTTTCTTCGTTTCCCCCACTTCCTTTAATTTGCTCGGACTGGAAAAGTTTGTAAACCGCTTTTATCACATCAATTACTTCGATTCGTTTGATGGCGCCCACCCGCGCGTATTCGTACCGACTGAGAAAAGCCACGCCGAATTTGACTCGATGGAGGACGTCTGCAACTACATGCTCCAGCACAAGGAAGTCATCGACAAGATCAAGAAGGCAGGCCACGGTCCTGCCAAACTACTTTTCGTCATGCTCGACGAAAAGACCGAGGAAATCTGCAGGGATCTCGGCGTCGACATCGCCTTACCGCCGGTCGCGTTGCGCAAAAGGCTCGATTCCAAGATCGAACTGACCAAGCTGGCCAGCGCCGCCGGAATCGATAGCGCTCCCAACGTACTGGGTAAGGCCGACAGTTTTGCCGAGTTAATGAAAGCGGCTACCGGGGCGAAGCTCGGCAACGACCTCGTCGTGCAAACGCCCTATGGCGATTCAGGCCGCACTACTTTTTTCATTAAGTCCGAAGCCGACTGGAATAAGCATGCCAAGGACATGAAGGGCGAACAGCTGAAAATCATGAAGCGCATCAATCATATGCCTGGCACGCTGGAAGTTTGCGTTACCCGTCACGGCACCCTGTCGGGCCCGATCCAGACCGACATCACCGGGTTCGAGGAAATTACGCCCTACAAGGGCGGCTGGTGCGGCAACGATGTCTGGCCGAAAATCTTCAACGCCAGGACTCGGCGGGAGTTACGCAACATGGCCTCGGCCCTCGGCGACAAGCTTTACAAGGAAGGCTACAAGGGCGTTTTTTGCATGGATTTTCTACTCGACACCGACGATGGAAACCCTTACCTGGGAGAGGTTAATCCACGTATCAGCGGCGCCAGCCCACTCACCAACCTGATCACCGCCCACTATGGTGGCGTACCCTTGTTTCTTTTCCATTTACTCGAGTACCTCGATGTCGACTACGAAATAGACCTGCGCAAGGTGCAGAACCGCTGGAACGAGTACGATTTCTGGAGTCAGCTGGTGTTAAAGCAAACCGAAGACAAGGTGAAGCTGTTGACCCATGCGCCCAAGAGTGGCGTCTGGAGCATGGACCATCACGGGGGTATTAGCTTCGATCGGCCCGACCTCGACTGGACCAACGTCATCGATAACGACGAGGCATACTATCTGCGGGTTTATCGCGAGGGTGACTACACCTACAAGGGCGCCGATCTCGGCATTATCGTCTCGCGCGGACGGATGCAAACCGAACAACGCGAATTACGCGAACGGGCCAAGCTCTGGACCGCGGCGATTAACGCGGAATTCCATGGCATCGAACCCAAGGCAGTTCCCGATCTCTACCACGACCCCTTTGGCTCGAAACTATTTTAGGGAGTCTCTGATCAATTCATGAATCAACATCTGCTTGTTAAAATGGGCCAACTCGGCGTTGCCAATCTTGTCAATAGCCTTGCTATTACCTGCGATTGGCGCCTTGATTTGGCACATTTTCCCTGCGCAGCTGTATATGACTCAGAATTAATCAGAGGCTCCCTAGGCGGTTTGATCGAGCGTCCCGGGCGCGACTGACACGACCGAATTATCCCATCCAATAAGCCGCTCGATCGCCTCGGCGATGCGCAACACTTCGTAATCACTACCCTCGGGCCCAATGATCTGCAAAGACAATGGCAACCCTTCGTCACCGATTCCCATGGGGATCGCACAGGCGGGCATGCCTGCCAGGTTGGCATCATAAAGAAAGCTGGCCCAGTCCAGCCAGGGAAGTTCGATATGGGTATCGTCGATCTTGTGGGGATGGATTGTGCCATGTGGGAAAGCCTCACATCCGAGTGTCGGCGTGATTAATATACGCGCGCCGTTGCGGGCGAACATTTCTGTATAATGCGCTCGTATAACTTCTCGGTGGGCCTGCGCTTCAGCGAAATCATCTGCGCTGAACTGATCGCCGAAATCAATAAAGCCCTTGGCAACCTCGCCCAGGTAATCCATGTTGTACGCACTGCCTCGAGCATGCTCGGCCGCATCATAGCTCGCGGTAACCGCCCAGGTTATCGCCGAAGACGACAGGCCCGGGTTGTCGTCTACCAGATTGAAACCGTCCTGGCGCATTAATTCGATCGCGTTGCGGAACGCCTCGCGCACGTCGGTGTCGACGGGTGCGAAACCAAGATCTTCGGAGAAAATAATCGGGGTTCTACGGGTTTTACCCGCTGGTTTCCCGTTAAAACCCTCGTTCATAACTTCGAAGAAAAGTCGCGCATCGGCGACACTCCGAGTCATCGGGCCATAGCACACCAGCGATTGCCAGGATGGGAAACAGGGTTCGCGAGGTATCGCACCGAAGCTTGGTTTAAATCCGACAATACCGCAAAATCCAGCCGGGATACGGATTGAGCCACCACCGTCCCCGCCCAGTGAAAAGGAACCAAGTCCGGTTGCCACAGCGACTGCAGCACCTCCCGACGATCCACCGCAGGTGCGCTCAGGATTCCATGGATTCGAGGTTAGTCCGTATATCTCCGAGTGGGTTACCCCGGTCAGGCTGAACTCGGGACAGGTCGTTTTGGCAAAAATAACTGCCCCTTCCTGCTCCAGCAATTCGATTGCGCGGCAGGTTTCGGTGGGGACGAAATCACTCAATACCAGTGCTCCGTTGGCGCAGGTATAACCCGCGAGAAACTGGGAATCCTTGATCGTAATTGGCAAACCACACAAGCGGCCGGCTTTGCCATTGGCGCGTTTTTTATCCGCTTCCTGTGCCGCCTGCCTGGCACGAGCGTACAGTTTCAGTGCTATCGGATTAAGTATGGGCGCGATTTCTTCGGCGCGAGAGATCGTTTGTTCGAGTAGCTCAACTGCAGTGATTTGTCCTGCAGCCAGCGCTTTTAGTTGTTCTGATGCTGTCGAAGAGAGTTCTTGCATACCGCCAGACGAATAATTAACGGGCCGGGAATATTCCCGGCCCTTCTTGGTTGAAAATTTACAATCGTAGCTTAGACAGCAACGCTATCAGCTGCAAGTGTTTCCTCTAGCATTGCTGCGGCAACCGGGACTTCGGCTTCAATCGGAGCTTCAACGTCTGCCTGGTACCAGGCTTTGGCGCGACGCGCGATCTCATCCTGGGTGACGTTTTCGATTTTACTTGCCATTGACCAAAGGTAGCCGTTACCGTCAACCAGAATACCGGTACGATCGCCCCAATAGGCGTCATAAAGCGGAGTGTGAACCTGGGCACCGGCTTCGATAGCACGCTCCCAGCTAGTGTCTACATCATCGAAGTAAAGATGAGTATGACTGGCACAAGCACCCAGGCTGGCCGGTGACAGAATGCCCTGCGCCGGAGATTCCTGGGTTATGGCTATAATGCTGTTGCCGATTTTAATGGTTGCATGAATGGCAACCGTCTCATCAGCGCCGCTGATACGGGTCAGCATCTCGGCACCAAAGGCTGCTTGATAAAAGGCAACCGCGTTATCAACGTTAATCACGGTCAGACAGGTAGTCGCGGTGCGATAGCCGCGAGGAATAGGGGATACTTTTTTAGTCACAATATGCTCCATAATGTGAATTTTTGAAAAAAGGCTTAAAATTCGCCTCCCAAAACTAAAATGTAACCGTCATAGATTGCAGTCGGATACACTATGAATCATAATGTAGTCAACTAACGTTATTTTGTCAACACCATGAATCAAGATGAAGTGCTAGGAATTACCGGCTCAGTGACTCAGGCTGACCTGGCCCCCCTGCGGGAAGGTGCTCGCCTGGGTGAGTTTGCGGTCGTTTACCGCGTCGAACGCCTGCACCAGGGTGGTGGTTATGGAGACCAGGGCAAGCATCCGCTGGCCTGGGCGGTGGCAGTTTATGTCGATAACCAGTTATGTCGAATTTTCAATGCACGCGGTGCCGGCCGCGAATGGAACAACATCGACCGCCTCGGCACCTGGCTGCGAGAACAGGGTTTCTGGTACTGGTGGACCCGCAATGACCTCGAACCCGTAGGCAATGCAGTCGCCGAGGAAGATGAACAGCACGATACGCCTACCCCTACGCCAGCGACGGCGTTCATCGATCCACCATTTTCTCCATTCTGATGAATCGCAGGACGCACATGGATTTCTCGTTCCGCGCTTTTGCGGAAGATGAACCTGGTCCTGAGTGGCAACATCATTTCAAGAAACTCTGGCCCGCGTATCGGCGCTGGTTTCTGCGCTTTGGTGAGGCAGACCGCCCCACTTATCACGAATCGGTGCAGGCACTCAAACGCCATATGCCCGAATTCGAACCGATTTATGAAACGATGGTCGATCTTGCCGGTGGTGGTGATCACGCGGCACGCTTTCTCTCCCAATATTGCCCGCCACCGTTATTTCGCGGCTGCTCGCAGGCGGTTTATCACGCCGACGAAGCAGTGATGGTACGCAGTTATGATTTTTCTCCCTACTTGTTTGATGGCCTGGTTATGCGTAGCAAATTCGGGCAGCGTCGGGTGATTGCAATGCTTGATTGCATGTCAGGCGTACTCGATGGCATGAATGAAGACGGACTCGCGGTATCGATGTCCTTTGGCGGACGTAAGGAATTTGGCCAGGGCTTCGGGATCTCTATTCTATTGCGTTACCTGCTTGAGTTCGCCGGTGATGTAAAGGAGGCCTGCGAGTTGATCAAAAGGGTTCCGGTTCAGGGTGCCTACAACATCATGCTGCTCGATCGTGAGACAAAATTCGAGACCGTCGAACTCGACGCCGGTCGCGCTGCGGAGTTCATCGGCAGCCGCGTTGCCACCAATCACCAGGCGGATAGTAGCTGGCCGATTTATGAAGAAAAAGTATTCACCCATGCGCGCTTTCAGCATCTGCACAATGTTACCGCGGACCGTCTACATACCGCCCATGCATTCACCCGCGAATTCCTTCAGTTTCCGCTCTATCACACTCGCTTTGCGCGCGGATTCGGCACCCTGTACGACGCGGCGTTCTACCCGCAACGCAACGTCTGCGAATACTTCTGGCCTGAAAATAACTGGGAATTCGGCTTTGAGGATTTTAGCGCGCGCGGCTACGATATCGCTTTCGTCGATCCTGAGGGTTATCCAGAAAAAAGCGAGGCCTATGGCGAGGTTTACACCAGCCAGCCGATACCGGTGCTGCAGTTCTGACCGCCACTGAATTCTTTACTCAGGCCTGGAGTTTTTGTAGCGCTGCCTCGGTAAACATTTGCAACCCGATTTCCGGGTTATAACCATGGATTTCCTTGACATCGAGTGCCCGCATGAATGCCAGAATCTCTTCGCTGACGACCTGTCCGGGCACCAGGATCGGAAAACCCGGTGGGTATGGCGTTACGAAACTGGCCGACACCAACTCCCTGCCTGATTTCATCGCGGCGCCGATGGTAGCTTCGTCAATGGTGATGTACTCACAGTTTTCTTCATCATATGCGAAAAAGAAAGCGCTTCTGATATCTCCATCAGTGGTCTTCACCTTCTGCTGCGAGCCGGGGCAAAAAGCGGCATGAAAATAACTGAAGTCCGGCAACGGCGGTAAATCTTCCGACAGTGATTTGACCCGTTTCTCGATCAACTTGCGCTCTACCCGACTGGCGTCCTCCTGCTGTTGTTCGAGCTCGGTCGCAATCTTCACCAGCACCTCGATCAGAAACGCGACCGAACTGCGCGTGGTTCCGATATTCGTCATGAATAAAACAGTATTGCGCGAAGTCTTGTTGATCTGAATACCGTATTTGTCCATCAGATACTCGTTCTTGAAGGTATCTCCATCGATTCCGGTCTTGCCGACGTAAAGCGTCAGGCGGGTTAAATCGATCACAAAATCGTCTGTCTCCCAGGCTACTTCCATGCCATCGTTACGCCATCCCTTTTCCGGGCTGAAGTAACTGTTGATACCCGAAGGCCGGAACTCTTTCGGGATCAAGTCCTTGGCCTCGAGGAATACGAAGTAACGGCTGAGCAATGGATGCGAAGCGACACGTTCACGAATCACCATCGCCAGTTCAATCTGTTTTTGCACCAGCTCGAATCCTTCCAGTTCCACCTGACGTCTGCCGATATCGAGGGAAGCCAGGATCTGGTAATTAGGTGAAGTAGAAGTGTGGGTCATGAATGCCTCGTCGAATGGCTCCTGCACCTTGTGATTAAATTCCTGGTCATGGACATGGATCATCGAACCCTGCCGTAGCGAGGTCAGCGACTTATGCGTCGACTGGGTAGCGTAGACACGAACGCGCACCTTGTCGGGATCGGGTAATAGTCGTTCTTCAAGCAGTTCTCCATCCTTGAGTTTGGCAATCCGTTTCTGGTAAGCAGCATATTCCTCGGCGTACGCCACACTGCGATAACGCGCCCTCAGGCGGCTAGCTGTAGCCATTGCGGCGCGACGGCGATAGGTCGGGGTGAAGCTGGCAAATGCAAACCAGGCTTCGTCCCACAGGAAAATAAGATCCGGCTTGATCGCCAGGCACTCTTCCATAACCCGCTCGACGTTATAGACGACACCGTCGAAGGTGCAATTGGTCAACAACAGCATCTTGACCTTGTGCAGCAATCCCGCCTTTTTATACATCAGCAACTTGCTTTTGATTTCCCTGAGCGGCACTGCACCGTACATCGAATACTCGTTCAACGGATAGGAATCCAGGTAACAGACCTGGGCGCCGGCAAGTACCATGCCGTAGTGATGGGATTTGTGACAATCGCGATCAACCAGGATGATATCGCCCGGTTTGACCAGGGCCTGCACCACGATCTTATTGGCGGTTGAGGTGCCGTTGGTTACGAAGTAGGTGCGCTTGGCGCCAAACGCGCGCGCTGCGAGTTGCTGAGCTTTCTTGATCGGTCCATGCGGCTGCAGCAGTGAATCAAGGCCACCCGAAGTGGCCGAGGTCTCGGCGAGGAAAATATTCATGCCGTAAAACTGCGCCATATCCTTGATCCAGTGGGATTTGGTAATGGATTTGCCACGTGAGATCGGCATTGCATGGAAAACCCCGGTCGGTTGCTGGCTGTATTTTCGCAACGCGGTAAAAAACGGCGTCTCGTAGCGGGACTCGATGCCACGCAGAATGTTCAGATGCAAGTCCAGGTAGTCTTCCTGCTGGTAGAAAATCCGCGAAAACTTCTGCGTCACATTGCCCGCGATATCCTCCACCGCACCATCGGTAACCAGGTACAGATCGAGTTCCGGACGTACCTCGGCCAATAGATTACCCAGCAATGGTCCGCGCGTGTTGTCCAGTGCATCTTCGTACTCGGTTTCATCGATAGTGGCGAGATAACGCTGCAGAATTTCGAGATGGTTCACCGAGCGTAGCGGGAATCCATAGCGAATCACCGCGGCCTGAATATTGTAGTTAAACAGCACCGCGATCAACGCGTCTTCGAAGCTTGGCACGACTACGATATCGTAGATGAAGCGATCTTCCGGACGCCTGACTTTACGCAGGCTATCGCGCATCAGCTTGACGTCTTCCGCTCCACTTTCGTCGACGAACAGCACCTCGAAATAGGGTCGTTGCTGGTGCGACAGTTCATCGTGATACTGGCTCGACTCGCCCCTTTCGTCGAGTTCTGCAGACGTACGCAGATTAATCTGCCGCGAG